>Ga0081455_10004729_pt1 | contig 15136 bp, 10 predicted proteins | sample TabmetS3T2R1_FD_70207 | JGI IMG/M metagenome (GOLD analysis project Ga0081455, IMG submission 70207) | Tabebuia heterophylla rhizosphere microbial communities from the University of Puerto Rico - S3T2R1 | ecosystem: Host-associated > Plants > Roots > Rhizosphere ... | reverse complement strand
CAATGAGGGGCGAGTTATAAAAGTAGAAGGCGATACCCGGACCCTACATGAACAGCGAGTCTCTGATTAATTAACACTAACGTACGTTAGAAATCATCTTCCCGTTATCAAAAAAGTAAAGATAGCCATCTCTAGAACCTACAAGAAGCATTCCTCCAGCAAAACAAGGAGATGAGTCTATCTTATCCATCGTGGGAAATTTCCAAAGTAACTTGCCCGTGAGTATGTCCAAGTAGTAAATATGCGAATCAAGTGAATTAACAAAAACTTTGAAGTCTTTTGTCAATGCTGGTGACGCCCATATCTTGTCAGCGGTCTTAAACTTCCAGAACAAAGAACCATCTGCAGACTTTATACAATGCAGATAACCATTCGAGGATCCTACTAAGACATAGCCTTGAATTGAAGAAGGTGAGGAGAGTAGAGGTGATCTTAATTCTGAAGACCATAGTATTTCACCATTATCTTTGTTTATCCGATAGAGGTTACCGCTTTGAGTCCCAATGTAAATGGAAGGAAATCCTGGATCATTGTAGCTATCAGTGTCGGTTGTAAGACAGGGAGACGAAGATCTGATCTTGCCTTGTAGATTGGTTTTCCAGATCAACTTTCCGTCAAAATCTAAGGAATACAAATTGCAATCATCAGAGCCAACGAAGATCTTGTGCCCATCAGATGATGGCGAACACCAGACTTCTCCGCCAGTATCGAACTGCCATCTGAGAGTACCTTCGTTGCCTATAGCGTAAATCTTTCCATCTAAACATCCGAAGACATGAATATCTTTGACAGAACAGATTGATGAAAAAACTCCGTTTGGAAGTTCATACTTCCAGTTTTCGGTTGCATCATGAACGCTAAAGGCGCTAACACTACTAGATGCACTATCAGCAACCGGTTCATAGACCCATTTTGAAAAGGTCCCTACTATTAGTTGATTTTTATATATCGAGGGGCTCGCAACAACAGGATTGAATGCATTAATATGCCATTTAACGACAGAACTTCTCCAATCAATTCGGTATATGCGACCGGTGATTGTTCCTACAAAAACTGACTGTTCGTCTGACACGGGCGAGGACAGAACGGGACCTACATTAATCATATTCCTAAAGATGGGCTTGCGAAGAAAAGCAGAATTGGACGTACCGGACCTCTGATAACTACCTTTGAAGCATGTCCAGAAATCCTGTGATTTTGAGTCAGACGATAAAGACATTTGATATGCTGAGTAGCTCTGGGTATGGAATACCCTTTCTTCTAATAATATGTTGCATATCGCCACAGACAAGGATAGGATATCTTTCCTTCAGGTGCTGGACTAACACTTAAAAATAGGCGGAGATACTCCACGGTCTATAGCTTGGCTGCCAGAAAGAACACATCGCGAAAAAAGAGATTGATAAAACGTACAAGGCAGAATAGACCTGTACCAGCATGGGTTATCATTCGTACACATAGACACGTTAGAACAAATCCCAAAAGGCGTCTCTGGCGAAGGACAGATGTCAATGTTGGTTGAGATTAGAGGTGGAGAGAAGGAATAATGTCACTAAATGAAACTCCTGAAGAAAGTATCTACACCGTAAATTTCAGAAAAGCGTGGATTACCCCAGAGTATAAGCGAACAAACAGGGTAGTTGGAATATTAAGAGAGTTCGCCAAAAGGCACATGAAGACAGATGATATTAAGATAGATCAATATCTGAATAGATACTTGTGGATGAGAGGAAAACGAAATCCACCCAGGAAAATCCGAGTACGAATGACCAAAGACGAAACTGATACTGTTGTAGTTTCACTCTATGAGGAATTTAAGGAAAGAAAATCCCAGACAGAAGATCTTGAAGTGAAACAAGAAGTAGGAAGAAAATCCCAGACAGAAGATCTTGAAGTGAAACAAGGAGTAGAAACACCCGAAGAGCAACCCGCCAGAAAGAAGAAGAAAGAAGCTGAAGGCAAAGAACAAGCCGAGCCTGAGGTTTCAACGAAAAAAGAAGGCAAAGATGGAGCCGCGACTAGCCCTGATGAAGCGAATAAAAAGGAACCGGAACCGAAAACGGACGAAAAACCAAGGAAGAAATCTACTAGAAAGAAAAAACCCGTAGATCAAGAGACCTGAAGTTCACTTTTCGACTGTAATCAGCACTCAAGCGGACCGATCAATTTCTGGCGTTGGTTGGAACGGTACTAGATAAAAGGCGTTTTGCCCAGGTGAATTTTAAACATATGTTCAACAAAATTAAAATAATCCCTGCTTTAACACAGCACATCATGAGGTATGTATTTGCTGAAATTAGTAGAACCCGGTTCAAGCTACTTGCAACAGTAGCACTTTTGTTAGCATTTGTTATTTGTTTACCAAATCTTTGCATTCAGTCATCCTTAGGCCAACTGCCACAACCTGGCAACGGCATTAAAGACAATTCTTCACAGACTATCAACCTTCAAAATATTACCGCCCAGCAGCAACCGCGACCTGTTAATGAAACAGAGTTTGCAACTTATGTTTCTCCAGAATTAGGCATCCAGATCGATCATCCTACTGATTGGTCTCCAATTGTAAGAGAATTTGCAGATGATATCCAGGTTCTGGAATTCAACGCTAGTAGATCCGCGATGATGCAGCTTCTTCCACCCACAGTCCGTATTTCGGCTGCTCCTCAACCCGATATTCAGAATCTGAACCAGTTGACTAAGAATTTGCTTGAGATTGCAAATGATTATCCAAGGTTTGTACTCCAGGAGAATGTTACTGATAGCCTAGGAAACGCTACAGCACAGAAGGTTATTTACACATACGGAAGTGGAGACCCTTCCCAGCAATTTACACTTCAGGCAATGGACATTTGGACCCTTAAAGATGGGAAAAGGTATGTGTTTTCGTACATTGCTCCTAAGTCTGAATTCTCGATGAATCTACCGGTTGCAGAACATATGATTAGGTCGTTTTCTTTTGAGCAGTAGCCATAGATTTACAGCAGCTCCAAGGCGGTAGTGGTATGAGGTCTGCGTTCTGCATGCCAAAGACGCACCCGAGTTTAATATCCTCAAACATCTTCGGTTCTTCATAGAGGATAGGAATCAGAATGTGCGTAAAATTTGAAGGAAGTGAGGCGCAACATCTTCCGTTTACAAAGAATTCCAAGAATCGCAATAATGAAGGTCATGTGTTTGCTGATCGCAAGAGTACAGATGGCAACCCATCGCCTAGGGTCTGGATAGAAGCTTATGGTTGCTCTGCAAATATGGCGGATTCCCAGGCAATTGCAGGCGCCCTTTCGGCAAACGGCTTTGAAATCGCAAATCTTAGCGAAGATCATGACTTGAACGTAATTGTCACTTGTTCCGTAAAGGATACCACCGAGCATAAAATGATGAGTAGGATAAAGGCCCTTTCAATGTCTGGGAAGCCACTCATAATTGCAGGATGTTTGGCAAAAACTGAAACCGATAAACTTCAAAGACAATTCAGTGGCGCTTCCTTTTTGGGACCAAGGTCATTAACCAAGACGGTCAGCTGCGCGAAAGCTGCAATCATGGGTATACAGACTATTGAATTGGAAGATGTAGATGGGCAGGAAAAGTTGAATATTCCCAGGATGAGAATTAACCCTGTTGTGAGTATTATTCAGATAGCAATTGGATGCTTGAGTGAATGTTCGTTCTGTCAAACCAAACTTGCAAAGGGCCAGATAACAAGTTATCGAATTGGAGACATTATGCATGCCATAAAGGAAGATACCAAGGAAGGTTGTCAAGAAATCTGGCTTTCTTCCACTGACAATGGCTGTTATGGTTTTGATATCGGCACAGACATCATCGAATTGTTGAGAAAATGCAGTCTACTGCCAGAGGATTTTAGGATACGGATTGGTATGATGAACCCAATGTATCTGGGCTTCTTGAAGGATAGACTGATCCAGCTACTCGAGGAATCAAATAAAATTTATCGATTTCTACACATTCCAGTCCAGAGTGGTAGCGAACGGATATTACGGTCGATGAAGAGAGGCCATACTGCCAAGATGTACAAAGATATCGTGAAGTCTTTTAGAGACAGGTGTCGTGATGTTACCATTGGTACAGATATCATTGTTGGTTTCCCAGGTGAGAGTGAAAAGGACTTTGAGGACACATTGGATTTGATATCCGATAGCAAACCTGACATCGTAAATTGCTCTAGATATGCTGCTAGACCAGGAACATCTGCGACATTGCTGGAGGGTAGATTGGACACCAAAATAGCCAAGGATAGAAGTAGTCGACTTCATGAGCTTGCCAAGAAGGTTTCTCGCGAGAGAAACATGAAGTGGGTTGGATGGGAAGGTAGCATTATCATCGACGAGGTTAGTCGAGATTTCTTTCAGGGAAGGAACTATGCATATAAACCAATTTTTATCAGGAAAGGAGAATCCGATATTGGTACTCCAAAATTGGGAGATCGAATCATGGTTCGGATAAAAAACTACTCTTCACGAGCTTTAGAGGGAGTCGAGCTAGGTTAGAGAAAAAAATAATGGTCTAATCCGGGAATATAGTGACAGAAATTGAGCTACGCTTTAAAATAGGTATAGTACGATTTATCGTAACTTTTAACTAGTATAAATTATACACCTCTCTACGGGGGCTGCAGGACTGTTGGATAAACTTTCAAGTGATACTTTGAAAAATATGAAAAAACCAGTTCTTCTTTTGGGAGTGGGTGGACTAGGAAGCAGATTGGCTTCGAAGATAGCAAAGGAACTTGGGTGCGCTTGTTCGATAGTTACGGATGATGAAGGGTGCGAAACAGGAGGATATCCGACCGTTCTGATAAACACACAATCATGGATCAATCCATCTGGTCGTAAACTTAGATTCTATGCTCAAGCATCCGTGGATAGGATCAAGTCTTTAGTAGCAGGCTACAACACAGTATTGATCATAGGTAATCTAGCCGGAAAAGCTGGAATTGCACTATGCCCGATAATTTGTAACACTATTAGAAACCATCAATCCTCTGTCGCAAGTCAAACAAGTGAAGCAGCCTTATCTTACTTTCATTCGAGACCTCAAACAACAGCAACAAACGATATTGACATCATTACATTCATTATTATGCCCTTCAAATTTGAAAAGAGCAGAATCTTTGACGCAGGAATTTCATTGCGTAGGATTCGAGAATCATCTGGTGCCGTTGTCGTTATTGACAATGATGCATTTCTAGATAACAATCCTGATTTGACAATTTCGCAATGCTATGATCTTACCAATCAGGCATTATTTGACACTATTTCTTCATTTTATCAGACTGAATTCAACGTTGATCTTAATTTATTAAGTGTAGGAAGACCTGATAGAGATTCCGTCTCATCTTCCACAATGGATTCACTGGCGATGCTGTTGGATATTACCGACATTGAATCCGTGAGACGTACTCTGGTTCATGTTATGGGTGGAGATAGAATATCGGTAGGCGCAATGAATGGTCTAGTCGACACAGTTCAATCGATCTTTAAAAAAGATAACGTGAGCAGTGTAAATCTAATGATGTCAAACCCCGGGCATGTCAGTGTACATCTTCTTTCTTCGGTTGTCTCTAAAACAAAATTCGACAGTTATGATCCTTTGTCAGAAATTATCCCTTCTAGTAATAACCTTGATTGGGACGAATTGGATTGCTCCCCTGAAATTAGTTTAGACATAAGGAACGTTGAATAGTTTACGCGGTTCATGTGTCACGCTTGGAAATCATTTTTGTCAGTAGTTTGTGAATAATTTATCTTGTCTTCTCAGTAGCTACTAAATTGTCAAAATTTTTTATAGCTCGTTTAGTCATTATCTAGTTTTATTTCTGTGGTGGGGTTCGGAGCGGAATAGGAGGCAGTAGTTCTTGATTAGGACACCTCAGTTAAGCATCAAAGATCGCCTTACAATTTGACTGGCAGTCCGAGGACTATTGCTTCCAACAGCCGCCGACCTGTAATAATGGCCTTTAGTATTGCATTTCTGTCGGGTCAACCCTATCTGAAGAATCAACCGATCTAGTATGCAATCATCATTTAACGCGCCCATGAGATTACCCTTGGTAGCCTCTAGGAACACCATTTTCCAAGTCCTTTTTTAGACTTTCGCATAATTGGTTTAGAACACAGTCAGATTTTGGTCGACTTAGAAACCTCTTTGTTCCTATTCGAGGGCTTTGAAAGCTCGTTGTAGCAGTCGCATTTCTCATGAATCAACATAACCTTACCGCATCGTTCACACAACTTGAAGTTTACCTCACCTAACTGCAGCTGGCCAGTCATTAGAGCCATGGTTACTATATGTCTTCAAGGTATAAAAATTTGACTTGAACAAACCAAATCTGAGATAAATCATAATGAATTCATCAAGTATATCAATTTGTAGAAAAATCTATACGATTTGATATATTTTTCAATTGATTTTGAAAATCATCTCACTTGGACGGTGAGAGAAGACGGGATTGAACAATTTGATGTGTTGCATTTATCAAATGGTCAGCATCTTTCAGAGAATGCATTGAAGAGATCGCACCCATTTTTTCAGGAAGGAAGAACATATTGTGCTTTGCAATTAGGGCAAAATGGTATTTTCTAAGCAAATCTCTGTCCGATAATCCGACATCTAATGCAGAGCTTATTTTTCGTATGTCTTTGTTGAGGAAATGGGTCATAAATAAGGAGCCAATCCCCGTTACATCCACATCCACCCCCCCGTCTGAAAATGCCTTTTTCAGTCCTTTTCTTATTCTAGTGCCAATCTTGTTTATTTTGGGATAGATGGCAGATTTGTTCTGCTTGACGTGCTTCAGGGTCGCTAACCCTGCTGTCATGGTCAGTGGATTTGCGGAAAAAGTCCCACCTCCAATGTAACAGGCAACTTCACTCTTTTCTCTCCCAACTGGATTGCATAATGACATGATGTCTTTGTCGCCGCATAAAACCCCAATTGGCAAACCTCCTCCAACGATCTTTCCCAGAGTAAACAAATCTGGATCTAACTTATATTCATGTGCAGCACCTCTAAAGGACAGACGAAACCCTGTGACGATCTCATCAAGAATAAAGAGAGCGTCATTTCTCTTGGCAAATTCCTGCAAACCATGGAGATAATCACTTTCGGGGGTAATGCAGCCTGCACCACCGAGTACAGGCTCTACTATTATGCATGCCAAATCATCTCGTATTGTGTCAAGAATTTTCAGAGATCTTTCCAGATCATTGAAAGGAATTGACTCGACAAATTGCTCTTCATCTTGAATTAGGCCTAATCCTTCGTCAAGTTCGAATGGATAATTGACGGATTGGAGAAGATTGGTATTATAACCATGCCATCCACCTACGATCTTAGCGACAACCCTCCTTCCCGTTTTGGCCCTGGCGAGTCGAACCGCGTACATGGTAGCCTCTGAGCCTGTACTGGAATAACGGATCAATTCGGCGCGGGGCATTCCCTCCTTGATGGCATAGGCAAGATCCAAGCTCAATTTGTTGACTGTACCAAACAGCGTTCCATGACTAGTTTGACGCCTTACAGCAGAAGTAACGATTGGATGTGAATGACCTATCAGCAGGGCCCAATGACCCATCCAATAATCCGTGTAAACGTTGCCATCCACGTCGCGCAGGTGTTTTCCCTTCGCCAACTTTGTATAGAAGGGGTAAGGGGAGAAATATCTTATATTGTGGCTAATTCCTCCTGGAAAGCACGACATAGATCTCTTGTAAAGCGCATGCGATTTTCGGGTCTTTTTCATATATTCTTTTTGAATTCGTATACCGGCTGCTGACGGGTTCATCGGTCGCTAACTTGATTTAGAGCACTTTTTAACTGTTGGCACAAGTTCAACTTGGTAAAGAGCAAGATGTCTTATCGTCTTCCTAAAATTGAGGAAATCCAGATGCTCTTTACGCATACCCTGGCCGGGTTGTGGGAGGATACGCTTAATTCAACAGCTCTGATGCCAGCAGCCACTACCTCTGCTTGGGTTTATATTGAAATTGTTGTTAAGAAATAGGGAATATCCCCTTTATGGTAACGTACAAGCTGTAGAATCTCATTTCTTGCGAACGTTTATATTGAAATCCTGTGACAGACTTGTAGAACGTGGACTATTAGGCGGCGTCAGTGATGATCTCTCAAATAACAATGGTCTTAGAGCCATTGAATGATTCACTGACCTCCAGTTACGCTCATATCATGGAGATTCGATGAAAAATTGGATCTGACTTAGGTTACACGACCCGCACAATAACAAACAGTCCGACAGTACTCTCATAAATATATAATACGACATGGATCGACTCCGGTTGATCCTGCCGGACCCGACTGCTATCAGAGTGGGATTAAGCCATGCGAGTTAACGTAGCAATACGTGGCATACGGCTCAGTAACACGTAGTCAACATGCCCAGGGGACGTGGATAACCTCGGGAAACTGAGGCTAAACCGCGATAGGCCAAGATTTCTGGAATGGATCATGGCTTAAATCTATATGGCCCCTGGATTGGACTGCGGCCGATCAGGCTGTTGGTGAGGTAATGGCCCACCAAACCTGTAACCGGTACGGGCTCTGAGAGGAGGAGCCCGGAGATGGGCACTTAGACAAGGGCCCAGGCCCTATGGGGCGCAGCAGGCGCGAAACCTCTGCAATAAGCGAAAGCTTGACAGGGTTACTCTGAGTGATTTCCGCTAAGGAAGTCTTTTGGCACCTCTAAAAATGGTGCAGAATAAGGGGTGGGCAAGTCTGGTGTCAGCCGCCGCGGTAATACCAGCACCCCGAGTGGTCGGGACGATTATTGGGCCTAAAGCATCCGTAGCCGGTCCTGCAAGTCCTCCGTTAAATCCACCCGCTCAACGGTTGGGCCGCGGGGGATACTACAGGGCTAGGAGGCGGGAGAGGCAAGCGGTACTCGATGGGTAGGGGTAAAATCCACTGATCCATTGAAGACCACCAGTGGCGAAGGCGGCTTGCCAGAACGCGCTCGACGGTGAGGGATGAAAGCTGGGGGAGCAAACCGGATTAGATACCCGGGTAGTCCCAGCTGTAAACGATGCAGACTCGGTGATGGGCTGGCTTCGTGCCAACCCGGTGCCGCAGGGAAGCCGTTAAGTCTACCGCCTGGGGAGTACGGTCGCAAGACTGAAACTTAAAGGAATTGGCGGGGGAGCACCACAAGGGGTGAAGCCTGCGGTTCAATTGGAGTCAACGCCGGAAATCTTACCGGGGGCGACAGCAGTGTGAAGGTCAAGCTGAAGACTTTACTCGACAAGCTGAGAGGAGGTGCATGGCCGTCGCCAGCTCGTGCCGTGAGGTGTCCTGTTAAGTCAGGTAACGAGCGAGACCCCTACCGCTAGTTGCTATCGCTACTCTCAGGAGTGGCGGGGCTAATTAGTGGGACCGCCGCCGCTGAGGCGGAGGAAGGAGGGGGCTACGGCAGGTCAGTATGCCCCGAAACCCTCGGGCCACACGCGGGCTGCAATGGTAAGGACAATGGGTTTCAATCCCGAAAGGGGGAGGCAATCCGTAAACCTTACCACAGTTATGATTGAGGGCTGAAACTCGCCCTCATGAATATGGAATCCCTAGTAACCGCGTGTCATCATCGCGCGGTGAATACGTCCCTGCTCCTTGCACACACCGCCCGTCGCTTCATCGAAGTTGGTTCTTGGCGAGGTGATGCCATCTTGGTATTATCGAACCTGGGGTCAGCAACGAGGGAGAAGTCGTAACAAGGTGGCCGTAGGGGAACCTGCGGCCGGATCACCTCCTTTAAAGTAACTGTCGGACTGACTTGTGTAAAGGGTCGTGTAGCCGAAATAAGAGATGCAATCCTCCAATAAAAAAAAGGAATGTCTTAATCCTTTGGAGGATGAAGGACGTAGTAAATGTGAATTTACGATGATCGTCGCGCATAGGAAAAGTCAATTTAAGACAGACTCAAGACAGAAAAAAAAGACAAAATTATGTGGTGATGAAACTGAACTGTAAGAATGTATTCGTCAAGTCAACAAGTGATTATACAAGGAAATTCAAACATATGAAATTGGTTACAATCATAATAGACTAATGTTCGCGCGAATGTGCGTGCATTATGTATGTTTGGCAGTAATTCTATTGTGTACTCTGAAAGGATAGGGTACATAAAGATAAGTGTTAATGGCAGATAGAAGACATCTGTGTATGTGTAATTGGTTATGTAGCAATACATATTCAAGGCATACATAGAAACAAATACAGAACATACAAGAAGTGTCAAATCAGATCTTTATACTCATCAGAAAGCGTTCATGCGGGTACCTAACTAACTTTACAGAAATGCGAAGGATTTAGGTGTGCAAAGACGCCGGTTGGGGAATGACTAGGCTTGGTAAGCGATGAAGGACGTGGCAAGCTGCGATATGCCTGGGGGAGGTGCATGCGACCGCTGATCCCGGGATTTCCGAATGAGATCTCTCTTTACACTCCCTTGCTTGCGCTTGGGAGGGCGAACTGTCCGAAGTGAAGCATCTGAGTAGGACGAGGAAGAGAAATCAAATGAGATTCCGTTAGTAGCGGCGAGCGAAACCGGAAGAGCCTAAACTGAATCTGCTATGGTAACATGGTAGAGATGTGGTGTGTTATAGCGTATAGGATCCTGCTCCTCTAGTTGAGGTGCACTGGAACGTGCTGGCAGAGAGGGTGATACCCCCGTAAACGAACGGGAGTGGGATTCTGCTGTAATAAGAGTAGCTGGCCTTGGCAGTGGCCAGTGAAGGTGGGTGAAAGTAGCATCCAAGGCTAAATATTAACCAAGACCGATAGCATACTAGTACCGTGAGGGAAAGTTGAAAAGTACCCCGGAAGGGGGGTGAAAAGCGCCTGAAACCAACCGGTTACCGACGTGTAGGGCTTGAAAGGATTATGGTAGAGATTCCGCAAGGAATTGAAGCCTTCCAGAGTCCTATGTTCCGTCTAGAAACACGGGCCAGGGAGCTTGCTGTTATGGCGAGTTTAACCTTTAACAGAGGGAAGACGAAGGGAAACCGAATTCGCGCAGCATAACTTGCGAGGCGATGGATTTGAAAGAGTCTTTAGTCATAGCAGTAAGGCTAGAAACCGGACGATCTATTCCTGGACAAGACGAAGGTGGGCGAAAGTCCACTGGAGGTCTGAAGGGGTCCTGACGTGCAAATCGGTCCTCTGATCTGGGATTAGGGGTCAAAAACCAATCTAGTCCGGTGATCGCTAGTTCCCGTCGAAGTGGATCGCAGTCCTGCCTTGGTGGAGATGGCTTGTATTGTAGAGCACCGATCGGACGGTAAGGGCTCGAAAGGGCTCGCCGCCCATTCGAACTCCGAATATACAAGCGTCGTAGAAGCCAGGAGGCGGGTTTATGTGGGGTAAGCCTCATAACCGAAAGGGGGACAACCCAGACTAAAGTTAAGGCCCCGGAATGTCTGCTAAGTGTCAAACAAAAGGGTGTCCTCGAGCAAAGACAGCAGGAAGGTAGGCTCAGAAGCAGCCATTCTTTAAAGAGTGCGTAACAGCTCACCTGCCGAGCTTGGGGGCCCCGAAAATGGACGGGGCTCAAGCAGACTGCCGATACTTTAGACCACCGACAATGTCGGTGCGTGGTAGACGGGCGTAGTGTTCGGGTAGAAGCTGGGCTGTGAAGTCCAGTGGACTGAACTAACTATTGCAGATCCTGGTGGTAGTAACAGCATAGCCGGGTGAGAATCTCGGCGACCGCAAGGGCAAGGGTTTCCCGGCAATGCGTCGTCAGCCGGGAGTTAGCCGGTCCTAAGAACAACCTCAACAGAGTTGGTCGAATGGGAAACTGGTTAATATTCCAGTGCCTTGGGAGGATCGTTAACACCTACTCTGTCGCTTCTAGATAAGGGGAACAGAACCGTCGTTCTGTCCAAGTATTCGAGTTCTGGGGAGTACCGTAATGGTGAGAACCAGAACGAGGTGCAAGTGGCCTTCCGCAAGGAGGGTTCTTCTGAGTCCAGGAGACAGTGAAAGCAGAGAATGGGAGAGACTTTCAAGACCGTACCGAGATCCGACACTGGTGCCCTGGATGAGTAGTCTAAGGTCTGTCGGGCATACCGTAAGGCGAGGGAACTCGGCAAAATAGCTCCGTACCTATGGTATAAGGAGTGCCTGCAGCTTTTGCGAGGAGCAGGAGTTGCAGGTCGCAGTAACAAGGGGGTCCCGACTGTTTAATAAAAACACAGGTGGTCGCTAGTCCGAAAGGATATGTACGGCCTCTGTATCCTGGCCAGTGGCGGTACCTAAAACCTGGGTTCAACCGGGCTAAGGGCCGCTAAACGCCGGGAGTAACTCTGACTCTCTTAAGGTAGCCAAATGCCTTGTCGGGTAAGTTCCGACGTGCATGAATGGAACAACGAGGGCCCCGCTGTCCCCGCCTGCAGCCCGGTGAAGCCACATAACGTGGACGAACAGTCCACGAACCTCTGTCGGGGAGAGAAGACCCTGTGGAGCTTTACTGCAGCCTGTTGTTGCGATATGGTTGTGGATGCAGAGAGTAGCTGGGAGCCTACGAAGTCAGCCCTCCGGGGTTGATGGAGGCAAAAGTGTAACACCAGCCATCTACAACCGTATTGCTAACCCGTTATCACGGGGACATCGGCAGGTGGGCAGTTCGGCTGGGGCGGCACCCCCTTGAAAATGTATCGAGGGGGCCCAAAGATTGGCTCAGGCGGGACAGAACTCCGCCGGTGAGGGCAAAGCCAAAAGCCAGTCTGACTGGATCTCCAATGATACGGGATTCAGAGGCGAAAGCCGGGCTTAGCGATCCATCATGTCCCCACTATTGGGGGCTGGTGGTGACAGAAAAGTTACCCTAGGGATAACAGGCTCGTCGCGGGCGAGAGCTCCCATCGACCCCGCGGTTTGGTACCTCGATGTCGGCTCTTCCCATCCTGGTTCTGCAGCAGGAGCCAAGGGTGGGGCTGCTCGCCCATTAAAGGGGAACGTGAGCTGGGTTTAGACCGTCGTGAGACAGGTCGGTCTCTGCCTGACAGGGGCGTGGTTGTCTGAGGGGAAGTTGCCCCTAGTACGAGAGGAACAGGGCAGCGCAGCCTCTGGTCTATCAGCTGTCCGACAGGGCACGCTGAGCAGCTAAGCTGCCTAGGATAACTCCTGAAAGCATCTAAGGAGGAAGCCTTTCCCGAGAAAAGACAACCTTCCGTAAGGAATAGGGCGGCCATAGAAGATGGCGTTGATGGGGTGGAGGTGTACGCATCAAGCTTCGGCGAGGTGTTCAGCCTGCCATTACCAATAGCCCAAGGCATCCAACCTTCGACTTTCTGAAAAAAGTTAGCAAGAATTTGTATCCGACTGAGCAAACTGATGTATGAGAATAAACGATAAAAAGTGAATTGGCGCGGAGATGTGTGTGCTGATGCGTTAACATGCTTCTTGAACATACACACCCACGCTCGCGTGTATGTGTGTGTTTATAATGCATGGACACAACTTCTTCTTTGCCGTTATCAACATCTTTGTTGTCCAAGATACAAGGTTGGCCTTTGTTCATCAATATCCCTTCAGAGGAATCGATAGATAGAATCTGGACTTCAAGTGTAAGAAGGAAGAATTCACCAAATAAAGTAGTGCACGCACTGCGTAAAGAACTCTAATAGCTATGTGGTTGTAAAGTACATGTGAATGAATTATTCAATGAATTCTGAGTCTGTCTTAAATTGGACTTTGCATAGTTGCATTTTTCCTATGCGCGATGGTGATTTTTTTCAGGTAATTTCGTAGAATAAATGAAGAATGAATGTTTTTTTAGATGAAGTAGTGAGTGTCTGTTGCTGATTTGATATTGTGTACATTGATGTACATTTGGAGTGGATAATTGCCTCGGTAGAAGCATGAGTTGTTTGAACGCTACAAATATTTAGGGGAGCGTTAAATCTGCTGATCTGTTGTTTTTGTTTCTAAATTCGTCTTTATTTCATCTCAATTATCCGGAACTCGGGGTTGAGAAGGTAAACTGTCTACTTTCTGTATTATCACCTATGGCTTCAGTGTCGTCATTATTCCTTCCTTCAATGCTCACAGGATTTAGTAACAGCGTTTATGCAAATTCATATGCTTCATCCTATTTCAACGCCTTTTTTGGCGGCGGTGTTTGGTTCAGCGGATGCGTTTCGGGGTACGACAATCTATGACGGAAACGTCAAATTTGACGTCCATGCCTGTTGCTGGCATTGCTCCTGGTGAGAATAAAAAAGATGGTCTGGTTGCTAGTAGTAGTATTAGTAGTATTCATAAAAGTAGGTCGGAGAGTGAAGGAAGAAGACCCAAGTCTCAATCAAAGAACTTGCGCAATTTTTCGAAGAATCAGGAAATTCATTTTGAAGGCGCAATTCCTTCCGTCATATGTCTTTCGCACAGGGAAGATGTCGATGGTCTCTCTTCTGCGGCCCTTGTAAAGTCTGCATTCAAAGAGTGCTACGTTATCCTACTTGATTATTCCAATCTCATAAGAGCTCTCAATAGAGTTTCCTATTTAATATCCTCTTCAACAGCAACAGAAGCTACGCATGGTAAATCTTCGGGTGCAGAGATCACTAAAGCAGCATCAAGTAGCGCAAGCGGCGAGAATGATACGGCTGCTGGTTTTGTTACTTCTTCTACTACTGGTAAGATGGTCTCCTCGAAGCGGTCAAGAAAGAACAAAAAACTGATAATATGTGACCTTGGTCTTAACAAGAAAAATGAATCTTCATTTGTACATGTTCTAGGGGATATCGTATCAAATGGATACAAGGTCGAATACATTGACCATCATGATGTAGGTGAAGACATTAAGGCTGAATTGCGAAAAGCAGGAGTTACTCTTGTTCATTCCACAGACGAATGCACAAGTGTGCAGGTTTACCAACGATACAAGAGTAAGCTCAATTCATACTCTTCCTTTTATGCTGCTGCAGGTGCCCTCACTGACTACCTAGAACAGCGACCCATAGCATCTTTGCTCGTATCAAGATTCGATAGACACTTTCTAATGCTCGAATCTACGGCTCTATCTTACATGATATCCTCCAACCAGCATGATGAGAAATTCCTCTTGAAAATAGTCGAATCTATCTCAGAGAACAAATTTCCACATGAC
>Ga0081455_10004728_pt1 | contig 15136 bp, 15 predicted proteins | sample TabmetS3T2R1_FD_70207 | JGI IMG/M metagenome (GOLD analysis project Ga0081455, IMG submission 70207) | Tabebuia heterophylla rhizosphere microbial communities from the University of Puerto Rico - S3T2R1 | ecosystem: Host-associated > Plants > Roots > Rhizosphere ... | reverse complement strand
GTGCGTGTCTGTTCACTCACCGAATCGGTCATCCGTGACGTGCCCCCTGCACTCGAAGGATCTGAGGCTCAACCTAGCGATTCATAACCATCGCCGTCCATACTGGATGACCCGATGTCGGTCGAAGGAACGCTTAGGGGCTCGTCCGGGTTGTCCCCAGGGTCCGAGTTCGCCGGATTCAGCATCGAGCGCACGCTCGGTCACGGCGGCATGGGCATCGTCTATCTGGCCCGCGAGGTCCGGCTGGACCGTGACGTCGCGCTCAAGGTGATCAGATCGGAGCTCGCGACGGACGAGCACTTTCGGGCCCGCTTCCGGGAGGAGTCCCGCACCGCAGCCTCGATAGAGAACCCGCGCGTCGTCGCCGTGTTCGGCGCCGGAGAGCACGACGGCCTCCTCTACGTGGCGATGCGATACGTCCCGGGACGCGATCTCGGCCGGCTGATCTCGGCCCGCGGCGCGCTGCCCGTCGACGACGCCGCCTCGCTGGTCGCCGACATCGCCGAGGGCCTAGACGCGGTTCACGCCGCGGGGCTGGTGCACCGCGACGTCAAGCCAGCGAACGTCCTCGTCGGGGAACCGGGCGCGGATGACGACGGACCGACCGCCTACCTGACCGACTTCGGCCTGGCCAAGATCGCCGCCTCAACGAGCGGGCTGACCGCCACCGGCGAGGTGATCGGGACGATCGACTACATGGCGCCGGAGCAGATCGAGGGACAGCGGGTCGACGCCCGGACCGACGTCTATGCACTGGGCTGCGTCCTCTTCCACGCGGTGACGGGCGAGGTCCCGTTCCCCGAGCGGGAGAGCTCCTCGAAGATGTGGGCGCACCTGAACGAGGCTCCGCCCTCGGCAGGCTCAGGAGGCGGGCGGGCGGCGCTCGACCCGGTGATTCGCCGGGCGATGGCCAAGGACCCCACCGACCGCTACCCCTCCGCCGGTGACCTTGGGCGCGCGGCGGTTGCGGCGGCCCGCGGCGAGGCTGTCACGGAGGAGGAGCACGTGGTGGGCGTGGGCGAGGCGGCACCGCTCCCCGAGACGATTCCTTTGGCCGTGACGGCTCCGACCAAGCGCCAACCTCGGCGCCGGCGCAGGAGACGCGGCCGCCTGCGCCGGATCCTGATACCGCTGGTCACCCTCCTGGTCGCGGCGGCGCTCACCTTCACGGCGCTGGTCGTCGTGCCCTGGCGAAACGGTTCGAGCAGCCCGCCGGCGCGGCCGAGCGGCATCACGGTGCCCTCGCTCGTGGGTCAGCCGCTAGACGTCGCCGAGCAGCGCCTCGACGATCTCGGGCTTCAATCGAGCGAGGTCGGGGGCGGGCTCTTCGGCGCCCTGATCCCGTCGGACTGGGACGTCTGCGAGACCTCGCCGGCGGCGGGCTCGACCGTCCGGCGCGGGGGGACCGTCCAGCTGCTGATCGATCGCCCCGGCTCCTGTTAGTTTCGGCGAAGAGCCGTTCATTCGGACCGGCCGCCGAAAGGAGTTCTCATGGCCACAGCGACGGTCTCGAAAGACATTCTCGAGACTCATCCGGCTCCCGCCCAGCTCGATCGCGACCTCCTGGCTCGGTGCATCGACGAATGCCTTGTGTGCTTACAGGCCTGTACGGCCTGCGCCGATGCCGACCTCGCCGAGGCCGACGTCGCCGAGATGCGCAGATGCATTCGCCTCTGCCTCGACTGCACGGACGTCTGCGATGCGACGCTGCGCCTGCTCAGCCGCCAGACGGAGTACGTGGCTGAGGCGGCGAGAGCGCAGGTGGCTTCATGCCTGGAGCAGTGCGCCCTATGCGCGGGCGAGTGCGAACGCCACGCCGACCACCACGAGCATTGCCGCATCTGCGCCGAGCGGTGCAGGCGCTGCAAGGAGGCCTGCTCGGCCGTGCTGGAAGCGATCGGGTAGCGCGATGACCGATCAAGAGTTCAAGGATGCGCTGCAGGACCGCAGCGAGGTGGAGCTCACCGTGACGGGACGCAAGACCGGAAACGAGAGCTCCCGCCCGATCTGGTTCGTGGACGACGGCGACCGGCTCCTGCTGCTGCCAGTGAGCGGCTCGGAGAGCAACTGGTACCGCAACGTGCTGAAGACGCCGGAGATCCGGCTGGCCGCCGACGGTGCGGAGCTACAGGCGACCGCCAAGCCGATCGATGACGGCGCCGCCGTAACCGACACCCTGGAGAAGTTCGGCGCCAAGTACGGCGAAGACCCGGTGCAGAAGTACTACCCGAACCAGGACGCCGCGGTCCAGGTTCCGCTCGGCTAGCCGGCGGAGCTCGTCTCTGCCGCGGGTGCCGCCGCGGCGGCCTTGGCCTCCTCGGCGACCTCGGTCTCCTTGAGCGGGACCCCCGCGACTTCGTAGGCCTCCTGCTGGTCGAGCGTCTCGCGGTCGAGCAGCGCATTGGCGAGGGCATCGAGCTGCTCCCGATGCTCCTGGAGGAGGTCGATCACGTCCCGCTCGGATTCCTCGACGATCCGCCGCACCTCCTGGTCGACGAGCTCCTGCGTCGGCTCGGAGGCCGGCATCGCGCCGGGGAGCAGCGGGCCGTCCTGGCGCCCGTCGGTGACTGCGATCGGGCCGACCGCGTCGCTCATCCCCCAGCGGCCGACCATGCCGCGGGCCACCTGGGTCAGGTTCTGGATGTCCGACTCCGCTCCGGTCGAGAGGTCGTCGAAGATCACCCTCTCCGCGGCCCGGCCGCCGAGCGCGACCTTGATCTGGGCGATCAGCTCCTCGCGGCGATAGTTGTACCGGTCGCTCTCCGGCGTGGCGAGGGTCACGCCGAGGGCCTGTCCACGCGGGATGATCGAGATCTTCCGAACCGGATCGGCGCCCGGCGTGAGCATCCCGACCAGTGCGTGACCGGACTCGTGGTAGGCGGTCCGCTTGCGGTCGGCGTCGGTCATCACGACCTGGCGCTCTGCGCCGAGGATGATCTTCTCGATCGCGTCCGTGAGGTCCCGCTGCTCGACCTTGGGATGGCTGCGCCTGGCCGCGAAGAGGGCGGCCTCGTTGACCAGTAGGGCGATGTCCGCGCCGGTCGAGCCGGGGATCGAGGAGGCGATCCGCTCGAGGTCGACGTCGTCCGCCAGGGGCACCGAGCGCGTGTGGATCTTGAGGATCTCGACCCGGCCGTTGCGGTCGGGCGGGTTGACGGCGATGCGCCGGTCGAAGCGTCCCGGGCGAAGCAGGGCCGGGTCGAGGATCTCGGGCCGGTTGGTCGCCCCAAGGACGATCACGTTCGTGCCGGGCTCGAAGCCGTCCATCTCGGTGAGGATCTGGTTCAGGGTCTGCTCGCGCTCGTCGTTGCCGCCGCTCAGGCCGGCGACGTTGCCCGAGCGAGAGCGGCCGATTGCGTCGAGCTCGTCGATGAAGACGATCGCCGGGGCGGCCTCCTTGGCCTGCTTGAAGAGATCGCGGACGCGCGAGGCCCCGACGCCCACGATCGCCTCCACGAACTCCGACGCTGAGATCGAGAAGAAGGCGGCGTGCGCCTCCCCGGCCACCGCACGTGCGAGCAGGGTCTTGCCGGTGCCGGGCGGTCCGTAGAGCAGGACGCCGTGGGGAATGCGCGCGCCGACCTTCGTGTAGCGCTGCGGATTCTTCAGGAAGTCGACGATCTCGACCAGCTCGTCCTCGGCTTCGTCGATTCCCGCGACGTCCTTGAAGCTGACTCGCTGCTGCTCGCCCTGGGCACGCCGCGCGGTTGAGCGGCCGAAGCCGCCCAGCACGCCGCCGCCCCCTCCCCCTCCGGCCTGGCGGCGGATCAGCCAGATGAAGAAGCCGATGAGCAGCAGCGTCGGGAGGAATCCGAGAAGGATCGTGCCGAAGGTCGAGCGGCCACTGTCCGGCGACTCGGCGTTGATGACGACGTGGTGCTCGGTGAGCAGGGCGGTCACCTGCGCCGGATCGATGAACGACGGGACCTCGGTCTTGAACTTCGTATCGACCGTCACCGGCTTGGCGTCGCCGGGCGGGTCGTAGGTCGCCTGGTGGTTCAACTCGCCTTCAATCGACTCACCCTTCGAGCTGATCTCCTTGACGTTGTTGGCGTTCACCTGGTTGACGAAGAAGGGCTGATAGGGCACACGGGGACGGCTCGCCGGCCCACTGGTCAGTACGGAGATCAGGATGTTCACCGCGAGGAGTCCGACCAGGAATGCGATGAACCACCGGCTCCGCGGGACCATCGGGGGCTTCTCCCGCGGCGGTGCGCCGCGCCCGTCGGGGGCCGGGTCCACGCGCCACCCGGCCGGGTGCTTCTCGGACGGCGTGGCGTTCCTCTGGGGAGGAGTCGAGCTGTCTGCCGGGGAGTTGGGAGGCAAGGCTCGAATGTACTCCCCCGAACACTGCGGAGAGGGGCTCTCGCGAACCGCGGTGTGGCTAGGGGGCGACCCTCGGCAGCTTCATCACCTTGCCCTTCTGGCGCTTCTGCTGCTTGTGCGTGAAGGCCAGCTTGACCCACTGCTTGCGCGAGAAGAGCTTGGTCATGTTGGAGAACCAGGGTGAGGTCGGATCGGTCGCCTGGGAGTAGGTGAGGATGCCCTGGGCCTTCGGCCCGCTCTTGGTCAGATGGGTGGTCAGGACCATCGATGAGCCATCCGTGACCTCCCCGTAGGGAGCGTTGTCCCCGGCGGACCCGTTCGACGCCCCGATGTTCTGGAAGCAGTCGGGGCAGCCGTGGATCGAGATGCGCGCGCCGTTCCGTGTCGCCACCTGCACGCCCCGCATGCCGCTGTCGAGGGGAATCCCGTGCTGGCGAAGGTCCTGCACGGCGCGGCCGAGCGCCTGGAGCTGCGCCGGGTCCGCCGTGTTGAGCTGGTTCGGGGTGTTGAGCGGATCCGCGGGATTGAACTGGTCGGACCAGTAGCCGGCGCCGCCCGGGGCGTAGCGCCAGTAGGCGGCGAACAGCCAGGCCCCCCTGCTGTCGAGGTTGCCGGTGTCGTCGTAGGCGTCGAGGATCGGGCAGGCCTCGCTGATGTCGACGGTGCCCCCGCCCGACAGGAAGACGGTCGGGTTGGCTCGGCAGAGACCGGCGAGCGGCTCCGAGACGAGCTGCGCCAGGTAGTTGGTGTCGCTCTCCCACATCGCCTGCAACGAGCCGAGCCCGAAGCGGCCGCCGCCGCCGAGAACCGACCGCACGGCCAGGTTGCCGTAGCGGGTGCGAACGCCCTGGATCTCGTCGTCGAGTCCGATCAGCGGCGTGATGCCGGTGATCGGCGACGACGGGTTGGCGAGCCAGAAGGAGTCGTTCGAGTTCTCCACGTAGTCGCGCCGGATCAGGCTCGGCATCTCACTCGACGGCAGGTAGCCGTTCGGGGTGCAGGCAGAGCGCGACCCGTCGAGCGTGATCACTCGCGCGGCCTGGAACACGATCTGCGCGAGGCCGGCCGGCGTGCAGGCGTCGATCAGCGACTTCGGCACGTTCGAGTAACGGCCGACGTCCGCGTAAAGCGCGCGCCCGCTGGAATCGGCGGCGATCGTGTTGAAGAACGGGACGCCCCGGCCGCTCCGCTCGATGCGCAGCAGGTCCTTGACGCTCCCCGCGCGGCCCATCTTCAGGTATTGGTTTGCGACGGCCCCGTTGTTGAAGTTGGCGTCGGTGAGGGCGTAGGCGGTGGTCGTGCTCCAGCCGTAGTTGGCGTCCGGGATCGTGATCACGAGCCCGTAGCGGGTGCCGTAGAAGGTGTGCGGCTGCCCGTTGACGTTCACCGTCGTGCGCGTCATCGGGATCGTCTGACCGTCGACGATGTAGCTGGTCGGATCACCCGGGGCGAGCTGTAGCTGCTCGACCACGAACCGGCGGCCCGTGGAGACCGTGTGGGTCCAGGCCATGCTCCGGTTGAAACCGACGCCCACCATCGGGAACCCGCCGAGGGTTCCGCCCAGGGCGTTGTACTTGCCCGGGACGGTGAGCTGCGCCATCCAGAAGCGATCGACCCCTCGCCAGGGGAAGTGCGGGTTCGCGAGCAGGAGACCGCCGCCCTTCTTGGTCCCCTTCGATCCGAAGGCGAGACCGTTGGAGCCGAGATCGGACTCGCCGTTCTCGGCGCCGACGGCCCTCTTCAGCGCTTCGGGGCGCAGGCGCGGCGTCTCGCTCGCGGCCGGCTGGTCGGCCGCGGTCCCCGGCGGCTGGGCGTCGTAGAGATCACTGATGAAGACGCCGCTCGAGGCGCCGATCTCGATCTGGAGCCCCCGGAGGGCGAGGTCGTCGGCGGTGATGGGACGGACCCATGACTGGCCCTTGCAGGTGGGGTCGCGGAAGCGTTTGCTGCGGAGGAAGGCGTTGAACCCGTCGGCCCAGCCGTAGTAGAGCCGGAGGGCGTTCTTCTTGAGCTGGTTCCTGACCCCGTCCTGGAGGCCGGTCGCCTGCACCCATTTCCAGAAGGCATCCGACTTCGGGTTCGGGTCGACGCTCCCGTTCGAGTAGTAGCGGGAGACGCCGTCGGCCCCGAAGAACTGGGTTCGCTCCCCGCGGACGGTGACGATCGTGTCCTCGAAGGTGCAGAGGTTGTCCTGCGCGTAGGAGTAGCCCTCTCCGTAGCCGAGCGAGCGGAAATCCTTGGCGCGCACATGCGGGATGCCGGCGGAGTCCCGGACGACCTGGACGTGGTAGACGCGCTTCTTGCCGTGCGCGGGCTTCTTGCCGAGCGCCGGCGAGGCGGACGCTGCCAACAGGACCGTGGCGAGAGCCGCAACGAGTCCCAGATGGAGGCGTCTGCTTTTCAAGGGCGACGGAAATTTACACCCGTCTTACACCGCCGGCGAGCGGCGAAGCGCTCCCTGATTGGATGGACGCGGGATGAGCCAGGACGCACGCGCACTCGCCCGAGCCCAGGCGCAGGTCGCTGCCGCGCGCGACGATCCACGGGCGCGGCTGGCGTTGATCGATCGCACGTACCACGGCCCGACGGGCCAGGCACCGCGCCACCTGCCGTTCCGTCGTGCCGCCCTCTCGTTCATGCGCTGGCAGGTGGAACGGGGGCTGCTCAATCCGCTCGACGGCTCCCCCGCCGGCAGCCGCTGGTGGCGGGCGGTCAACGAGCGGCTGCTCCGGGACGGCTGCGAGTCCGTGGCCCTCGTCGGCGGTCTCTCCGGGAAGCCGTCGTCCCAGACAGTCGGGCTCTGGTTGAACTTCATCGCGGAGCCGACCGCGCGCAACTGGTACCGGGCCCACAACGCCAGCATCGTGGGTGGATATCTGGAACACCTGGAGCTCGCGGAAGCGGAGGGTCTCCCGGAGCGGTTCTTCATGAACGTCGCGCTCGTCCGGGTCCTCTTTGCCCACGCCCTCGTCGGCGCCCCGCGCCTCGCGTTGGGCCGCTTCGCCCCGCTCGGCCGGTTGCTGGGGGATCCCCGTCTCGGGATGGCGGGGGCGTTTCTGTCACTCGGCCGCGTGCTGCCCGACCGTTACCCGCTCGATCGGGACGTCGACAGGTACCTCGCGGATGAGCAGCGCCTCGGCCGACTGCTCGACTACGCGGTGATCCAGCCACGCCTGCAGCGCGTCTACGAGTGGTCGGCGGACGGGCTCCGCGAGCCCGGGCTGCTCGAACAGATTCGAGACGGCAACCCGGTCTACGCGTGGCCCTTCGAGCAGCGACACGTGTGGCGCCAACCTCCCATGCCGCTGGTGGGGCGGGTCCTGGAACGCGCGACCAGGCCGAGGTGAGCGACCATCAATACTCGCTCACGACTTCGCCGCCGCTCGGCGTGCCCAAGGCCCTCCAGGTGCCGCTCGAGATGGACACCAAGTTGAAGCCGCTGACATCGTCCCTGCCGCCCCCCTGGCTGCCGGTTCCGACCTGCGGACGCCCGGGCTTGTCGATGTTGATCCCGTCGACAACCGCGGTCGGCATCGTCTGGTCGAGCTCGTCGCCGCTTTCGAAGTCCTCGAACCAGTCGCCTACGAAGCTCATGAAGTCCTCGAACCAGTTGTCTTCCCAGTCCGTGCCCAGGCCTCCCCCGTCGGGATCCTGGGTCTCGTCCCCGACGCCATCTGCATCGACGTCCGGCTCAACGGCGGCGGCGGTGAGCAGCCCATCGAATACGGGGCTGAGATCGACAAAGAAAGCGTCGTCGGCTGGACCGACGAAGCTCTTGCCTCCGTTCGTGCTGACGAGGCCGTGAGCGATTTCCTCGTAGCCCGAGGTGCCCGAGACCGCGAGGGACGGAGACGTGTTGTCGATATTGACGCTGGCGCCAGCCGGGACCGCGAACGTCGCCGTGAATATCCCGATCGCCAGTGTGGCTCCGATTGCTCCGACCATCTTGCGCATGGCTCTCTATGCGCAGGGTTGAGAGCTTCGGATCAATGCGAGCCCGGCCCCAGCCCGGGGCAGAAAGGGGGCGGCGCCCGTCAGCTCAGGCAGCTTGCGGCGCTGAGCGCGGCCACCAGGCTGGCCCTACGAATCATCCGACCCTGCGGATCCGCTGCCGCTGAACTCGCGGATCGCTCCTTCGACTGCGCTCGTGACGCCAGCCGTCCTCAGGTGGATTGGCCAGAACCAGCCGCCCTCCGGTTGGGATTCGAAGCTCGTAGTGCCCGTTCGTGAGTGTTACCGCCGGTCCCTTCATTTGCTCGTTCCTTGCTGGTAGTTGCTCTGCGCTGCCTGATCGGGATACGGGGACCAAGCGCTGCAAGATTCGGAGGTGTGCTCAAGCTCACGCTGGTGAGCATGCGGAAGGCGACCGGAGAAGCTCAGGTCACTTCTTCTTTTTCTTCTTGCACTTCTTCTTCTTGGCCGACTCGGCCGAGCGCTTGTGCTTCTTCTTTTTCTTGCACTTCTTCTTGGCGGTGGTGGCTGGCTGCGCCACCGGACACGGACCCTGGGTGCTGGCGTTGGTCGGGCACTGGTCCTGGGTCTCGTCGCCGAAGTTGTCGTGGTCCAAGTCCGCCTCGACGTCGGCATTGATGAGCAGTTCGGTGTCGTCTCCCCCGGGTCCGGGTTCCGAGGTGATCCCGCCGTCCAGCGGGTTCGGAATGTACGTAAGGAAGTGGGCACCCCCCACTTCCGCTCCCCAGACGATTTCGGACTGAGCGGTAGCGTCACCCCCGAGCTGATCGCCGCTCCGTATGGGCAGTTGCGCAGGGAACGTGTAGCTCCCCGCGCCCGCGGGGATGGGCTCGCTGGGACTCGAGGTGATCAAAGTGAACTGGTCGGCGTCAAAGCGCCGAACGACCCGGATCCGAATCGACTGCGCGTCCGTTCCGGCGCCGACTCGGGCGCGCCAGCGCACGATCACGCCGTCGAACGGGGAGACGAGCTGACGTCCGGGGAGGACGTCTTGAATCTGGAGGCAGTCCTCCCCGCAGCCGAGAAAAGTGTCAGGCGCAGGTTCGAGGTCACTCCCCAGGGTCACGGCAGCATGACTCGGCTTCACCGCGAATCCGGCGCTCGCGACGAGCGCCATCACCGCCACGAGCGGCAGGAGCTGAAACCGCCTCACGCGCCCTCTCCCTTCCCTTGTGGACGAGGAATGCGGTTCGAACCTAGTTGTCTGCGACCGGACTATCTACCTCAGTTTTGGCGAGCGGACGGTCAAGCGCCTCTTCGCAAGCAGCTACACCGGAAGCTTCTTCGCCTTCTTCTTGCACTTCCTGAGCTTCTTCTTCGTCCAGTGCTTCTTCTTCGCCTGCTTCTTGCACTTCTTGAGAGCGGCGGCGCGCTGGCCGGTTGGGCCGGCCGGGACGGCCGGGCTGGTCGGTGGGATCAGGGTCGCCGCAACGTTGGCCCTGGTAGGGCTGAACTCGTTGGTCGTCGTCACCGTGTCCCCTGCAACAGAGGGGTCGGGATTGACCTCCTTGGCCACGTCGCCCGAATCAGTCGTGTCGAACAGACAGCCATAGCCGTCGCCTGCGACCACATAGATCCCAAGCAGATCGCCCGGCTGAACCGGGATGGAGGCCGGGAATGGTCCGTTGACGGCGTTCGGCGTCAGCGGACCCTGGTTCGAGCTTGCTCCGACAACCGTGAACTGGTCCGGGTTCGCTGTCGGCCTGAAGATCTTCAACCGCACGACCACATTGGTCTCGCTGGTCGCCTCAACTGACCATGAGTTGATGACGCCCGCGCTGGGAACGTCGTAGCGCGGCGGAGCACCGGTGGCAGCCTGGATCTCTGTGTAGTCAGCGCCACCGCAACTGTGATTCGTGCCGAGCTCACCCAGGTCGATAGCCGCCTGTGCGTTGGGAGCCACGACCAACGCTCCCGCGGACAGACCGATTGCCACGAGACCCCGAAGCTCCTTGCGCATGTCTCCCTCCGACTGTTGCGGCCAGCTGGACGCCGCCGACGGTTTCAGATGGCTCGGACAGGTGGAATGGTGCGCGATTGGTGCGCGCGGCGGTGGCAGGGAATCAGTGTCAGGAAGCTCGAAACCCCCGCGTTACCAGGGCTTCGTTGAGGGGTGAGCGACCGGACTCGAACCGGCGACCACCGCGAGATACTGCGCCGAGTGGGAGGTGAAGCTCGCGGAGGTCACCGAGATCGACCACCAGCGGGTGTTGGCGGTGACGCCGACCAAATTCCGAGGCAGGCAGAGCGGCGCGGAGACCGAGCAGCGAATCGCCGCCGTCGTGACGGTGCGGGAGGGAAAGGGGGTCCGGACCGAGCTTTTTCAGTCCTCTGAGCAGGCCCTCGAAGCCGCCGGGCTGTCGGAGTAGGGCGCTCACTACGTCACGGCGCCCGCCATTGCCCAATCGGCGGTTTCACGGCCACGACAGACCCGACGCCAACTCTTCCCCCAGGGCAGGAAGACCCCCACTTGGGCGGTGCCGTGCGGGGTAGCGTCCCGCCGGGTGCCGAGATTTGGATTTGGGAAGAGCCCTCACTCCGGAAGCGCGGGGGCTCTTCCTGTGGCATCCCGCCCTCCCCAAGGGACTAGGCGGGAAGCACGCGGAGAGCCCCCGGCTTGAGTCGAGGTCGGGGGCTTCTCCGCATCGAGATGCTTCCGGCCCATTTGATCTCGAAGCGAGCGGTCTTACCGGCAGCGCGTTCCTCGGCAGCTTCGCCTTGGCTGACTTGATCTCAGCCGGGCTGGCGAGCTTCCCCGACACCACGGGATCGAGGTCGGAACCGATCAGCTCCAATCGGAGTCCCATCCACCGGCCATCCCCACCTGGTGTCTGCGAGCTCGGCCTGCGCCTTCAGTTGCTCCGCCAGGTCGGGAGGCAGGTTCGACGGGCCGTCATGGCTTCATGGCTTCCACTTGATCGTGCAGCCCACCGGCTGGGTCTCGGGCGGCTCGGGATCCCGGCCGGCGAGCAGCGCATCGAGAGCCGCCCGCAGCCAGGCCGCACGCCCATCGGGGTCACGGTGGTCGTGATCCGGAGCGCCCCGGTAGCGGAGGCGCAGATCGGAGTCGAGCACGAAGACGTGTGGCGTCACCGTGGCCCCCCATGCCCGGGCCGCATCCTGCGTGGCGTCGTGGAGGTAGGGCACGGGCCAGTCCTCGCGCTCGACGCGTTCGCGCATGGCGTCGTACGAGTCCACCGCATAGCGACCGGGATCGTTCGAGTTGACCGCGAGGAACCGGACGCCCTGCTCGCCGTACTCGCGGGCCACCTCCATCAGCCGGTCGTGCCACGCGAGCGCGTATGGGCAGTGGTTGCAGGTCCAGACCACGATCGTTGCGGGCGCCTCGCCGGGAGTCGGCAGCGAGCGCTCCTCTCCGGTCGTGTCGGGCAGGTCGAGCGCCGGGGCCGCCTCGCCCATCTCCAGCCCGTCTCGATCGCTCAACTCACCCCTCCTTCACCACTCGTTCCAGGGCGTCACGGACGTCGGCCCGGTCGGGGATCGCCGAGATGCGCCCGTCACGCAGCCTGTAGATGCGGCAGGTTAGCCCCGCGGGCTCACCGACCGGGGGCTGCACGTCCTCGCCGGCCACCCTGATCGTCGGGGAGCCGACGAAGCCCTCGCTCACGGCGGCCTCCTCGGAGCCGATATGGCGGATCTCGACCGAGTCGGGATCGAGGCCGGCGGCGACCATCTCGTCCCGAAGCTCCGCGAGCGCCTCCGTGTGGGAGGGGCAGCCCTCCCACCAGAGCAACTCCACCCGGGGGGGCGAATTCACGCCCGGCACCTTAGCCCCAGACCCACGCCACCCTTGGGTCCCGTCCCGGGGGTGGCCGACTACCTGAGCAGCGTCTCCTGCCCCTTGGCCACGCGCCGCTGGCGCGGCATCCCCGCCGCCTCCGTCAGCGCCGCCTCGATCTCGGCCAGGATCGCCTTCTCCGAGCGGGAGGCGACGATCGGCTCCGTCATCCCGTCCACGTGGACATAGGTGCGGCGCCCGTCACCGCGCTCGGCCTGGTCGAGCGGAACCAGGGCGTAGATCCGATCCGCGCGGGCGAACTTGCCGTAGCCGAGCGACACCAGCCGCGGCTCTCGCTTCGTTGCCATCGCCACCAAAGGGTACGACGCTGGGCGGCGTCGCTACTCGTCGCGATCGGCGCGCCGAGCGAGCCGGTTGAGGCCCGCCAGAGCCTCCTGCTCGCATGCCGGGGCGAAGGGCGTGTCCACGAGGATTCCCACCCGGCCGTCTTTGCTGGTCAGGGCCACGCGGCGCTGCGCGGCGGTCAGCTCACCGATCTCGTCCGAGTCGTTGAGCAGCGTCGTCACCTGGCACGCCAGGTTGTCGCCCACCGTGTAGCCGTTGTCGCCGGCAGGCTGGAGCTTCAGCTCACGGACGATGTCATCGTCGGGCACGGACTCCGTCTCGGTACCGCAGCCGGCCGCCAGGACCAGGATTCCGATGACTGCGAGCACGCCTGCGGCCCTGGCCATTGCCGGAACCTACCCGGTCGAGCGGTCGGTCTTGCGCCGCTCGACGGCGCGGCGCGGCCTGGGATCGAGGCCGCTGTGGCCCCGATCCCAGGCGCGGAGGAGCGTCGTCAGCTCCGGATTGCTACGGCGTCGGCGGAGGGTTGTCCTGGTCGATCTCGCCGGGCGTGATCATCAGCGAGAACGGCAGGTTGATCGCGTTCTCGCCCGACCCCGACGGCAGGTCGAGCAGGGTGTTGATCACCGTCGTCAGCGCGCCGCAGCCGCGAGCCTCGGGCACCTCGAAGGTGTTGTCCTCGAAGGTGCCCGTCCACTCGAGCATGTCCTCCTGCGAGAGCAGGTTGTCGCCGTAGAGCGGCGAACCCGGGTCGCCCTCATCGTCGGGTGCCTCGGCCAGGTTCTGGACGATCGGCCCGATCACGCAGCCACCCTCGGGGTTGCCGGGCTGGCTGACGTAGAGGTCGATCGGGACCGTGACGTTGAGCGGGATCAGGGCGTTCAACACGGGATGCCCCGCAAGCCCGACCCGGGTCACCGCCTCCTGCCCGCCGACCTCGACGTCAAGCGGCAGCGACTCGAACATCGGACCGGACTGGGGCGCGACGAACTGGCCGGTGTTGAAGTCGAGCGTCGCGGTCAGGGTCAGCGCTCCCGGCGGCAGCACCTGGGTCAGCGCGGCACCGATCTGGAAGGTGCCGCCGGTGCTGATCTGCTGCTGGCAGAGGCCCATCCCCGGAAGCGAGCAACGCCCGTCGGCCGTGAACGGCGGCGCGGCCTGGCCGTCGCTCTCATTCGGCGGGCCCGTCGGCGCCTTCGCCGGATCGAGCTGACCGATCTTCCCCGCGCCGAGCTGGGTGAAGTAGATCATCCCGTCGGGGCCCTCGACGATCTCCCACGGCACCGCGCCGTTGGTCTCGAGCGGGTACTCGGTGAAGGTGCCCGAGGCCGGGTCGTAGCGCCCGATGTTGTCCGTGTTCAGCTCGGTGAACCAGATCGACCCGTCGTTGCCGAAGGTGATCCCGTTCGGCTTCGTGTCGGGCGTCGGGATCGCGAACTCGACGATCTGACCCGAGTCGGGATCGATCCGCCCGATCGTGTTGCCCCGCGGAGTCGTGAACCAGAGGCGACCGGCGCGATCGGTCGTGATCTGACCGAGATCCTTGTCGGGATCGGACAGCGGGAACACCTCGACCTCCTGCGTCGCCGGGTCGAAGCTGCCGACCGCGGCGCCGCCGGCGCTGAAGGTCGAGAACGGTGGCGTCGTGAACCACACGACTCCATCGGGTCCCACGGTGAGCCCGTAGATGTCGATGTTGATCGGCGTCGGCGAGGGATCAACCACCGGGAACTCCTCCACCTGGCCGTCGGGAGCGACGCGAATCAGGACGTTGCCGCGCGACACCCAAGCCGATCCGTCCGGGGCCGCGGCGATCTTGCTCCCCGACTGCGCGTTTGTTTGGTACGCGGTCACCGCCCCAGTGGCCGGATCGATCTTGCGTACGGTCTGCATGCCGTTGCCGCCCGAGGACGCCCACAGCGTCCCGTCCGGAGCCGTGGCCACGTCCATGATCACGTGACCCCCGAAGTTGCCGGCCGGAGCGCCCTCCGGCACCGGGATGTGCGTGCTCGTGTATTGCCCGGCGGTTGTGAGGCGGCCGAGCGACTCGGCCCCCGCCCCGGGCTCCGCGAACCACAGGGCACCGTCGGACCCGACCGTGATCCCGTACGGCGTCGACGCGGAAGTCAACAGGTCGAACTCCTTCACCGGCTCCGCGCACACCGGGTCGTCCTCGGCGAGCAGGGCGGAGGCCTTCGCGTTCTTCTTCGGCTTGCCCTTGGCCTGGACCTGGATCCGCAGCGAGGCGCAGTCGGCGAGGGCGTTCTCGCCGGCGGCGGTGAGCGACAGGCTCAGGGTGCCCTTGGCGGCCTGGCTTTGGTCCTTTGAGGCGAAGTTCAGCTGGCCGGCGCCGGTGGGGGTGGCCTTGGCCGTCGCCGAGACCTTGTTAAGGCCCTTGGACTTGAACGAGACCTTGAGCGCCCCCTGGTTTTGGGCCTGGGTCTGCGAGCTGGTCTCGACCTTGACCTTGAGCGTCTTCTTCGCCGCGCCCGCGCCGGCCGGGACGATGAGCAGCGCGAGGGCGCCGACTCCGGCCAGCGCCAGCAGGCCGCTCCTCCGTGAACGCCGAACCTTGTGCATCCTCTACCTCCTCCCGGGGGCGCACAGAGCGCGCGCCCTCTCTCCTCCGGCATCGTGCCGCTAGGCACGTGCCAGTTGTTGCGCGAGACAATAAACGAGCATGTCTAGCGATGTCAAGCGCTTTTGGTGTTAAGGAAGCGCCGACACAGCCCA
>Ga0081455_10004727_pt1 | contig 15138 bp, 9 predicted proteins | sample TabmetS3T2R1_FD_70207 | JGI IMG/M metagenome (GOLD analysis project Ga0081455, IMG submission 70207) | Tabebuia heterophylla rhizosphere microbial communities from the University of Puerto Rico - S3T2R1 | ecosystem: Host-associated > Plants > Roots > Rhizosphere ... | reverse complement strand
CCGCGTCCGGAGGCGGAGCGGCTCGCGCGCCGGCAGCGGCGCCGGGCGTCGCGCCGGCGTCTGCTGTGTCTCACCGTGGCGCTCGCCCTTCTAGGAGGCGCAACGATCTGGGCCTTAGGCGTCTTTTTTGATCTCGGCCCCAGCCCACCCAGCCCCACGACCCGCGTCAGCGCCAGTCTCGCCCCCCATACCTGGGCGCAGGTCCGACGCACCCCATACAGTAGCGGCTTCACCCCCGACACGGCGCCATTCCCGCACCAGGTCGCCTGGACGTATCGCACCTCAAAACCGCTGCTGGCGTCACCCGCGGTCGTGGAGGAGCATGTCTATCTCACGACGGGGGATGGCCGCACCATCGCGCTGGACCGGCACACGGGGCACCTGGTGTGGGAGTACCGCAGTGGCTGGCTCTCCAGCTCCACGCCGGCCGTCACGGACGATACGGTGATTTTTGCCGTGCGCCCCGGCCGTGTCATGGCCCTGCACCGCCAGAGCGGGGCACTGCGTTGGGAAACGCCTATCAATAGTCCCATTGTGGCCTCACCCATTGTGGTGCACGGCAGCGTCTATATTGGGGCCTCGGATAAGCAATTGTATGCGCTGGATGCTGCTACGGGCCGACAACGCTGGGCCTTTGCCACCCAGGACTGGATTGTCTCCGCCGTGGCGTACGCCGCCGACCGCGTTATCGTAACTTCGCAGGACAGTCGCCTGCATGTGGTGGGCGCCGACACGGGACGCCGCCGCCTGCTCTACGAGACGGGCATGGGCCGGCACATCGGGGTCGGCCCCGCCATCGCAGGAGAGCGCGCGTACTTCGGTACTGTTGGGGCCAGAGTGTGGGCCATCGATTGGCAAGCCACCACTTACCCATGGGAGCCGGCGCTGTTATTTTGGCAGACCAACCTGTACCTCTGGGGCATGCGCTCGACCCCCCCCGTGCAGAAGGGTAGCGTGTGGTCGAGACACGTCGGTGGCGACGTCAGACATACACCGGCTCTTGCCCATAACCTGGTCTACGTCACCGCAGCCCCGGACAAGGTCGTGGCCCTGGACGCCGCGACTGGCACCGAACGCTGGCGCGCCGACTTGCGCATGGCCATTACTGCTGCCCCTACCGTCGCCGGGACTACTGTGCTGGTCGGCACCCAGGACGGTGTGGTCTGCGGCCTGGATGCCCACACTGGCGCGGTGCTGTGGGACTTCAAAACGGCTGGGACACTCACCGGGAGCCCCATCGTAGCCGGAGACACCATGTATGTGGCCTCCCATGACGGTACGCTCTACGCCGTCACAAGGGCTCAGTAGCGCGTTGAGGTGGGCGCTTCTGTACGCGATAGAATGGCAGTTGACGGCACCTCTCAACCCTTATAGAATACTGCCGTACAGCGACCGCGGTGGTATGGCGCGGATCACCAATTGAGGGACTATAGCCGGTCGTGCTAGCCGACTGAGAAGCACACTTCTACATGCAGCCCGTCCGCACTCCTCCTCAAGGCCCCCAATCACGGCTTCCCTCTTTGCTCCATGCCGCTTCCCGGTGAGCTTGTAACGCCTCACCCGGGTCTCATCCCCTCTTAGCTGGAGGGGTACTCGTATACCACCTTCTGCTGTACGACCAGCGGCTATGTGCATAATTGCTACTTGCAGGCAGGCTTCACGTGCCTGCTGGAACAGATCTGGCTGGACTCTGAGGAGGGGCAAGCATGAAACGGAGCTGCATACTCGCGCTGTGCTTAGTGATGGTCGTTGGGGGAGGGCTGGCCCTGGCCGGGGCGGCCTTGGGAGCGAGCCCGAAACGCGGTGGTACGTTAACCGTCGTGCACGGCGTCGACATCTCAAACTTTGACGTACAGGCGGCACCGGGGTATGAGGTGGTGTGGATTAATATGAATATCCACAATTCCCTCCTGACCCTGGACAAAGACCTGAAACCGGTGCCCGAGCTGGCGAAGCGCTGGGAGGTAAGCCCGGATGGGCTGGCCTATACCTTTTATCTCGAGGAAGGGGTGAAATTCCACGACGGCACGGACATGGACGCCAAGGCGGTGAAGTGGAATTTCGACCATATGATGGACCCCCAGACCAGAGCGGCTACGCGTGTCTTCTATAAAGATGTGAAGGCAGTGGAAGTGGTCGATAGCCACACAGTGCGTTTCGTTCTGGCAGAGCCCAACTACATGTTCCCACTAGCGGTTGCTGGCTATCGTCAGGGGTTCCCCATGACCTCGCCCACAGCGTTTGAAAAGATGTCGGAGCAGGAGCGTCGGTCACAGCCCGTGGGTACAGGCCCCTTCAAGCTCCTGGAATGGGTGCCTAACGATCACATCACCCTGGTGCGTAATGAGCACTACTGGAAAAAGGGGCTGCCTTATCTCGATAAAGTCATCTTCAAGGTGCTGAATGACCCCATTAGCCAGGTCACGGCCCTCAAGACTGGCGAGGTCGATATGCTGAACTCCATGTCGCCCGAGTTGACCCGGGGGCTGCGGCAGAGCAAAAACATTACGGTGCTAGGGGGCCTACAGGCGACTCCCATGGCGGCAATGCTGCAGGTGACCCGGCCGCCCTTCGAGGATCTGCGCGTCCGCAAAGCCATCGGGTGCTACGGCACCAACCGGCAGGAGATCGCCGAGAAGGCCCAGCTCGGCCTGGCCAAACCACTGGTGTCCATGGTGGCAGTGGACGTGCAGGGCTATGTGGATCTGAATGCCATGTGCCCCTACGACCCGCAGAAGGCCATCGCTCTCCTGAAAGAGGCGGGTTATGACGCCAGCCGTCCCCTCCAGTTCACCATTATCACGGACAACGAGAAGCAGGTGTTTGCGAACATCGCCACGCTGCTCAAGGAGCAGTATAGAAAACTGGGGGCGGAGGCGAAAGTGGAGGTGCAGGACAAGGTGACGTGGATGACCTACATGGTGGGCAAGAACCGCTGCCAGTGGGATATATCGGTGGAGGACCTGGCGTCGGTCCTTACCGTACACCACAACAGCTATGTCTCGGAGGCAGGTGCTCCCTTTAATCTGTCCTGCCACAGCGACGAAAAGGTCAATGAGCTGTACCGGCAGATCAAGCTCGCCCCCACGGAAGCGGAGCGGCAACAACGCAATGAAGCGCTGCTGCGGTACGTGCTGGACAATATGTACTGGGTAAACGTCTCGACGTCCCCGCACTTTAAGGCGATCCAGAACTACGTCAAGGATTTTGTCTACCAGGGGGAGATCAAGTTTTCCCTCGAGCAGGTATGGTTGGATAAGTAGGAGAAAGGGTCGCGATGCAAGAGTATATCGTGAAAAAACTGTTCCTGCTGATCCCGACGGTGCTGGCCATCACCTTCCTGGTCTTCGCCATGATGCGCTGCATCCCCGGCGATCCCATCCACCTGCTCCTGGGGGATATGTACGACCAGCGGCAGGCAGACGAACTCCGGCGCGCCTATGGCCTCGATCGCCCCCTGCTCGTGCAGTACGGGTGGTGGCTGGCACGCCTGGTGCAGGGGGACTGGGGCCAGTCTGTCCTGACGTCCCGCCCGGTCTTTGAGGATGTCGTCAGTCGTCTCCCCATCAGCCTGGAGCTGATCGTCCTCTCTATGCTCTTCGCCTTGTTTATTGCTATTCCGGCGGGGGTGATCTCCGCCACCAGGCCCTATACGGCGCTCGATCACGGGGCTATGACGGTAGCCCTGCTGGGCATTTCGATGCCGGATTTCTTCCTGGGCATCTTGCTCTTCCTGCTGTTCTCCCTGACCCTGGGCTGGTTGCCGGTGCAGGGGTATGTGCCCCTGACCACCAGCGTGGTGGACAACCTCAGGCACATGCTGCTGCCGGCCGTGGCCCTGGGGATGGCGCGCTGTGGCATCCTCACCCGCCTGGTGCGCGCCAGCCTGCTGGAGGTGATGCGCCTGGATTATGTGACGACGGCACGGGCCAAGGGGGTGTTGGAGTTCCTGGTGGTCAATAAGCATGCCTTGAAGAACGCCCTGATCCCCACCATCACCGTGGCGGGGTTACAAATCGGCTTTTTGATCGGGGGGGCCATCGTCATCGAGGCAGTCTTCGGTATCCCCGGTCTAGGGACGTTTGGGGTGCAGGGCATTACGAAGCGCGATTACCAGCAGGTGCAGGGCTTTATTCTGATTGTCGCCCTGCTCTTTGTGGTGTCGAACCTCCTGGTGGACATTTCGTACGCCTATTTCGACCCCAGGATTCGCTATGAGGAAAAGGCGCGATAGCCTTACGGCAGTGCTGCGCACTGCTAACAGTCCCCCGCCATACTGGCGGGGGATAATCAGCCGTACGCAGTACCCCGCCAAGCTGGCGGGGCCAATGAGCTGTGCGCAGCACCCCCGCCAAACTGGCAGGGCCATTAGCTGTACGCAGTACAAGGAGTGGTTGGCATGGCAAACTCCCAAGGCATGGCGGTCGAAACGGTCGCTGTGGAGCCGGGCGCGCCTGGAGCGCTCCTGCAATATCGTACTCGTTCGATGCTCAGTATTACCCTGCGGCGGCTGGCGCGTAGCTATAGTGCGCTATGGGGGCTCTGCATGGTCTGTGGCCTCATCCTGATCGCGGCCCTGGCCGACGTCATTGCTCCCTATGGACCAGCGCAGATCGTGGCAGGGGGGGGCAGCCTGGACCTGCCCACCTGGGCGCACCCGATGGGCCTCGACCTGTTGGGGCGGGACGTCTTCAGTCGGGTCGTGTATAGCAGTCGCATCGCCATCTACGTAGGGATCGTTTCGATTATCCTGGCGCTGCTCCCAGGCATTCCCCTGGGAATTGTGGCGGGGTTTTACGGTGGGCCGCTGGATAAGCTGATTATGGCCGTGATGGATGTCATCCTGGCCTTTCCCATCTTCCTCCTGGCCATCGTCATCATGGTCATTCTGGAGCCCAGTACCACCAACGTGGTCATTGCCCTGGGGATCGTGCGCATCCCCATTTATGCCCGGGTGGTCAGAGGCAGCGTCCTGTCCGTCAAGGAGAACGAGTATATCGAGGCCGTGCGGGCCCTGGCGCTCAGTCGCTGGAGGGTCTTGTTTCACCATGTACTGCCCAACTGCATGGCCCCGATTATTATTACCAGCACGCTCTCCGTGTCGACCTCGATCCTCATTGAGTCGTCGCTAAGCTTTTTGGGACTGGGCACACAGCCGCCGACACCGAGTTGGGGCTGGGATCTGAAAGCGAACCTGGTGTTTATCGATACCAATCCCTGGATCGTCGTGTTCCCAGGGTTGGCCATTTTCCTGACCACGCTGGCATTCAACATGCTGGGCGACGGCCTGCGCGACGCCCTGGATCCACGCTTGAAACGCTAAGTACTGCGTACGGGTGCTGCGCACTGCGAATGGTCACCGCCAGTATGGCGGGCATAATCAGCCGTACGCAGTACCCAGTTTGGCGGGGTGGAAAGCGAGCGAGTATGCGCGATGTGCTGCTGGAAATCCGTGATCTGCGTACCCATTTCTTTACTGAAGATGGGGTGGTGAAGGCCATCAATGGTGTCAATCTGGAGATTGCCAGCGGCGAGACCCTGGGCCTGGTGGGCGAAAGCGGCTCGGGGAAGAGCGTTACGGCGCTGTCCATCCTGCGCCTCATCCAGGATCCGCCGGGTAAGATCGTCAGCGGCCAGATCCTGTTTAAAGGTGACGATCTCCTCACCTATCCCACAGCACAGCTACGGCGCGACATTCGTGGGCGTGAAATCGCCATGATCTTCCAGGACCCGATGGTCTCATTGAATCCTGTGTTCACTGTGGGGAGCCAGTTGGCCGAGGCTATCTACCTGCATCAGTTCAGAGACCAACGGGCGGCCCTGCAGCAGGGCGTGGACATGCTACGCGAGGCCGGGGCCCCCGGGCTGGAAGGGCTGGCGGACCTCGGGCCCGCACCCGACACCGGTACACTCTGGCACCGGGCAGTGCAGCGGGGCATTCGCATGATGGAAGCAGTAGGGATCCCGTCGGCCCGGGACCGGGTGATTGATTACCCCCATCAGTTCTCGGGCGGTATGCGACAGCGCATCATGATCGCCATGGCCATCTCTTGCCATCCCTCGCTGCTGATCGCCGATGAGCCCACCACGGCCCTCGACGTGACGATTCAGGTGCAAATCCTGGAGATCATGAAGACCATCAAGCGCACCTTCGGCACTTCGATTCTGCTCATCACCCATAACCTGGGGGTGATTGCGGAGATGGCCGATCGCGTTGCCGTGATGTACGCCGGCAACATCGTGGAGTATACCGATGCGCCGACCCTGTTTTACCAGCCGAAGCATCCGTATACTGTGGGCTTACTAAACTGCTACCCAGTGGTGGACGGCCCCCGGAAACAGTTGGAATCAATCGAGGGGGTGGTGCCGGACCTGATCAACCCTCCCAGCGGGTGCCGGTTTCACCCGCGCTGCAAACAGGCGATGCCGGTCTGCCGGGAGCGCGAGCCGCAGTTGCAGCCGGTGGCGGATGGACATCTGGTGAGTTGCCATCTCTATGCCGCAGGGCAGGCCTAGGTGAAGGAGCGTCATGACAGAAGCCTTACTGTCAGTCAAGGGGCTTAGGAAATACTTCCCCGTCGTCAAAGGGATCGTACGCTCACGGCTGGTGGGGGAAATTAAAGCCGTTGATGGCGTGAACTTCGAGGTTATGCCGAGGGAGACGCTCGGGCTGGTAGGGGAGAGCGGCTGTGGCAAGACGACCACTGGGCGGCTCGTCCTGCGCCTGCTCGAACGCAGCGGCGGACAGGTGTACTACCGCGGCGTCGAGCTGACTGGTCTGCAGCAGCGCGACATGGATCGCTATCGCCGCAAGCTGCAGATCATCTTCCAGGACCCCTATGCCAGCCTGAACCCACGCATTACTGTCGGCGACGCGATTGCCGAACCACTTGTCGCCCACGGCCTGGCCACGCGCCGTGCCGCCCGTGAGCGTGTGCTGCACTTACTGGATGTTGTGGGGCTGGCGCCCTTTCACTATAACCGCTATCCGCACGAGTTCTCCGGTGGGCAACGCCAGCGCGTGGGCATCGCCCGGGCACTGGTGCTGGAACCCGAATTCATCGTTGCCGACGAACCGGTGTCTGCCCTCGACGTCTCTATTCAAGCGCAGATCCTGAACTTACTGGAGCGCATTCAGGCGGAGTTTGGGCTGACGTTTCTGTTCATTTCCCACGACCTCGGCGTCATCCGCCATATCAGCAACCGCGTGCTCGTGATGTATCTGGGAAAAATCGTTGAGATGGCGGAAGCGGACGCCCTCTTTACCCACCCCATGCACCCCTACACGCAGGCCTTGCTCTCGGCGGTGCCCTCCGCCAGGCCCGGTGTCACCAAGGCCCGCATCCTGCTCAGCGGTGATGTGCCAAGTCCTCTGAATCCGCCCACTGGCTGCCGCTTCCACACCCGCTGTCCGCAAGCCATGCCCCAGTGCAAGACCGAGGAGCCGCTGTGGAAGGAAGTCGGAAATGGGCGTTATACGGCCTGTCATCTCTACTAGACAGTACGGCAGCGTGGCTCTACGAGGGTTCATGGGCAGTGTGGTGTGTCTTGTCCTGCTGACCAGTGCGTGTAGCGATTCCCAAAAGCCACAGGAGTCTAAAAAGCCCGCCCCACAGGTTACTGCCGTCGCCCCGCCAGCACCGCCACCGGTGGCCTTGCAGTTTACCGACGTCACGGCCGCAGCCGGGGTAGTCTTTCGCCATGAAGCCGGGGCCACGGGCAAGAAGTGGTACCCCGAAACCATCGGCGCGGGGGGCGGATTTTTTGATTATGATGGGGATGGCTGGCTCGATATTCTGCTGGTCAACGGACGCCAGTGGCCCGGGGAAGGGGGGCCGTTAAACTGGCCCCCCTCCGCCCACGCAGTGGCGGGGAACGGGGCGCCGTTAAGCTGGCGCCCCTCCGCCGACGCAGTCGCGGGGGAGCGCCAGGAGCCAGAGCCCACCATGCACCTCTACCGCAACCAGGGTGACGGCACCTTCCGGGATGTCACCCATGAGAGTGGCCTCGCTGTGCCCCTGTATGGCATGGGCATGGCAGCCGCCGATTATGATAACAACGGCACCCAGGATCTGTTAATTACCGGGTATCGGGAGACGCGGCTGTTTCGCAATGCGGGTAACGGCACCTTCACCGACGTCACGCCGCAGGCTGGCATTGCCCAGGGGAGCTGGAGTACGGCGGCGGCCTTTGTCGATGTCGACCGCGACGGCTGGCTCGACCTGGTGATTGGCTCGTATGTCGACTGGGACCCTGGCAAAGAGGCCAACCTGGATTGCACGTACGGCACGCCCGTCAAAGACTACTGTGCGGTGAAGTATTTTCGTGGCCAGGGTCTGAAACTGTACCGTAACCTCGGTGACGGACGCTTCGAGGACATCAGCGCTCGGGCTGGCATCGTGGCGCCAGAGGCGCGTGTGCTCGGCATCACCATTGTCGATTACAACAACGACGGCTGGCCCGATATCCTGGTGGCTAACGATCTCACGCCCACTCTGCTCTTTGTCAATCAGGGTAATGGCACATTTCACGAACGCGGAGTGCAGACGGGCTTGGTGTTGGATGAAGGCGGAGTTGCCTATGCTGGCATGGGTATCGATGCTGCTTATATCAACAATGACGCTCAACTCTGCGTCGCGATTGGCAATTTTACTGGCCAGCCGACGACGTTGCACTGTCAGGCGCGTGTTGAAGGGCGAGTACACCCCGACGTGTTCATTGAGCAGTCGCACCGCGCTGGTATCGCCGCGCCGACGTTGCGCATGGTCACCTTTGGCCTGTTTTTCTTCGACGCTGACCTCGATGGCTGGCCAGACCTCTTCATGGTCAATGGCCATGTGGCCAATGAAGAGCACCTGCGCCACGTGCCCTACGCACAGCGGCCGCAGCTATTCTGGAATCGTGGCAATGGCACCTTCGCGGAGTTGCAGCCCATGCCCCCCGCCGGGCTTGCCAGGCCCATTGTCGGGCGCGGCGTGGCGTATGCCGACTATGACCACGACGGCGATCTCGATCTGCTGCTAATGGCCAACCAGGGCGCCGCCTACCTTCTGCGCAACGACACACCGCGTACGGGTCACTTCCTGCGCGTGGTGACGCAGGGCACGCGCAGCAACCGCGACGGCATTGGCGCAGGCCTGCGCCTGTACACGACGCGGCGGCAATTGACTGGCATGGTGCGCACGGGGAGCAGTTACCTGTCACAGAGCACCACCGCCGTGACCTTCGGGCTGGCGTCGGACGAGCAACTCGACCGCCTCGAAGTCGCCTGGCCGGCCGGAGGCATCGAGGTCTTTCGCCATCTGCCACTAGACACCACCTTTGTGGCCCGTGAAGGCGTCACCTCCGCTCCGGGGACCGTGGCAGGGCTGCCCCCAGTACCTGGCACCACAGATGCCTTGCTGACCTTCAAACGCAACGCCGTGGCGCATTACCAGGCGGGGCGCCGGCAGGAGGCCATCGTGGCCTGGCAACAGGTATTGCAGCGCCAGCCAACGGACTACATCGCCCAGCAATACCTCATCGAGTTGCACTGGCAGCAGGGGCAGCGCAACACCGCCATGGCGCTGCTGGAGACCTTGCGCCAGACCATGCCTGACGCCAATTTCCTCATGCAATTCGCCTTCCACCTCGAAGAGGTCCGACTGCATGATCTCGCTGAGCGGGTATATAGCACTGCGGCACAGCTCGACCAACGTCTGGCCGAAGCGCCGTATCGTCTCGGCGCCAAGGCCCTGCGCGCCGGGCGCTACGAGGCGGCCATTGGTCACTTTCAGCAGGCCCTGCAGCGCCATCCTGGCCTGGTGGCCGCTGTACAGGGGATTGGCCTGGCCTACGCTGAGCAGGGCAAGATGGCACAGGCAGAAGCACAATTTCAGGCTGTGCTGCGTCTGGTACCGGATTTTGCTGAGGCCTATACCCATCTCGGCAAGCTCTACGCCAGCACCGGTCGCCTGGACGAGGCGGCAACGGCGTATCGCGCGGTCATCAGGTTGCAACCAGAGCAGGCGCCAGGCTACCACAACCTGGGCACAGTGCTGGCCGCCCAGGGGCAGACCGAGGCAGCAATAGCGCAGTTGCAGGAAGCGCTGCGCCGCAATCCACACTTCCTGGCGGCGCACAACGATCTCGGTACGCTGTACGCCGAACGCGGGGAACTGTCCCGGGCCATTGCCGAGTTCCAGGCGGCGGTGCACAGCGACGCCACGTCTGTGTCGGCGCACTATAACCTGGGCCTCGGTTACCTGCAACAGGGCGAGGTCACTGCTGCAGTGCGGCAGTTCCATACCCTGGTGGAACTTGCCCCCCAGATGGCCGATGCCCACTACTTCCTCGCCATGGCCTATGCGCAAAACGGCCAGGCCGAGGCCCTGCTCGCCCCATTGCAGCAGGCGGTGCGCCTCGACCCCGCGCACGCCCGCGCCCATAGCGCCCTGGCTGCTCTGTACCTCGAACGCCAGCAGTACAACCTGGCCTGGCAGCATGCGCAGCAGGCCGCGCACCTGGGTGCTCCTGTGCAACCATTACTCGAGGCGCTGCGGCGAAAACGGGAACAAGTCCGCTAGCGCGGGTGGACCTTTAACGCGTTATGCATTACAGTTTCTTCTAGCATGTATAAAAAAAATAGATATAATGGCCTACATTTCACCATTCTGGGCCTACTCGTGGAAAGTACTCCGCGACATATACGAACAGCAGATCACGGTGCGCCTGGGGTTCATAGTGTAGCTGGCTGAGCTAGCGCTCGGGCAGGACAAGGAGGGGGACCGTATGTGGCAATACATTGTCAAACGTCTGCTGCTGATGATTCCCACGCTCATCGGGGCGGCGCTGGTGATCTTTCTGCTCATGAACATTATCCCGGGGGACGTGGCCTTGCTGATCATCGGCGGGGATCAGGGCGGCGACATCAACCCGCGTGAGCTGGCCAAGCTGCGGACCCAGCTCGGACTCGATCGGCCGCTGTACGAGCAGTTTCTCACCTGGCTCTGGAGTGTGGTGCGCCTGGACTTTGGCAAATCCCTGTGGACAGGTGCCCCCATCCTGGAAGAAATTATGATCCGCCTCCCCCTGACGCTCGAAATCGCCATTTTTGCCACCATTATCTCCACCATCATTGCCATTCCACTGGGCACCCTGGCGGCTGTCCGGCAGGATACCTGGGTGGACTATGTGGTGCGCGTCATCAGTATCGGCGGCCTGGCCATTCCGGCATTCTGGACAGGGATTTTAATTATTCTCTTTCTGGTGATCTATTTCGAATGGGGACCGCCCCTGGAGTATGCCTCCATCTTTCAAGATCCCTGGGAGAACTTCAAACAACTGGTGTGGCCCATCGTTACTGTGGGCTATCGCAACGCCGCAGTGGCGGCGCGCATGACACGCTCGACGGTCCTGGAGACCATGCGTGAAGACTATATCCGCACCGCCTGGGCCAAGGGGTTGCAAGAACGGGTGGTGGTGGTGAAACACGCCTTGAAAAACGCCTTCCTGCCAGTCATCACGATTATCGGCACGGAGATTGCCTTTCTTATCGGTGGGCTCGTGGTCACCGAGACCGTCTTTACCCTGAATGGTCTCGGCCGTTTCATGGTCGATGCCATTGCCCATCGTGATATCCCGGTGGTGCAGACCCTGGTGCTGTTTATTGCCTTCTCCTTTGTGTTTGTCAACTTGATCGTCGACCTGCTCTATGCCTGGTTCGATCCCAGAATCAGCTATCGCTAGAGGGAGAGAGAGATGGCTATTGCAACTCCTCGACCATATCCCGTTGTAGTCGGACACGACTCGGCTCTCTACCGCATATGGGTGGCCATCTGGAAGTTTGTACGTACCAAACCCTTGGGTGCGGCTGGCGCAGCGATCGTTATAGCCATGGCGTTCGCCGCCATCTTCGCCGACTTCCTGGCCCCATACGACGCCTATGAACTCAACCAGCGCCTGCAGTTCAAGGCGCCGACTCTGACGCACTGGCTGGGGACGGACGAGTTCGGTCGTGATGTGCTGACCCGCCTCATTTATGGGGCGCGCATCGCCCTGTTCATTGGCCTGGCCTCGTCCTTTATTGGTGCCACCGGCGGGGCGATTCTGGGCGTCATCAGCGCCTATCTGGGCGGCAAAACCGATCTCTGGCTACAGCGCGTCATGGACATTCTGCTGGCCTTCCCCCTGCTCATTCTGGCCCTGGCGATTGTCACAGTACTGGGGCGCTCGTTGCCGAATCTCATTCTGGCCATCGCTATCCCCGTCATCCCCCGTACGGCCCGCATTGTGCGCTCGAGTGCTCTGTCCGCCAAGGAAAACGTCTATGTCGAAGCGGCGCGTGCTGTGGGCAGCACACACATCCGGGTGATGTTTCACCACATTGTGCCCAACATTATGGCGCCTTACCTGATCGTCCTGACAGCCCAGCTCGGCGGCGCCATTCTCACGGAAGCCTCGCTGAGCTTTCTCGGCCTGGGCACTGCTGAGCCCACGCCTTCCTGGGGCTTGATGCTGTCTGGGGGGGCCCCCATGTATGCCGAAAAGGCGCCCTGGCTGGCCATCTTTCCAGGCCTGGTCATCAGCCTGGCGGTGTTCGGCTTTAACCTCTTTGGCGATTCCTTACGCGACGCCTTAGATCCTAAACTCCGGCACCGTAGCTAAGATAGAGGAGGAAGGTAATGCGAGGCTTGAAGATTGGCGGGTTACTGCTGGCTATAGTGATGCTTGTGGGGCTGTGGGGAGGGGCGGCTGCCCTGGCAGAAGAGAAACCACGTCGTGGTGGGATGTTGCGGGTGGCCATTGCTGGCGACCCGCCCAGCCTGGACATGCACCAGGAACAAACCTTTCTGGTGACTATTCCCTTCTCCACGGTGTACAACACGCTGGTCATGTTCGACCCGCATGGCTATCCCAACATCATTGGTGACCTGGCCAAGTCGTGGACGGTCTCCGACGACAAGAAGACCTGGACCTTCACGCTGCATCAGGGGGTCACGTTCCACGATGGCAGCGACCTGACGTCAGCGGACATTAAGGCCAGTTGGGATAAGATCATCACCCCGCCCGAGGGCGTGGTCAGCCCGCGTAAGAGTCTATATCAGATGGTGCAGAGCATCGAAGCCCCTGATCCGTCTACGGTGGTCTTTCGTCTACACTACGCCTCGCCGTCGTTTCTGTCGATGCTGGCCCATCCGGCCAACTTCATGTATGCCAAAAAGTATCTTGATCAAGACCCCAACTATTACAAGCAGCATGCCATGGGGAGCGGGCCATTTAAACTGAAAGAGTACGTGCGGGGCGCGTCCATCGAGATGGAGCGCAACCAGAAATACTGGAAGCAGGGTTTGCCCTACATGGACGGGATCAAATATTACATCATCAAGGATGATGGGGCGCGTGCCAAGGCCATCCGTGCGGACCGCGCCGATGTGGAATTTCGTGGTTTTGCGCCAGCGGAGGTGGAAGGCATCACCAGCCAGATGGGCAACAAGGTGACGGTAGCCTATCCTGGCCAACCGGCGCATTGGGGGATTGCCTTCAACGTCGACAAAAAGCCCTTTGACGATGAGCGCGTGCGCAAGGCCATGTCGCTGGCCCTGGACCGCTATGATATGGCCAAAACCCTGGCGCCGCTGACCAGCCTGGACATCCCGGGAGGCCCGATTCCTCCTAGTGCTCCGTGGGCCTTGAGCCCCGAAGAACTGCAGGAGTTACCGGGCTTTGGCAAAGACCATGAGGCCAATCTCAAGGAAGCCAAACGCCTGCTGGCGGAAGCCGGCTATGCCAACGGCTTTAAGACTGTGCTGACCAACCGCTCGATCAAATTGCCGTACATCGACATGGGAGTGTATCTGCTGTCGGCCTGGAAAAAGGTCGGTATTGAGGCCGAGCATCGACTCGAGGAGAGCGCCACCTGGAGCAAGAGCCGGGCCAGCAGGGATTTCGAGCTGCTGCTGGATCCCATGGGCACGTCGGCCGTGGCCGATCCCGATGAACTCCTGGTCAAGTATATCACCGGAGGTTCCGAAAACTGGGGCCGCTTCAGCGATCCAGTGGTCGACAAATTGTTTGAGCAGCAAAAAGTCGAGCTCGATGAACAGAAACGCATCCAACTCGCCAGAGACATGCAGAAGGAGATCATGAAAAAGTCCTGGTGGCTCCCTGTTCTGTGGTGGAGCCGCGCCGAGGTGCGGTCGGCCAAGATACGCAACTACGAACCCATGCCCAACCACTGGATGAACCGACGCCTTGAAGACGTGTGGTTGGCCGAGAAGTAAAGGCCGTTCGTAGTCCCATCTTCAGGTGGCTATGATAAGCAACGAGAAGAGTCGGGACGATAAACACACAGGAGGGGACCTGTATGAGACATAGCAAAATAAATGGGCTCATGCTCAGTGTGATAGTGGTAGCAGGGCTATGGGCAGCGCCGTCTGCCCTGGCTGACGAGAAACCACGGCGTGGGGGCATCTTGAACGCAGCGCTGGCAGGGGATCCGCCGAGCCTGGACATGCACCAGGAGCAAACCTTCATGGTGGCCCAACCAATGGGCCCCATCTATAACAACCTGATCGTGTTCGACCCGCATAACTATCCGCAGATCATCGGCGACCTGGCCAAATCCTGGACAGTCTCCGACGATTACCTGACCTATACCTTCACGCTCCACGAGGGGGTCAAGTTCCACGATGGCAGCGAGCTGACGTCGGCAGACGTCAAGGCCAGTTGGGACCGGATGGTCTTTCCGCCTGAGGGTGTGATCAGCCCTCGGCGTGCTAACTACCCAATGATCAAGAGCATTGAGGCGCCAGATCCCTTGACCGTAGTCTTCCACCTGCATTACCCTTCACCGTCGTTCCTGAGCAATGCGGCCCATCCAGCCAACTTTATTTATGCCAAAAAATATCTCGATCAGGATCCTCATTACTATAAAAGCCAGACTGTCGGCACCGGGCCCTTCAAGTTGAAGAAATACGAGCGGGGCTCCGTCATCGAGCTGGAGCGTAATCCCAATTATTGGAAAAAAGGCCTCCCCTATCTGGATGGCATCAAGTACTTCATCATCAGGGACGATGGGGCACGCGCCAAGGCCATCCGCGCCGGGCGGGTGGACGTAGAGTTGCGCTTTCTCCCCCCTGGTGAAGTGGAAGGCATCCA
>Ga0081455_10004726_pt1 | contig 15138 bp, 16 predicted proteins | sample TabmetS3T2R1_FD_70207 | JGI IMG/M metagenome (GOLD analysis project Ga0081455, IMG submission 70207) | Tabebuia heterophylla rhizosphere microbial communities from the University of Puerto Rico - S3T2R1 | ecosystem: Host-associated > Plants > Roots > Rhizosphere ... | reverse complement strand
CGGCGGGCGCGGCTTTGGCCTGCGCAACTCGCCCAGCAACTTCACCTCCAACCATATCGGCCACTTCGCGGCGGCCGGCCACGCCATCGCCAAGGGCCTGTTCCTGGGCGGCGTGACGCGGCGTTTCCCCGATATCAATTTCGCCTTCCTCGAAGGCGGTGTCGGCTGGGGCTGCCAGCTCTTCGCCGACCTGATCGAGCACTGGGAACGGCGCGGCGCCAAGGGCATCGCCTATATGGATCCCGCGAAGCTCGACCGTACCCTGCTGAAGAGCCTGGTCGACAAGTACGGCGACGGCGACATGGTGGCCGAGCTGGCGCGGCGCGACGGCTGGCCGAGCCGCGAAGAGGACGAACCCACCGGCGGCATGTCGGTGCTGGACGACTTCGCCGCCTGCCAGATCACGCGCAAGGAAGACTGGGTCGACCTTTTCGCCCGGCCCTACTACTTCGGCTGCGAAGCCGACGACCGCATGAACGTGACGGCATTCGGCCGGGCCAATCCGTTCGGTGCGCGCATCAACGCGATCTTCAGCTCCGACATCGGGCATTTCGATGTGCCCGACATGCTGAGCCCCGTCCCCGAGGCCTATGAGCTGGTCGAGGACGAGCTCATCACGGCTGACGACTTCCGCGACTTCACGTTCACAAACGCGGTGCGGTTGTGGGGTCAGCAGAACCCGCGCTTCTTCGAAGGCACGTCGGTCGCCAAGGAAGCAGCGGCTGTCCTGAGCACCGCAATGGCCCGCGCCGCCGCGGAATAGCTTCAAGCGCCGTACTGCAGCAGCGTCTCGCCGTTGGCCTTGAGCCAGGCGCGCGGCGGGTCCATCGGCCCGTCGCACAGCCGTTCGGCCAGCGCCCAGAAACGCGGACCATGGTTCTTGTGCACGAGATGGGCCACCTCGTGCGCGACGAGATAGTCCAGCACCTCAGGCGGCGCGAGGATCAGCCGCCAGGAGAAGGAGAGCCCCCCATCGGGCCCACAGCTGCCCCAGCGGGTGCGGCTGTCGCGCACGCTGATGCTCTTCACTGGACGTTCGACACGCGCGGCCTTGGTATGAACCAAAGGCGTCAACCGCCGACGGATTTCCGCCGTCAGCCAGTCGCGCAGCCGGCGCGCCAGATGCTCGGCCTGGCCCGCGACATGAATCTCGCCCGCCTCGAGCCAGACCGTGCCACGCATGTCAGGCCGATGGCGCAGGCGATACGGCACGCCGAGCAAGGGGACTTCGGCGCCCTCGACGAAGGGCCGATGCGCCGGCAATCGCTTCAGACGTGCTGCGATCCAGCCCGCCTGCGTCTCGGCAAAACGCAGCGCCACGTCGAACGGCATACGCTTTGGCGCCGTGAGCAGGATAAGCCGCCGGGCCGAATCCACACGCAGGGAAACGCGTCGCGCGCGGGTGCTGCGCACGAAGGTGAGCGGCAATGACGTGCCCGCATGGTCGATCATCAGTTGCTGCGATTCGACCGTGAGACTCCCCCCGACCGTTGATTGAAAGCCCCCGTACCTGACCCTAGACTCTCTGGCAAGAAAGCGGAGGAAACGGGGATGATACGTCGCGACGCCCTGAAGATGGCGGCAGCTTGGGGTGCGGGCACCCTTGCCGGACTCCTGCAATCAACTGGCATACAGGCGCAAAGCAAGCTCGTCCTCAAGGCGGCAGACGTGCATCCGCCCGGCTATCCCACCGTCGCTTCGATCGAGGCGATGGGCAAGAAGCTCACGCAGGAAACCGGCGGCCGGCTTTCGGTGCAGATGTTCGCCTCCATGACATTGGGCGGCGAGAAGGAAGCGATCGAGCAGGCGCAGCTTGGCGCCATCCAGCTTGCCCGTGTCAGCGTGGGCGCGCTGGGGCCGGTCGTCGACGATCTCAACGTGATGAACCTGCCGTTCCTGTTCCGCAGCACCGCGCACATGCAGAAGGTGATCGACGGCCCGATCGGCCGCGAGCTTTTGGACAAGGTCACCGCCAACGCCAATGCCGGCCTTGTTGGTCTGTGCTGGATGGATGCGGGCGCGCGCAGCCTCTACAACACAAAGAAGTCGATCCACGTCATCGCCGATCTGAAGGGCTTGAAGTTCCGTGTCATCGGCAATCCGATGTTCGTGGAGATGATGAATGCGCTGGGCGGCAATGGCGTGGCGATGGGCTACGACCAGGTATTCAACGCCCTGCAGACCGGCGTGATCGATGGCGCCGAGAACAATCCGCCAAGCTTCGTGTTCGACAATCACTACACGGTCGCCAAGCATTACACGCTCACCGAGCACCTCATCGTTCCCGAGATGCTGGTGATGTCGAAGAAGACCTGGACAGCGCTCTCGAGGGAAGATCAGGCGCTGGTGATGAAGACCAGCGGCGAAGCCCAGCAGGAAGAGCGCGTCCTGTGGGAGAAGTACGAAAAGCAGGCGATGGACAAGGCGACGGCCGCCGGAGTCGAGATCGTCCAGGTGTCCGACAAGAAACCGTTCCAGGATGCGGTCAAGCCGGTCTGGGATAAGTACGGACCGAAATTCGCCGACCTCATCAAGCGCATCCAGGCGGTTCAATAGAGGATAATCGACAGGCGACGAGAGGGACGCCGCATGGCCACCGCACTGCGCCGGACGATGGACGGGCTTTACCTGCTTTGCGTCTGGGCCGCGGGACTGGCCTTCGTCCTGATCTCGGCGGTGATCCCCTGGGCCGTCTTCACCCGCTACGTGCTGAACAGCGCCGCCTCATGGCCCGAGCCCACCGCGGTGCTGCTCACCATCCTGCTCACCTTCATCGGCGCCGCCGCCTGCTATCGGCGCAGCCGGCATATGAACATCTCCTACTTCGTCAGCTTGCTGCCCCGCGCCGGCCAGAGGCTTTGCGCGCTTGCCTGCGAGATGCTGGTGGGCGCGATGGCCGCCTTCATGGCGATCTACGGCGCAAACCTAGTCGAAGCGACCTGGCACAACACGATCGGGGATTTCCCCTTTCTGTCGGTCGGCGTGACCTACCTGCCGATCCCGGTTGGCGGTGTGTTCCTGCTGCTGTTCGTGGTCGAGCGCGTCCTGATCGGCCCGCCCGCCATGGCCGCCGCGTCGACTGACGAAGCGCACTGACGGGGGCGGGACATGGATATCCTGGTCCTTCTCGCCACCATGTTCGCGTGTTTCCTGATCGGCGTGCCGATCGCCTACTCGCTCGCCCTGGCCGCGATCGCGGGCGCCTTCTGGATCGGCATTCCGCTCGAAGCGGTGATGCTCAAGATCTCCGACGGCGTCAGCAAGGTATCGATGCTGACGATCCCCTTCTTCGTTCTGGCCGGCGCGATCATGGCCGAAGGCGGCATGGCGCGCCGCATGGTGGCCTTCGCCGACGTGCTGGTGGGGTTCACCCGTGTGCGCGGCGGGCTCTCGGTCGTGAACGTGCTCGCGACCACCTTCCTGAGCGGCATCTCGGGCTCGGCCGTCGCGGACACGTCGGCGGTGGGCTCGGTGATGATCCCGCAGATGGTGAAAAGCGGGTTTCCGCGCGTCTATTCGACCAACGTGACCATCACCGCGTCAGTCCAGGCGCTGCTGGTGCCGCCCAGCCACAATGCCGTGATCTACTCCCTCGCGACCGGCGGCTCGATCTCGATCATCACCCTCTTCATGGCCGGAGTGGTGCCCGGCTTGTTGCTGGGGTTCTCGCTGATCGTGCTCTGCCTCGTGATCGCCTACCGCGATCGCCATCCGCGCGGCGTCAGCATGCCGCTGCGAGACGCCGTCAAGGTGACCATCGATGCGCTGTGGGGCCTGGTAACGCTGGTCATCATCCTGGGCGGCATCCTGGCTGGCGTCTTCACCGCCATCGAAGCGGGCGCCGTGGCCTGCCTGTGGGCCTTCTTCGTCACCATGTTCATCTATCGCGACTATCGCTGGCGCGACCTGCCGGCGCTGGTGCATCGCACGTTGATCACCGTCGCGATGGTGATGACCCTCATCGCCTGCGCCTCGAGCGTGGGCTACGTGATGGCTCTGACGCAGATGCCGGCCAAGATCACGACGTTCTTCCTCTCGATCACCGACGACAAGCACGTCTTCCTGTTCCTGATCAACGTCCTGCTGCTGATCATGGGATGCCTGGTCGACATGGCGCCCTCGATCCTGATCGCCACGCCCATCCTGATGCCGGTGATGGTGAACTTCGGGGTCGATCCAGTTCACTTCGGCATGATCATGATGCTTAATCTCGGCATCGGCCTTTGCCATCCGCCGGTCGGCGCGATCCTGTTCGTCGGCTGCGCCGTGGGCAAGGTGACGATCGAGGACGTCATGCGGCGCATCTGGCCGTTCTACGGCGTGATGTTCCTGGTCCTGATGCTGGTGACCTACATTCCCGACCTGTCGCTCTGGCTGCCGCGCCTGCTGGGACTGAAATAGCGCGGGCGCCTACTCAGCCGCCACGCCGAGCCCGATCGGGCAGCTCACGCCAGTGCCGCCGAGGCCGCAGTAGCCATTGGGGTTCTTGGCCAGATACTGCTGGTGATAGTCCTCGGCATAATAGAATGGCGGTGCGTCGAGGATCTCCGTCGTGATCTCGTCCATGCCGTTCTTGGCGAGTTCCTTCTGGAACAGGGCGCGCGAAGCCTCGGCCTTCTGCTTCTGCTCCGCCGAGAAGGTGTAGATGCCGGAGCGGTATTGCGTGCCGACGTCGTTGCCCTGGCGCATGCCCTGGGTCGGATCGTGATTCTCCCAGAAGACCTTGAGCATCGCTTCATAGGAGGTCTTCTTCGGATCGTACCACACCATCACCACTTCGTTGTGGCCGGTGTAACCCGAGCAGACTTCCTCATAGGTCGGGTTGGGTGTGAAGCCCGCGGCGTAACCGACCGCGGTGGCGTAGATTCCTGGCGCTTGCCAGAACTTGCGTTCGGCGCCCCAGAAGCAGCCCATGCCGAACATCGCTTTCTCGAGGCCGGCAGGGAACGGCGGCTGGATGCGATTGTTATTCACGAAATGCTCTGCTGGCACCGCGAAGGCAGGCTTGTCGCGCCCCGGCAGGGCGCGATTGGGATCAGGCATCTCGGCTTTCTTCCGCAGGATCTGCCACATGGCTCGGCTCCCTTGCTTTTGTGCCTCCCAATATGGCCATACAATTCATCGGAATCGAGGGGAGAGCGCCGCCCAATGACGGTCTTTTTCAGTTGCGCGGGTCTTTGGGAGCCGCTGGCCGTGGTGCCAGCCAACGGCGTGCGCCAGCCGCCTCTCGCCGTCTTTTCGGCCCGGCGCTGCTGACGGCGTTCCATCGCGATGCTCGACAAGCTCTGGAAGATCGCCGTCGACGTTGCCACCGGTTTCTTCACCAACCGGCTCTCGACCTCTGCCGCCGCGATGGCGTTCTACACCATGTTCGCGCTCGGCCCGATCATGATCTTCTCGATCGCCATCGCCGAGCCGTTCGTCGGCAAGATGATGGCCCAGCAGACCATCTTCGACGCGCTGAGCGCGGTCGTGGCGCCTGAGCATCTGAAGAGCATCCAGCGCTTCGCCTCGGAAGACCTGTTCCGCGGTCGCGGCGTCGCGGCGTTCATCGGCGCAGTGGTTCTGGTCTATACCGGCAGCCGCGTGTTCGTGGAGCTCGATGACAGCTTCGACGTGATCTGGCGCGGCGACAGCCCGCGGCACATCCATGTCGTGCTGGCGACGCTGCAATCACGGTTGCTAGCGCTGCTGATGATGGTGTTGATGGGCGTGCTGCTGATCGCCGTCATCCTGCTCAGCGTCCTGCTCTCGGCCTATGCCGGCGCCCTGGAGGCCTTCCCCATCCTCGGCCAATGGATCGGTCCCGCGATCTCGGGCCTTGTCCATTACGGCATCCTGGGAGTCTTCTTCACGTTGATCTACAAATGGCTGCCAACCGGCGGCGTGCCGTGGCGCTTCGCCCTGATCAGCGGCGGCATCAACACCCTTCTGTTCTTCGTCGGCAACCGCGCGCTCGTCTACTACTTCGAGGTGACGCAGCTAACCTCGGCCTTCGGCGCCACGGCAGGCATCGCCGCGATCATGGTGTGGATGTACTGGACGTCGCTCACCATCCTGGTCGGCGCCCAGATCGGCCGCTCGACGCGCGATGCCTTCGACACCGACGAGCCGCATGCCGCGCGTGAGGTCGTCGAGGGGGACATCGACATCCAACCTCGCCGGCGCGAGTGAATCAGAACATCGTCGCCAGCACGCGGTCGGGCGGCTTGTGCCCGTCGGCGAAGGTCTTGATGTTGATCAAGACCTTCTCGCCCATCTCGATGCGGCCTTCGAGCGTGGCCGAACCCATGTGCGGCAGCAGCACGACATTGTCGAGCTCGAGGAACTTGGGATTGATCTGCGGCTCGTGCTCGTAGACATCGAGTCCCGCGCCGCCAAGCTCGCCCGCGCGCAGCATGCGCACCATGGCGTTCTCGTCGATCACCTCGCCGCGCGCGGTGTTGACGATGATCGCCGTCGGCTTCATCAGCTTCAGCCGCCGTGCCGACAGCAGATGATAGGTGGCGGGCGTGTGCGGGCAGTTGACTGAAACGATGTCCATGCGCGCCAGCATCTGGTCGAGGCTCTCCCAGTAGGTCGCCTCGAGCTCGCGCTCGATCTCGGCATGGACACGCTTGCGATTGTGGTAGTGGATCGCAAGGCCGAAGCCTCGCGCGCGATTGGCCAGCGCCTGGCCGATGCGGCCCATGCCGACGATGCCCATGCGCTTGCCCATCAGCCGGCTGCCCAACATCGAGGTCGGACTCCAGCCGCTCCATTTGCCATCGCGCACCAGCCGCTCGCCCGCGCCCATGCGCCGCGCGGTGGCCAGCACCAGCGCCATCGACATGTCGGCCGTGTCGTCGGTCAGCACGCCCGGCGTGTTGGTGACGATGATGCCGCGCTGGCGTGCGGTGTCGAGATCGATGTGATCGACGCCGGTACCGAACGATGCGATCAGCTTCAGGCGTGGTCCGGCTTGCGAGAGGATGCGGCTGTCGATGCGATCGGTGACAGTGGGCACCAGCACGTCAGCCGACTTCGCGGCCTCGATCAGCGCCGCGGCGCCGAGCGGCTTGTCGTCGGCATTGAGCTTGGTGTCGAATAGCTCCATGAGCCGCGTCTCGATGGCATCGGGCAGCTTGCGGGTGACGATGACCAGCGGCTTCTTCTTGGAGCTTGACGGCATACCCGACCCGATTAGCAATTCCCGTCCGCTCTTGTCCAGCATCGGGCCGCGGTTCCATAAAATCCAGAAAAACGGGTGTTTTCAAGTAGTTGTCGATCGATCTGAAGATTTCATGTATAAGGAAGTCGATGGGAGTCCATCCGTTCTTCCTACGCGCCGCAGCCGGCGTTGCGATTGTCACCCTGGGAGTCTGCGCGCTTCGTCCGCTGGTCGGCAGCTGGCAGGAATATGGAGCCCGTGCCGCGCCCAGCAGCGCGACGCCGCCCCATCGTGGCTCCGGTCTACCCATCCCGCGCTTCGCCTCGCTCAAGTCGGACGAAGTCAATGTGCGCACGGGTCCCGGTACCCGATATCCCGTGGACTGGGTGTTCAAGCGCAAGATGATGCCGGTCGAGATCGTCGCCGAGTTCGAGAACTACCGCAAAATCCGCGATTGGCAGGGGGCCAGCGGCTGGGTCTATCAGGGCATGTTGACCGGCAAGCGGTCCTTCATCGTGCCGTCGAAGGCTGCAAGCCTGCATCGCACCCCGGCACGTACGGCCGAGGTGGTCGCAACGCTCCAGCCGGAAGTGACCGGCATGATCGAATCATGTTCGGGCGACTGGTGCCGCGTCAAAGTGTCCGGCGTCAGCGGCTGGCTCCAGCGGACCGACGTTTGGGGCGTCTACAAGTCCGAGCCAATCAACTAGCGGGCGCAAGCTCTCCTCCTTAGAACGGGTCACGTGACCCACGCCATCAGCATCTCCTCCACCCGTTTCGATCGCATGTCGCCGACGGCGGCGGCGTTGGCGGTGCTGTTGCACGCGGCGACCGTGCTCGCCCTGTGGTGGGTGTCGCCCCTCAACCAGCGCGGCGTGGAACTGGATACCGAGAATCAGGCCATCGACGTCACGCTCGAGCGGCCCCAGCCCGAACCGCCGAAGCCCGCGCCGCCTGCGATACCTGTGCCCGAGCCCAAGACCGCACCGCCGCCCGTAGCCGCGACGCCGCCGCCGCCGCCACCGTCACCGCCGAAAGCCACGCCCGTGCCGCTTGGCCTGCCGCCGGCCAGTCCGACGACGGCGGACACAACCAAGCAGGCCGGGCCATCGACGGAGCAGCACCGCCAGGCGCCCGACCCTCAGCCGCAGCCCGCGACACCCGCCGAGCCGCAGAAGCCATCCCCCGATCCGCAGCAGGCAACGGCTGCGGAGAAAGTCCCACCGCCCCCGCCGCTCGAGCGGTCATTGCCGCCCATCGATGCGCCGCCACCGCCCACGTCGAAGGACATCCCCAAGGCGCCGGCGCCACCGCCACCGCCCAAGGCCCATGCAGCGCCGGCCGCACCAACCCCGCCCAAGCAGCCGCTTCGTCCCTCGCCTTTGTCCCGTCCGGCGCCGAGCAAGCCCAACGACGCACCGGCCGCGGCACCCTCGGTCACCTTCGTCAATCCGGCAGATCAGTACGAACAGTCGCGCCTGGTTGAACAGTATCTCACCGTCGTGGCCAACAAGATCGCCCAGTATCAATACCGCTCAAACCAGGCGAACGAGCACGGCACGGTGGTGCTACGCATGGTCATCGGTCGCGACGGCCGTTTGGTCGACGTCAGCATCTCAAAATCGAGCGGCTTCGTGAATCTCGATCGCGGTCTGATCGAGGCGGCGCGCGCCGCGGCACCTTTCGCTCCTCTGCCGAGCGGCCTTCCGGGCCAGCAGATCCCGTTCATCCTGCCGTTCGCGCCGGTCTATAATCGCTGACGGCGAACCAGCCCAACCGGATCAATCGAAGTCGGCAGCCAGCGCCTTGCGCACGGCGGCCGACATCACCGCCATGTGGCCGTAGTTCGGATGGTCGAAACCCACGACCACCTCGCCTGCTCCGCTTTTGAAGGCGACGATCGCCGCCGGCGTGAAGGGAAAGCGGATGAACTGCACCGAGGAGGCCTTGCCGTCTTCGCGCGAGCGCTCCTGGTCGTCCTCGGGCACGCCGCGGATCGTCTCGCCGCCCACGCGCACGAAGGCCATGTTCTCGATGCCGCCCAGTTCCGCCAGAACGCGCGCCCGGCGCACCGGATCGTCGATCTCGAACATCACCGTCGCCACCAGCTCCCGGCCCTGCGGGATCAGCGGATTGTAGGCCGACAGCTCGTCCGGCAATTGCTCGGCGCCGCCCTTCTCGATGAAGAGCATCTCGTGCACCTGGTGCAGCATCGTCTCGTAGTTTTCGAAGTAGAAGGTCGCGAACGGTCCGACTTCCAGCCGGCGGTCCTTCTTGATCTCGGCGATGCGCTTGCGCCGCTCGCCGCGCTGCTTGCCATATTCGCCCAGCGGCACGATCGCCGAGGCGTCGATCCTGCGCAAATTCATGATGAGGACTCCATCAATCCGTAGGCCCGGGCCAGGATCTCGATCGGATGCTCGGCACGGGCCGGCTTGGGTTTCTGGTCCTGCTCGCCGGCCGCCATCTCCATCACCTGCATCAGGTGATCGGCCGCCAGCGGACATTCCGACGCCACGTGGCTGGTGCTGTTCTTGAGTGCCATCTGCGCGGCCGGCTTTCCGACCTTCACCGCGATGTCGAAGTTCTCGGTGCGCGCGCCCCAGATGCCGCCATGGCCGCTGCAGCGCTCGATCACCGCGACCCGCGTCTTGGGGATGAGGCGCAGCATCTCGGCGCCCTTCGGTCCCATGTTCTGGGCGCGCGCATGGCAGGCGAGATGCATGCTGACGCCGCCTTCGATCGGCTCCAGCCCTTCGGCCAGGCCATGCTTCTTGGCGATGTCGACCACATATTCGGACAGGTCGAATGTCGCCTGCGCCAGGCGCTCGATCGCCGGATCCTTGGGGCAGATCAGCGGCCATTCGAATTTCAGCATCAGCGCGCAGGAAGGCGTGAGCGCCACGATGTCGTAACCCTTGTCGACCCAGGGCAGCAGCTCGGCCGAAACCTTCTGCGCCGCCTCGGCCACGGCATCGAGATCACCCAGCTCCAGCTTCGGCATGCCGCAGCAGGCTGGGTGCATCACCTCGGTCGCCACGCCGTTCTTCGCCAGCACCGCGCGCGCCGCGGCGCCGATGTCGGTGGAATGGAAATTCACGAAGCAGGTGGCGTAGAGCACGGCCTTGCGCTTGCCGAAAGCGGGAGCGGCCTCGTTGAGGGCGACACTCTCGCGGTGCGCGCGCTGCACGAAGGTCTCGCTGGCCTGCTTGGGCAGGCGCGCGCCGTGATGGATGTCGGCCAGGCGCTCCATGCCGCGGCGGACCATCTGATTGCGCTCATCGGTCGCCCAGTTCATCAGCGGCGCGACGAACGTGCCGAGCCGGCCGGCGCGGTCGGTGTCGGCCAGCTCGCCCTCGACAAAACCGATGCCGTTCTTGCGCGCCTGCACCGCGCGATGGCGCAGCATCAGGTGCGGGAAGTCGACGGCCCATTGATGCGGCGGCACGTACGGACACTTGGTCATGAAGCACATGTCACAGAGCGTGCAGGCCTGCTCGACCTTGGCGTAGTCCTCTTTCGCCACGCCATCGAGCTCGCCAGTCGGCCCGTTATCGATCAGGTCGAACAGACGCGGGAAGGAATCGCAAAGATTGAAGCAGCGCCGGCAGCCGTGACAGATGTCGAAGATGCGCTCCATCTCCTTCTCGAGCGCCCGCTCGTCCCAGAACCAGGGGTTCTGCCAATCGAGCGGATGACGAACGGGGGCTTCGAGACTGCCTTCGCGCATGGTGGTCGCTATCTATCGAATGGGACGAAAAAGGGGACCCCATGGGGTCCCCTTTGGCTAAACCCCGGGAACTCAGCCCAGAGTGTCGAGTGCCTTCTGGAAACGGCCGGCATGGCTCTTCTCTGCCTTGGCCAGCGTCTCGAACCAGTCGGCGATCTCGCCGAACCCTTCCTGGCGCGCCGTGCGGGCCATGCCAGGATACATGTCGGTGTATTCGTGGGTCTCGCCCGCGATCGCGGCCTTCAGGTTGGACGAGGTCTCGCCGATCGGCAGGCCGGTCGCCGGATCGCCGCTCACCTCGAGGAACTCGAGATGGCCGTGGGCATGGCCGGTCTCGCCTTCCGCCGTCGAGCGGAAAACGGTGGCGACGTCATTGTAGCCTTCTACGTCCGCCTTCTGGGCGAAGTAGAGGTAGCGACGGTTAGCCTGGCTTTCGCCCGCGAATGCCGCCTTCAGATTGTCTTCAGTCTTGGAGCCCTTGAGATTGGCCATGGTCCTCTCCTCCGAATGAGGAGCGGATTTTGGGAGCCGGCACTCCAGCCGTCAAGTACTTTAGAATAATTCCAAAGATGAAAACGACTCGCAACCAAGCGTCGTTGATCGCCTAGCGGCGCACGCGCACCACGACATCGACGCGCGACAGGCGCGTTCCTCTGGGCGGTGCCGGCAGGCCTGCGATCGTCACCTTGTCGGCCGGGAAATCGTGCAGCTCGCCATCGTTCTCGACGAAGAAATGATGGTGATGGCCCGTGTTGGTGTCGAAATAAGATCGACCCGGCGCCACTACGACTTCATGAAGCAGGCCGGCATCCCGGAACTGGTTCAAGGCGTTATACACCGTCGCCAGCGCGACCGGGATGCGGGTCGCCTTCACTTCGGCATGCAAGCTCTCGGCCGTGACGTGGCGATGGCCCGCGCCAAACAGCACGCGTGCCAGTGCCACCCGTTGGCGGGTGGGGCGCAAGCCCGCACTGCGCAGGCGAGCGGCAAAGTCGGGGCTGGTGCCGGTCATGTTGTGATCATATGTAAGGTCTGGGAGGGAGGCTGGAAAGCCCCTAAACGGCCATTTCGATGGTTTGCGCTGGCCGGCCGGCGTCCTTATTCTGCGTCCGATCCGGGATCGGACGCCTGTGGGACGGTGACGAGTGAGCGAAAAGAAGAGCAGCTATTCCTTCGAAGACCTGATCGAATGCGCCAAGGGCCATTTATTTGGCCCGGGGAACGCGCAGCTGCCGCTGCCGCCCATGCTGATGTTCGATCGGATCGTGAAGATCGCCGAAACCGGCGGCAAGTACGGCAAGGGCGAGATCATTGCCGAACTCGACGTGAAGCCGGATCTCTGGTTTTTCGCCTGCCATTTCAAGGGTGACCCGGTGATGCCGGGATGCCTCGGCCTCGATGCCATGTGGCAGATGCTGGGGTTCTTCCTGGGCTGGATGAAAGCGCCAGGCCGCGGGCGCGCTTTGGGCGTCGGCGAGGTGAAGCTGACCAGCATGATCGTCCCCAGCGTCCGCAAGCTCACCTACCACGTGCACCTCAAGCGCGTGATCCTGCGCCGGCTGGTCATGGGAATCGCCGACGGCTTCGTCCAGGCCGACGGCAAGCCGGCCTATGAAGCCCTCGACATGAAAGTCGGCCTCGCGCAGGAAGCGGCGGCTGCCGCGGCGGCAGGCTGACATGCGGCGCGTCGTCGTCACGGGCCTGGGTGTCGTCTCCTCGATCGGCAACAACGCCGCGGAGGTCACAAAGTCGTTGAAGGACGGCAAGTCCGGCATCGAGTTCGTGCCGCAATACAAGGAGCTCGGCTTTCGCAGCCAGGTGGCCGGCACCGTCAAGCTGAACGTCGACGAGGCCGTCGACCGCCGCCTGCGCCGCTTCATGGGCGATGGCGCGGCCTTCGCCTATCTCGCCATGAAGGAGGCAATCGCCGACGCGGGCCTCGGCGACGCCGAGGTCTCGAACGATCGCACGGGTCTGGTCGCGGGCTCGGGTGGGCCAACCACGGGCGCGATCGTGCAATCGGCGCTCATCGCCAAGGAAAAAGGACCGAGGAAGATCGGTCCCTTCATGGTGCCCAAGGCCATGTCGAGCACGGTGTCGGCCAACCTTGCGACCGCGTACAAGGTCAAGGGGCTCTCCTACTCGATCAGCTCGGCCTGCTCGACCTCGGCGCATTGCATCGGCAATGCCGTCGAATGCATCCAGCTCGGCAAGGCCGATCGCATGTTTGCCGGCGGCGGCGAGGAGCTCGACTGGACGCTTTCGGTGCTGTTCGACGCGATGGGCGCCATGTCGGCGAAGTACAACGAGGCGCCACACCGCGCGAGCCGCGCCTACGACAAGGACCGCGACGGCTTCGTGATCTCCGGCGGCGGCGGCATCGTGGTACTGGAGGACCTCGAACTCGCCAGGGCGCGCGGCGCGAAGATCTATGCCGAGGTGATCGGCTATGGCGCCACCTCGGACGGCGCCGACATGGTGGCGCCATCGGGTGAAGGCGCGGTGCGCTGCATGAAGCTCGCCACCCAGGGATTTCCCGGCGCGGCGCGGCGTAACACGCCGGTCGACTACATCAACACCCACGGCACATCGACACCTGTCGGCGATATCACCGAGCTCGACGCGATCCGCGCGGTGTTCGGCGAGAAGCTGCCGACCGTGAGCTCGACCAAGTCGCTCACCGGCCACAGCCAGGGCGCGACCGGCGCTCACGAGGCAATCTATTCTCTCCTGATGCTGAAGGAGGATTTCGTTGCGGCGTCGGCGAATATCGAGAACCTCGACTCAGGCGCCGAGGGATATCCGATCGCGCGGCAACGTATCGACAAGGCCGGACTGCAGACAGTGATGTCGAACAGCTTCGGTTTTGGCGGCACCAACGCCTGCCTGCTGTTCTCGCGCTACGACCACTGAGAGGGGAAGATGCCTGAAAATCGCACCCTCTCCGCCGCGCCTGACGCGTCGGGCGGAAGTGGTTCCGACTCCACAACATCCGGCTCCGCCGTTTCAAGGCCCGCCGAGCTACCGCCTGTCCCCAAGCTGATGGCCGGCAAGCGCGGCCTGGTGATGGGCGTCGCCAACGAACGCTCGATCGCCTGGGGGATCGCCCAGGCGCTCCATGCCGCCGGCGCCGAGATGGCCTTCACCTACCAGGGCGCGGCGTTCGGCAAGCGCGTGCTGCCGATGGTCGAGAAGCTTGGCGCTCGCATCGTCCAGGAAGCCGATGTCGAGAACGAGGAAAGCCTCGACGCTCTCTTCGCCCGACTGAAGACGGAGTGGGGCCGGCTCGATTTCGTGGTCCATGCCATCGCCTTCTCCGACAAGGAGGAGCTGAAGGGCCGCTACGTCGACACGACCAAGGCCAACTTCCAGAGGAGCCTCACGATCTCCTGCTATTCCTTCACGGAGATCGCGCGGCGGGCGCTGCCGCTCATGACCGATGGCGGCAGCCTGATCACCCTCACCTACGAGGGCGCCGCGCGCGTGATGCCGTCCTACAATGTGATGGGCGTCGCCAAGGCGGCACTGGAGGCGAGCGTACGTTATCTCGCGGCCGATCTCGGCCCGCAGGGCGTGCGCGTGAACGCGATCTCCGCCGGCCCCATGCGCACGCTTGCCGGCGCCGTGATCGGCAGCGGCCGCTATGTCTATCGCCTGTCGCGCGAAGCCTCGCCGCTTCGCCGCAACATGGAGCTGTCGGACATCGGCGGCGCCGCGCTCTACTACCTGTCCGACCTCAGCGCCGGCGTCACCGGCACCGTCCACTATGTCGATGGCGGCTATCACGCCGTCGGCATGCCGCCCGCCAGCGCCGCCGGCCAGAACGGCGACGAGAACGGCAACGGCAATTAACTAAGGTAACTGACTTCGCAAAGACGAAGCCTATAAAGCTTCCCGTGTCATCCCGAGCGTAGCGTGGGATCTTTTATCGGCGTCGACGAAAGATCCTTCGGCTTTGCCTCAGGATGACAAGAGCAAGGATCAATAAAAACGGCGGCCCGTGGGCCGCCGTTTCTGTCTCTGCTACTCGCCGGCTGCAGGAGCAGCTGGCTGATCCTCGCGCGGCTTGTTGGAGATGTCCTCGCCGGTCTCCTGGTCGACCACCTTCATGCTGAGGCGGACCTTGCCGCGATCGTCGACGCCCAGGACCTTGACCTTCACCTGGTCGCCTTCCTTGACGACGTCGGTCACCTTGGCGACGCGGCGCGGCGCCAGCTCGGAGATGTGCACCAGGCCGTCGCGCGCACCCAGGAAGTTC
>Ga0081455_10004725_pt1 | contig 15141 bp, 13 predicted proteins | sample TabmetS3T2R1_FD_70207 | JGI IMG/M metagenome (GOLD analysis project Ga0081455, IMG submission 70207) | Tabebuia heterophylla rhizosphere microbial communities from the University of Puerto Rico - S3T2R1 | ecosystem: Host-associated > Plants > Roots > Rhizosphere ... | reverse complement strand
GGTTGCTTTTGACTTCGCGGCATTCTTCCTTAAACCGCTCGACTCCGCCGAAACTGCGCAGGGCCGCCAGCCGGGCCTCGTCGGGCGCCATCCCGCGCCTGACGTTCTCCTCGGCCTCCATCTCGAGATGGAAGCGCAACTCGCGGTCCATCTCCCTCTCCGTCCGTTTGATCTTGAATAGCGTGCGCAGGCTGCGCACCAGGCTGTTAGGCATACGCCGCCCCCTCTTGTTCGCAGGCTAACCGGCCTGCAAGACCTGTTCGATCGCCGCCGACAACCGCTGCCAATTCGCGGTCTCTTCGTCGAGTTGTTTGCGCCCGGCGCGCGTCAGCTTGTAATACTTCGCCTGGCGGTTGTTGTCGGAGCTGCCCCACTCCGCCTCGATCCAGCCCTGGTCCTCCAGCCGGTAGAGCGCCGGATAGAGCGAGCCCTGGTTGATGTTCAGCACGCCCGAGGAAATCTGCTGAATCCGCTGAGAGACGCCCCAGCCGTGCATAGGCTCCAACGCAAGCGTCTTTAAAATCAGCATGTCGAGCGTGCCCTGCAAGAGATCGGATTTGGTTTTGGCCATCAGCCGTTCCTCCTAGATGATCTACAGGAGGGACGGTAGAGGTCTTTTTGTAGAACGTCAAGGGAAGAAGCCTGGTTTGTCGCCGAGGAAGCTGATAAAAACGAGGCGGAATCCGGGCGATTCATAAAATTTGGAAAAACGTCAACAGTCGAAGCGGCGTAAACGATCTCACGGCTTTTGTAAATTCTTGTAACAGTCGTAAGCGCATTGCAAAGACAGGCCGCTCTTCACTCGGACTTCGGCGACAGGGTGGGTATATTGTTCTAAATCAGGCCAAGTAACATTGGGACAGCGGTACTGTACTGATCTTGCGTGACTCGATTTAGATAAAGAGGGCAGCAGATGAAAAACAAACACATGAAAATGCTGGCAGGCTGGCTACTGAGCTCGGCGGCGCTGTTCGGGCCACTGAGCTTTGCTCAGGAGCCGAAAAGCGGGCAGGAACAGAAGGCTTCGGTAGTGGCCTTTATCAATGTCAATGTCGCGCCGATGGACCGCGAGCGCGTCATCGAAAATCAGACTGTCATCGTCCGCGACGGGCGCATTACCGAAATCGGCCCGGCGGCGAAGGTCAAAGTTCCCGACGGCGCGCAGCGCATTAACGCCCAGGGTAAATACCTGATGCCCGGCCTGGCCGAGATGCACGGCCATCTACCGAATCCGAATCAAGGCGAAGCCGTCGCCAATTCCTTTCTCACGCTATTTGTCGCCAACGGCGTGACGACCGTGCGCGGGATGTTCGGCTTTCCGAATCACCCGGCCTTGCGCGCGCGCATCGCGAAGGGCGAAGTCTTCGGCCCGCGATTGTATGCGGCAAGCCCGGCCTTGAGCGGCCAGAACGCGCAAAGCCCCGAACAGGGCGAACAACTCGTGCGGCAATACAAACAGGACGGCTTCGATCTGCTCAAGGTTCACGAAGGGCTGAGCGTGGCCTCGTATGAACGCATCGTCGCGGTGGCGAACGAAGTCGGCATCCGCTTCGGCGGTCACGTCCCGAACGACGTCGGCATCGAACTCGCGCTCAAAGCCGGGCAGTCTTCCATCGAACACATTGACGGTTATCTGGAGGCGGTTGATCTTGACAAGCTCGACGACGCGCGGATCAAACAGCTTGCGACAATTACGCGCGAAGCGGGCGCCTGGGTGACGCCGACGATGGCGCTCTGGCAGACGATCTACGGCCGCGAGACTGCGGAAGACCTCCGCCGGCAGCGCGCGGAAGCGCAATATATGCCGCCGCAAGCGCTCAACCAGTGGACGCAACAGCGCGTCAATCAACTCGCTAACATCCCCGCCGACACGGGCCGCCGCGTCATCGAATTCCGCGACCGGATGCTGAAAGCGCTATCCGACGCCGGCGCTAAAATCCTGCTCGGCTCCGACGCGCCGCAGCTTTTCAGCGTGCCCGGCTTTTCGCTGCGCCGCGAGATGGAGGCGATGGTGAAGGCGGGACTGACGCCATATCAGGTTTTGGAATCCGGCACGCGAAACGCGGCGATTTACCTGAACGCCGAAAAAGAGTTCGGCACGGTGGAAGTCGGTAAGGCGGCTGACTTGATCCTCGTCGACGGCAACCCGCTCAAGGACGTGACCAATGTGGCAAAGCGCGCGGGCGTGATGTTGCGGGGGCGCTGGCTGCCCGAAAGCGAGCTTGCCAGGATGCTTGACGCGATCGCGGCGAGTTACAAAACCACCAATCAAAAATGAAAGGAGAATAAAACCATGTTCGACTCAAACCGCCGGAAGTTTTTTCAGCGCTCGGGGCCGGTACTGGCCGCGGCCGGGGCCGGCCTGATCCTGCGGGCAGACGCGCGGCCCACTCCTACGATCGTAAATGCGGAAGAGACCAACCGCGTCCTGATCCAGATGGCGCCGCCGCCCAAAGTGGAGATCACGGCGAAAGGAGAATTGAAGAAGGTCACGCCGCAGCCATACGGGCCTTTCTACAAACAGGGCGCGCCGTTCCGAGGCAAGCTCTGCGGGCCTGGCGAGCCGGGGACGACTTTTGTTTTGACTGGGCGCGTCTGGGCCTTGGACACGAAACGCCCGCTGCCCGGAGTAGTGCTCGATTTCTGGCACGTGGACATGCAGGAGAAGTATTCGGACGGCGTCAGTGATTTTCGCAATCGCGGGCGGCTGGTCTCATCGGAGACAGGTTACTACGAGTTGGAAGGCATCCGCCCGATCCCTTACCGGCCCAACCCGACTGGCGCCCCGGACTTCTGGCGCTGCGCGCACTTCCATCTGTTGGCGGTCTGTCCGGGATACCAAACGCTGGTGACGGAGATCCACTTTCAAGACGACCCGAAGAAGAGCGATCCGATGTACCGCGCGGAGAACGCCATCGCGGTAGAGAAGCGCGCCGTGAATGGGAAGAGCTTCGAGACGGGAGTTTTTGACATCGTGCTGGAACGCGACGCCAGTCGGTGATATCGGCAATAACAAAACTACTCTGTGCGCTCCCCCTGGAACCTCAAAAGAGTTACAACAGTTTGCAGATGAGTATTCAGGGTCAGATACTCGTCAATCTCTTATAGAACCGGCCAAGGTTCGTCCGCCGCGTCAGCGGCGCCTGAATTTAGCCGTGGGTTTCAACCCACGGTAGATGGACGAAAATAAATCTCGTCGCGTCAGCGACGGTTGAATCGGGCAGTTCAATCGTCGCTGACGCGACGCAAGCAAATCACCCTATTCTCATCCATGGGTTGAAACCCACGGCTAAATTCAAGGGCCGCTACGCGGCTAAAGAAGACTGCGAATCGCCATCTAACCTGAACACCCAAGAGCAAAACGCTTTAATTGGAGCCACGAATGATTTTTATCAATTTGCTGATCGCCCTGGCCCTCTTGCCTTGTTGCGCTTTGGGGCAGGCGGCCAGGAGCGAAGTAAAAAGCGACGACGCCGGAGAAGCGATGGCCGTCGTCAACCGACTCTTCGACGCGATGCGGGCGAAAGACGCTGAGGCGATGCGCGCGCTTTTTTCCGCCGAAGGCCAATTGACGGCGACGCAACGACGAGACGGCCAACCGATCCTGCGCGTTTACAACGGCGCGGCCTTCGCCAAGTTAATCGTCGAAACCAAAGGCGTGTTGAAGGAGCGGATGTACAAGCCCGAAACGCTGGTCAGCGGCGATCTCGCGCTGGTACGCGGGCGCTACGGTTTTTACGTAGACGACCGTTTTTCGCATTGCGGGATGAATTCATTTCACCTGATGCGTACGGCGGACGGCTGGAAAATCGTCAGCGCGGCTTCGACCATCGAACTGGACGGTTGCGAACCTGAGGCGAAGGAGAAGCAATGAACAAACGTCCAAACTTCTCACTTCCGCTGGCGGCCCTCGCCGCGCTGCTCATCGTCAATATTTCGGGCGCGCCGTGGCGATCCCAAACTGCGCGCGCGGACAAAACCGCGCGCCTGCGCGAGCGGCTGCAAGCGAAGCTCAATGAATTTCACGCCGCCGGTAAATTCCCTGGCGCGACGGCCGGTTTCGCCCTGGCCGACGGCGCTTCTTTCGGGCTGGCAGTCGGGCTGTCAGACACCGCCGCCAAAAAAAACATGACGCCAGATGACCTGATGCTGCAAGGCAGCGTCGGCAAAACTTATGTGGCCGCCGTCGCCCTTCAACTCGTCCATGAAAAAAAGATCGGCCTGGACAATAAGATCGAAAAGTATCTCGGCAAGGAAGCCTGGTTTGCGCGCCTGCCGAACGGCCCTGACATTACGACGCGCATGCTCATGACGCATACCAGCGGGCTGGTACGTTATGAATTCAAAGAGCAGTTCACCGCCGACCTCAGCAGAAACCCGGACAAGGTCTGGAAGCCGGAGGAACTTGTCGCCTACATACTGGATTCGCCCCCGCCATTCGCGGCGGGTAAAGGCTGGCAGTATTCCGACACCAACTACATCGTGCTCGGCATAATTATCGAGCGCGTCACGAAATCGACGTACTATCGGGAACTCAGGCGGCGAATTTTAGAGCCGCTCGGCTTGCGCCATACGGCGCCCTCCGACAACCGCGTCATTCCCGGACTCGCGCAGGGTTATGCCGGCCCCAACAATCCTTTCGGCGGCGTCGACGCTATGATCGTCAACGGGAAGTTCGCCATCAATCCGCAATTCGAGTGGTGCGGCGGCGGCATCGCTTCGACCAGCGAAGACCTCGCGCGCTGGTCGAAGCTGCTTTATGAAGGCCGCGCCTTCGATCGCTCACTCCTCCCGGAAATGCTCAACGGAGCGCCCGCCAGACTCGGCCCGGAAACGAAGTACGGCCTGGGCGTCATCATCCGGCCCACGCCGCGCGGCGTCAGCTATGGACACAGCGGCTTCTTTCCCGGCTATGTAACCGAGATGATGTACTTTCCCGAATCGAAGATTGCTATCGCCGTACAAGTCAACACGAGCGTCCCGCGCGTAACGAGCAAGCCGCTGACTGGCTTTATCGTCGATCTGGCTGAGTTGGTTGATAAAGAGTAGCCTACTCTATGAAGAAGCGTGCGCAAACTAAAGTTGAATATAGTCAACCACCTGAAGTGGCGACCGCCGATTTTGGATCCGGATCGCCTGGGTGAGAATAAGAGGGGGCGGAATCTGCATCGGATCGTGGCGTCGCCCTCGCCAACGCGAGGATGGCTCCGGCAAACAGCAGCGTGTCGGCAAAATAGTTGATCCCCTCCACCTTGACTGCGCTACCCGGTTCGGATAGCGCCGCGATCAAGACGGGTCCATATATGACGAGGACCAACAGCAAAATCCAACCACCGAGACAGGTTGCCACCGTCCGCGCCTTCCTGTTTAGGAGAATGCTTCCCGCGGCGCCGAGAAGAGCCGCCCCCGTCACATAGTCAATGAGCATGCGCCCCGGAATCCACTCCGCCATCTGTTTTTGAAGCGGGACTCCGGGAAGTCCCGTCGCGTGCAGAAAGTGCTCAATGCCAAAGACTATTAAGGCCAGCGTGACAAATACACGGCCCACAGTTATCAGCGCGCTCTTGCCTCGCCCGCGCCATCCGTCTATTGCATTTCCCGCAAGAAGCCAGCCGGCGCCGCCGAACGCCATCTCGCGGAAGACGATCGTCCAAATGAATCTATCCGGTTGGCGCAGCGCTCCAGGAAGATGGATCATAGCGACAAACAGAAACATCATGATCCCGAAGAGCAGGCCGGACCAGCGTATCCCAATCCTAGTGGCGATGCTCAGGGACGCGGCGATCAACGCGCAGCCGACGGAATATACCCAGAACATACGCCAGGGCATGTACGGCGGCACGATGTTTTTGACGAATTGTGGGCCGAAGAGATGTAGCGCGCCGAAGACCGCCAGCGGGATAGCGAAACACAAATTGCTCAAGGCCACGAGCTTGTCCAGGCTGCGAGCCTTGGCGATCTCATTCTTCGCTGACAATGCTCCGATCACGAAGAGCGCGATACCGGCGGAGCACATTGCGACCTCGGTGCGAGCGAATTCGAAGAACGCGGCGAAAATGGTCTGGCGCATAGATTTCCCGATGAGAATTTCTGGTTCAGCCGGCGCGGACTCCGTCAGGAACCGGTCTCTCAGGGACGGCCAGCGACGGCAGGACGCCGTCGGCGTAACCGATGTCGAACAACATCCCTTCCGAGACCTGCCCCATCATCTTTTTCGGCGGAAGGTTGACGACGAACAGAGCCTGTTTGCCTTCGATCTCTTTCGGATCATCGCGCTCCTGTCGCATGCCGGCCAGGATGGTTCGTTTATGGTCGCCGAAATTGACCGTCAGTTTGACCAGCTTGTCGGAGCCTGGCACGTCTTCCACTCTCTCGATCGCGCCGACTCGCACGTCGATCTGATTGAGCGTGTCGAATGAAATCTCCGGCTTGACCGGCGCGGGTTTGAACGTTTCCATAGGCGTAAGAATACTACTTGAGCAGCGAGTTCAACAGGCGCTCCGCTTTCTGATGTAAGTCTTCAGGCGCGCCGTAAAAGACAGTCGCCGTCTTCCCCTGCCGGTCGAAGACGAACATCGTCGGCACGCTGCTGATCGTACCAAAAGAAGCCGCCAGGGCTTCCGTCCCCATCACCACGCGCGGCGCCAGTTTGAGCGACTGCGCCTGCTTGCGCGCTTCAGGTTCTTCTGATTCGATCGCCACTGCGACCACTTCCACACGGTCGCCGTAATGCTGTTTGACCTCGCCCAGCCAGCCCAGCGTCGAACGACAGGGCGAACACCATGTCGCCCAGAACTCGACGATCACAACCCGGCCAGCCAGATCCGCGGACTCGATCCGCCGCCCTTCGATGTCCCTCAGGTCCAGCGGCGGCAGCGCGGCGATCTCGCCGGCGGCTTCCGTCTGCGCCTGAGCATTATTTGCCACTGGCGCGCGGCCGCGCAGCGTCAGGTCAATCATCCTCGCCAGGTCTTTTTTGAATTTCGCCTGATTGGCCGGGGATTTCCACGGGTGATATTTTCCCGTCGTCGCGCCCCATCCGCCGAAGTCCTCCGGTCTGGCGACCATCGCTTCATTCACGAAGACCACCGGATAGCGCTTCACGCCGTAGCGCTCCGCCAATTTTGAATCGCCCCAGTTCTCATTAACGAACCGCACGCGTCCTTTGTAACTCTCAACGACATCTTTGATCAGCAAACTTGCCGGATCGGAGAGGCCTCAGGTGTAAGGCCAGCGCGCCAGCGTCACCGTGACTTCCCCGGCGACGGCCTTCGGCGCCGGGCCTTCTTTGAGCCCCGCCATGTATTTGATATATCGCGGCGCAACGTGACGCAGGATCACGGCGGCCTGTTTCAGATCGTTCGCGTCGCCGGATTCCAGCGCCGTCTGCGCCATTTGCCAATACAGCCAGCCGACGCTGTGATCGGTTTTGCCGCCCGACAACTGCGCGCGGAATGATTCGCTCAGTGATTTCAACTCGTCGGGGGCCAGGTTCTCGGCGGGCATTGAATTGACAGCCTCCAGCGCGCGGTAAACTTCGAGGTATTGCAACAACGCGCCGCTGAACCGACGTTCCCGCTCCAGGTCCTGGGCCACTTTCAGCGACGCGTTAATTCGAATGAAAGTGTTGTCTTGATCCGCCGCGCCGAGCCGGCGGTACGCTTGCGTGACTTCTCCATCCAACTCTTCCAGCTCAGGCGCCAGCGAACGCAACGACGGAGCCGCGCCCGAGGCGGCGGCGTCGAGGCCTCGACAGAAGAGCGCAAATTCGAGCTGCGCCTTTGCCCTGCCGAGGTAGAACAGTCCCGCGTCAATCGTCGTCTGCTGGCCGTACAATCGGCCGGACTGGTAATGCGGCTGAACCTGCGTCAGCGCCCGCTCAAGCATGGCCTGTACGGCCAGCGGCAGCCGGCGGGCGGGCGCGGCTGTCAACCGGCGCTCTTTCTCCGCCAAGAGCCCGCCGAGCCGCCTCCATTCCTTCTCAAGCGCTTCAAGCCCGCCTTTCGCTACGTCCGCCTCTGCTTTTTGATATTCGATGGCGGGCAGCGTCGCCGCGGATGGATGAAGTAGAAACAAGCTCAAGAAAACGTATCCGGACTGCCTGGCTCGTTCGACCCGGTTGAAGGCGCTGGCATAGATTTCACTATCCGCGTCGGGAAGTTTGAGTGAAGCGAGAACGCCCTTTAACCGCATGGCTTCCGCCGCAATCGAAGCGCCTGTCCGATCGCCGGGGCGCTCCGGCGGCGATTGCGCCAATGCGCCAGGCGTAATGATGATGATGAGCAGGGCTGTCGAAACAAATCTCTTCAGCATGAGCCTCCTTCGTTCACTTATCGGCATTGAGTAAAACCGTGAAATGGCGGAAGCAGCATGACTAAACCACGGAATGCAATCTTCACCCTGCTTGTAAAAGTTCTTTTGTCTAATTGTAAAAACTTTCGACCCGTACGGACGGAATGCCGTCTTGCTCCTTCAAGACGCCACGGGCTTGCCCCACCGGTATCTGCACAATTACGTTCAACCGAATTCCGCCGGCTTCCGCCGGCGGATCTTTCAACCCCAGCCTACAAGAATTGGAAAGATTCCCCGCAATCCCACCACCGGCAGATGGCGGATGGTTCATTCCCAACCATTGTTTTCCGTTGTTGAGCGCGAAGGTCGGGAATTAACCATCCACCACTGCCGGTGGTGAGATTCCGGAGTGTTTTTATGCGTTTTGTAGGTCGGGAATGAACCATCCAACGCCATAGGAAGGCGAATGGTATTAAGTTAGCGGATTGACATTGCCCATCGCCAATTCCACATTGCCCATTGTTTCGCAGGGAAGTTTTTGCCCAACCCCTTCCCCTGCAATTCAATTGGCAATGTGCAATGCGCGATGGCCAATGAAATCCAGCGTTATAGGCCTAACTTACTTCTCCAGGAAATGCTCAACGACGTGCCCGCCAGACTCGGCCCGGAAACGAAGTTCGGACTGGGCGTCATCATCCGGCGCACGGCGCGCGGCCTCAGTTATGGACACAGCGGCTTCTTTCCCGGCCACTAAAACTCGTAACGCAACGCGAATTGCATGACGCGCGGCGCGCTCGCGGAGCCAGTGATCTGCCCGAACTCAGGCAACGAGATGTCAGCGTTCGGCAAGGCGAAGACATTGTGATTGAACGCATTGTAGGATTCCCACCGAAAGATCAGCTTATGCCCCTCGGACCACGGCATGGCGAAAGTCTTCAAGAGCGCCGTATCCACGTTCCAGAAACGCGGCCCGCGAAGAACGTTCCGATTGCCCGTCTCCCCGTGGCCTGGATAACGCAAGGCGGCGAGCGCCGTCTTGGGGTCGCTGAAGAACTGGATGGCGGAATCGCTGTCATGAGTCTTTTCCCGCAGCGCATTGGCTGCGCCATTGTTCAAGGCCGCCGGGCTGTCCACGGCCAGACTTATTGGGAAAGAGTTGGTAGTCGTGCTGAAAGGCAATCCACTTCGGGCGCCGACGATACCGCTGACTTCCCATCCGCCGATGATGGCGTTCAACCAACCGGGCGCATTCCCGCCGAGCCGGCGTCCGCGGCCGAAAGGAAGCTCATAGATACCGTGCGCATTGATAAGATGCCGGATGTCGAAATCGGAGCTGCCACGACACACACGGAGGTTGCGAGCGTCGCAAACCAAACCGCCAAACACCGTGTTCGAGACGCTCGATTGATTATCAATCGAACGAGAGACAGTGTAGTTGAAGTCGAACTCGAGGCCTCGTGAGAATCGCTTCCGCAAGCTGAGTAACATGCCATTGTAGCTGGATGATCCCAGGCTCGTGATGTAGGCGTTGGCCGCGAACTGTCCGCTCATTCCGACGTTCGGATTGATCAAACCGTTGGCGTACAGGACGTTGACAATTGAGGCGCTATTGCCGGTTTTAAACAGGTTCGGTATGACCGCCGCGAGAAACGTCGTGCATGGGGCGCCAAAGGCATCCTCGCAAGGCGCTCCAAGCGCCGCGCCCATCTGATTCTCGATCCACGGTTGGGGAGTAACCTCCGCTCCGGACTGGATCTGCGCCTGCACCGCGTTGAAAGCAGCCAACATGAACTGCCCCGAAGCGGGATCTTTGAAATCCAATACCTGCGCCGAATCCACCTGTGTGAACAGTTTACGTCCCTGCCGTCCGACGTAAGCCATCTCAAGTAGGAAATTGCCCGGCAATTCACGCTGGAAACCGAAGCTGTACTGCGTGGAATACGGAATCCTGAACTGTTGATCCAGAACGTAGTTGCCTTCTCCGGTCGCCTGTCCTGTCGGTATCCCAGCGGAGTCCACGAAGGGAGTGGCCGGACGGGTGATTGGCGGCGCGACGTTCTGTACCGGTAAAGAACTGATTGATGTGAAGCGCGGGTCGTTCAGCAAAGCGGCGCGCGCATTTGAACTGCCGAACGGGGTCGTCTTTGTGGTGTCGAAGAGATACGTGACCTGGTCCTGAATAAACGTGAGCCCGCCGCTCACACGCTCATAAGCGACGGACCCGCCTCCGCGGATCACAGTCTTACGGTCGCCGAACACTTTGCCTAGGAACCCATTTTTGAATGATGGATTCCAGGCGAAGCTCAGTCGAGGAGCGAAGTTGTTCAGGTCCGGTTCATAGTATCCGCGGGCGTCGTTAGCTTTGCCGATCAGGTCATAGTGAAGGAAAGGCTCGGCTGTCGGACCACTGATTCCGCGGGCGGCGTTCAGTTGTCTGAGGTTGAACAGATTTCGGAAGTCCACATCATTGCCGGCCTGGAATTTATTGACTTCATACGGCGGAGCGTAATACTGCCACCGAAGCCCGTAAGTCAGCGTGAGGCTGCTTCGCGCCCTCCAACTGTCCTGCGCGTAGACTTCATATTCGTTGTATCGGAAATCGCGCTTCTTCCCAGTTCCGAGAGCGAGGGCCTGGCCGGAAATGTCATAGTTGAAGTTGGATGCGATTGACGCATACCGTCCCAGCAGGAAAGCGAACGCCGCGTCATAGTTGTCGATGGCCGTGCCTGTGTCGTCGGCCCCAATATTGGCGGGGCGCAGCGACGGGCTGAGAGCCGTCGTCAGCCCGCCGATGCCAATAGTCGGGAAATTGAAATCGTTGATTATGCCCGATTTCGAATCTATCGGTTTGAAGACGCCGCCGAAGGTCAAGGTATGCGAACTCTTAGTCCAGGTCAGATCGTCACGAATCGTCGGCACAAGGATAAACCGATCCTGTGAACTTATGCGGGCGAAAGGCGCCGCGAGACCCAAGGCGTTCGTCCCAAAGGCAAAGGAGTTTGGAGATGACGGAGCGAATTTGACCGGAAATTCCGCTCCGGAACGAGCCACCCCGACTATCGCCTGGTTCACGACGGATGTTTTGGGTGTCCAGGTGTGGCCAACGATCCATACGTAGTCCTTCACAAGGATCTGTGCGGTTTCGGGATCACCGGGGAACTGCTGCGCTACCGTGTTGACCGTGTCCGTTTGCGTAGTTCGGCCAATGGCGAAGCGGCCAAACACCTTCTGCTTTTCGGTCGCATTCCAGTCAATGCGTGTCGTGTAGGTATTGTCCGCTCTATGCGTGGGCGCGTTGAACCGGAACCCGCCGGTGTTGATTCCATTGCCGGAGGTCAGATCATTGGCTACAGGATAACGCTGATTGATGAAGCTCAGAAGGGCTTGATTCGCGCCGATCCGCTTCGGATCGAGGGCCGCGACCTGCGAGGGCGTCAGAATGGTGACGCACTCGGGCCGCGTATCGAGCCGGGCGTCAGTCGGACAGTTCGCGGTGTTATTCAGATACGCCAGTCCGCCATTCCTAAAATGATTGAGAGGGACATTGCGCAAATAGGAGATTCCCTGCGCGTCACGCCGTCCCTCATAATCGAAGAAGAAGAAGAGGTCGTTTTTCTTGATCGGCCCGCCGAGGCTCCCGCCAAACTGATTGCGGGTCAATTGCGGCCTCGGAATGCTTTTGCCGGTGTTCAGTTCAATTGTCCGGTTGTTGAAAAAAGTGTTTGCCGCGGTCAGCGCGGTACGATTGTATTCGCGGACGTTACCGTGAAATTCGTTGCCGCCGCCTTTGGTTACCAGCTCAACCTGACCGCCGCTGCTGCGACCCTCGGACGCGGCGGGATTGGTTGAAATGGCTCGGAATTCCTGAATCGAATCAATGGGAGCGTTGCCGATTGTCACCGAAAACTGCCCGGTGGCCTGGTCATTGGTGTCGATTCCATCAACGGTGATGTTTCCCTGGTCGGCGCGCGCCCCGGTGACGGAGCCCACGCGATTGATGTTTGCGGTGCCTACATTGTCTCCAATAACACCCGGTTGCAGACCGATGAGCGCGGCCGGTGAATTGCGAAATTGAATCGGAAGGTCATGTAGCCGGCGCGTGCTGATGACGTTGCCGATACTGGCGTCGGTCGTGTTCAGTGTGGCCTCGCCCGATGATGTCACCGTGACCGTGTTGGTGACTTGTCCGACGGACATCCGCGCGTTGTAGGTTTCCGTGATTCCGACTCCGAGAGTGACATTCGCCAACACCACAGTGTCGAACCCCTGCGCCGAGAAGGTCAGTTTGTAACCGGCTCCCGGAGCCGCTTTGGCGAACAAGTAAACTCCATGTTCGTTAGTCTTCGTTGATTGCTCGGTCGCCGTCTTGGTGTCGGTGAGTTTCACCTCGACGCCGCTTACCACCGCGCCCGCAGTGTCTGTCACCACTCCCGTCACCGCGGACGTCTGCTGCCCCAGGACTGCAAACGGAAAAAGCGTGACGAGCAAAGACATGATCAATAATCGTTTCACTTCTGTCATAATTTAAACCCCCTTGAGCATGAAGTCGCCGAGACTGACATTGGTCAGATGAAGCTTCTCACGCAGTTTGTTAGTGATCTCCTGTCGCTTGCGCTTGCAATGCTTAATAATCAGGACATGGGAGCGAGTTTCTTACCTGGTCGCTGAGCTTTCTTCCAAGATCGCGGTTTCTTTTTAAAAGAAATCGCCGCCTATCAAATGATAAGCCCCCTTTTTTTAAGCTACTCCTTTTTCAAATTTTCAAGCTACTTCCTTTCAAATAATGAGTAGCGCAAGCCCGTGTAGGTGTAGGAAGAAAACTTCATGGAAAAACGCAAGCGTTATGCCTTTTGTGTTTCAACCGGCTGCGCGCTGAAATTGCGTCACTTAATTTCTCCCGGCGTGGAAGGGCTGAGGCGGGCATTCATTTTCCCGGATTTATCCGAGGTTCTGTATAGATCCATCTACTTTTAGCTTCCTGATGGGTTTGGCTGAAATTCAATTCTGATCCGGAGATCGCCTCATGGACTCGCGAAGCAGAGCGTCTATGTGCGTTCTCGCGCTATCTATTGTAGGAAAGCCACACTCGCGTCCCTCGAACGCGAGAAAAAGATCGGTGCCGGCCAACACGACGGCCTCCGCTCCCTGCTTTTGATACAGATCGTTCCCGACGGAGAACAACAGTTCACGCTGCTGATCGTCGGCTTGGGCGGCGGCCGCCATAGCGACATACGCGTTGTGAGTCGCATCGAAGCTCTCGCCCTGAGGAACAACAACATCAACTGCATTGATGCCGCCGTATAGACGGGATTGCATCACGACGCGCGTCCCCAATAGACCGACACAACGCAGCCCACGATTCACAAGTTCCGCTTCGATCACGGGAATCGCGTTGATGACCGGCAACGGAGACAGCGCCTCCAATTCGCGAACGCAAAAGTGCCCGGCGATTGACGTGACCGCCACCGCCTCGGCTCCCGCCGCCTGAAGCCGCCGCGTCAAACGCAAAAATATCTCCGCCTGTTCGTCCGTGGCGCCGTCGTTCATGTTGCGAATAAGGTCGCGTATGTCGGCATGAACGATGGTCAGCTCCATAGCGCGGCCCGCGGCGTCATGCGCCCGCACGAGGTTCCGGTAGTAGAATTCCGTCGCCGCCGGCCCGATACCTCCAATTAGCCCGATGTGCATCTTTCCTCCAGGTGTTGAATGCTCTGCTAACTAATATTGTTTAGCGTTTTCCCGTACCGAAACAAACGGCATAAGAGCCATTCGGGTTTAACCACAAACGCTCACGAGAGAGTGTTTAGAGTACCGGCTTTAGCCGGCAGGGCTCGGAGTCCCACCACTGCCGGCTAAAGCCGGTACTCTAAACACTGTCATTCGATGGTAAGAAAAACACAGAAAAACTTAGTTAGCAGAGCATTGAAGTCTCGGTGAATATAGTTGAAAGAACGCCAACAGCGTAACACATCTTCGTGGCGCAGGTTGTAAAGGTAGGGCGGAGGATTGCAAACTTTATCGGGCTGAAAAAAATGCGTCGCCGAAGCTCTGCTCACAAAATTGGAAACGCATTCGCCATTAGTTTCAAGCGGCGCCGGTCGTGACACGCGCCTCTTTTCCGAAAACGGGAACGCCGCGTCCCACAAACGCACACTTGACTCTTCCCAATGCCTGGCCGGCCTGATGACAAGTTGATCTTCTTCAAGGCGATAAGGCTGACGCGGCAAGTGGTATGCGGATTGTATCTATGATTCGCAAGGGCAAGTGTCATCTGGCGGACAGCCGAGCCGTCATTGCCGTACCGATCAGTTCTAACGTTTCGTGTGAGAGGAGAAACCATGAATCAACTATGGCAGGACTTGCGCTACGGCGCGCGAATGTTGCTCAAGCAACCGGGGTTCACATTGATCGCCGCGCTGACGCTGGCCCTTGGCATCGGCGCGAACACTGCGATCTTCAGCGTCATCAACGCGCTGATCCTGAATCCGCCGCACATCGCCGAAGCCGAGCGCGTGGCCGCGATCTGGCGAACCGCCAAAGACAAACGCGCCGAAGGCTTCGTTTCTTATTTAGACTTGCAGGATTGGCGCGCGGGGAACCGGAGTTTTGAGGCGATAGCGGGTTACAAACCCAACGGCTTCATTCTGCTCAATGAAGAGCAGGCCGAACGCTTGCAAGGCCTGCGCGTGACCGCCAATTTCCTGTCGCTTCTCAAGGTCAAACCGCTCCTGGGTCGCGATTTTCAGGTCGAGGAAGAGAAACGTGGCGCTGAAGGGGTGGTCATCATCAGCCATCAGTTTTGGAAGAACCGCCTGGGCGGCGCCGAATCGGCGCTGGGGCGGCGGCTCG
>Ga0081455_10004724_pt1 | contig 15143 bp, 15 predicted proteins | sample TabmetS3T2R1_FD_70207 | JGI IMG/M metagenome (GOLD analysis project Ga0081455, IMG submission 70207) | Tabebuia heterophylla rhizosphere microbial communities from the University of Puerto Rico - S3T2R1 | ecosystem: Host-associated > Plants > Roots > Rhizosphere ... | reverse complement strand
GGGCATCAGCATCCTCTTCATCGAGCAGAACGTGGAGCTCGCGCTCCGGCTCGCGGACCGGGGCTATATCCTCGAGTCGGGCCGCACCATCCTGACCGGGCCGTCGGCGGCGCTGCTCCAGTCCCCCGAGATCAAGCGCATCTTCCTCGGCGACATCGCGCTCTAATTGTTCGAGGACGCTAGCTGGCATTGTCAACTTAATCTTCATGCAGCATTTTCCGGATTCTCCCGGATTTAATGATAATGCTTCAAAGATGTCTCACAGGTGTTGATTGCGCTCTGAGATAACTCGTCCACATGCATAGCGATTGATGAAGAGCCCGATCACTGGTAGTGCACTACCCTCACGAGACCTTTAGCGCTCGACCGGCGCAGTGGAGGCCGCATATGCACCGTAGGAGCCGTCAAAGTTCCGGGCGCGCCCATAGCCTAAGAGTTTCAGAGCCAGCACGCCGTGCGCAGCACGCCCCCCACCCTGACAGTAGGAGACGATTTCCTTGTCAGGTGTAATGCCCTTAGCGTTGAGCAGACGCCGCATCTCGTCAGCCGGTTTGAACAGGCCGGTAGCGGAGTCCACCAACTCAGTCCACTCCAGGTTCACCGCACGCGGAATATGTCCGGCACGCGCCGGCGGATTGCTGCGCGGATCGGCCCCAGAGTATTCGCCAGCCGAGCGGACATCCCAGAAGAGCACATCATTGGCACGCACGTGGGCCTCGGCCTGGGCGAGACTGCACGCCAGGTGATCCTGCACCTCGCCCAACTGGTAGGTGGTTGGGGGTGGCTGTACCGCCTCGGTGGACGTAGGATGCCCGCCCGCGGTCCACTGGCGGAAGCCGCCGTTGAGGAAGCGCACATCCCGGTGCCCGAACCGCGCGAACACCCACCAGGTACGTGCCCCTCCCGTGCCGTCGTAGCACACCACGGTGTCGGTCGCGCGCACCCCCAGCGCGCCAGCGGTCACGGCGAAGTCCTCTGATGTGCAGGCATCGGGGACCCCACGGGTGGACCGGAACGCACCGTTCGGCAGGAGCACGGCCCCAGGGAGGTGTCCCGCGGCGTAGTCCTGGGCGCTCCGGGCGTCGATGATCTTCATATTGGGGTCGTGCAGGTGTTGGGCAAGCCAGGAAGCACTGACCAACAAGTCACCATTGGGGTAATTGAATTCAGCCATTGTTCTTCGGCTCCTCATATTATTGGGTTTTCCTTTTTGCATTATCGGTATAGCCATTCTATAATGGCATCCCTGACGCTGTCCAGAGCCTTCATATGGAGCATCTCCATAGCGGGTGATCAGCGTGCAGACACACGCCGCACCGATAGGAACGCTGTGCCATGACTGAGGCAAACATGTGTGACGACGTTATTGCAAACGACGAGGGGGAGCGATGCCACCAACTGTGACCTTGTATTCTGCACCCTGGTGTGGCTATTGCCGGATTGCGAAGCGTTTCTTGGACGAGCAGCAGGTGCCATATACTGAAATTAATATTGACGAGGACGAGGAAGCCGCACAGCGTGTGGAGCAGTGGAACCACGGAAATCGTACCATCCCCACGCTTGATATCAACGGCACCATTCTGACGAATCCATCACCAGCACAGTTGCGCCAAGTGCTTGGTCTCTAGAGCGACTTATGGCTGTGATCGATGACATTGGGGAAGGGCGGAGCGTATGTGCTGTGCGGCAGCGCCTGGAGACATGCACAGTGATCTTGGGTAAGGGCGGGAGTGTATGGCAGTAGTGATTCATCGTGATCCCCAACTCCACAAGTGCCTCACAAAACTCCGTCGCGCTGGTGGCAGAGCGCTCCTCGCTGCGGAGCAAGTGGAAACGATCCTCGCGCGTCTGGCCTCGCATGAGGAGAGACACCCTGACGCGGTCCATAAGCGGACACGGCACGGTGAGGCCCGCATAGAGAAATGCAAAAAATTCGATCTCGTGGGCGGCTATCGCTTGGTCTATATCCGCGAGGCACAGCAGTATTACTTTCTTTTCGCGGGGACGCATGATGACTGCGACCACTGGCTCACGCACCATCGAGATCTCACCCTGGAGATGCCAGGAGCGTCCACGACAGCAGGGACCGAACCAACGGCGCCGGCAACGCCCGCTGCCGAGCCCACCGTCCCGCCAGGCGATCTGGATTATGAGGATATTATCCTGAAAGACATCGACGAAAAAATCCTGCGTCGTGTCTTCTGTGGATTATGTGGAGCATGACGCACCGGACAACGTCCAGTGTGAGGCCCGGCCCGCTCTAGTATGCGGCCTCGCCAGAGGCGGCCGGGAGCATAGAGAGCATAGTGCTTGGAGGAAAGCAATGGGACAGGAGATAACCGTGCATCAGGAGGTCTGTGACCACCACACGATGCCGTCAGCCCCAGGTGTGCACAATGGGGTGAGCACAGCCAGACCCATGCCAGGCAGCACGCAGGCGGCTGCGCCGTAGTCGTCAATGTCCTGCGGACGACCAATGTACGCTGGTGAAGGGCCTGATTGACTATGATCAGTTCTGCGGTGTGGCGCCGGCGCCGGCCGCAGACGTGGTCGCTGAGTGGGAGATCACGCCAGGCCAGTTGAAGGACAAACTCGATCGCGGGGAGGAGATTACGATTATTGACGTGCGTGAGCCGCATGAATGGCAGATTGCCAATCTCGCCAGTTACGGTGCACGCCTGATCCTACTCGGTCAATTTTCACAACGCCTTAACGACATCAACCCTGCCGACGACATTGTCGTGCACTGCAAGGTGGGAGGCCGCAGTGCACAGGCGTATGAGGTTTTGCAGCAAGCCGGTTATCCGCGCATCAAAAACCTCAAAGGTGGCATCCTGGCGTGGGCGGATCAGGTCGACCGCTCAATGCAGAAGTATTGATAGGACACATATTGCATCTACGAAAGGTACATACTATGGCTATCGCTACCCAAACAGCCTCGTCCCAGCCGCAGACCAAGCAGACACAGGACGTGGATTTCTACTTCGATGTGTCGTGCCCGTGGGCCTGGCGTACGGCGCTGTGGATCCGGGAAGTCGCCAAGGTGCGCCCGATCCAGGTAACCTGGAAGTTTCTGAGTCTGGCGAAGATTAATGAGGCCGCGGACTACTCCCGCGACTCCCACGCTGCCAGTCATGCAACTTTTCCGCTGCTGGCCCGGGCGCGCGCCCAGGGTGGGAACGAGGCGGTCGAGCGGCTCTATGTTGCCCTCGGTCAGGCCCGCCACGAACGCAAGGAATCGCTCGCTGACGCGGCGGTGATCGAGCGCGCCCTACGTGAGGCGGGTCTCGATCCAGCCTGGCGTACCGAGGCGGCAGCCGAGCCAGGGATAGAAGACCGTATCCTCGCGGAGCACCAGGACGGCATCGAGCGGCTGAAGGCCTTTGGTGTGCCGACGCTCTCGATCAATGGTCAGCGTGGGTTCTTTGGTCCGGTCATCACCTCGGTGCCGACTGGGGAGGACGCCGGGGAATTGTGGGACCATATCGCCTGGTTGGCGGCCCGCAACGACTTCTTCGAGTACAAGCGCAGTCGTAGGTAGGGTATACTCCACCACTACCCCGCCAGGCTCTCTGGCTGGGTAGAGAGCCTGCAAAGATCACCTCGACAAGGAAACACAGTCCTAGGCGCACAGGTGGAGGGCTTCCTGTGGGTCTGCTCGTGCGTGGCGGGTGAGGAGGTATCCCATGTCGATACACCCTGAAGAGTTTGTGTCGTATATCAATGGTGCCCTGGACGGAATGCTACAGATTATCGAAGCATTGGGAGACGAGCGGGTAAACTTGCGTCCAAACAATATGCCCAATACGAATTCCCCCTTTGCCATTCTGACGCACTGTGTCGGGCTAACGCGATATTTTATCGGTACTGCCCTGGCTGGGCGCCAGGTTCACCGTGACCGCGACGCTGAATTCCGCGCCCAGGGGACGGTCGCGGAGATCCGACAGGCGGTGCGCGAGTTGCAACAGCACCTACCAGACGACCTCGCACGCGTCCGTGGCGATCAGCCCTGCGCCTTCCCTGCGGCGGTGCGCGAGCCCCACCGGGCCTGGACGCAAGGGCGCTTTGTGCTCCAGTGTTACAAAGAACTGGCGCAACACCATGGGCATATGGAACTCACCCGTGATGTCATGCTGGGGCACGGACCAGCCAGCTAGAGAAGCTTGGAGCACGCATGCCACGATGCCCTCTGTACCTCAGATGCACTGCTGCCTCTGTGTTCCCTCTTGTGTAGGCAACTAGGTGGCGCTTGAGCTGTCTCGCGCCACCAATGGAGACTTATGAGTACTACAGCCATGACCGAAGTGGTTGAGTTGATCAGTGCTGAGGCATCCCAACTGCAGGATTTTTTGGCAGGCCTCCGTCCCGAGGCGTGGTCCATGCCCAGCGCGTGTGCCGGGTGGACGGTAGGCGATGTGGTCGCACACTTAACGCAGGGCGCCCGGACGTGGGGTGAAGCCATCACCAGAGCCAGGGCCGGCGACTTCAACCCGCCTCCAGGCCAGCCGCCACTGCGTCCGGGCGAACGCGGCTCCGCGGCAACAGCCCAGCGCGCCATCGATTTTCGCCAGGGGATAGGGGACGCAGCACTTCTCCAGGCCTTTGGCAGTGATTATCAGCGCTTACACCAGGTATTGCTGGAGCTGCAACCTGAGGACTGGCATAAACCCTGCTTCCATCGTCGTGGTGTCTTGCCAATCCGTGATTACGTAGGGCTCCGGCTCCAGGAACTGGTGATTCATGGTTGGGATATGCGCACTGCCTTTGATGAGGCTGCCACATTATCCGAGGGACCCTTGCCTGTGCTGGTGAGGCTAGCACAGCGGTGGCTGTCCAACACCTTTCACCCTGTACCACATCTTGCAACACCTGTCCGGTACCGCTTCGACGTCTCTGTCCCTGCTCCTCTACGGCAGGATGTGCTGGTAAGCCAGGACAGTTTTCATCTCGTGCCTGTAGCCGACAGCGGCGCCGACGTGACGTTTCGCTGCCACACGGGGGACTATATCCTGCTCGTCTATGGACGTTTGCCTATGGACCGGGCTGCGGACACTGGGCGGCTGGAGATTGAGGGTAAGCGCGAGCAGGCGTTCCTCTTCAATACGCTGTTCCAGGGCGTCTAAGCCAGGGGCCTGTACTGCCTGATGACTATCAGTATTTCCACTCAGACAATGGCAGGGGTACACGTCGCCCACAGCGGTTCTATCACTGAACTGGCGCAACATCATGGGCACAAAATCACAGCGTTCACGGACAAACTCGCCGCATGCCGTGGCGCAGATTGAGGCCACGACATACAGTATGGTCGACCAGGTATAAGCGGAGTCAAGTCCTTGACGCGACAAGGCACCTTCGGCTAGCATGCCGCAGGAGCATAGGTTGTCTACAGGAGGGTGAGCACTGTGAAAATCAATGGCACATATACGCTCGATGCCCCGGTGGAGAAGGTCTGGACTTTTCTGATGGATCCCCAGGCGCTTGCGAAAGTCATTCCGGGGTGCGAGACGCTAGAAGAGGTAACCCCTGATACGTATCAGGTGACCCTGAAGCTCGGTGTCGCTGCGATCAAGGGCACCTATAAGGGGTCCGTGCAATTGCACGATACAACGCCTCTCACGCATTACCGCATGTTGATCGATGGGAGTGGCACACCTGGCTTTGTGAAGGGAGAGGCAACGATCGATCTTGCCGCCCAGGGTGATCAAACCGTGCTCACCTACGACGCTGACACACAAGTGGGCGGGCTGATTGCCAATGTAGGGCAACGCATGATTAACGGGGTGGCCAAGATGATCATCAATCAGGGGCTGAAAAAACTCGTGGAGGAACTGGCGCAGTATTGAGCGGGCTGTGTGCGCTCCTGCTCGTGACTTTGCTACCTGGATAGAGGAGAAACGCTATGCCGCCGGCCATTGGCATCATGCAGACCGTTGCTGGCACTGGTGAGAAGGGCTATGCTGGCGATGGCGGTCTGGCCATCCACGCCCGCATGAGTGAACCATTTATGTGTGCGTTTGACGCCCAGGGACATCTTTATATAGCAGAAGCGACGAACCACTGCATCCGCCGTATCGATCAGGCCACGGGGGTGATCACCACGGTGGCAGGGACTGGGGCTGTCGGGTACTCCGGAGATGGTGGGCCAGCCACACACGCGACGATGAATCAGCCGTATGCGTTACAGATCGACACCAATGGCGACATCTACATCGTGGACCGGCTGAATGCGGTCATCCGGAAGGTTGAGGCCGCCACAGGCATCGTTACCACCGTGGTCGGGACAGGCGAGCCGGGGGCGGGTGGCGATGGTGGTCCGGGGACACGCGCTCAGTTGCGCGAGCCCAACGATTGTTTTCTCGATGGTCGCGGTGGGCTCCTCATTGCCGATGTGCAGGACCAGCGCATTCGGCGCCTGGATCTGCGTACCGGTATCATCACCACCTTGGCTGGGACCGGGGATAAGGCGCGGTCTGGGGACGGTGGTTCTGCCACCGCCGCCAGTCTCCTCGGGGCGCGGGCTGTGTGCATGGATAACCGAGGCAATACGTACATCTGCGAACGCGAAGGGAATGGCATCCGTAAGGTGGACGCACACGGCATCATGTCAACATACGCCGGTACTGGCGAGCGTGGCTACAGTGGGGACCGCGGTCCGGCTCTCACCGCCACCTGGGGGGCACCCAAGGCCATCCGGTGTGACCACCACGGCAACCTGTTAGTCGTGGACACCGAGAACCACGCCATTCGTCTTATTGATGCGGTGACTGGTATGGTTACAACTATCGCAGGGGGCCGCCGGAGCGGTGCTGGCGACGATGGGCCAGCAATCGCGGCCGGACTAGACCGGCCGCATGGATGTGACGTGGACGCGCAGGGGAACATCTACATTGCTGATAGCAACAACCACCGTGTGCGGGTGGTTGGGGCGCGGTAGAGGGGAAAGGCTACACCGCATGCGTTGGCGCCGGCCACGTACCATCCATCCCGCTGTGCCGGAGTTACAGGAGCAGCTGCGCACGGGTGACATCGATCGTCGGGAGTTCCTGCGCACCGTGACACTCCTTGGCATCACGGCCAGTGCCGCCTATGCGATGGTCGGACGTCTCACTGGTCAGCCTCTCGTGCCAGGAGTGCAGGCCGCTGGGAAGATAGGCGGGAATCTGCGCTGCTCTATGCGGGTCCAGCCCATGACCGATCCTGCTACTTTTGATTGGGGGGAGAAATCCAACCAGGCGCGGCACATCCTGGAATATCTCACCATCACCGGGCGCGATAACCTCACCCGCCCCTACCTGGCTGAGGCCTGGGAAGCCTCGGAAGATTTACGCACCTGGACCCTCAAATTGCGTCAGGGTGTGCGTTGGTCCAATGGCGATACGTTTAACGCCGACGATGTAGTGTACAACATCACACGCTGGCTTGACCCGCGCGTTGGTTCGTCCAACCTCGGGCTGTTCGACGCCATGGTCACCGCCACAGAGACGGGTCAGCGGGGTCCAGATGGCCAGCCCATCCGGTCGAAGAGCCTGACTACCGGTGCCGTCGAGAAACTTGACGACTATACCGTGCGACTGCACCTGAATCGCCCGGTGCTGGCCATGCCGGAAAACCTCTATCACTATCCGTGTGCCATTGTGCATCGGCGCTTTGACGACATGGGGGCCGACCTCAGTAAGTACCCCATTGGTACAGGGGCCTATACGCTGAAAGACTTTGTCGTGGGTGAGAAGTGTGTGCTAGTCAAGCGCCCTGCCAGGGACTACTGGGGGCCAGAAGCGTACCTCGACATGATCACCTATATTGACCATGGTGACGACCCCTCCGCCCATCTCGCTGCCCTGGCCTCGAAGCAAGTGGACATGGTGCATGAGGTCGGCGTCGAATCGCTACCGGGGGTGGAGCGGCTACCACACGTGGTACTACAGGAGGTAGTCACAGCCCAGACCGGTGTGGCGCGCATGCAGGTCACGCAAAAACCGTTTAACGACGTGCGTGTGCGCCAGGCCGTGCAACTCTGCATGGACCAGCGCCGCCTGCTAGAATTGGCGCATCGTGGTAAGGGCGAACCGGCCGAACATCACCACGTGGCGCCGAGCCAGCCCGACTACGCCACACTTCCCCCAGCGCAGCAAGACCACGCACGCGCCAGGCAACTTCTGGCGCAGGCGGGGTATCCAAATGGCCTGGCCTTGACCATTGCGCTGGGCGCTGCTGATGCCTGGCACATTGCGGCCATGCAGGCGTTCAAAGAGATGTGTACCCCGGCCGGCATCACGCTCAATCTGCACGTCATGCCCGGCCCATCTTACTGGGAGGTCTGGGACAAGGTGCCATTTGGCTTCACGTCCTGGACGCACCGCCCTCTCGGTGTCATGACGCTCGAACTGGGATATCGCTCGGGTGTGCCGTGGAACGAAAGCAAATACGCCAATCCCGCCTTCGACAGAGCCCTCGATCTGGCCGCTGCTACCCTCGATATCAACGAACGCCGCAAGCACATGGCCGTAGTGCAGAAAATCTTGCAGGACGACGCAGCGATCGCCCAGCCCTTCTGGCGTTCTATCTTCTCCGCCACCACCAGGCAGGTGCAGGGCTACGCAACGCATCCGAGCCTGTACCACCACTTCAACGGTGTCTGGCTCACGTAAGGTGCGACAGCGGGCTGCACCTGCCGGCTGTATGGTAGCCCCATCGGTCAGGCACACCGATGGGCGGAAGCGGTGGCAGCCTCAGTGCTGCTGCTGCATGAAAGCCTCTGCCCGCTTGGCGATCTCCTCGGGTGGTACGTCCTCCTTGTGTGTAGCGATCCACCACTGGTTGCCGATCGGGTCCTTGATGCCGGCACTGCGGTCCCCGTAGAACTGATCCGTGGGCTCACTCGTCGAGGTAGCACCCGCTTGCAGGGCGCGCTTGTACACGGCGTCCACATCGTGCACGTAGAGGTAAAGAGAGCCAAACATCGGCTGACAATCACCCATCGGTTCGCCCATCATGACGCGCGAGTCACCGATCCTGACCTCGGCATGCATAATGGTGCCGTCCGGCCGCGGCATGCAGTAGAGCTCATGGGCCTCGAAGGCCTGCTTCAGAAAATCGAGCAGTTTGGCCACCCCCGGTATGGTCAGATAAGGCGTTATACTGTGATAGCCGTCAGGAATTGGTTTGACTGCCATTGGTACTGCCTCCTGTACAAATTGCTCATGCGAGACACAACGTCACCTCTTCTTTCCCTAGCGGAGCTCCACATGCGCACAGGATACTGAACATACGAGCAGTAGTCAAGGATTTTTTCACAGAAGGAAGACTGCTATAATAGCAGCGGGTAGAGATGATATGGGGAGAGAGCGAGTATGAGGGACCCAACGTGCTGCTGTTCCTCAGCAAGCGTATTGTAGCCATGCTGTTGACCATGCTGAGCGCCTCCGTGCTAGTCTTCGTGGTGCTTGAAGTCTCACCAGGCAGTGTCGCCACCAAAGTCCTCGGCCCCTATTCCTCCCCAGAGCAGCGCCAGCTCTGGCTGGTCCAGCATGGCTACAGCGCACCCCTGGCCACGCGCTATCTCGCCTGGCTTGGGAAAGTCGTCATGGGCGATTTCGGCTACTCCACGCGTTTTAAGACCCCAGTCCATGCCATCCTGTGGCCACGTCTGGCCAATACTGCCCTCCTGGGGCTCACCACATTCGCCGTGATGATCCCCCTGTCCTTAACCCTCGGTGTGCTGGCTGGCATGCGCGTTGGCTCCGTGTACGACCGGCTCATCTCGCTCGTCAGTATTCTCACCACCTCGGTGCCCGAGTTCGCCAGTGCCGTCGTGTTATCGGCGCTCTTTGTCTTCCGCCTGGCCTGGCTCCCAGGCACCAGTTCCATGGCGGAGGGGTTCACCTGGCGTGAACTCGTCTTGCCCACAGCCGTGCTCGTCCTGTACGACTTCGGCTACGTCACGCGCATGACCCGGGCCTCCATGATCGACGTGATGCACACCGACTACATCCGTACCGCTGTCCTCAAAGGTCTACCCTGGCATGTCGTGATCCTCAAGCATGCCCTACGCAACGCGCTCCTAACGCCTTTCACCGTCATCATGCTGCAAATCAACTGGCTGCTCTCAGGCGTCATCGTGGTCGAGTTCTTCTTTGCCTATAAAGGCTTTGGCGCTCTCCTCCTGGAGGCATCTATGAACCAGGATATTTATTTGATCGAAGCCTGCACTCTGGTGGCTGTGTTCGTGGCCGTAGTAAGCCAAACGCTGGCGGATGTCGGCTACACTTACCTTAATCCGCGGCTGCGCTTTGAGGCATAGATGCAAAACACGCTATTCCCCAAGTTTGCGCTGTATCGTCTGCGCCTTCTTGAGAGGCAGGAAATTGAGACAGCGTCCAGCCGGTGGGATTCGTGACGACGCTGAGCACTTCCACAGGGTGGGACTTCCGCTCTTGAGAGGCAGGAAATTGAAACCTTCTTTAGGAACTGCAGCAGGTACGGCAGGAAGTTGCGGAGTGAGACTGCGCCTCTGCAGAGAGAAGAGGGCCATGGAGCTTGGGGACACTGCGCAAGTAGGCTGAGTGTGAGGAGCTTAGGGGAGGTGATATGAAGGCAGAGAATGCGGCTGAGTACCATGGGGCATCAGCCGCTGGCCAGAAGAGATAACGCAATAAAGTGGCTACTGCCTATGACGATCTAGGAAGATCGTGATGTGGCGGCAATACTCAGTATACTGCGCAATAGCTTCCGCAATGGCGCCGTGGACAATGATATGATCGATAGCCTCATATTGATGGACAAGCCGATTGCGCAGCCCGGTGCTTTTGGCGAGGCTCAGAGCAAAGGTCACCGAGAGCACTCCAGCCTGAGCTGTTTTGATAAAGGAGTCATAATAATCCTGGGGTGGCGTGCCTGCCAGCTCAACAGTAAGATGGGCATTGATGTCAACAGCAGTGTCTACTAGGAGCTGGAGCAGACGTTCGGCTGCGTATCGGGCAAGCGGTTGCTGGAGATAGTCCTCATACGATATCCCCTGTAGCGGTGTCAAGGCGGTGAGATACTCCACAATCTGACTCAGCTTGCGATTGACGAGCTCGTGGTCAATCATGGGGAGTTGTCTCCTCAGAAAGCGATTAACGCACACGCGATCCAACCTGCGCAGATGCTCAATGTCAGCATGCCGTTTAGATGCCAGTACCTGGAAGGCGTGAAAGACACCAGGTGTGGCTTCAAATAACACAGAGCCATGTCGTGCCACCTGAAATTGCAAGAGGGGAGAGGCTCTGTTGAGGAGGACAAGATCCAGGCACTCGCCAGGAAAGAGCGGGCGCAAGGCAACTTCTAACCCGACGAGCGCTTGGGGCGTCATGTTGGCAGTCGTCATCCAGACAGCAAGATCCAGATCACTGTCAGGACGACGTAGGCCCCGCACCACTGAGCCAAACGCTATGAGCAGGCCTACCGCTTGACGTCTACAGACGCTCGCCAGGATATCGAGGTCAAGAGCCAAAGCGTGCATAGAAATTGCCCTCAGCATAGAGATCAGGATGACTACCGTATTATGGCTGGGCGCGTCGAGCGGTTGCAAGTGTTACTCGGGAGAACTCGCCGCCAGGAGGCGCTCGAAAAACGTCGCAACCTGCGGGGGAATGGACGTGAAATGGACCGCAAACCCGGGCGCATCCTCCGGGCGTGCGCCCATCACCTTGGCGTAGAGGTCGCCTGGTAGCTCTTCACCGTTGTTGCTCATGAGCTGGAGCTTGATATTGCTCCAGGACTCGACCGCATGCTCGGAGAGCACCTCGCCGTCTTTGGCTGACAGCTTTACCAAACTACCAGTGAACAGGGTATCACCCATGTGTTTCCCTTCGAGCAGGGTGAATTGCAGCGGGATGGCCTGTGGCAAAGACACGAACGCCACAGTGCTCTCGGGCAGAAAGAGGTTGTATTTGCCGCCAATGCCCCGGGCGTTGTAGATAGTGATGGGCTTGTTCACCCCCTTGGCCTCGACCTCCAGCTTCTCGGCCACCTGCAGGCTTGGACCTATCTCGTGCCACGTATCCTCGGAGATCAGCACCTGGCCACCAACGGTGTAGGACTCAATGCGGGCGGTGAGATTGACATGACTCCCCACCACGCCGTACTTGGTGCGTTTGTCCGACCCGATATTCCCCACCACCACTTCCCCGGTGTGGATGCCAATGCCCATTTCCACCTCGGGCAGACCCTCTGCGCGGTTCTGGGCGTTCACCCCCGCCATGGCTAGCTGCATGGCCATGGCGCAGGCCACTGCCCGCTCTGTATCATCGTCCCGCTGGACTGGGGCCCCGAAGAGAGTGAAAATCGCATCGCCGATGAATTCATCAATCGTGCCCTGATACTGCTGGATGACTTCGACCATAGTGCCGAGATAGCGATTGAGCATAGCGACAACTTGCTCTGGGGCTAAACGGCCCGACATCGAGGTAAAGCCGCGTAGATCAGTCATCATCAACGTGACCTTGCGCCGCTCCCCGCCCAACTTCAAGCCCTCGGGCGATTCCAGCAGACTCTTCACCACATCATCCGTGAGATAGCGCCCAAAGGTCTTGCGAATAAAGCGGTTGTGGAGCTGCAGCTCCTTGGCCATCTGCTCCAGTGCTTTGTAGGCATCGTTACGCTCCAGCCGACTGATATACCCTTTGGAGTGGTAGCGGATGCGGGCGAGCAGTTCGAGCTTGTCCGGCAGTTTGACCAGGTAGTCGTTGGCGCCGAGGGCAAACGCTTCGGCTTTGATTTTGGGCTCTTCTTTGGTGGATAGCACAATCAGTGGGATGTCACGGGTAGCGGTATTAGCGCGAAAGAACCGCACGAGCATCAAGCCATCGATGTCTGGCATCACCAGATCCTGCAGAATGACCGTGGGGGCAAACTTATTGGCCATGTGCAGCGCTGCCGTCGGATCGTTACAGAACTGAAAGACGATGTCCTTTTCCGGGGCCAGCATGCGGCGTATAGCTTCGCCGATGATCGCCTGATCGTCGACTAACAGGACCTTAATGGCATGCTTGGGCAATGCTGCAGCCTCTGCTACGCCTATCGTCTCCGGAGCACTCATACCCGTCGCCTCCCACAATTCCACAGGATTACAGTCTGCTCTCCTCGAAAAATTGCATCAAGGTAGGGGCAATTGCCTCAAGGGACAAAATGTGCATGGCGGCGCCGACTTCTGCCGCGGCTTTGGGCATGCCGTAGATCACACTGCTAGCTTGATCCTGAGCCATAGTATACCACCCGGCACGACGCAAAACGGCCAATCCTTCCGCGCCATCCCGTCCCATGCCAGTGAGCACTACCCCGGCAGCCCTGGCCGGCCAGCGCTCCGGGCCATTTTTTATGAGGCTCTTAAAGAACACGTCTACCGACGGCCGGTACGGATAATCACGCGGCTCGGCGACATAGCTGAGCGTATGCTGCGGCGTGAGTACCATGTGGTCGTTCGTGCCGGCCAGCCAGACGCTGCCCACTTCCAGCCGGCTGCCTTCTTCGGCCAGACGCACAGGCAGCGCTGTTTGCGCCTGTAACCAGTCGGCCAGACCAGCGGCAAACTGCACATCCACATGTTGGATAATGACCAGAGCCGCAGGGAAGTGGGCTGGCAACCCGGAGAGGACGCACGCCAGAGCCGCCGGACCGCCAGTCGAAGCTCCAATGGCCACCAGGGGTGGCAGATGACGTAGCGGGGCGTGTGTCGTAGAGCGTGTGAGGCGTCGTGGCTCCTGGCGTGGCATGGGAGTAAGCAATTTCCCGAGCATGGCGATTTTGTCCAGGAGGGCTGCCCCACCCTGCACCTGCCCATCACTCCCCAGCGCGGGCGTGTTGACCACATCGCGTGCACCATGACCCATGGCGGCAAAGACTTTTGCCATATTGCCGCTCACCGTCGCCGTCACCACCAGGATCAGACACGGCGACGCCGCCATGATCTGGCGGGTGGCCTCGACGCCGTCCATCCCCGGCATGATCAAGTCCATTAAGATCAGGTCCGGGGTGTCAGCCGCACATTTCTCGACCGCTTCGGCGCCATGCCGCGCCACCCACGCAATTGTATAGTCCGGTACGCTCGTCACCACCCGCCGCAACGCTTCCACGGCCAGCAGCACGTCGTTGACAATCGCAATCCGCATACTTACGCCTCGCCGATCAGGTCTACCACCGCCTGTAACAGCGTTTCATCGTGAAAGCTACTCTTGGTCAAATAGTAATTCGCCCCGGCTTCGAGACCCCGGGTGCGGTCTTCTGCACTCCCCTTATACGACACGATCATCACGGGCAAGGCGCTCAGGCGCGCATCGTTCTTGATCTGGCTGACCAACTCGAAGCCGTCCATGCGCGGCATGTCCACGTCACTGATTACCAGGTCGTAGTGCCCGGCGCGCACGGCGTTCCAGCCGTCCATGCCGTCCACCGCCACCTCGACCTCGTAGCCGTGGTTTGTGAGGAGCTGACGCTCCACTTCGCGTACGGTAATGGAATCATCGACCACCAGAATGCGCTTCCGGGTCGGGCCAATGGTGGCGCTCGCGGCCCGACTGACCTGGCGCAGTCGCCGCCCGCCAAGGAGGTTATCTACGGAGTGCACCATATCTTCGACGTCAATAATGAGGATGGGAGAACCGTCCTCCAGCAGGGCAGCAGTGCTGATATCCGGGATTTTGCCCAGGCGCGGATCCAACGGCTGCACCACCAGATCGCTCTCCCCCACAAAGCGATCGACAACCAGGCCATAACAGTTGAGCCGATCACTGATGACAATCACTGGCAGGGTGTCGCCGTTGCGCGTGGATTCCTGGAGTTCCAATACCTGGTGCGCTGACACCAGGCCAATATGCTGGCCGTCTATAGTGAAATACTGGCGGCCCGCCACCAGGTCAATGTCATCCTTGGGGAGCATCAAGGCACGGTCGATGCGGGCCAACGGAAACGCATACGGCTCGCCGGCAATCTGTACTACCAGGGTACGCAGCACCGACAGGGTCAGCGGCAATTGTAAGTAAAAGTGCATACCCTGCCCTGGCTCAGAGACCGCCCGCACCGTCCCGCCCACTTCCCGGGCCATCTCATGGACGACATCGAGGCCGACACCGCGTCCAGAAATCCCCGTAACCGACTCTTTGGTCGAA
>Ga0081455_10004723_pt1 | contig 15144 bp, 10 predicted proteins | sample TabmetS3T2R1_FD_70207 | JGI IMG/M metagenome (GOLD analysis project Ga0081455, IMG submission 70207) | Tabebuia heterophylla rhizosphere microbial communities from the University of Puerto Rico - S3T2R1 | ecosystem: Host-associated > Plants > Roots > Rhizosphere ... | reverse complement strand
CCCCGCCCGCCGCCGGCGCACCCGCGGCGACCACCGCGCCGGCCGCGGCGCCGGCACGGGTGGGCGGGGTGCCGTGCCGCCGGCCGACCGTCGCCGGCGATGTGGACGGCGACTGCAAGGCCGACCGGGTGAGCGTGCAGGGCACCTCGCTGGTGGTCCAGGGCACCCGCGCCGGCCGGCTGGTCGCGACCATCCCGGCCGGCGACCAGCCGAGCGTGGCGCAGGTGTCCGATGTGGACAGTGACGGCTTCGCCGAGGTGTGGGTACGCCTGCGGGCCGCCGGCAACGGCGGGACGTACGTCCTGGCGCGCTACGACAACCACGCCCTCACCGTGCTGCGCGACCGCGACGGCCAGCCCGTGCGGGTGGACCTGCCCAACCCGCCGGTGCGCACCGCGGTCGTGTGCGTCGACGGCGTCACCAGGATCGCGGTGGCGCGGCCGGCCCGCGTCGGGCCGTACGACGTCGTGCTCTGGCAGCTCACCGTGACGTCCCAGTACGGGTCCTGCCGGTAGGTCCCGCCGGTACCCTCCAGGCACCCGCGCAACCGGCGGGTGCCTGGAGGCGCGATGAGCCTGCTGCGCGGGCGTTTGATCAACCGGGACTTCGCCCGGCTCTGGTACGGCCAGGCGGTGTCCACCGTCGGCGACTTCATCTTCGAGACCACGCTGGTGCTGTGGGTGGCGACCGTGCTGGCCAAGGACCGGCCGTGGGCGCCGGCCGCGGTCAGCGGGATCCTGTTCGCGTTCGGGCTGGCGGTGCTCACCGCCGGGCCGGTCGCCGGGGTGCTGGTGGACCGGTGGGACCGGATGCGGACCATGCTGCGTACCGAGGTGGTCCGCGGCCTGCTGGTCGGCGTGCTCGGGGTGCTGTCCTTCCTGCCGGCCGGCGCGCTGCCGGTGTGGCTGTGGCTGGTACTGATCTACGCGGTGACGTTCGGGGTCGCGCTGTGCGGGCAGTTCTTCATCCCGGCGCGGTTGGCGATCCTGGCCCGGATCGTGCCCGGCGAGGCGGACCGGGCGCGGGCGGCGGGCATCGAACAGGCCACCTTCGCGATCGCGGCGATCGCCGGGCCGCCACTGGCCGCGCCGCTGCTGTTCGGCTTCGGCGTGCAGTGGGCGCTGTGGCTCAACGTCGGCTCGTACGCCGTGTCGTACCTGGCGATCCGGTCGATGTCGGTGCCGGTGGGGGCTCGGGTGTCGGCGCCGCCTGGGACGGGTCTGGCCGGGCTGTGGTCGGAGTTCGCGGCCGGCCTGCGGTATTTCGCCAGCAACCGCGTCCTGGTCGTGCTGCTCGTCCTCACCGTGATCTGCCAGCTCGCCACCGGCGCGCTGAACGCCCTCGACGTCTTCTTCGTCACCGACAACCTGCACACCGACGCGGACCTGTACGGCCTGCTGTCCATGGCCGGCGGCATCGGGGTGATCGTCGGTGCGCTGAGCGCCGGGTGGCTGGTCGGCCGGCTCGGCGCCCGCGCGGTGACCGTGTGGTCGTTGCTGGCGACCGGACTGCTCATCATCGGGTACGCCCGGCAGAGCGACTTCGCGGTGGCGCTGGTGCTTCTGGCGGCGCTGCTGATCCCGGTCGGGATGATCAACACCGCGGTCTCGCCGATGATGCTCGCCGCCGCGCCCGAGGAGTATCTGGGCCGCGTCGTCGGGGTGATCAGTTCGCTGAGCCAGCTCGCCTCGATGCTGTCGGTCGTGGTGGCGGGGTGGCTGGCCAGCACGGTGCTGCGGGGGTTCGACGGCACCGTCGCTGGGGTCCACTTCGGTGCCATCGACACGATCTTCGCGGCGGGGGGAGTGTTGATCCTGCTCGCCTTCGGGTACGCCGTGGTGGCGCTGCACCCGGTGCCCCCGGAGGTACCGGTGGAGGCCGCGTAGGTCAGGCTTCGAGGCGGCGCGGGTCCTCCAGTTGCCAGCAGCGCCTGCGGCCGGCGACCAGGCTGCGGTACAGGGTCATGTGCGGCGGCCGGGGTGGGTCGGGTGCGGGGCGGGGTGCCTGCTGGGCGGCGCGTGCGGCGCGGGCCGCGGCGATGGCCAGGCGGCGGGCCAAGATCGCGGCCGGGTTGTGGCCGTCGGCCGGGTCGCTGTCCGGCGTGGTGGCGCCCGCCAGTGCCGTACTCGGGCGGGTGATCTTGGGCGGTACGCCCGGGACCGGCACCGCGGCAGCGGGCGCGGGGGCTGGGGGCGGGGTGATGGGGGGTGCTGCGGCTGGGGCTGGCGCGCTGGCGGAGGGCGCGGGCAGGAGCGGCGCCGGGGTGGGCGCGGGTGGGACGGCGGGGTCGGGCGGGCGGCGGCGGTGGGTGACGGCCGCGGCCAGTGCCAGCGTGGGGTCGGCGGCGATGAGGTCGGCGACGATGCGGTCCAGGTCGGCGGCGGCCTCGCGGCAGCGGAGCCGGCGGTACTGGCAGCGGCTGAGGGCCGCGAGGCAGGCGGGAAGCTGCCGGTCGGTGGGCATGTCGGTGTCGTCGGTGAGGACCGGGATGACGCGTACGCCCGCGAGCATCGCCTCGGCCAACTCGCGGCGCGTCCAGTCAGTCGACTCCTTGATTCTCGGCCGGCGCCGCAACCCGCCGCCGGCCAACCAGCCCGGGCCGATGACGGCGAGTACAACGCGTGCTCGACGGACTCGGTTGAGTAACTGGTCGACGAAATCGGCGCCCGCCGGAATGGACTCGCAGTCCAGAAAGACCCGGTCCGGTCCGAATCGTCGGGATAACTCGAGGTATAACAGCGCTCCATAACTGCGGCTGTCCCGACCACGGTAGTTGATGAAGATCGCGCCGTCCCGCTCGGCAAGGTCCTGTGGAATCACGTGCATCCCCCGTACGCGGGGCTCCGCCGCCCCGTCAGGCTGTTTCGGCTCTACACCAGGGGCGGCGACCCGACGGCGCTGGCGCTGCGCCGGCCCCAAGCGTGGAATTGTGGTGAATGTGGCAAGCTCGGTTACCGCAGCAGGGATGGCGGTTATGGTAGCGGTACCGGCGCCCCTCGGGTGCCAGCTGAATGGACAATACTGGCCCGATTTTCGGCGCGTATTCGACGGGCTCGCTGATTCATAGCTCATTTCCGCGGCGGGGGGACGCACTTATTTCCCCGCGGGTGTGGATCGTGAGGGCGCGGCGCAGGTCACGGACCGTACGCGCCGGCACGGGGTCGTCCGGGTCGTCGAGCAGCCTGGCCAGCAGCCCGTTCAGCAACTCCCCGTCGTACGCCCCGCGCACCAGCGACGGCAGCAGCGAGGCCACCGCCGCCAGCAGTTCCGCGTCGCCAGCCGCGTGCCGTACCCATCCCGTCACCCCGGCCAGCACCGCCTCCTGCGACCGCTGGTCGTGCAAACCCCGCCACAGCAGTGTCGCCACCCGCTCGCCCCAGCCCGCCCGCGCGGCGGCCAGCGCGACCGCCACCGGCCAACCCGGCCACGCACCCGCCCGCCACCACACCGAAGCCCGATCCCCGGGCGGGTCGCCGGGCCGGTCGGGGCCGCGGCCGTGGGGTCGGTCCGTGGCGGGGCGGCCGCCGCTACCGGAGGGGCCGGGCGGCTCGGGGAGGGTGCCAGTGGTTCGGCCGTGGGGTCGGTCCGTGGCGGGGTGGTCTCCGCTACCGGAGGGGCCGGGCGGCTCGGGGAGGGTGCCAGTGGTTCGGCCGTGGGGTGGATCCGTGGCGGGGTGGTCTCCGCTACCGGAGGGGCCGGGCGGCTCGGGGAGGGTGTCGGTGGTGCTGGCGGCCAGGCGGGCGATGGTGAGCAGGGCGAGTTCGGTGCGGTGCGGTTGGGTGTCGTCCAGCCAGGCGGCCAGGCGGTCCAGGACGGTGTCGGGGTCGGGCCGGCCGAGGAGTTGGACCGCGGCGTAGCCGGCCATCGCGTACAGGTCGCGGTGCTCGGTGCTGCCGATGCGGGCGATCTCGTCCAGGGCGGTGCCGGTGGAGCCGGCCACGGTGCCGTAGCTGTGCACCGCGGCGGCGGTCCAGCGCAGCTCGGCGCGGGGGTCGCGGCCCCAGCTGAGGACCTGTTCGCGCAGCGCGGCGGCGACCGCGCCGGACCGGGCGGCCTGGTCCAGCGCGAGCGCGGCGAACATCCGCTGCCGGACCTGCCCGGAGGCGGCCATCGGCTGGATGAGCGCGGGCAGGCCGTACCCGGGGTCGAGCCCGACCAGCAACCCGCCGGCCAGCGCGGCCCGTACCCACACCAGCGGCCGCGGGTCGGCGACCAGGCGCCGCAGCCAGGCGACCAGCGGCCGGCGCGCGTTGTGGTATCGCGTCCAGACGTGCGCCAGCACCGCGGGCGCCAGCGCCGCACCGCGGAACCACACCTCGCGCACCGCGACCGGCGCCCGCCCGGCCGGCTCCTCCACGCCCGGCTTCAGCTCGGCCCGCGCCGCCAGTAACCGCGCGTCCGGGTCCTCGCCGAAGACCGGCCGGCCCGGCACGCCGCCCGGCTCCCAGGTCCGCACCAGCTCGTACGCCAGCAGCTCGGCCGCCTCGGCCACCACGCTCTCCGGCGCCCCGTTGAAGGCGGCCAACGCGATCCGGTACGCCGCCAGCCGCAGCGCCGCCGTGGAGTCCGGGTACGGGCCGAACCATTCGCGCACCTGGGCGTACGCCAGCGTCCGGCATTCGGCCAGCAGGTCGGTCTGGTCCGCCTCGCCGCGGTGGAGGGCCAGCAGTCCGGCCAGCCACCGGGCCTCGCGCGGCCGCAGCTCGTCCAGCCCGAGGGCGGCCCGCACCCGCGTGCCGCCCGCCGCGGCGACCAGCTGCGCCACCGAGCCGGTGGGCAGCAGCAGCGCGTCGAGGTGGCTGGCCAGCACCGCGGTCTCGGGTGGCGGCTCGCAGCGCACCCCGTGGCGGCCGATCGGGGCGGTGGTGATCACGACCGCGTACGCCCCGCGCTCGGAGAGCAGCGCGCCGAGCCGGTCCAGCCTCGCCTCGGTCACCGGCCCGGCCGGCTGGGCGAGGTAGCCGCAGCCCTCCTCGAGGGTGTCCGCGTCCAGCTCGGCCAGGTCGTCGTCCGGATCCAGCCGGCGCACCCGGCTGGCCACGGCGTGCAGCAGCGACAGCGCGGCGCTGAACCGGCCGGTGCCGGGCGGCCCGTACAGGGCGGCGAGGTGGTCGGTGGCCAGCGCGCCGGCCGCCGTGTCGTGGCCTGGACCGGGCCGGTAGACCGCCAACCGGTCGGCGAGCAGGTCGGCCGGCACCGCGCCCACCAGCGGCGAGCGGCGCCGCCGGTCGCCGATGTAGACCGGCCCGTTGTAGATGTAGCCGTCCCGCCCGATGCCGAAGCCGGGCAACTCGGCCGCGGGGGCGAGGCTGCGCATCCCGCTCTCGCGCAGGCCTGCGGTGGCGGAAAGCTCCTCGCCGGCACAGCTTTCCGCCGCGTCCCGTACCCGCCCCGGCGGCCCCTCGTTCGCCGGGGTGGGCCCGTCAGTCGCGCTCACGTACGTAGTGGACGGGGCCTTCGTAGATGTGGCTGTCCCGCCCGACGGTGATGTGGTACTTCGACGCGGGCGGCGGCTCGCGGTGCTGGGCGCGCAGCTGCGGCACCAGTTGGCGTACGGCGCGGACGATCTGCTCCAGGTCCTGGTCGCTGCGCCGCGGGTCGTAGCCGCGGTACTGGCACAGCGCCAGGTCGGCGACCTCGCCGGGCAGGTCCGCGGGCGCCGGCCACGCGGTGCCCTCCCGCAGCACCGGCAGCACCGGGATCGCGCGGGTGAGGGCCTCGGCGATCTCCCAGTTCGTCCAGTCGGGCGTACCGGCCACGGCCCGTTCCCGCTGTAACCGCAGCCAGTGCGGGCCGATCAGCGCCAGCAGGACCGCGCACCCGCGTAGCCCGTCGCGCAGCGCCCGCGGGTAGTTGGCGGCCGGCGCGATGCTGCGGTGATCCAGGAACACCTGCCCCGGGCCGAACGCCGCGGACAACCGGTCGTACACGAGCTCGGCGAGGTGTTCACCGTCGCCGGTCCGGTAGTTGATGAAGACCGCCGGAGAAGCCACACCGGTGATGGTTGCGCACAACAGCCGGCCAACTGAAGTTGGCCAACAAGCTGGCCGAATTCTGACCAGAATGGACAGTTGACACCGCGGCCATCAGCCCGCCCCGCGCAGCCTGCCCCGCAATGCCCGCCGCGCCACCGGCCCGAGGTCGTCGACGACCTCGACCAGCACGGCCATCCGGTCCAGCGCGTCCAGTGCGGCGGCGGCGCCGTCGGGGTCGGCGCCCTCGTACAACGACAACCCGACGAACGCGGCGCAGATCGCGCGCGCCAGCCCCGGCACGTCGAGCACGGCCCGCACCGGCGAGGTGGCCACCAGCCGGTCCAGGGTCCGCTCGATGGGGTCGATCCACAGCGCCAGCGCCGCAGCGGTGACCGCGGCCAACTCCGGGTCCGCCTGCGCGCCGGCCAGCAACTGCCCGACCACGTCCACGTTGCCGAGCGCGCGCTCCTCGCCGTGCAGCTCCCGGCCGACCGCGAGCAGTTCGCGCAGCGAGCCGACCGCGGCCAGGCGGTCCTCGAACAGGGCCACCCGCGCCCCCGTCGTGGCCACGCAGGCCTGCTTCAGCAGCTCGGCCATGCTCCCGAAGTGGTAGAAGATCAGCCCCTGGTTCACCCCGGCGCAGGCGGCGACCGTGCGGGCCGAGACGCCGGCAATGCCGCGCCTGCGGATGGTCTCGATCGCGCCGTCGATCAGTCGCTGCGGCGTACCGGCCATGCGCCCACCGTAGAACCTCCCAGGACCGGCCGGGCTGGTACGTGCCTGACGAACCAGCCCGGCATCCCGGCCGCCCACCCGCCCCTCCACAACCCCGGTTGAGCGACTGCTCAAGTCTAGAGTCGCCTTGAGCAGTCGCTCAATCCCTGGATCGGGTGGTGACCAGCAGGTGCGATGGTCGGCTACCAGCGGCCGGCTGGTAAGTAGGTCGCCGTCGGCCGCTGACAGTCGGCGGGTGGTCAGGTTGCGGTCGCGCGCTGGCGGCCGGTTGGTGGTGGGGTTGAGCCCGGTCGCTGGGAGCTGGTTGGTGGTGGGGTTGAGCCCGGTCGCTGGGAGCTGGTTGGTGGTCAGGTTGAGCCCGGTCGCTGGGAGCTGGCTGGTGGTCAGGTTGTGCTCGCGCTTGCCTACCAGCGTCGTGACCGGGGCGACCGTCGGTCCTGTTCGCACGGGGCTCTCCCTTCCGGCAACGGGGATCAGGCGTCCCGGTGCCGCAGCCGCCAGGCCGCGAGTGCCAGCGCGACCGCGACGTACAGCGTCAGCACGATCAGCCCACCCAGCGGGCTCAGCTCGGTCGCCGCATCCGGCCGGACCGAGGTGAGCGCGGCGCCGGCACCGGAGGGCAGGAACTTCGCCACGCTGTCCGCGGCGTGCTCGGGCAGGAAACCGACGAGGATCGGCAGCGCGAACAGCACACCGAAGAGCGCGCCGATGCCCGCGGCCGTACTGCGCAGCAGGGCGCCGAAGGCCAGCCCCAGCAGCCCGACCGCGACCAGGTACGCCGCCGAGCCGACCACCGCCCGCCCGACGCCGGGCGCGCCCAGGGTGGTGTTCAGGTGCTCCGCGGACAGCACCGACTGCCCGACCAGGAACGCGACCAGCGCCGCCGGCAGGCACAGGACCAGCGTGGTCGCCGACAGCGCGACCGCCTTGCCCCACAGCACCGGCAGCCGGCGCGGCACGGCCGCGAGGGTGGACCGGATGGTCCCGGTGGCGAACTCGGCGGTGACCACGAGCACGCCGAGGATGCCGATCGCGAAGACCGCCAGCTGCGCGCCGGTCAGGCTGACCGCGGTCGGGTCGAAGGCGGCCAGCGCCTCGGGCGTCTTCGGCGGGCGGGTCACCCGCACCGCGGCGTACAGGCCGCCGAGTCCGACGATCAGGGCCGCCGCGGCCAGCAGCGACCACAGGGTGGAGGGGACCGAGCGCACCTTGGTCCACTCCGCGTGGATCACCGAACGCTGCCGTACCCGCATGGTGGTCATCGGTTTCCTCCAGAGGTGGCGGGGGCGCGGAAGTCCACCGCGTCCCGGGTGAGGTCGAGGAATGCGTCCTCCAGGGATGCCTGGCGTGCGCTCAGCTCCAGCAGGGTGAGGCCTGCGGCGGCAGCGACCGGGCCGACCTGGTCGGTGGTCCAGCCGCGTATCTCCAGGGCGCCGTCGCTGGCGCGCGTGACCTGCGCGCCACGCTGCCGCAGCAGGGTGGCCAGCGCGTCCGGCTCGGTCGACCGGACCCGTACGCCCGTGCTGCCGGCGCCGGCGATCAGGTCGGCCACCGGCAGGTCCGCGATGAGCCGGCCACGGCCGATCACGATCACGTGCTGGGCGGTCATGGCCAGCTCGCTGAGCAGGTGCGAGGAGACGAACACGGTGCGGCCCTGGGCGGCCAGGTCGGCCAGCAGGCCACGCATCCAGCGGATGCCCTCGGTGTCCAGGCCGTTCACCGGCTCGTCCAGGATGACCGTCCGCGGGTCGCCGAGCAGCGCGGTGGCGATGCCGAGCCGCTGCCCCATGCCGAGGGAGAAGGCGCCGGCCCGCTTGCGCGCCACGCCGGCCAGCCCGACCGCCTCGATGACGGCCTCGACCCGGTCCCGGCCGATGCCGCAGGTCTGGGCCAGCGCCAGCAGGTGGTGGTATGCACTGCGCCCGGGGTGGAACGAGCGGGCCTCCAGCAGGGCGCCGGCCTCCCGCAGCGGTGCGGTGTGCTGGGCGTACGGGCGGCCGTTCACCAGGGCGGTGCCGCTGGTCGGCGCGTCGAGCCCGAGGATCAGCCGCATGGTCGTGGACTTCCCGGCGCCGTTCGGGCCGAGGAAGCCGGTGACGATGCCCGGCCGCACGGTGAAGCTCAGGTCGTCGACGGCCAGCGTGCCGCCGTACCGCTTGGTAAGGCCGCGTACCTCGATCATCGTGTCCTCCTGTCGTCTGCCGATCACGCTGCCAGCGGCGGGCGGGTGTGTAACTGGGGCGGGCAGTCGGCCGAGGGTGGGGATTTCCTCACCCCGGGTGCGGGGCCTGCCCTCTGGGAGGCCGGTCGGCGGGTGTCTACCGTGATCGTCATGAGCACCGTCCGAGTCGCGGCACTGCGCCGCGCGTACACCAGCCAGCGGACCTGGCAGGCCACCGCACACGCGGTGATCGGTGTGCTGGCGGCCGGGCTGACCTGGCTGGCGCTGGGGCTGGTTCTGCTGCTGTGGTGGGCATCCTGGTGGAGCCTGCTGACCGGGCCGACCGGGGACTGGACGCTGCCGGTGCTGTATGTGCTCGGCACGGTGCTGGGGCCGATCCCGGTGCTGTGGTGCGTGCGGGAGTTCGCGTCGGTGCAGCGGACCCGGTTCGCCGCGGTGCTGGGCGAGTCGATCGCCGACCCGCGCCCGCCGGGCGGCCGGTGGCGGTTGGTGCAGCCGTGGACCACCGCGGCCACCTGGCGGCAGCTCGCCTACCACCTGCTGGCCGTCCCGCTCGGCCTGTTCGGTGGCAGCCTGGTCGCGCTGTCCTGGGCCGGCCTGATCGCGATCGCCGCGTACGCGCCCACCGCCGGCGCCGCTGCCGTGCTCCTGGTCGTGCCGGCGCTCGTCCTGCTGGCCATCGCGCCCTGGCTGGCCCGCGGCCTGGTCGCCGTCGACGTCTACGCAGCCCGCGCCCTGCTCGGTCCCAGCAGCTCCGAGCGGCTGGCCAACCGGGTGCGGGAGCTGACCCGCAGCAGGGAGGAGGTCATCGCGGCCACCGACGCCGAGCGCCGCCGGATCGAGCGGGACCTGCACGACGGCGCGCAGCAGCGGCTGGTCTCGCTGGCCATGCACCTGGGCATGGCGCGCAACGACCCGGCGGTCAGCGGCGCCGGCCGGGCGGCGGTCGAGGCGGCGCACGACCAGGCGCTGGCGGCGCTGGCCGAGCTGCGCGAGTTCGTCCGCGGCCTGCACCCGGCGGTGCTCAACGACCGCGGCCTGGACGCCGCCCTGTCCGGCATTGCCGCGCGCGCCCCGCTGCCGGTCGACCTGCAGGTGGATGTCCCGGTCCGGTGCGAGCCGAGCATCGAGGCCATCGCCTACTTCGTGGTCTCCGAGGCGCTGACCAACGTGGCCCGGCACGCCGAGGCCAATCGGGCGCAGGTCCGGGCGACGCAGCGGCGCGGCCGGCTGCGGGTGGAGGTCCGCGACGACGGCCACGGTGGAGCGGCAGTCGGCTCGGGCTCGGGGCTGACCGGTCTGGCCCAGCGCGCCGCGGCGGTGGACGGCACGCTGAGCGTCGAGAGCCCGCCCGGCGGGCCCACCACCATCACCGTGGAGCTGCCGTGCGCCTAGTGCTCGCCGAGGATTCGGTTCTGCTGCGCGAAGGGCTGACCAAGCTGCTCACCGACGCCGGCTTCGAGGTGGTGGCCGCGGTGGGCGACGCCGAGGCGCTGCTGCGTGCGGTCGGCGAGCACCGGCCGCAGCTGGCGGTGATCGACGTCCGCATGCCGCCCACGCACACCGACGAGGGCATCCGGGCCGCGCTGGTGATCCGCCGCGAGCACCCGGACGTCGCGGTGCTGGTGCTGTCCCAGTACGTGGAGGAGCGGTACGCCACCGACCTGCTGTCCATCCAGACCAGCGGCGTCGGCTACCTGCTGAAGGACCGGGTGGCCCACGTCGCGGACTTCCTGGACGCGCTGCGCCGGGTCGCGGCCGGCGGCACCGCGCTGGACCCGGAGGTGGTCGCCCAGCTGCTGGTACGCCGCCGCAGCGACCCGCTGGACCGGCTCACCCCGCGCGAAATGGACGTGCTGAAGCTGATCGCGGAAGGGAAGTCGAACAACGGGATCACCGAATCGCTGAAGATCAGCCCAAGTGCGGTGGAGAAGTACGTGAGCAACATCTTCACCAAGCTCGACCTGCCACCCAGCGAAACCGATCACCGGCGTGTGCTCGCCACGCTGAAATTCCTGGACGGTTCCCCCTAGGGCCCTACCGGGCCGGCCGGGACTCATGTGAACATCCGTTCATGTCGGGCATCCATTCGGTACGGGTCCTGGGTATGGCCGCCGCATTGCTGGCCGCCGGAATCATCGGCCCGATGCCGGCCAACGCCGATTCCGGGGGCTCCCGGATCACCTCGGTCACCATCAGCAGCACCCAGCCGATCGGCACCTTCAACGGCGCCGCGTACGTCCGGCTGGTCGGCACGCTCAGCGGTGTGGTGGACGGCCGGGAGCGGGTCGCCGGGCTGGCCGGCCCGGTGCCGTACACCGCGCAGTTCGAGCTGGTCACCGCCGCGCCGGGGCAGCCGCGCAGCGACGGCGTGGTGGTCGAGGCGGAGAACCGGGGCAGCCCGCTCGTGCTGGACTCGGTGCAGGACTTCGGCCTGATCACCGGGCCGCCGTCGACCGTCGCCTACCCCGCCGGCTTCGGCAACGGCTTCCTGCAGAACAACGGGCTGGCCTGGGCGCGGGTGCAGTGGCAGGGCCCGAACGGCGTCAACCCCGCGATCAACCCGACCATCCCGCTGACCGCGCAGGGCGTCGGCGAGGTGATCGTCCGAGACTTCGGCCTGCTGCTGCGCGGGCGGGGCGCCGACCTCGGGCTGCCGACCTACCGGACCGCGCTGCTGGTCGGGGTGAGCCAGAGCGCGTGGTTCGTGAACACCTTCGTCGCCGAGGGCTTCAACGCCGCGCCGGGCCGGCTGGCCGGCCAGGTCTTCGCCGGCGCGTACACCCAGGACGGCGTTGGCAACTGGCTGGCCATCAACCAGCTCAACGCTGCCCGCGGCGCCCCGGCGCAGAACCCGTACGTGCAGCAGGACGGCGTACCGCTGCGGCCGGACGAGCTGCTCCGCCGCCCGCTGACCGACCCGTTCCTGGTCGACACCACCGCCTACACCGACTTCTACCGGGTGCGGGCCAGCGTCTGGAACACCGCGCACCTGCCGGCAGGCGTCCGCGAGTACAACCTGCCGGTCGCGCACTCCTCGGCCGCCGGCCTCGCCCCGGGCACCCCGCCGACCGCGGTCAACTGCGCCATCGGCGGCACCCCCATCCCGGGGCTGAACCCGCTGGACGGCAGGCCGTTCACCCGCGCCGCCATCCTCGGCCTGGCCCGCCGGGCAGGCGTGCGCGGGCTGCGCGGCCCGGCTCCGGTGCTGGCCCGCTCCACCCGCTTCCGGCTCACCCCGGGCCCGGACGGCCCGGTGCCGGACCAGGGCAACCCGAACCTGCCGCTGTTCAACCCGCTGCCCGGCGTACGCCTGCTGGTCCCGCGGGTCAACGCCGACAACCAACCGGTCGGCGGCCCCTCCACCTTCCCAGCCGTCACCTTCCCCGACGTCGCGTTCACCCTCGGCGTACCGGCGCCGGTATCGGTGCCCCCGGTCGGCACCCGCTCCATCGCCGACACCTGCGGCAACTTCGGCGGCTGGCGCGCGTTCACCACCAGCCAGCTCGCCGCGCGGTACGGCACCGCGGACCAGTACGTGGCCGCGTACGCGCCGGTCCTGGACCGCCTGATCGAACGCGGGTACGTGCTGGGCAGTGACCGGGCCGGCATCCTGGCCTTTGTCCGATCGCGGTTCAGCGCCGCTCCGGTGGGGTGAGGCAGGTGGGGCGCGCCAATTCGGCGGAGGGGTGCTTTTCAGCGCCAAGTGAGTAACGTACGGGCGTGGCTGCGCTATCGGACAGGTCCCGCTTTGTCGGCCGCCGGGCCGAGCTGGGCCGGGCATTCGAGGCGCTGAGCCGGGCCGGCGAAGGTCAATCCGGCTTGCTCGCGGTAATGGGCGAGGCCGGTGTGGGAAAGAGCCGTTTCGTGCGCGAAATTCGGCGCCGGGCGCAGGCCGAGGGCTGGTGGGCATTCGTCGGCCGGTGCGTGGAGTTGGAAGTCGGGCAGTTGCCGTACGGGCCGGTGGTGGAGGGCCTGCGCGCACTGCACGAACTCGAGCTGACCATGCCGCCGCCGGCCGGCTTCGAGCAGGATTTCGGGCTGCGCGAGCTGTTCGGCGCCGACCAGGCCGGCGGCCCCGGCGCCGACCACGGGCAGGGCCGGCTGCGCGTCTTCGGCGTCGTGCTGGAGCGGATCGTGCAGGCCAGCCGGCACCGGCCGCTGCTGATCGTGCTGGAGGACGTGCACTGGGCCGACAGCTCCACCCTGGACCTGCTGCAGTTCCTGGCGCTGAACCTGCGCCGGCAGCGGGTGCTGGTCGTGCTCACCTACCGGTTCGAGAGCGACATCGGCGCCCGCCGGCTGGACCCCGTGCTCGGTGAGCTGTTCCGGCTGGCCAGCACCACCACCATCGACCTGCCCCGCTTCGACCGCGACGACCTCGGCCGGCTGGCCGCCGGGGTGCTCGGCCGCGAGGTCGAGCCGGAGCTGCTGGACCGGCTGGCCGAGAAGTCCGATGGCAACGCCTTCTTCGCCGAGGAGCTGCTCTACTGGCCGCAGTTCGTCTCCGGCGGCGCGCTGCCACCGCACCTGTCGGTGGTGATCCACGCCCGGCTGGCCCGGCTCAGCGACGATGCGCTGGCGGTGGTCCGGGCCGCGGCCACCATCGGCCGGGAGGCCTCCGACGAGCTGCTGGCCGAGGTGTGCGGCCTGTCGGAGGACGCGATGGCGCAGGCGTTGCGGATCGCGGTCACCGCGGGCGTGCTGGTCGCCGGCGCCAGCGGCGGGTACACCTTCCGGCACTGGTTGGCCAAGGACGTGGTCTACAAGGACCTGCTCTCCGCGGCCCGGCCGCTGCACCGGGCGGTCGCTGCGGCGCTGGCCCGGGACGTGAGCGCGGCCGAGTTCGAGCCGGCCACGATGGCCGAGATCGCCGCGCACTGGTTCATCGGCGGCGACCTGCCGGCGGCGCTGGCCGCGGCTATCCAGGCCGGCCGGCTGGCCTCGGGCGTACACGCCTATGCCGAGGCGGCCGGGCAGTTCGACCAGGCGGTGCGGCTGTGGGAGCAGGTGCCGGCCGGGGAGCGGCCGGCCGAGCCCGACCATGCCGAGCTGCTGCAACTGGCCGCCGAGGCGGCCCGCTGGATCGGCGAGCAGGACCGGGCGGTGGAGCTGTGCCGGCGGGCCGTGGTCGAGCTGGAGGCCGCCAACCTGGGGGAGGCCGGTGCCGAGCGGATGGTCGAGCTGCTGGAACGGCTCGGCCGGTACGAGTGGGAGGCCGGCGACTCCGAGCGCTCGCTGGGCGAGTACGAGCGGGCGCGGCGGATGCTGCGCAGCGACGCGCACAGCCGGGTGGCGGCCCGGGTGCTGGCCGGCCAGGCGCACATGCTGAACCTGCGCGGCCGCTTCCAGGACTCCCTCAAGGTGGCCGAGCAGGCCGCGCAGCTGGCCCACGAACTCGGCGCGGTCGGCGAGGAGAGCCACGCGCTGTGCACCATCGGCTCCTCGCTCGGGATGCTGGGCGACACCGCGGGCAGCGAGCGGGCGCTGCGCCGCGCGCTGGAGCTGGCCCGCCAGGTCGACAGTATGGAGGACATCTGCCGGGCCATCACCAACCTGTCGGACATCCTCGACTTCTCCGGCCAGCTGGAGGAGTCGGCGATCGTGGCCCGCAAGGGCTACCAGATGACCGTCGACCACCGGATGGAGCTGAACGCCGGCGGGGTGATGCTCGGCAACGCGGTCTCGGCGCTGCGCCGGCTGGGCCGGTGGGCCGAGTCGAGTGAGCTGGCGGAGACCGCGGTGGACCGGGCGCCGGCCGGCATCGCGCCGCCGCTGCACGTCTCGCTCGGCTACATCGCGCTGGCCCGCGGCGACCTGCCCACCGCGCGCCGGCACGCCGCCGCGGTCGACCTGCTCTGCGCGCGCAACACCGACCCGCAGTCGGCCGGCCCGATGCGTGCCTTCCGGGCCGACATGGCGCTGGCCGAGTACGACCTGGACGCCGCGCTGGACAGCGTCGACGCGGGCCTGGCGCTGCTCGGCGGCAGCGAGGAGGAGCACATCATCGTCAAGCTGTGCGCCATCGCGCTGCGCGGCCTGGCCGACCACGGCGGCGCCCGCCCGGCCGGCCGGCGCGGCGCGGGGGAGTACCTGGACCTCGCCGAGGACGCCCTCGCCACCCAGATCGGCCGCGGCGCGCGCAGCCCCGAGGCGGCGGCGGACCTGGCCACGGGCCGCGCCGAACACGCCCGGGCCGCCGGCACCCCGGCACCGGAGCTGTGGCAGGACGCCGTCGAGCGGGACGCCGCG
>Ga0081455_10004722_pt1 | contig 15144 bp, 11 predicted proteins | sample TabmetS3T2R1_FD_70207 | JGI IMG/M metagenome (GOLD analysis project Ga0081455, IMG submission 70207) | Tabebuia heterophylla rhizosphere microbial communities from the University of Puerto Rico - S3T2R1 | ecosystem: Host-associated > Plants > Roots > Rhizosphere ... | reverse complement strand
CGCTACGATGCCCCGGACAGACGGTTGTATCGCTCTGCCACCCGGCTGCTTTGATTTGGATCAACGATGGTCGGCCTTCGGCTGCCGCTTTTTTCTAACAACTGGACCTGCTGCGGTCGTCGGCGCGGCGGCACCCTGCGAGAAACGGGACCATGCGGCAGCTCGCGCGCGGGTGATGCAGCGATCGTGGGATACAAATTGATGGTGACGACATGGCAGCCGGAGACGACATCCGTTTATTCAAAGTCTGGCTGTCAATCGGCGGCAAAGACGTACAGTCGTGCGATGGAATCGCATGGAAAGGAAAGCTTTGGCTTGTCCCAGTATGGCTTGACGAAAAAGCGACAGGGGCGCCGACGCCAGCCAGAATAATTCGATTCGACTCACTGCGGCATGACACGTTTCGGGACGGCTATGCGATAACCGATCCACTACCCAAAGAGCTTTTCGATCTTTCGCCCCGGCAACAATCAGTGCCCGGCTATGAGTATATAGACCTGCCGGGTCTAAGCCTGCCCGCAGGACAAAAGCCTCACTAGATTTGGTTTGTATGTCATTTCACTTGCCTAAAAGAGCATTGATAAGCCGCGCCCGCGATTCCGTCGCCAGGTCGCGCATTGATTTTTGATTTTCGATCTGCCGCGGACTCGTCGGCGCGGCAGTTAGCGCACCGCCGTTTCTCCCCCGGCTGGAGCGCACGGAGGCCGGGGCTGAGGCTGAAAAGGAGCTGCGCAAAGCAGTGATTACGCGCCAAGTGCGCGCCCGTTACCAGGGTGAGATCATAGGTCCCGAACTACGCGCTCAGATCGCCAGGAAATATCCCGACTCCCTGCCGCCCGATATTGAAATCTCGGTCGAAGACGCGAAGAGAGTCTGGGCAAGATAGGACGGAGCATTAACCGATGCCACGCGCCCTGCCCCGCCACTGTTACTGTGAGCGCAACAGGCGCTCTGGTACGCCGATGTACGATGTACTATGTGCGCGTCGCTCATGGGACGAGAATAAGGATCAAGGCAGCGTTCGGCACTCCGGAATTCGAGACTGAATATCGGGCTGCCATCTCATGTAAGGCGCCGCCACGCAAGACAGGAACCGACAGCAGGCTCGCTGGCGTGGCTGATCGACAGATACCGCGAAGTAAACGCGTGGACATCATTGTCACTGCCGACAAGGCGACAACGGGAAAACATATTCCGGCAGGTGATCGAGAGTGCCGGCACCAAGCCCTACACGTCGATTACGCACGAAGCGATTGCCGCTGGCCACGATCGTCGATCGGCAACACCGTTCCAGGCGCGGCACTTCCTTGACACCATGCGCGGGCTATTTGAGTGGGCGCAGGATGCCAAGCTTGTGAAAGTCAATCCGGCGATCACGGTCAAATATCCGAAGCTGGACACGGGTGAAGGCTTCCTGGCCTGGACCGAGGACGATGTTGCGGCTTACGAGTCGCGGTGGCAGCTCGGTGCCAAGGAACGCGTCTGGCTTGCTATCCTGCTCTACACGGGATTACGCCGCGGCGATGCAGTCAGGATCGGCAAGCAGCATGTGCGCGACGGGATCGCGACGCTGCGCACCGAGAAAACGGATACTGAGGTCAGCATTCCACTGTTGCCGCCACTGCTCGAGGCCTTAAAGGCTGGCCCCACTGCCGATCTTGCTTTCGTCTGTGGCGCCAATGGAAAGCCGATGACCAAGGAAGGTTTCGGCAATGCGTTCCGGGTTGCTTGCAGGAACGCTGGCATCAGCAAGTCAGCACATGGCTTGAGGAAGATTGGTGCGACACGGGCAGCGAATAACGGAGCAACGGTGGCGCAGCTCAATGCGATCTTTGGATGGACGGGAAGCAAGATGGCATCCCTCTATACCGAGACCGCCGATCGCAAGCGCCTGGCACGCGATGCCATCGGCAAACTATTGAACGATACCGGAACAAACTTTCCCGCACGCAAGGTGGATGTGCGGGAAAAACGACGAAAAGCCAAATGATAACAAGAGGGATTTTTTCAGATGGTGGGCGGTGACGGACTCGAACCGCCGACATCCTGCGTGTAAAGCAGGCGCTCTACCAACTGAGCTAACCGCCCTGCGAAAGCCAATAGCGCCTGATGACGCCGTCGCGCAATAGTCAGCAGGATATCAGGCGCCGAGGGTCCATTGACAAGGCACGCAGGCAAAAACGGCGCCTTTCGGCACCGTTTTCAATTTCCCCTCGACAGGCGCTAGTGCGCCGTCAGACCTGAACCTTCCTCGTCGACCGCCGCGTCGCCGGCGGGCGCGTCCGCCGCGAGCTTGGCGCTCGCCTCGTCCCATTCGATGGGCTCGGGCTTGCGGACGAGAGCGCGCTCAAGCACTTCGTCCATGCGAGTGACTGGAACGATCTCGAGTCCCTTTTTGATCGCGTCGGAGATCTCGACCAAATCCTTGGCGTTCTCCTCAGGGATCAACACCGTTTTCATCCCACCACGCGCGGCTGCCAGTAGCTTCTCTTTCAACCCGCCGATCGGCAGCACGCGGCCACGCAGCGTGATTTCACCCGTCATCGCGACGTCCCGACGAACCGGAATTCCCGTCATCACCGAGACGATGGCTGTGACCATGGCGACCCCCGCCGAAGGCCCGTCCTTTGGCGTCGCACCTTCCGGCACGTGCACGTGGATGTCGCGCTTGTCGAACAATGGCGGCTCGATGCCGAAGGCGACCGCGCGCGAACGGACGTACGACGCCGCCGCCGAGATCGACTCCTTCATGACGTCACGCAAATTGCCCGTGACGGTCATTCTGCCCTTGCCCGGCATCATGGCGCCTTCGATGGTGAGCAGTTCCCCGCCCACGTCTGTCCAGGCCAGACCGGTGACCACGCCGACCAGGTCTTGAGCCTCGATCTCGCCGTAGCGGAACTTGGGCACGCCCAGGTAGTCGCCAAGGCTCGCAGCCGTCACCTCGATCGAGGTCTTCTTGGAGGTCATCAACTCCTTCACCGCCTTGCGGATCAGGGTTGAAAGCTCACGCTCGAGATTGCGCACGCCTGCTTCGCGCGTGTAACGGCGGATGATGGTGAGCAGCGCTTCATCATCGATGGACCACTCCGCCGGTTCCAGGCCATGTTTGACCACGGCATGCGGAATGAGATGCTTGCGGGCGATCTCGACCTTCTCATCCTCGGTGTAGCCCGCGATGCGAATGATCTCCATGCGATCCATCAGCGGCGGCGGGATATTGAGAGTGTTCGCCGTCGTGATGAACATCACGTTGGAGAGGTCGTAATCAACCTCAAGGTAGTGGTCGTTGAACGTGTGGTTCTGCTCGGGATCCAGCACCTCGAGCAAGGCCGACGACGGGTCGCCGCGAAAATCGGCACCCATCTTGTCGACTTCGTCGAGCAGGAACAGCGGGTTCGACGTCTTTGCCTTGCGCATCGACTGGATGATCTTGCCGGGCATCGAGCCGATATAGGTGCGCCGATGGCCGCGGATCTCCGCCTCGTCGCGCACGCCACCAAGCGACACGCGCACGAATTCACGTCCGGTCGCTTTCGCGATCGACTTGCCAAGCGAGGTCTTGCCGACGCCGGGAGGCCCGACCAGGCAGAGGATCGGTCCGGTCAGCTTGTTCGCCCGCTGCTGGACGGCGAGATACTCGACGATGCGCTCCTTGACCTTCTCCAGGCCGTAGTGATCGGCGTCGAGAATCTGCTCGGCGAGCGTGAGATCCTTCTTGACCTTGCTCTTCTTGTTCCACGGGATCGAGAGCAGCCAGTCGAGATAATTGCGCACCACTGTCGCCTCTGCGGACATCGGCGACATCTGGCGCAGCTTCTTGAGCTCGTGCGTGGCCTTCTCTCGAGCTTCCTTCGAGAGCTTGGTCTTCTTGATCTTGTCTTCCAGCTCCTGGAGTTCGTCCCGGCCTTCCTCGTCGCCGAGTTCCTTCTGGATCGCCTTCATCTGCTCGTTGAGGTAGTACTCGCGCTGAGTCTTCTCCATCTGCCGCTTGACGCGGGTCCGGATGCGCTTTTCGACCTGAAGCACGGAAATTTCGCTTTCCATCAGGCCAAGCACTTTTTCGAGCCGTTGGGTGACGGACGGCGTCTCCAGGATGTCCTGCTTGTCGGAAATCTTGACAGCCAGGTGCGAAGCGACGGTATCGGCCAGCTTGGCGTAATCCTCAATTTGCTGGATCACGCCGACAACTTCGGGCGACACCTTCTTGTTCAGCTTCACGTAATTTTCGAATTCGGTGACCACCGAACGCGCCATGGCTTCCGCTTCCACGCGATCGCCCACGTCATCGGCGACCGCGCTGGCGTCGGCCTCGTAGTAGTCGACCCGGTCGGTGTATTTGAGGACTTTGGCCCGCGTGGCGCCCTCGACAAGCACCTTGACGGTACCGTCGGGCAGCTTGAGCAGTTGCAGCACGCTCGCCAGCGTCCCGACCTCGAAAATCGCATCGGTCGACGGATCATCGTCCGAGGCGTTCTTTTGCGTGGCCAGCAGAATAAAGGTGTCGGAACGCATCACCTCTTCCAGCGCCTTGATCGACTTCTCGCGGCCGACAAACAGCGGCACGATCATGTGCGGAAACACCACGATGTCGCGCAGGGGCAGAACCGGATACGCCCGGGTGTCGCCAGGTTGCAGCTGGGGTCGTGGTTTATTGGTCATTGGCTTTGTCCTTATGTTGTGCCCCTGCCGAACGACCCGCTTGTGCGGCATCGCTCGCCAGTGCCGGTAGGGTGGGCAAGGAGACGCCGGGCGTCTCGGCGTGCTTGCAGGAAGGGTACGAACCCTTGCCCCATTCGGTAATCAGATACGATCTCTCGTACGCCAGTTGTTTTCGAACGCTATACGTATGGCGAGGCATATAGGTCCGCAAGAAGCCCGCTTCGCAGTTAAAGCGAGTCCCTTGCTGGTAACAACCCCGCAATTCGTACGAATCAGCAGCCTTTTCCCGGATTTTTTAATCCGCCGAATGGCGCATCAGGCGCTTGCGCTGCCCGATTCCGCGGTGCGGTCGCTGCGGTCGGCGTAGATATAGAGGGGCCGCGCCGTCCCCTCGACGACCTCTTTGGAGATCACGACCTCCTCGACGCCTTCGAGGCTGGGGAGGTCGAACATGGTGTCGAGCAGGATGCCCTCCATAATGGAGCGCAGGCCGCGCGCGCCGGTCTTGCGGTCGATCGCCTTGCGGGCGATCGCGCCAAGCGCCTCTTCGGCCAGTGTGAGGTCGATCGACTCCATCTCGAACAGTCGCTGGTACTGCTTGACCAGCGCGTTCTTCGGCTCGACCAGGATCTTCTTGAGCGAAGCCTCATCTAGATCTTCAAGCGTCGCCACGACGGGAAGTCGACCCACGAATTCGGGGATCAGCCCGTACTTGAGCAGATCCTCAGGCTCGACCTCGCGGAAGATTTCACCCTGCTTGCGATCCTCAGGGGCCACGACCTTGGCGCCGAAGCCGATCGATGTGGACCGCCCGCGGGCAGAAATAATTTTTTCAAGCCCGGCGAAGGCTCCGCCGCAGACGAACAGAATATTGGTCGTATCGACCTGCAGGAACTCCTGCTGGGGATGCTTGCGCCCGCCTTGCGGAGGCACGGATGCGATCGTGCCTTCCATGATCTTCAGAAGCGCCTGCTGGACGCCCTCTCCCGACACGTCGCGGGTGATCGAGGGATTGTCGGATTTGCGCGAAATCTTGTCGATCTCGTCGATATACACAATGCCGCGCTGAGCGCGCTCGACGTTATAGTCGGCCGCCTGCAGCAGCTTCAGGATGATATTCTCGACGTCCTCGCCGACGTAGCCGGCTTCGGTCAGGGTTGTCGCATCCGCCATTGTGAACGGGACGTCGAGTATGCGCGCGAGCGTCTGCGCCAGCAGCGTCTTGCCAGAGCCCGTCGGCCCGATCAGCAAAATGTTGGATTTGGCGAGCTCAACGTCGTTGTGCTTGGCCTGATGGTTGAGCCGCTTGTAGTGATTGTGGACGGCAACCGATAACACCTTCTTGGCGTGATCCTGGCCGATCACGTAGTCGTCGAGAACCTTGCGAATCTCCTTCGGCGTGGGAATTCCGTCGCGCGACTTGACCAGCGAGGATTTGTTCTCCTCGCGGATGATGTCCATGCACAGTTCGACGCATTCATCGCAGATGAAGACGGTCGGCCCCGCAATGAGCTTGCGCACTTCGTGCTGGCTCTTGCCGCAGAACGAGCAGTAGAGGGTGTTCTTCGAATCGCTGCCGCCGACTTTGCTCATTCCATTCTCCGTAACACGCTTCCGCACACTCCGTGGTCGGCGTCGCTCCGCTCAGGTACTCTCACACCAACCAAGCAGTTTCGCACCGGAATTCCAGCACGGCGGCCCCTGTTTCGGGAAGGACCGCGATCCCGTCGCCCCCTGGACCTTAAGGGAAGCATGCTAACGACGTGATAATCAAGATTCTATTAACGATAACGCCACACTCACAGCCGGGAAGCGGCCGCCGCGTATCGACAAAAGCGGTTTGGAACCGCCTTGGAGACTCGTCAGGCAGGCTTCGGGAGCAACTCCTCAGGGCGCTTGTCGATGACCTTGTCCACCAATCCGAAGTCCTTGGCGGCTTCGGCGGTCAGAAAATAGTCGCGCTCGAGCGCGTCTTCGATCTTCTTCAGCGACTGACCCGTATGCTTCACATAAATCTCGTTGAGCCGCTTCTTCAGGTTCAAAATCTCCTGTGCGTGCAGCATGATGTCGGTCGCCTGCCCCTGGAACCCGCCAGACGGCTGATGGACCATGATGCGGGCATTGGGCAGCGCAAAGCGCTGGTCCTTGGCGCCGGCGGCGAGCAGGAGCGATCCCATCGAGGCGGCCTGCCCCACGCAGAGCGTGGAGACCGGCGGGCGCACAAATTGCATCGTGTCGTAAATCGCCATGCCGGACGTCACCACCCCGCCCGGCGAGTTGATGTACATGGAGATTTCTTTTTTTGGATTCTCGGCTTCGAGAAACAGCAATTGGGCCACGACGAGGGTGGATACGCCGTCCTCGATCGGACCGGTAATGAAGATGATCCTCTCCTTGAGGAGCCGCGAGTAGATATCGTAGGCCCGCTCGCCACGGTTGGTCTGTTCGACCACCATGGGCACCAGATAATTCATGTACGTATCGAGAGGATCTCTCATTTCGTCTCCTTGACGCGAATCATACCGGCTAGATTAGCCTCGCTGGCGCGTCCGGTGATCTATTTTCCCACAGAGGGCTTCGCAAGCCGTCCGCGGGTCAGGTGGTCGAATCGTCATCCTTGTAGAGTTCTTCGCGCGAGACCTTGGTTTCGGTCACGCCGGCGAGCTCGAGAAGGAAATCAACCACCTTTTCTTCAAAGATCGGCGCCCGTAAGGCAGCGACAGCCTGCGGATTTTGCCGATAATAATCCCAGACCCGCTGCTCCTGTCCCGCGAACTGACGAGCTCGCTCCATCACGGCTCGCCTCAGCTCGTCCTCGGTAACCGTGATGTTGTTCTTTTCGCCGATCTCGGCGAGCACCAGACCGAGTCTCACGCGACGCTCAGCGATAGCCCGGTACTCGGCTTTCGCCTTTTCTTCAGTCGTGCCTTCATCGGCAAAAGTCTTTTTCTCGGTTTCGAGCTCAGACAGCACCGATTTCCAGACGCGTTCGAATTCATCCTCGACGAGCGTCGGGGGCGGCTCGAACTTGTGCAGCTTGTCGAGCTCATCAAGCAACGCGCGCTTGAGCTTCTGGCGGGACATCGCCGCATGCTCGCGCGCGATCGTTTCCTTTACCGCCTCCCGGAGTTTTGCAACCGACTCCAATCCGAGCGATTTCGCGAAGGCATCGTCAGTCGTGACTGTGCCCGGAGTTTCAATTGTCTTCGCGGTGACCACAAACTCGGCGGCTTTGCCGGCAAGCTCCTGCTTCATGTAATGTTGAGGGAAAGTGACCTTTAATGTCCGGGTTTCGCCGGCGACAACACCGATAAGCTGATCCTCAAATCCCGGAATGAACGTATTCGACCCGATAAGCACAACGGCGTCGTCGCCGGATCCCCCTTCGAACGGCGTTCCGTCGATCGTGCCCGCAAAAGAAATTGTGACGCGGTCGTCCTTGGCTGCCTTTTCGCCCTGGGGTCGCGCCATATACGGCTTGTTCTGCTCGACGATGCGGGTGAGCCCCTCTTCGACTTCGGAATCGCTGACATCCGTTGTAAGTTTGGTCAGCTTGATGCTCTTAAAATCGCCAAGCGTTATCGGCGGCACGATCTCCAGCGCCATTGTGTAGTTGAGATCGCTTTTACCGGCGATCAGCTGCTCGATCGCGCCTTCCTCGGTCGGCAGCGTCACCTTGGGGTCGGCAGCGAGCCTGAAGCCGCGCTCAGTGACGATCTGATTGTTGGTATCGCGAACGGTAGCCTCAATCACCTCGGCCATGGCCGAGCGGCCGTACATGCGCTTGAGGTGCGTGACCGGCACTTTGCCCGGACGAAATCCGTTAATCCGAACGCGAGTCTTCAGCTCGTCCAGACGCGCGTTCACTTTTGCATCCAGCTCGGCGGCAGGAACGACAACCTTGTATTCGCGCTTGAGGCCTTCGGACAGCGTTTCAGTAACTTGCATCGCACACACTTTGTTCTTTGCTTGCACTCGCACCGCACTCGCTCACCATGAGCCGCGCGTTGGTTGTGGACCTTAAATCTCCCGCCTCGTGTTGGTGCGGGCGGAGGGATTCGAACCCCCACGACTTTCGCCACTGGAACCTAAATCCAGCGCGTCTACCAATTCCGCCACGCCCGCAGAGGGCCAAATTACGGACGATTTTGGCGCCGCAATCCGGCACGGCTTAACGCGCCGGTGCCCGGCAAGGCAAGCCATAACCGCAATGGCCAAGCCGTGTCGATCTATTACAGGCGATAAGAGCAAAATAGGCGCTTGGCGTTTTTTCTCAATGGCAAGCACTGTTCAATTGTCGGCGCCGAGAATTGAGAACAGCCGCCGGTAAACCCGCGGGAGCATTTCCGGCAGGTCCTCGGAAATCAGGCCTGGACCGAACTCCCTGGCTGCTTCTCCGTGCAACCAAACGCCGGCGCAGGCGGCTTCAAAGGACTGCATACCCTGAGCCATGAGGCCCGCGATGATGCCGGAAAGCACGTCTCCGGAGCCCGCTGTGGCCAGGCTGGGTGGCGCATTGTCGGCGATCGCGGCTCGGCCGTCTGGAGCCGCAATCACGGTATCCGCGCCCTTGTAGACCACGATAGCGGCACAATACTGGGCAGCTAATCGTGTTTTTTCGACCTTTGAATTATCTTGAGTGTTTTTGTATATATCTTTGAATAAGCGTGAAAATTCGCCTTCGTGGGGAGTCAGTACAATGTTTCGGTTGGACCGACGACCTATCGCGGACACCAGGCTATCGGGTTGATCCGAAAAGCTCGTCAAGGCGTCAGCATCGAGTACCACCGCAGCCTGGCTGCCGAGGCCTGCAAACACCTGTTCTCGCATCCCCGCCCCTACACCCCCGCCTGGGCCCAGGACGACAGCATTTCGGCGCTTGTCAGACAGAAAGGCACCGAGTTCCTCGGCCCCGTCGACCGGACGGACCATCACCGCGACACTCTGGGCCGCGTTTATTACCAAAGCCTCTCGCGGGCTGGCAATTGTGGCGAGCCCTGCTCCGGCCCGTAGCGCACCGCGCGCCGCCAATCGCGCCGCCCCGGTCGTTGATGGCCCGCCAGAAACGATCACGGCGTGACCGCGCGAGTATTTATGGCCCGGCAGTGTCGGACGCGGGCAAGAGCGCGCCCAAAGCTCGGGACTATCCGCAAATGTCCGCGGCCTGATTTTTTCGAGTACGCGCGCCGGGATTCCGATGTCGGTTACCTCGACGCTGCCGCAATGTAGGCGGCCCGGCAGCAACACATGGCCTGTCTTGCGGCGAAAGAACGTGACGGTCCGCGTTGCATTCACGGCGGTGCCCATAACCGCACCGCTCGTTCCGTTGACTCCACTTGGCAGATCGACCGCAACGACTGGAATATCGCTGGCATTCATCGCGCCGATCATCAGGCGCGGCAATCCTTCGACGGTGCGACGGAGGCCCGCGCCGAAGAGAGCATCTATGATGACATCGCCACCGGCCAAAGCCGCAGGCGATGCCTCTTCAATTGCGCCGCGCCAGCGGGCGGCGGCAACCGCAGCATCCCCCTTCAGCGCCTTCGCCTCGCCAATGAAGCAGAGCCGCACATGAAAGCCATCTTCGGACAGACAACGGGCAGCGACAAAACCGTCACCACCATTATTGCCAGGACCTGCCACGACGATGACGCGTTGGCGCTTCATTTTGGCCGTTGCATCGGCGACCGCACGACCGGCACGTTCCATGAGGTCGATGCCCGGAATGCCGCCGGCCATGGCAAGACGGTCTGCTTCCGCCATCTCGTCGGTCGTAAGCAATTCAATCATCGCGAACCTACTGGCCGGCTGCCACAATTCGCACAAATCATTTACGCAACACCAAGGCCTCAACGCTGGCTAAAATGTAGTCACTTTGCTTAACTTGTAGGCGCCGAAGTTTAGGCAGTCTGCTAGCCCAACCGTGCCTCCATACCAAGCCGCTGATCCTGTTGGATTTCTTGGGTGCGTAGTGCTTGGCACGGGACCTGCAAACCGGTAGCGGTTCTCCGACCCATTCCGGTGAACTTGGGGGGAAGGAAAGGCGATGAAAAAAATCGAGGCCATCATCAAACCCTTCAAACTCGACGAGGTGAAGGAAGCGCTGCAGGAGGTCGGCTTACAGGGGATAACAGTCACCGAAGCAAAGGGCTTTGGGCGACAGAAGGGACATACCGAGCTATACCGCGGCGCCGAATACGTCGTCGATTTTCTCCCCAAGGTGAAGATCGAGATCGTGCTCGGCGATGACATGGTGGAAAAAGCGATCGATGCAATCCGGCGTGCTGCCCAGACTGGCCGGATTGGCGACGGGAAGATATTCGTTTCCAGCATCGAAGAAGCCATTCGGATCAGGACCGGGGAATCCGGAATTGATGCAATCTAACCCGCAGGCAAAAGTCCTCGCGGGAAATTTCATGAAAACAAGGGGGAATGCAAACCGATGACGACAGCCAAAGATGTAATGAAGCTGATCAAAGACCATGACGTCAAATATGCCGATTTCCGGTTCACCGATCCGCGCGGCAAGTGGCAGCATGTCACCTTCGATGTCAGCATTATTGAAGAAGAGACCTTCGCCGAAGGCCAGATGTTCGACGGCTCCTCGATCGCCGGCTGGAAGGCGATCCACGAGTCCGACATGAACTTGATGCCCGACCCGGCTTCGGCCTGTATTGATCCATTCTTCGCCGAAACCACGGTATCGCTGGTTTGCGACGTGCTCGAGCCGACAACCGGCGAGCCCTACAACCGCGACCCGCGCAGCATCGCGAAGAAAGCCGAGGGAATGGTGAAGGCGCAGGGCGTCGGCGATACTATTTATTTCGGTCCGGAAGCCGAATTCTTTGTGTTCGACGACGTGAAATACTCGGCCACGCCTTACAACACCGGCTTCAAGCTGGACTCGATCGAGTTTCCGACCAATTCGGATACCGAATACGAAGGCGGAAATCTTGGCCACCACATCGGCACGAAGAAAGGTTATTTCCCCGTCCCCCCGCAGGACACTGCCCAGGACATGCGCAGCGAAATGCTGGCAGCCATGGCGAAAATGGGCGTCAAGGTCGAGAAGCATCATCACGAAGTGGGCTCCGCGCAGCATGAACTCGGCATGAAATTCTCGCCGCTGACGCAGATGGCCGACCAGTTAATGATCTACAAGTATTGCATCCAGCAGGTGGCCCAGATCTACGGCAAGACCGCGACGTTTATGCCGAAACCGATCTACGGCGATAACGGCTCGGGCATGCACTGTCACCAGTCGATCTGGAAAGGCGGCAAGCCCTCTTTCGCCGGAAACAAGTATGCGGATCTTTCGGAGATGTGCCTGTCCTACATCGCGGGCATTCTCAAGCACGCACGGGCAATCAACGCCTTCACCAACCCGACGACAAATTCGTATAAGAGGCTGGTGCCGGGCTTCGAGGCGCCGGTGCTGCTCGCCTATTCGCAGCGCAACCGCTCGGCTTCCTGCCGTATTCCATACACGGCCAATCCGAAGGCCAAGCGCGTTGAGGTCCGCTTCCCCGATCCGCTGGCCAATCCGTATCTCGCGTTCGCGGCAATGACGATGGCCGGCCTGGACGGCATCAAGAACAAGCTCGATCCGGGCAACGCAGTCGACAAAGATCTTTATGATCTGCCGCCGGCCGAGCTCAAGGAGATCCCCACGGTCTGCGGCAGTCTGCGCGAGGCGCTCGGTTACCTCGACAAGGACCGGGCGTTCTTGAAGGCCGGTGGCGTGTTCGACGATGACTTCATCGATTCATTTATCGACCTGAAAATGACCGAAGTGATCAGGTTCGAGCACACGCCGCATCCGGTTGAATTTGAAATGTACTATTCGGCGTAAGCGTTCCTCCCAAACATCGCGCGAGCGGTGCAACTTTCGGGCGCTCCGCAAGGGGCGCCCTTTTTCTTTTGAACCCAATCAGCCGATCAGCCGATCAGCCGATCAAAAAGGCCAGGAGGACAAGTCCGGCTGCGACGCCGGTAGCAGTCGCAATCACTTGGCGTCGGTGCCGCTTGGGGCCATAGACGCCGGCAGCACGCCGAGCGGCAATCAGCGCCGCGTCGAATTCAGCCGAGTTGGAATAGGCGCATGCCAGAGCGGCGCCTGCCCGCGCGGCATCGAATTCAAGCGAAAGCGTCTCGGAATGGCTTTCCGTACCCCGCATGCCCGCATCGTACCGCGAACAGGGTAAATGAGACGTTGCGGCGCGGGGGGTTGGGTGGCGATTTGAAATCGACGTCAGAATGCCTCTTTGCCCCGCGACCATCGCGCAAAAGGCTCGGCGCTTGCCGGCTTTGCGCGGCGGGCCGCGGCGATGAGACGAGCCCGCTCGTTCGCCATTTCTTCTTCGGCCACATGGACGCGGTTTCTGCCGGCGTATTTCGCACGGTACAGCGCCGCATCCGCGCGCGTGAGCAAGGAATCAAGTGCCGTGACCGGCTCGTAATCGATAGCCGCGCTGATGCTGACGGTGGCGCCAACAGCGTGGGCGGCGACGGTCGCCCCCGCAAATTCGAAACTCGATCGTACGCGTTCGCCGATTTTGCTAGCGCTCTCCGGGCCTCCTGGGACGATCGCGATAAACTCTTCGCCGCCAAACCTGGCGATGATGTCGTCGGCACGCGTGCTCGTTCGCACCACCTGTCCGAAAACACGCAAGACTTCATCGCCCAAGGCGTGCCCGAAACGGTCGTTGATCGATTTGAAATGATCGAGATCGAACATCAGCAGGGCCACCGGGCTCCCCGCGTCTCGCCTGCTGTGCGCACAGGGTGAGCGCGTTCTCCATAAAGGCCGGGCGGCTAAGCAGGCCCGTCAGATGGTCGGTGCAGGCAGCGGTGCGATAGATATGCACGTGCTGGTCCTTGACCATCAGCATCACGATGAATGCGGTGCCAACCGCATAGATAATCGTTTCAAGAGTAAATACCGTCAGCCATGCGCCGTTGTGTCCCTCGGGCAGAACTGCGTGCATCGCGAGCGGCATCAAAAAGATGCCGGCATGCAGGCACGGCACGACGACAGCGGCCGCGCGCGAATAGCGCGTCCTGCGTCGCTCTCGCCAAAGCTCGATCGCGATGAAAAACGTGTAAACCGGGACGATCATGGCACCGAGAATCTGGCCATTACCATTATCAAGTACGCCTGGAATCTGCCCGATCCCCAGCCAGACGGCTGCGCCAATAAAGATTGCGAAGGGCAAGAGGCGCCTGCCGTGGAACAAACGCACTCCGTTCCAGATCATGCCGCAGGCGAGGAAGGTCAGTGCGCCGGGCACCACAGAGGGCAAGGTGATTATTGAATCGGGCAAACTTGCAAGCGCCATCGCCGCAGCGCCGATCAGGTATGCGGACCCCCACCATGCCAGCGCGCGGACATTGCGCTGTTGCAGCCAATCAATGATCAAAAAGACGCCGAGAAAGCCTGGAATGCACACGGCCGCCAACGATAACGTCGGCATATCCAGGCTCGCCGATTGCAGATTAACCGTCAGCAGCATATCGACTCCCGCGTGCGATCGGCGCGTTTGCCGAACCGCTGCTGGTAAAATACTGCTGAGGCAGTAGAAATCCGTTGCGGAAATCACGTGGCTTCGATGAAAGACTTCCTCGAATTGTAATGAATTACGGCACTCGGAATTGATGCGTGCCTGTTTTTGAGAAGCCAAACATCGCGCTTACTAAGGTAAACAGGCTCGCTAAAATTCTAACGATCGGAGTTCGAAAGCAAAAAGGCGCGCCGTGGGCGCGCCTTTTCGTAATCTATCGCTCGGCTAGCGTTTTGAGAACTGGAAGGAACGCCGCGCTTTTGCCCGCCCGTATTTCTTACGTTCGACCACGCGAGAATCGCGAGTAAGAAATCCGCCGCGCTTGAGTGCGCCGCGCAGGTCAGGTTCGAAATAGGTCAACGCCTTGGCCAACCCATGACGGACCGCGCCGGCCTGGCCGGACAAGCCGCCTCCCGACACGGTGCAAGTGACGTCGTATTGCCCGCTGCGATTTGTGGCGATCAAAGGCTGCTGAATAAGCATCCTCAGCACCGGCCTTGCGAAAAACATCTCCACGGCCTTCGTATTGATGAGGATCTTTCCGGAGCCGGGCTTTATCCAAACTCGCGCCACGGCGTTTTTGCGCTTGCCGGTCGCATAGGCGCGTCCCTGCGCATCGACCTTTTTTTCGTATTTTGGCGCTTCCGGTGCGGCCGGTTTGAGACTGGCCAGTCCTTCCAATGATTGCATGGTCTCGGCCAAGTTATGTACTCCTCACGTTCTTGCGATTCATGCGAGCGACGTCGAGTTTCTCGGGTTTTTGCGCTTCGTGCGGATGATCAGGCCCCGGATAAACGCGCAGGTTGCCCAGTTGAACCCGGCCAAGTGGCCCGCGCGGCAGCATGCGTTCCACCGCCTTCTCCACAACGCGTTCCGGGAAACGGCCCTCCATAATGGCTTTTGCCGTTCGCGCCTTGATGCC
>Ga0081455_10004721_pt1 | contig 15146 bp, 15 predicted proteins | sample TabmetS3T2R1_FD_70207 | JGI IMG/M metagenome (GOLD analysis project Ga0081455, IMG submission 70207) | Tabebuia heterophylla rhizosphere microbial communities from the University of Puerto Rico - S3T2R1 | ecosystem: Host-associated > Plants > Roots > Rhizosphere ... | reverse complement strand
ACGCAACATCGGGCCCGGCACCTTGCCGTTGAAGGTCCAGTAGACGTACGTCGTCTCGTTCGCCAGCTTACCGACGAGCTCCACCGCTTCGAGCTCGACCTTCATCGTACGCGGCGGGCCAGCCGCCAGCGGGCCGGGCAGATCGGTGGCGGCGCCGCCTCCAGCTCGGTCGTCAGGGCCTGCCGCAGCACCGCGGAAGCAGCCTCGTGGGTTCGGGCCGCGCGCGTCAGGACGGTCATGGTGCGCTTCGCCTGGAGCGGGGCCGACTCGGCAAGGAGCCGGTGCGCGAGCTCGGGGAGCTCGTCCAGAACCGATCCGACCAGCGCCTCGCCGAGCAGGTCGGGCTCGAGCGCGGGCAAGAAGCCCTCGCCTGGATAGAGCGTCCGGACCCAGCGCGCGACACGCCGGCGCAGCCCCTCGCCCTCCTCGGCGAGGTCGGGCACCGCGCGCAACAGCGCTGCAGCCTCCGCCTCGTTCTCGGCGGTACTCAGAGTTGCGAGCGCAACCGCACGGCGGCGCACGCGCCCGTCGAGTGCGTCCAGCCCTGCCTCATCGGCGCTGGCCGCCCAGTAGCGCTCCTCCTGCTGGAGCCGAGCCTGCAAGAGCTCGCTGTGCACGAGCGGCGCTCGCAACCCAGAGTCTCCCTCGAGGGCGGTCAGGGCTGCGAGGTGAATGAAGAGGATGCTCTCGAAGAGCTCGTCGCGCAGATCGAGCTCGAGCTCGACTTCGCCGAGCGGATCGCGAAGGCCGGCGACGAGGTCGCCAACGGCGAGCACGACGACCAGTTCCCGATCGACGTCTTCCAGACCGGGTCGGGCACGTCCTCGAACATGAACGCGAACGAAGTGATCGCCGCACTCGCGGGCGAGGATGTGCACGCGAACGACGACGTGAACATGGGCCAGTCGTCCAATGACGTCTTTCCTTCGGCCGTGCACCTGGCAGCGCTCGACGAGCTGGTCAACGGGCTCCTGCCCGCGCTCGAGGGATTGGCCGATTCGCTCGATGCCAAGGCGCGCGAGTTCGACGACGTCGTCAAGTCGGGGCGGACGCACCTCATGGACGCCGTGCCCGTCACGCTCGGACAGGAGTTCGCCGGTTATGCCGCCCAGGTGCGGCAGGGGAAGGCCCGGGTCGAGGCCACGCTCGCCCGCGTCGGCCAGATCCCGCTTGGCGGCACTGCGACCGGAACCGGCCTGAATACCCACCCCGAGTTCGCCGAGCGCGTGCGGGCGATTCTCAGCGAGCAGACTGGCCTGACGATCTCGGCGCCGGCCGATCCCTTTGAGGCGCAGGCTGCGCGCGACGCCCTCGTCGAGGCCTCGGGCGCCCTGAAGGCTGTCGCGGTCTCCCTCACCAAGATCGCGAATGACATCCGCCTCATGGGTTCGGGCCCGCGAGCCGGTCTTGCTGAGATCGCGCTGCCGGAGCTCCAGAAGGGGAGCTCGATCATGCCCGGGAAGGTGAACCCCGTCATCCCCGAGGTCCTGACGCAGGTCTCCGCGCAGGTGATCGGCAACGACGCCGCCATCACGGTCGGCGGGATGCAGGGCCACTTCGAGCTCAACGTCTTCGTCCCGCTTCTCGCCCGCAATCTGCTGCAGTCGATCCGGCTCCTGACGAGCGCCTCGCGCCTCTTCGCCGAGACGTGCGTAGACGGGATCACCGCCAACCGAGAGACGCTGGAGCGCTACGCGGAGCTCACTCTTTCCGCTGCAACTGCTCTGAATCCGTACGTCGGTTATGACAAGGCGAGCGAGATCGTCAAGGAGGCCGCCGCGTCCGGTCGACCCCTCCGCGATGTTGCGCGGGACGCCGGTGTCGATGAAGACGTGCTACTTAAAGCGCTGGATTACCGCGCTATGGCCAAGCCTCACGACTCCGAGTAAGCCGGCGGGCTTGACAACCGGCGGGGAAAATGGATTGATGCCGGGCCGGAAACCCATGGTTTTCATCCGGTCGTAGGGAAACAGGGAAGGGGAGCCCTCATATGCATGGCCGTCAGTCTTGGGGACGCGCTGCGCTTGCAGCCGTCCTGTTGTCGTTGATCCTCGTCGTCGCCGCTGCAGCACCCGGCGCCGGGGGGGCACACTCGAAGAAGCCGCAGGCTGTCAAGACGAAGTCCGACTCGGCCCGCGCGAAGATGGGCAAAAAGCTTCTGAAGCTCGTCCAGAGCGGCTCGACGAAGCGCGTCTACGTCTACGCGACGGCCAAGCCCGGCGCCGCGGCGGACGCGGCAGCGCTCCTGCGCGGCAGCCATGTGGCCGCGGCCGGCGACATCTCGCTCGTCATCGGCTCGGTCCGCGCCAACCAGGCGACGAAGGTCGCCGGAGTCGCGGGCGTCGTCTCGGTGAAGCTCGTCCAGCTGAAGCAGACCGCGTCTCCGCTCGGCATTCCCGAGCCGAACGTGAACCAGGCTCCATCGCACGACTCGCTGGAGTCGTTCATGAACAGCCTGCAGCAGAAGGAGGTGCCGTATGCGGACGCGCCTGCGCCGAAGGGCTCGAACTTCGACCAGCTGAAGCAGCTCGGCGTCCTCGACGCGAAGACGCACAAGTTCGCGGACGCCTGGAACGCCGGTTTCGCCGGCGAGGGCACGACCGTCAGCATCCTCGACGGCGGCACCGACTGGACGCATCCCGATCTGCTGAACACCTGGCAGACGTGGTCCGGCGCGACCGACAGCACGTTCACGGACGACGGGTGGAACGGCTGGCCCAAGGCGTTCGACCCGTACGACACGCTCGTCTGGCTGCTCGCTCCGAGCTTCGTCGGCCAGGGGCTGACTTGGTACACGCCGACCGTCGCGAAGAGCTCCTTCAGTCAGAACTCCCAGGACAAGAAGGCGAATCTCCTGCGCGTCAACTTCGCCACCCGCGTCGGGCCGTCGCGCAACTTCAGCGCCCCGAGCGGCACCGTTTCGCATGCCTACACGTTCCCGCAGGGCTGGACGAAGTCCGGCACGGTCCGCATGGGCAGCCATCCGGATGACTACCTGCTCCAGCTGTTCGGCGAGCGGCCGGCGATTCTCGTCACCGATCCGAACACGGCGGGCGTGTACGACACGGTCTACGTCGACCTCGACGACGACCACCAGTTCGCCGACGAGAAGCCGGTGACGAAGAGCTCCCCCGGCTCGTACCGCGACATGAACGGGGACGGCTACAACGACCTCTCGGGCGGACTCCTCTACTACATCTCGGACGGAGAGACGGTTCTCCCCGGCGGCGTCATGCGTTTCACGGACGGGTCGCAGGACTTCCGTGACGCATTCACGTTCGGCCCCGGCGAAATGCTCGCCTGGACCGGCGACTACGACCCGGGGATCGAGGGCCACGGGACGCTGACGGCGTCCAACATCCTCGGCCAGGGCGTCGTCAACGGCCTCGCGCCGTGCTTTGCCGACCTCGCCGGCCGGTCGGGCGCCCAGCCCTGCCCCGGCGGCGGCACGTATCCCGGCGCCGTTATCGGCGGCGCTCCGAAGGCGAAGGGCGCTCCGTTCGGAGACATCTACTTCTCCTTCGAGTTCTCAACGCAGTTCGGTTACCTCCTCGCCACGAGGCACGGGATCGACGTGACGTCGAACTCGTATGGCTCCTCGTCCGCCGACAACGACGGCTATGACGCTGCGAGCCAGGAAGCCGACATCCTCTACAACGGGTTCCGCACCACACCGGTCTTCTCGACGGGCAACGGCGCTCCCGGCTTCGGCACGGCTACAGCGCCGCAGCCGCTTGCCGGCATCGCCACCGGCGCCTCGACGCAGTTCGGCGGCACCGGCTGGGACTCGATCAAGAACGAGAGCCAGATCCCTGACAACGACGTCATGGTCTGGTCGAATCGCGGGCCGCAGGCCACCGGCGGCAACGGCGTCGACGTCGTCGCCGACGGGGCCTTCTCGGCCGGCGACAAGACGCTCAACGTGGCCCTCGACGGCCGCAACGCCTGGGAGACCTGGGGCGGCACGAGCCGCTCGACCCCGGTGACCGTCGCTGCGACCGCGCTCGTCTACCAGGCGTGGCGCCAGTCGCACGGCGGCACGATCCCCGCCGGCTTCTACGCGACCGCGAAGCGGATCGTGAAGTCGTCGGCGCAGGATCTGGGCTACGAGAGCTGGATCCAGGGCAGCGGCTCCGTCGATGCGGGCCGCGCTGTCCGCGTCGCTTCTGGCACGGATGCATTCGTGTCCCCGGACAACTGGCGTCCCGGCAATTACCGCGGGACGGAGTACCCGGTCTTCACGCGGATGCTCTCGCCAGGGGGCAGCGACTCGCAGACGTTCACGGTCAACGGGCCGGGGACGTGGTCGGTCTCCGACCGCTACATGAAGCGGACGGCGACGCAGTCCATGTCGTTCACGAGCTCGAACGTGAACAAGGAGTCCACGTACAACTTCAACGCGCCGGACTACCTGCTCGACCTCACGTCGCTGGTGCAGTCGCACCCGGATGCCGACTTGATGGTCGTGCGGGCCAACTTCCCGCGCAACGAGTTCGACCCCAACGGGGACTACTCGGCCGACCAGGCCTGGCGTCTCCTCACGTACAACTGGACCGACCAGAACAACGACGGCAACCTCTGGACGGATGCCGACGGTGACGGCGTCGTCGACCACCACGTGTTCCCGAAGAGCACGAAGATCGACGGTGATCTCGATCTGAACTTCGACGAGTCCGAGATGGACAAGGGCGAATACATCCGCTTCATGTACCACCGGGCCGGCTCGAACGCCTTGCAGTCGTTCGTGCGCAACCCGGCGGATCGCACGGCGGACGGCATCTTCCTGGGGCTGCAGCACAGCGCCAGGTCGAAGGCGATCCCGGTCACGCACTTCCAGATCAGGGTCGACTTCTACGACAACGTCGACTGGCCGTGGGTGACCACGACGCCGGTCGCGGCTAGCCAGTTCACGGCGACCGCGAACGTGCCGGCCGACGCTCCGTACGGCATGTACGACGGCGCGGTCGTCCTCACCGGCGGCGGCGAGAACATCGTCGTCCCCGTCTCGGTGACGGTCGGCGCGACCGCCACGCAGGACGCAGACGGCAAGCTCACCGGCCAGCTCCACTTCGGTGGGGACTCGACGGCGGCGAGCCAGGCCGACCAGCTCTACAACAACGGCTCCTTCTTCGGGGCCAACGACTGGACATGGCGCGAGGAGTCGGGCGATTGGCGCTTCTTCTACCTCGACGTCCCGAGCGATCCGGCTGAGGGCTCCGTGTTCCTCAGCGACACGACATGGGACGACGCTGCGCCATACACCGACCTCGACACGCTGCTGTTCGGGCCGTCGGCCAACTCGTACCAGCTGCTCGGCGGATCGGCTCCGTTCGGCGGGCCGTACATCGTCGACACGCAGGGCGCGAGCGCACGGGCCTATCTCGGCTCGGGCACGTGGGCGTTCAGCACCGCCACCGGCGGAGCGGAGGACATCGTGACTGCACCGGTGCAGGAAGGCCTGCACGCGGTGGTGCAGCACGGCGTCAGCTACGACGGAGGCAAGCTCGACGTGCCCTTCGAGACGACGCTCGGCTCTGCCGTGGTCAACCCGACGCAGGTCGAGCAGAGCGTTTCCGGCGACGGCGGCTCGTTCGACGTCACGTTCGAGTCGACGGTCGACCTCTCCGGCCTCAAGGCCGAGGGCTTCGGCCTCAGCCAGCCGGTGACCTCGACCGAGACGGCGCACCAGGACGACCCGAACGTCCCCTCGTCGGCGAGCGTGAAGAAGACCTTCACGGTCTCGCACGCGTCGCGGGCGACGTTCGAGGTGCATCTGGCGAGCAACGACATCGACCTGTATGTCCTCAGGAACGGCCAGGTGGTCGGCTCTTCGACCACCTCGAGCGGCGACGAGTCGGTGACGCTCATCCGGCCTCCGGATGGCACGTACGAGGTGTGGGTGCACGGGTTCTCCGTGACGGGCACGCCGACCTTCCCGCTGACGTTCGACGCGGTGCAGGGCTCGGATCTCTCCGTGAGCGGAGTCCCGTCCGGTGCTGTGCCTGCGGGCACGCCGGTCACGCTGCACGTGGACTTCGCCAAGTCCATGACCTCCGGTCAGAACTACTTCGGCGAGCTCCTGCTTGGGCCCTCGAGCGCCCCGACGGCGCTTCGCGTCCCGATCACGATCCACCGCAACTAGCGGCAGATGCACCCGAACGCGAGAAGGCCGCCTCCGGGCGGCCTTCTCCTTTGGGGAGGAGAGTTGCCCGAGCGGCAGAAAACGTGCACGCGTGACGACCGTTACGAGGCCGCTCGTGCTCGCGGTCCTGGCGTTGGCCGCGTTCGCCCTCCTCTATCCGAAGGTGCGCGACAGCCTGCCCGAGACTTTGCGTTACGAACGCTCGTCGGCGACTCAGAGCTCATCCCAGCTCTCGCCGTCCGAGTTCGACCAGATCGACTCCTACTTCACGCCTGACCGGCTCGGGAGCTTCGCCGGCGAGCCCTCGACGAAAACCGAGGCATCAGTGGAGGGCGTTGAGCTCGAGTGCTGGTACTACGGCGTCGCAGGGGCGCGGGGCGCGTACCAGATCTGCTTCGAGAACGGGAAGCTCTCCACCAAGGCTCGCTTCGGTCAGTAGGCGACCGCGCCACGGCCCGTCTCGGCCGCGTGGCGCTGCTCGTCCGCTCGGTAGGACGAGCGCACGAGCGGGCCCGAGAAGACGGAGCCGAACCCGAGCTCCTCGCCCTGCTCGCGGAACCACCGGAACTCATCCGGGTGCACCCAGCGGTCGATCTGCGCGTGCTTCGGGGACGGCTGCAGGTACTGGCCGATCGTGACGACATCCACGTTGTGCTCGCGTAGGTCGCGCATCGTCTCGACCACTTCGTCGTTCGTCTCGCCGAGCCCGACGATGATCCCGGACTTCGTCAGCACCGGGTAGTCGGCGATCTCCTTGGCGCGAGCGAGGAGCCAGAGCGCCTTGTCGTAGGAGGCCTTCGCGCCGCGCATGCGGCGATGGAGGCGCCGGACGGTCTCGATGTTGTGGTTGAAGACCTCGGGGCGAGCGGTCAGCACTGTTCGTAGCGCCTCCTCCTCCACCCCGAGGAAGTCGGGCGTGAGCACCTCCACCGAGGCCTCGGGCACCTTGTTCTTGAGTGCGCGAATCGTCGCTGCGTAGTGGCCGGCACCCCGGTCTGGCACGTCGTCGCGGTCCACGGAGGTGACGACGACGTGCTTCAAGCCCATCTGCGCGGCCGTCTGTGCGAGGCGCAGCGGCTCGAGCGGATCGGGTGGGTGCTCAGGCTTCCCGGAGTGGACGTAGCAGTAGCGGCACGCGCGTGTGCAGGTGTCTCCGAGGATCTGGAAAGTCGCCGTCCCGCGGCCCCAGCACTCGGAGATGTTCGGGCAGCGGGCCTCCTCGCAGATCGTGTGCAGGCTCTGCCCGTGGATCAGGCTTCGGACTTCGAAGTAGCGCGAGTCGGCGCTCGGCGCGCGCACCTTCATCCATTCCGGGCGGCGCGGCCTCTCCGCGACGGGCAGGGAACGCTCCATCTCTGTCAGTGTACGGGCGTGGGGGTGCCAGAAGCTCCGCTCGAGCGGGCCGAGAACGGCCTTGTCCCGCAGAGCGCAGGATGGTTCGTCGTCAACACGCGCGATGCGCAGTGGTGGGACCGCGGGCCGCGTGGCCTTGTGTGCCGGTTCGAGGGGAACGGCGACGCGGAGTTCTCCCAGCTGGGCGTCACGGTTTTCGTCCTCGGCCCTGGCCAGTCGATGTCGATGTACCACTGGGAGGCCGACCAGGAGGATTTCCTCGTCCTCTCCGGCGAGGCGCTCCTGCTCGTCGAGGGCGAGGAGCGGCCTCTTCGCGCGTGGGACTTCGTCCACTGCCCTGCCGGCGCGGATCACACGATCGTCGGGGCGGGGACGGGCCCGGCAGTGATCGTCGCGACGGGCGCGCGCGTCGATTCCATCGGGGAGAACTGGGGCGGCTACCCGCTGCATGACGTGGCCGTCCGCCACGACGCGAGCGCCGAGCGCGAGACGACCGACGCGCAGGAGGCATACGCGCGGTTCCCGGACCGGCGGCCGGCCCCTTACGAAGAGGGCTGGCTGCCGTGACCGGAATCCCCGAAGCACCGCTCGACCGCAGCGAGAACGGCGTCGAGGCGGCCGGCGACGGCTGGTTCGTCGTCAACGCGCGCGACGCCGTGTGGGGCGAGTCCGACGAGTTCGGGGTCTACACGCGGCTCGGCGAGGGCAAGGAGGCGCGCTTTCCGCAGGTCGGCTTCAACATCGGCGTGCTGTGGCCCGGCCAGCCGGCGTGCATGTACCACCGCGAGCCGAACCAGGAGGGATTCCTTGTCGTCGCCGGCGAGTGCATCCTCTTCGTCGAGGGCGAGGAGCACCGCATGAAGAAGTGGGACTACTTCCACTGCCCGCCCGACACCGACCACGTCATGGTTGCGGTCGGCGAGGAGCCCTGCGTCGCGGTCGCTTTCGGGACGCGCTTCAGCCGCGACGTCGTCTATTCGGAGTTCGAGCCGGCACGTCGCCACGGCGGTGCGGTCGAGAAGGAGACGACCGATCCGAAGGAGGCGTATGCGGGGACGGACGTGCGCGACGCGTCCTACGAGGCCGGCTGGCTTCCCGACCTCTAGCGAGTCGAGAGCGCGGCATGCACGGGCTGCGTCCAAAGCCCTGCGCCGTCCTCGGCTGGTAGCTCCGAGAGCTCGAGGCCGAAGACCTCGGCGAGGGCAGCGGCCGCGTGCGGGCGCACCTCGTCCACCGTGACCGGCCTGCTGAGCTCGCGGGCGAGCGTGGTGAAAGCCGCATCCTCGAGCCCGCACGCGGTGATCCAATCCGTGAAAGGCGCCGGGTCGAGGTCGACGTTCAGCGCGTAGCCGTGCGTGGTCACCCAGCGCGAGATGTGGACGCCGATGGAGCAAAGCTTCCGCGGCGGGCGCTCGAGCCAGACGCCGGTGAGCCCCTCGATCCGGTTCGCCTCGACGCCGAAGAGCGCGGCGGTGCGGATGACGGACTCTTCGAGGTCGCGGCAGTAGCGCTTCACGTCCCGCCCGTGCCGGTTGAGGTCGAGGATCGGATAGCAGAGGAGCTGGCCCGGCCCGTGGAAGGTGGATTTGCCGCCCCGGTTGGTCTCGACGACCTCGACGTCGGCCCCCTCGGGCACGTGGAGCTCCTCCTCTCCCGCGCGACGGCCGAGTGTCACCACAGGCGGGTGCTCGAGCATGATCACCGTGTCAGGGATCGCGCCCTGCGAGACCGCCCCCGCGATCGAGCGTTGGAGATCCCAGCCCTCCACGTACGGCGTGAGGCCGAGGTTCAACAGGTAGCCCGGCTGGGACACGCTACTTGGGGGATTCGTCCCAGGACTGCAAGCGCTCTCGGAGGTCGCGCAAGAAGCGGCCGGCGAGGGCGCCGTCCACCAGACGGTGGTCATACGTGAGGGTGAGGTTCATCATCGAGCGGATCGCGATCGCGTCCTGTCCATCCGCGTCCTCGACCACCCAGGGCCGCTTGACGACCGCATAGGTGCCCAGGATGGCGGCCTGGGGCTGGCTGATGACAGGCGTCCCATGGAAGGTGCCGTAGCCGCCTGGATTCGTGATCGTGAAGGTCCCGCCCTGGACGTCGTCCGGCAGGAGCTGCTTGTCACGCGCTCGCTCAGCGATGTCTGTGATCGCCTTCGCCATACCGAGCAGGTTTAGCGTCTCGGCATTGCGAACGACCGGGACGATCAGTCCCTTGCCGTCCGCCAGCTCGACGGCGAACCCGAGATTGACGTAATTCCGCGTCACGATCGAGTCGCCTCGGATCTCGCCGTTGATCCAGGGGTAGTCCTTGATCGTGTCGACGACTGCGCGGGCGACGAAGGCGAGGTAGGTCGGGTTGACGCCGTAGGAGCCGGCCCATTCCTTCTTCAGCCGTTGCCTGAGGGCGGCGATCTTCGTCATGTCGACCTCGATGGAGCTCGTCACATGGGCGGAGGTGTCGAGCGAGCGGCGCATGTGCTCGGCGATGCCCTTGCGCATGGCGCTCATCGGCTCGACGGTTTCGCCCTCCTGGGTCTGAACCGGCGCTGCGGGGGCCGGGCCGGCAGGAGCCTGTGCTGCGGCGGGCGCGGGCGCCGGCGCTTCGTGCGGCGCCTCCGCGGGAGCAGGAGCAGCCTGGGCTGCCTGGCCGGACTCGATGTAGCCGAGGATGTCCTTCTTGGTGACGCGGCCGCCGCGGCCCGTGCCCTCGACGCTCGCAACGTCGACGTTGTGCTCGGCGGCGATGCGCGCCACCACCGGGGACACGAACTTCGCCTCGCGCCGGCCGTTGTCGTCCTCTGCCTGGGCCGCTGGAGCCGGGGCGGGCGCAGGGGGAGGTGCCTCGGCAGGGGCGGGTGCCGGCGCCTGAGCAGGCGCAGGTGCAGGTGCCTCTTCGGCCTTCTCGGCAGCCGGGCCCTCGCCCTCGGCGCCGGAAGCCGCCTCGGCCTCCTGCGCTGCCTCCTGCGTCGGCGGCTCGGGCGGAGCTTCCGCTTCGGCCTCGGCGCCCTCGGGCGCGATGACCGCGATCTTCGTGCCGACCGCGACCGTCTCGCCCTCCTGGGCGAGGATCTGCTGGAGAACTCCGCTTGCCGGGCTCGGCACCTCGGTGTCGACCTTGTCCGTGGAGATCTCGAGCAGCGACTCGTCCGCGGAGATCGCCTCGCCCTCGGACTTGAGCCACTTCGTGATCGTGCCCTCCGAGACGGAGACGCCCATCTGGGGCATGACGACGTCGACTGCGGTTCCCGTGGTGGCCATCAGTGAGGAATCACTTAGTACTCCGCGAGCTCCTTCAAGCCTGCCACGACATCTTCCACCTGCGGGATGAAAGCCTTTTCGAGCGGCGGTGAGAACGGGACTGGAGTGTCCGGCGCGGCGACGCGGCGCACCGGTGCGTCCAGGCTCTCGAAGGCTTCCTCGGCGATCGTTGCGGCGATCTCGGCACCGAAGCCGCCGGTGAGTGTGTCCTCGTGGAGGACGAGGGCCTTCGACGTCTTCGCGACGCTCGTGAGCACGGCCTCCTTGTCCCACGGCGCCAGCGTGCGGAGGTCGAGAATCTCGACCGACACGCCCTCGTCCTGAAGCTTCTGGGCGGCCTCGTCCGCGGTGTAGACCATCGCGCCCCATGTGATGAGGGAGATGTCGTCGCCCTCGCGATGCGCGCGCGCCTCTCCGAACGGAATGGTGTAGCGCTCCTCCGGCACCTCGTCCTTGATGCGGCGGTAGAGGTGCTTGTGCTCGAAGTAGAGAACCGGGTTGGGATCCTGGATCGCCTCGATGAGGAGTCCCTTCGCGTCGGCCGGGGTCGCCGGGCAGACGACCTTGAGCCCCGGGATGTGGGCGAAGCTCGATTCCGGGTTCTGCGAATGGAAGGGCCCACCTGAGAAGCCTCCGCCCGACGGGAGCCGGACGGTGATCGGCACGGGCGTGCCCGCGCGGTAGCGCTGCTTGGCGGCGACGGTGACGAGGTGATCCCACGCGCAGGAGATGAAGTCCGCGAACTGCATCTCGGCGACCGGGCGCATGCCCATCATCGCGGCGCCGGTGCAGCCGCCGACGATGGCCGTCTCGGAGAGCGGCGCGTCGATCACGCGCCACGGGCCGAACTCCTCCTGGAAACCTTGCGTCACCTTGAAGGCGCCGCCGTAGACGCCGACGTCCTCACCGATCACGAAGACTCGCTTGTCGCGCTGCATCTCTGAGCGGAGGCCGTCCGAAATTGCCTGCAAATACGTCTTGACGGCCATTACTTGTGGTGCGGGGTGTCGAGGTCCTCGGGCGTTGCGTAGACGCCCTCGAGAAGCGAGTCCGGCTCGGGATCCGGGCTCTCGTCCGCCCGCTGCACGGCGTCGTTCAGGAGCTTCTTCACCTGCCCGCGGATCTCGTCCTCTTCCTCGTCCGTGAAGTCGGCGTTCTCGCGGAGCCACGTGCGGTAGCGCTCGAGCGGGTCGCGCTTCGCCCACTCCTCGAACATCTCTTTCGGCACGTACGACGCATCGTCGTGCACGGCGTGCCCCTCCATGCGGAGAGTGAGGCACTCGATCAGTGTCGGGCCGCCGCCCTCGCGCGCCTTTTCGATCGCGGCCTTCGCCTCCCGGTAGACGGCCAGCACATCGGTACCGTCGACGACCACTCCCTCGAAGCCGTAGGCCTTCGCGCGGTCGGCAATGTGCTCGCAGGCGTACTCGAGATGAGTCGGCGTCGAGTACGCCCACTGGTTGTTGTCGCAGATGAACACGACCGGAAGGCGGCGGACGCCGGCGAGGTTCATGCCCTCGTGGGTGTCGCCGCGCGCTGAGGCGCCCTCGCCGAACCAGGTGAGCGCGACGCGCTTCTCCTCGCGGATGCGGAAAGCGAGCGCGCAGCCGACGGCGACGGGCAGCATCGCCGGCAGATGGCTGACCATGGCGATAAGCCCAAGGCGGCCGTCGGCCATGTGGACGTTTCCGTCCTTGCCCTTGGTCGGTCCGTCGGCTCGGCCCATGAACTGGGCGAAGATCCGCCACGGCTCGACGCCGCGGACGATGTGCACGCCCATGTCGCGGTGGAGCGGAGTGCCGACGTCCTCGGGGCCCATTGCCGTCGCGATGCCCACCGACGCGGCCTCGTTTCCACGGCCGGTGTAGAAGCTTCCGGGGATCTTCCCCTGCTTGTAGAGGATGTGGCCGCGCTCCTCGATCCCGCGGGTCAACAGCATGTGGCGGTAGATCCCGAGCAGGTCCTCGCGGTCGAGGCCCGCCTCCTTGATCTCCGTCAAAGAGCTGACTGGCTCTGCTTCCCTGGCAACGGCCATGCCGCGTCGAACTGTAGCCGCTCTACTAGGGTTGAAGTATGGGCAAGGCCTCCGACTGGCTCCGCGAGGAGCGGCGTAAGACCCTCGGCGACTGGGTCTCGTTCTGCCTCGCGTGCGGGCATGCCCAGCGCTACTTCGAGGAGCTCGAGGCGGAGCTCCCGGACGCGTGCCCGGCGTGCGGTGGAGAGATGCGGACGCGCTGCCCCGAGTGCGACGCGCGGTTCTCCTCTGCCTTCGCGGTGGAGTGCGAAACGTGTGGCGCCGCCCTACGCCCGGCCGAGGCATTCGGCGGCCCGATCCGCAAGCCCGGCCGCTAGGTCCGGGAGATCTCGCTGAAGCGGATCAGCGTGACGACGTCCTCTTCCGTGACGTCGCGGTTGTAGAGCTGCCCGAGGAAGCTGGCCATGTCCTCGGGCCGGCGGATCTCGGGGTTGTCGTGCTCGATCTCGCGCGGCGAGAGCTCCATGAGCCGCTTGACCTCGACCTTGTCGATGACCGCGTCGAAGATCTTCTCGCGCGGCCCGTAGCGCTGGCCCACAAGGATCTGCACGACCATGCCCTTCTTGTACTTGCTGGACTTGTCGCCGAGCCGGATCGTCGCGGTCTTGCGTCTCGAGCGCAGCTGGTCGGCGACGATCGGCGAGTAGAAGTTGAGGGCGTACATGGAGGTGGGATCGAGCCGCACGAAGGCTGCCGCATCATAAGGCTCGTTCGCCGGTGAGTTGAAGGGCTTTCGCTGCCATCTCCCGTTCGCCCTTGTACGCGAGCAGGCGCGGCGCCTCTTCGAGCGGAAGCCATCGCGTCTCTGCGACCTCGTGGCGGAACTCCTCCGTGATGTCGCCCAGCCGTCCGCCGCTGTAGCGCACGAGGAAGAAGCTCACCACTTTGAAGACGCGCTCGCCCTTCCACGTGTAGACGTAGCGGATGTCGCCCAGCTTCTCGACGAGGCGGCCGCGCACCCCCGTCTCCTCCGTCACCTCGCGAATCGCGGTGTCGGCCGGAGCCTCGCCCTGTCCGATGAGGCCCTTCGGGAGCGCCCATACGTCGGTCTTCCCGCCGGGCCTGATCGCCGCCACGTGCCAGGCGCCGCGGATCTTGCGGACGACGACCCCGCCTGCCGAGAACTCCCGCCGCATGCGGTGAAGCTAGCATCGAGCGGGTGCGCCGCCTGCTCCTGCTCGTCTGCGTGGTCATCTTCGTCGAGACGATGCTGTACTCGGCGCTCGTCCCGCTCCTCCCGCACTACAAGCACGAATTCGGGCTCTCCAAGTCGGCCGCCGGGCTTCTTGTGGGCGCGTATGCGGCCGGCGCTCTGGCGGCGGCTCTACCCGGTGGGATCGCGGCCGCCCGCTACGGGCCGCGCCGGGCGCTTCTCATCGGTGTGGCGCTCATGGGCATTGCCAGCCTCGGCTTCGGCTTTGCCGGCGACGCTTGGTCGCTCGGGATCGCCCGCTTCGCCCAGGGCGTGGGCGGCTCGCTCGCGTGGGCGGGCGCCCTCACCTGGCTGATCGCAGCCTCGCCGGTCACCCGGCGGGGCGAGATGCTGGGAACCGCGATCGGCTCGGCGATCTTCGGCGCGCTCCTCGGCCCCGCCGTGGGAGCGCTCGCGGACCGCGTCGGCCCACGGGAAGTCTTCGTCGGGCTCGCGGGACTGACCGTCGTCCTCATTGCCTGGACACTGCGGACGCCGCCCGCGGCGGCCGTCCCTCCGCGGCCCGGCGCGCTTTCCCGCGCTCTCCGCACCCCCGACATCAGGCAGGCGCTCTGGCTGATGTCGGTGCCCGCTCTCGTCTTCGGCGTCGTCGGCGTCCTCATCCCGCTCAAACTCGACAACGCGGGCTGGAGCGCGACCGCCATCGCGATCGCATGGGTCGTCTCGGCCGCGATCGAGATGGTGCTCGCCCCGCTCATCGGCCGGGTCTCCGATCGCAAGGGCCGCCTCCTCCCGCTCCGCATCGCGCTCATGGGGGCCGTCGCGGTGCTCGTCGGCTTCGCCTTCGCCAATCGGCCGGCGGTCGTCGTCCCCATCCTGATCATCTCCGGGATCACCTTCGGCGGCTTCTGGGCGCCTGCGATGGCGCTCCTCTCGGATGCCGCCGACCGCATCGGGCTCGCTCAAGGACTCGCGTTCGGGCTGATGAACCTGGCCTGGGGCGCCGGGAACGCGCTCGGGCCCGTCATCGGCGGCGCGCTTGCCGACGCGGCCGGAGATGCCCTGCCCTTCCTCGTGCTCGCCGTCTTCTGCCTCATGACGCTCGCGAGCCTCGGAGTCGCTGGCACTCGGCGCATCCGAGTGCCAGAAAGTCCTTGAAACAGCCGGCCGTGATGCGCTAGCATGGCCGTTGGCACTCCGCACCTA
>Ga0081455_10004720_pt1 | contig 15148 bp, 19 predicted proteins | sample TabmetS3T2R1_FD_70207 | JGI IMG/M metagenome (GOLD analysis project Ga0081455, IMG submission 70207) | Tabebuia heterophylla rhizosphere microbial communities from the University of Puerto Rico - S3T2R1 | ecosystem: Host-associated > Plants > Roots > Rhizosphere ... | reverse complement strand
GCGTTACAGTCCATGCCATAGAGATACTATACCTGTTTTTGGTATAGTGTCAATTCCTTCAGGCCAACACACTTCCGACTGTATATCGAGCGAGGAGATAGCTTGAGAGGCCCTGTGCTCCCCGTGCCTGACAGCACTTCGAGCCAGGTGCAGTCAGCTTTGGATAAAGCGCATGCAGTCAACTTGCCAGATATGGATTGTGCAGGGGGCAGGATGGACAGGGAGGCGAGAGGCAACAGGACACTCCCTCTGCTATGATATCGGCTGTGCCTGTACCGTCGTTCCGACTGGGCCAAGCGTGCTCGTGTTACCAGCGGTCGGCAAGTCTATGGACGTGTTCCAGGTGGAGGAGGGTGAGTGCCGGGCCTATGCGCGGCAACAGCTCGGGGTCGCGCCAGAGCAAGGCGCCTCCACGAGGCTGCTCCAGGTCCAGTATGACAGAGCCTATGTCCAATGTATGTACGCCAAAGGGAATGTGGTGCCTGGGGTGGTGGTGGCCCCAGGGCCGAGTGGTGCCCCGCCGCCCCTAGAGACGCCGTCACCTGGCTCGCCGCAGCGCTAAGGACTATGAGACAAAACCCGAACGAAGCAGGATGACATAGGAGGCCATTTCGATCCACGCCAGGGAGCGGCGGGCTGACCGGTCCAAACGCCGAAACACCCGCCCACATTGGGCGAAACAGTTATGACAGCGCCCGACAGCCTGGCGCATCTTGCCTCCCCCGGGCTGGCCCGCGCCGCGTGTGGGCGCTTGCAGGCGGCACTCCGCACGTCGGGCGCGCTCCTGCGTCGGCCGAGTGCCGTAGGCTCCCTCCGCTGGCGCCGGGGGAACGCTCCGCTCTGCCACGAGCGCCACGCGCTGCTCGGCCAGGGGCGGCTGTCTCACTCAGCGCTGCAAGCGCACCGCGGTTTGACCCCCGTCGTTGGCGTTGGCCCCCGTGCCCACCGCCCCGAGCGGCAGGGCCCGGGCGTCACAGGCGAGGGGGAGGGCCGTCCCACATTGACCGCGCTCCACGGGACGCGGCCCCGTCGGGTCGCCCCTTGTTTCGACGGCTTTTTTGAGCCGTCGAGACGGATGTGGTCCCCATTGAGCCCCGGCAAGGCTTCGTCGCGCTGGGCTCGTTACTGCCACGCCGTCCGCAAGGGGGCGCACGCCAGCCAGACCGTCACGCGGCGTTGGACTGTCTTGGAGGAGGGGAAGCCCCTGGGGAGCCTCCACCAGGTAAGGCCGCTGACGAGGACGGAGAAGAGGGCCTGTCAGCAGTCGTCAGTGCTGGCTGGGGGACGGCCGTGGCCACCCCACACGACCGGGGGCAGCCGCGGCTCGCAGAGCTCCCAGACCTCCGGGGGCAGTTGGCGTGCAAAGTCGGTCCGTGGCCTTGCTGGAGTCTCCTGGGGTAGTCAGATGCGACTCCGTTAGTATAGAACTACCGAGGGGTTTTGTCTCATGATCCTTATATGGGCAAGGCGTGTCATTCAAGGCCAATTGAACGATCAGGCGCAGGGTAAAGAAGAAGACGTCGGCCTGCCCGGCTAGCGGCACACAGAGAACGCTAGGGCATCGCCTCTGGCCAGAAGGCATCATCCAGAACTTGCTCGACCGTCCAGGGGCAATCCTCAGGCAGGGTCATGTCTCGCAAGCCGATGTCTTCAAGAGCTTCATGAGCTATGCGGCGGGCATAGGGATAACTCTCGTTGAGGACTGCTGCGAGTGATGGGCGAAGACTGGGGCTCCTATGGAGGAGACGGGCAAGGCGGCGACGTTGCTCGAGAATGGTCAACCGCCATCCACGCCGAGGGTCGGGATACGTGGGTTGCTCCTGCCACTGCCGCCATTTGAGCAAATGAATCGTCAGGACCTCAAGCCGATGCTCAAGCTCGTTTTGTTCACTTCGGCTCAACCCCTCAAGCTCCTCCGCGAGATGTTCCTGGTCGAGCGCCTTCCATTTGCCCAGGCGTAGCAGCATGGCTTGCTGTTCTGCCCAGGCAGCAAAATCGGTCTCATAAGAGAACTGCATGTTCGTACCCATATATCAACCTCCGCTATCTATAGCTAGGGATACTATACCCTAGTTGACACGAAATAGCTTGCCCTGCCTGTAACCAACCATTGTCCTACTTACCCATCGACAGGAGCGGGAGCGCCCACTTGACACACGCAGCGCCTGCAGCCCATACTGCTCGACAGTAGTGAGGGACACTCATGGAAAGGAGGCGCTGCTATGACCTTGCGAGGGAAAGCGGCTATTGTCGGCATCGGTGAAGTCCCCACCCGTCGGACCTACCCGGGGAGGACCACCTATTCGCTATGCGCAGAGGCAACGCGCCTGGCCATTACTGACGCCGGGCTGCGCAAGGAGGACATTGACGGCCTGGTGACGCGAGGCTCGGACATCAGTCCCATGGATCTGGCAGAGTATCTAGGGCTGCGCCTGGGGTTTTGTGAAGGTGTCACGCAGCACGGAGCGAGTGGCGCGCACTCGGTGGTGGTGGCAGCCTCGGCCATCCACGCGGGGCTGGCCAACACGGTCTTGTGCGTCCTGGGGGGCAGCAGGGATCCGGCAGTAGGAGGATTCGGGCCCGGCATCGTGCGGGGGTTGCCGCCGGCCAGTAAGGGTACCGAGTTCGAGGCGCCGTTTGGACCAGCAGCGGGGGCCAACACGGGCTACGCGCTCATGAAGCGGCGCCACATGTACGAGTTCGGCACGACGCAGGAACAGTTCGCCAGGATGGCAGTCAATCAGCGCTTCAACGCCCTGCCCAATCCCAATGCGGTGTTCCAGGGGCAGCCCATCACCATCGACGACGTCCTCAATTCGCGTATGGTGAACGACCCCCTGCACCTGCTGGAATGTGTCATGCCCTGTGGCGGCGCGGCGGCCTGCATCGTCACGTCGGCGGAGCGGGCCAAGGCGTTTCCCCAGCCGCCCGTGTATCTCCTGGGCGCCGGGGCGAGTGCCACCGACCACGATACCATCTGGCAGAGTCCCAGGATGACCACCACACCCGTTGTCGTCTCGTCCCGCAAGGCCTTTGAGATGGCAGGGTATGGGCCCAAGGACATCGAGTTCGCCGAAGTCTACGATTGATATACCATCCTCGCGGCCGTGAGCCTCGAAGATGCCGGATTCTGCAAGAAGGGAGAAATTGGCCCCTTCTTTGATTCTGTGGATACGACCTACAAAGGGAGCTTCCCTATCAATACCGACGGCGGCCAGATCTCCGGTGGCCAACCGGTGGGTGGGGCGGGTGGTTTTAGACACGTGATTGAGGCGGCCCGCCAGATCATGGGCCGAGCTGGAGAGCGCCAGGTTGCCAAGCACACCCTGGGCTTCGTCAACGGTTGAGGGGGTACCGCGAGCGTGATGTGCACGCTCATACTTGGCTCTGAAGCCGCAAAGTAAGCAGGGGAGCATTGCGATGGCTACGGAATACACGAAACCTCTGCCCAGGCCCCTCAGTCCGGAGTTGACCCGGCCCTTCTGGGAGGCGGCCAAGCGTCATGAACTGCTCATGCCCCGGTGCACGATGTGCGATCATGTCTTCTTCTATCCCAGGTCGGAGTGTCCACGCTGCTTGTCCGCGAACCTGGAGTGGGTGAAGGTCAGCGGGCGGGCCAGGCTACACAGCTTCACCGTCGTGCAGCAGCCGGCCAACACCGCTTTCAGAGACGACGTCCCCTATGTCTACGCGGTCGTGCAGCTCGACGAGGGCCCACGCCTGGTGTCCAACATCGTGCAGTGCGACATCGATGCGCTCAAGGTGGACATGCCCCTGGAGGCGGTCTTTGATGACGTGACACCAGAATGGACCCTGGTGAAGTTCAAGCCAGTGTGAGGGAGCTGGGAGCACCTTAGAGGAACACCTCTGGACCCCACGGTTGGCAGGTTGAGGCATCCGCCTTGAGGAAGCGGAAACCAGCTCTGGTGGCATAAAACTGGTCCATATCGGTATCGCCGATATGGTAGTACGCCTCAGTCTGGAATTGCGCCTTTACCTCGGCGAGCTGGTGTTTCAACACGGTGAAGTCGACGCGGATGTTATGCTGGGCCCAGAGCTGTTGCTGGTGCCTGATCGTACGGTCCGAACAGCTCCCAATGACGTATCCCAGGGCTTGCGTGTAGCGCACCATGTCCATGGTAATGATACCGGGGGGATCACCTACTTCCAGCGTTCCATCAATGTCAAAGCTAATGAGCTTGGTCAAGCGTGTGCCTCCTGTAGGCGCGCGATGAGAGCAGTGCGTTGGACAGGTTGTCGGTGTGGATTATGCCTTCCGGGGCATCGTCCTGCAAGTTTCTTGGTGCAAAGTCCGCGAGGTAACTCATGGCACAGATGAAAGCCGGACAGGCAGTTATTGAGGCCCTGCGAGCAGAAGGGGTCGAATACACTTTTGGCGTCGTGGGCACCACGACCAACAGCATCGTCACCGAGATGTATGGCCGCAGTGATATCCATTTCGTTGATACGCGGCATGAAGAGGGCGCGGCGTTTATGGCCTATGGCTATGCCCGTGCCTCCGGGAAGCCGACCGCGTGCATTACGACCTCAGGGCCAGGGACCATCAACCTCCTGACGGGTATTGCGCTGGCCTATAAGGGGCGTGCACCAGTCGTCGTCATCGCTGGAGACGTGGCGCGTGATTACATCTACCGTGATGGCAGCCAGGCGTTTGACCTGGTCGGCATGTTCAAGCCGGTGACGTCTATGGCTCTGCAAGTGAATAAAACTGAGCGCATACCAGAAATGCTGCATTACGCTTTCCGCACCGCGCTCTCGGGGAAGCGTGGGCCGGTCTTTCTGGACATCCCACGCGATCTGCTAGATAACCAGACCATCACGACAGACATTGTCGCACCGGAAACCTACCGGGCTGTGGATGGGCGCCTCGCAGGTGATACACAGGCCATCCAGCGGGCCGCAGCACTCCTGGCCCAGGCGCAACGACCGCTGCTGCTCGCCGGCGGTGGGGTGATCGACGCCGAGGCCAGTGCTGAGGCGGTGGCGCTCGCAGAATTGTTGGATATGGCGCTAGTACCTTCGTATGGCCACAATGACGTTGTGCCCAACAGTCACCCTTTATACGTAGGCGCGCCTGGAGGGAGAGGGGCCGGCGAAACGGCAGAGGCCATGCACCGTGCAGATGTCATCCTGGCTCTGGGGACGCGCCTCAATCAGTCTACGACGTTATGGAACTATAATGTCATCAATCCGCAAACACGCATTGTGCAGGTGGACATTGACGCGCAGGAGATCGGGCGTAACTACCCAGTCGCCGTGGGTATCGTAGGAGACGCCAAAGCCGTGGCACAGCAGTTACTGCAGTCTTTACACCAGACGTACCCGGCGGGCCGACCAAATCCGACGTGGCGGGCCGACATAGAAACTCTGGCAGCGCGTCGTCGGGACAGGCTGCAGGCAGAGTCCACGCTCAGCGGCGAGCCCATGATGCCACAGCGGGTCTATCCCGAGCTGCGCAAGGCCCTGCCGCGCGACTGTATGGTGACTATCGATGCCGGTATTACCCCTGGTCTGGCCTACGATCGCCTGCACTTTGAGGTGCCGCGGACTATGTTCAACTACGCCGGCCACGGGGGGCTTGGCATGGGGTTGTGCGTTGGTCTCGGGACCAAACTGGGGCGCCCCGACCGCCCTGCCGTGAGCCTGCAGGGAGACGGGGGGTTCCTGTACACGTCCCAGGAACTGAACACCGCCGTCCGCTGGGGCATCCCCCTCGTCAGTATCGTCTTGAACAATGGCTGCCACGGCGCCGAAAAGGCCCAGCAGCAGCGTTTTTATGATGGACGGTATATCGGGGTGGACCTCGTGAACCCGCGCTTCGATAAGCTGGCAGATGTGTATGGTGCGCGCGGCTTCTATGTGTCACGCCCGGAGGAGATTGCCGACGCCGTCGTGGAGGCACTGGCAGTGGACGGTCCCAGCGTCATCGAAATCCCCGTCGCTGAGTACTTCCCGCTGCCGGCGCCCACACCAGCCCGTGCCAGCCGACGCTAAGAACTGCGTTCGGGTGCTGCGCACGGCTACTGCGTAAGGCTACTTACCCCCGCCAGTTTGGCGGGGTGCTCCTTGGCTTACAGGGCTACGCCTTGGCCCGTGCAGCCTCCAGCAAACGTTGCTGCCAGAAGGTCTGCCAGGCGTCATATTGCGCCAGGTTAGGCTCGAACTTACTGTGGTAACTCAAGACAATGCCACACTGACGTCCATTGACCTCAAACAGGGTGAGACCCACGCGCGGTAACTGGCCTTTGTATCTCCCGCGCTGGTTATCGTCAATAAACTTCGCCTGAGCGACGGCAAAGAGATCATGCTGCTCCATCGGACTCAGCACATGTTCTCGTAACTCCTCCGGCGTCATATCCAGCCCGAAGACATAGATGCTGGGACGACCCGGATCGAACGCGATGGCACTCGCATGGTCCAGCAACCAATCAAAATCCATCGTAGACACGGCCATGTACACTCTCCTTCTGGGAGGAAGTGGTCGCCTTAGTACTGCGTATGGCTAATTGCTCCCGCCAGTTTGGCGGGGAGACTTTAGCACAAGCAACTGGTGGAGGATTGTCGCCACGTTGTACTAGTAATACACCGACCGCCCGGCTCCGCCGGTCGCCACGACCAGCTCACCGCTGACCGCCCAGGCTCTATCCGACGCCAGGAATACCGTGAGGTAGGCAATCTCGGCAGCGTCGACCATGCGACAGATGGCGTTGCCGCGTGGAGAATCGGGGGCAAAATCACGCTGCTCCGCTTCCTCTGGAGTAACGCCTAACTGGGCGGCGCGGGCGGCCAGCAGCCCTGGGGTGCGTTCGGTGCGAGTCGTGCCAGGGTGGATGCAGTTGACTGTAATCCCGTGGCGGCCTAACTGCACTGCCAGGGTCTTGGTCATGTGTACCATGGCACCATTACGCGCCCCGCCGCTGAGATTGCCGGCGTTACGGGCGTTGGTGCCGCTGATGTTGATGATGCGGCCCCAACCCTGCTCTTTCAAGTAGGGAATGACGGCGCGGGCGCAGCGTAGTGCTCCCACATACTTCACGTTGAAGTCATGCAGCAAATCCTCATCGACCACGGTTTCAATGGGGCCAGTAGCGGTGGCTGAGCCCCCTGGCGGGGAACCGCTGTTCACCAGGATGTGCAGCCCGCCCAGCTGCTGTGCCGCCTGGGAAACCATGCTATCCACCTGCTCTTTGCTGGTGACATCGGCTGCCAGAGGGATCACGCGCCGCCCCGTTTGGGCTGCCAGTTCTCGCGCCGACGCTTCTAAGTCCGCCTTAGAGCGCGCCACAATCGCTACGTCCGCCCCTTCGCGGGCCAATTCCAGCGCAATGGCTTTGCCAATGCCCCGACTACCCCCGGTCACGATCGCATGTTTGCCTTGCAATCCAAGATCCACGGCGTTCTCTCCCTCTTAGTTGCCTGACCGTAACGTGGCCGTTTCGTGTTCCAGTCTTCCCCCTATGGGGACATGGCCTATGCGCTCCCAGACACGGTCGACCTCAGCCATGATGGCCTCATCTGACTGTTCGAGATCTATAGGATCGGAGTTCGGTACCCAGCACGGCCGGCCGGTGACCCAGAACACTTCGGTACAGTTGTCCTCAGGGTCAAAGAAGTAGCAGCCAATCGCACTGCCGTGGTTGGAGATCCGATCGATGCGATAGCCCTCGGCAACCAAACGACGGTAAAACGTACGCAAATCATTGAGACTGGCGACACGCATCGAGATCTGGTTAATTAAATGCGGATTGTCGCCCTCAGGCCGCCCCCGCATGAGGGCGATTTCGTGGTCCACCGTCTCCGGATCAGCACTTAGGAAGACGGCCCCCGCGCGCCAGTTCTGTTTGGTGATCTGCATCCCCATGACGTCCCGATAAAACGCCACCATCCGCTCCAGATCGCGGACGTAGATGCCCACGTGTCCGAGCCCCATTACGCGTGCCATATGCGCCTCCTTCCGGGTATGCTCCCGCAGTTGCCTGCTCACTCACACTCTGGTTGCGACTGTGATCCCTCATTGTAATGAATGCCGTGAGGAGGTCCAAGCAAATAAGTTGTGCTATGATCGCATCCAGATTCCCTTTCTTCATGAACGGAGGATATGACCATGCTGCAACTTGCATACGTTGGAGGACTCGGACTCATGGCGGGTCCTGCCGGTACGCATCTGAAACCCGATGGTCCTGCCAAGGTACTCCGCGTGCACGACCGCGGCAATCCGGGGGCGCAGCGAGATGCCTTTCGCGCCAGCTGGAAAGCCCACGGCGCTGAGCTGGTGCGTACCTTTGATGCCTTGATTGGGGATGGCAAACTCGATGGCGTCGTCGTGTGCGCCGGCAAAAATGGTGACGATGTCCGCATCATTGCCGAGTTGGCCCGTTTACTGCAGGCGCGCTGTGACACGCCTCCCTTCATTATGCACATGTCGACCGTCAGCGCTGGTTTCACCGTCGCCGCGCATGCCTTTTGTACGCAACTGGGGATTGGGTACGTCAACTATCCCCTCACTGGCGGGCCCTTGGGAGCCCAACTCGGCGGTGGGCATCCTAATGGCATGCTGATCCTGGCCAGCGGCGATCAGGCACTGTACGAACGCCTGGAGCCCACGCTCAAAGTCCTTGGGCGCCCAAAGTATTTCGGCCCCTCGGTCTCTGCTGGAGCTGAGACCAAACTGATTGGGCAACATCTGGTGTTCGATGGCTGCACCGGCATCTGCACTGGTGCAGCGCTGTACGCCGAATGCTTTGCCAATGGTGTGATGGGCGGCCCGCAGCAGGGAGAATATTTCGATTTTCTCAACGGTGGCGCTGGTGGCACGCGGCAATGGGACGTGGCCCTCGGTCGAGGTGTAAAGGAGAATGACTGGAGCACCGGCTTCAACATCCGCCATGCCGTAGTGGATGCGATCTATGCGGCCAAACTCGCCCAGGAAAAAGGCTTGCCGCGCTTTTCCATCCAACCCATGCTGAATATCACCCTGGCGTTTGCCTTCGTGCTACGGAAATATCCGCAGACGGCTACCGCCACCCATGCCATTGCGCGCGAATTGACTGCCAATGCTGCTCCAGAACTGGACGCGTTCATGAGCGAGCACGGCGTCTATGCCCCTGAGATAGATACCTGCCTCGCCAGTGGCATTGCCGCGTTACCGCCAGCGGTGCAACAGACCGTGTTGCTTAATGTGTCCGAGAAGGATTTTGCAGCATAGAGGTGTGAGGGTGCCTTATCCCCTCTCCCGCTGGGAGAGGGGTCGGGCTTATGCGTGTTGACGATGCATGGCAAATTCGTTACCGTAGGACGTAGCTCACCCTGGAGGCATTGCAGGCCCATGCGACGGTGACCATTTGCGTGGCGTCGGACGATGCTGAGATAATCATGGGTGTAAGCATAGCACAGCTCGGCGCAGCTAGCCGCTGGAGGAGGGAGGGAGATGCAGTTTTACACCTTCGATGAGACTACCTACCCTGGCATTCCGGACCACGTTGGTCCTGAGTCGAAGCTGACTAACAGGTTCTGCGACCCGGCACTGGCGGCTCAGACGTACCGCGAGCATCTCGATGAGTGGGCCCTCTGCGAAGACCTCGGGTTTGATGGTGCCCTGGTCAATGAGCACCACTTTACCTACTTCAACATCAATCCCTCGTGTACTGTCCTGGCAGCCGCCCTCATCATGCGGACTAAGCGCATGAAGGTAGGTGTCATCGGGCACGTGTTACCGCTGCGTCATCCCATTCAAACGGCGGAAGAGTTTGCCCAGCTCGATGTCCTCTCCGGTGGACGGTTTATTGGTGGCATTGTGCGGGGCGTGCCACAGGAGTATGTCTCCTTCAACGTTGACCCATTCACCAGTCGCGAGCGCTTTGCCGAATCCTACGAGATCCTCACGAAGTGTCTGACTGAGGAGCTCTTTGACTATCAGGGCAAGTTCTATAACCTGAAGGCGGTCTCGGTGTGGCCTCGACCGTTGCAGAACCCCTTCCCGATCTGGATGCCGGCAGGCTCCTCAGAGACCATCGAGTTCGCTGCAGAGCGGCGCATTCCCATCGCCAGGGTGTGGAACCCCACTGTGGTCTTCCAGGATGCCTTCGAATACTACAAGGAGGTCGCCAAAGAGCGCTTTGGTTGGGAAGCTGGTCCAGAGTACTGCATTGGGTCGCGCTACATCCATGTGGCCGAGACGACCGAGCAGGCCATTGCCGAGTGCCGAGACGCAGTGATGTACGTACGACGTCTCACCACCTTTAGCCGTCCGGTGCAGGTACCAGCAGCAGTGCCAGGGATTCAGACGGACCGCTCGTTTGACTATCGCAAGCGTTCGCGCGGCGCTGAGATGCCACCCCCAGGCACGCCGTTTGAGAAGCTGCGGGAGTCGGGGTTTATCGTCTGCGGTGACCCGGACTACGTTACCGAGTGGCTAGCGCATGACATGCAGACCGCTGGCTATGGCCATTTCCTGGGGATGTTCCGGGTGGGCAGCAATGCGCACGCGAACGTCATGAAGTCGAAGCGACTGTTTGCGGAGCATGTGATGCCACGGCTACGGCACATCAATGCTACGTTCGTCACGAACGAGAAGGGAGAGCATGCTGCCAGGCAGCCTTCTGCTGTCTAAGCAAGGCATGCTGCACAAGACAAAGGGTAAAGGATGGGACTTGCGTTGTTCGATGGGTGCAATTATACCCTGAGACGAGAAGCGCCGGAAATGTATCGCGAATTTACACAGCATGATCAGGGGCAGGTAACAGCCGGCTGGGAGATGGTGGTCCCGCCACCAGGACCGGACGGCGTGCCCTATCAGTTCATCTTTGTCGGGCCCACTCCCGAGCATCGTGGTAGTGCGATCCGCCTGCAGCTGGTGACCACAAATGGCGGTGAGATCTCCAATGACGCTGATGTCCTCCTTGAGACATACTATAAGACCGGTGCCGAGCGTACCGTTATCTTCCAAGGGAAATACGGGCAGTTCAAAGCGATCCCAGATCAGCACGCCCCCAACGCCGCAGTGGCAGCTCAGAAGCGGGCCGAGGCAGGCGAGGATTATGTCATCCGGTTAGCCGTAACGGTGTCGCCAGGTGGGCTCCCGCCAGACCCGAGCGCTGACGATTCGTTTTTTGAGTTGGAATGCGTGAAGCTCTGGTGGCATGAGACGGCATGACCACTTAGCTCTGGGCACACGATGAGGAGAATGGACATATGGGAGCAGCGGATGGCGCCATCTTTACACGCCACCGGGTGAAGGTCGGTAGCTTTGATGTCTCTTATCTCAAAGGTGGCCATGCGGGAGACACAGAGCCGGTACTGTATCTACACGGTATGGGAGGCGCCGGCAGGTGGGAAGCGTATCACATGGCGCTGGGTACCGTTGCCCTCACCTATGTGCCCCAGTTGCCCGGCTGGCAAGAAGGCCAGCCACCGACAGGGATCAAGTCGGTGCAGGACTATGCCGCGCTCGTGGTAGAGTTGCTTGACGCTGTTGGTATTGACCAGGGCATTCTCATGGGCCACTCCATCGGTGGGTGGATTGCCCTGCATATCGCTACGACGCGCCCAGATCGTGTCTCGCGCCTGATCCTGGTGGACTCCATGGGGCTCGCTGTGCCATCAGCACCGTCCCCGAACCTGCAGGCGATAGATGAGGAGTCCTTTGCCAAGGCGGTGTTTGGGAGGCTCGGGCTGATTGCCACAGCGCAGGCCTACGGTTTCGGCGCGGAGTGGGAAAATGTGCGACGGGGGTCAGAATTCGAGCGGCAGTGGAAGGGCCGCGGGCTGGTGGCCAGCCTGGTACAGGGGCCGTGCGCTGACGCGGAGCTGACGCATCAGGTGCACACCATCAGCGCGGATACCCTCCTCATCTGGGGCCGCCTGGATGGTATCGTGCCTCTGTCACACGGCGAAACCCTCCGTGCCGCGCTCCCGCACTCGCGGCTCAAAGTCCTTGAACGCTGTGGCCACCTCCCGATGGTGGAGAAACCGGAGACGTTCCATCGCCTTCTGTATGGCTTCCTGGTGGGCGTGGAGGAGAAGTTACCCGACGTCGTGCAGGTCTGATAACTCCTCCTGTGTCTAGAGCGGTCTGAGAGTCATGGAGACTGCGTCCTAACGTGACTCTGTGGGTGCGGGGGTGAGCTGATACAGTGGCATTCTGGCTTTGATCTGCTCGTCCCAGCCTCTGGCCCTGAGATCGATCATGAGGCCGTCAGGACCCTTGTACTTCCGATTGACGACGCTGCTGCCAGGACACAGCGTGGCGTTCGCCGCTTCGATCGTGGTGCAGGCTTCCTCCAGATCGTCCACATAGAAACCAATGTGATGGACCCCCTTGACTGTGGATGGTCCCTCGCCGAGGTTCGGGGTATCCTCGCCATTGTACTTGAGGATGGCAAAATAGATATATCCATCGCTGAGCCAGACGCCCTCAGCACCCGTGTCAGACGGTTGGCGACGCAATTCCGTAAGACCAAACACGTTCTTGTAAAACTCCGCAGTCTTCGCAGGATCGTCAGTTGACAAGGCGATGTGCTTAATCCGTGCCATAGCTCCCTCCTTTGATAGGCATGGCTCACCAGGGTGAAGATGGGGCGTTCCCCCATATCACTGAGGGCTGCAGTCGAGTCTAGGCCAGCGCACAGCCGGCGTCAAGCCTCTTCGACTCTACCATGGCTTGACGCGTCCGTGCCTGCTTGTCATACTGGGAACGATGGGAGAACATGTTGCTGGGGAGGAACCCATGCGACGGACGTTTAGTCGTCAGTGTCCGCATTGTACACGCCAGGTCACGTGGCCTGATACGCCAACGTACCCCTTTTGCTCTGAGCGTTGTCGGCTTATTGACCTGGGTGCCTGGGCCAGTGGTGCATATCGCATTCCATGCGAACCGCTGGACGAAGAGGAACCCTGGTTGGAAAGCGATGACCCTGAGGGAGAAGGTGAGGCGGAGTATTAGCCACAGCACGCCTGGGATGGACCGCGACAGTTTCTTGTAAGTAGAGGAGGGTGACTCCATGTTTCGTATGACCGCCATGGACCATATTGTGCTGAACGTCGAGAATATGGATACGGTGCTGGATTTTTACGTCAACGTGCTCGGCCTCGAGCCCGAGCGCCTCGAGGAGTTTCGACAGGGGAAAGTAGGGTTTCCGTCCGTTCGTATCAGTGCCAATACGGTGATTGATCTATTTCCGCTGAAGGAGCCTGTGCCAGCAACGGCGGTGCCACTGCGTACAGACCTCAATCATTTTTGTCTGGTGGTGGACAAAGAGGATATGCCCGGGTTTATTGACCATCTCAAGGCCCATGGGGTGACCATTGAGGAGGGGCCGGGGCAGCGCTGGGGCGCGCGTGGTACGGGTATCTCCATTTACTTCAGTGACCCTGAGAAGCGGCGTATTGAGGTGCGCTATTACGACAACTGAGCCGGAGTGGTCACACGACTGGCCGTGATTGTCGAGGGGCGTGAGGGGTATTGTGGTTATTGCTCTGTTCACCGATTTTGGTACACGTGATGCCTATGTGGCCCAACTCAAGGGCGCCATTCTGAGCATCCATCCCACGGCGCAACTCGTTGACCTCACCCACGAGGTGTGTGCCTTTGATGTGCGCGCCGCAGCGTATCTGCTCGATGCCTCGGCGCGCTACTTTCCTGCGCGTACCATCTTCGTGGCTGTGGTTGATCCTGGAGTCGGGACCGCGCGTCGTCCGGTGCTGCTTGTCACACAGGCAGAGAAATTTTACGTGGGTCCTGATAATGGGCTGTTCACACAGGTCATAGAGCGTGAAGGGCTCCAGACCGCCTATATGCTGACGCAGTCTGCCTACTTTCTGCCGCAGGTATCCTCGACATTTCATGGGCGTGACCTCTTTGGTCCGGTTGCGGCTCACCTGGCACGCGGTGTAGAGCCGACCCAGTTTGGTCCATGCCTCGAAGAACTGGTGCGGCTCCCATACGCCCGACCACAGCGCCTGGGGGAGACGGTTGTCGGTGAGGTCATCCATCTGGACCACTACGGCAATATTGCCACCAATATTCCGTCTGAGATGCTGACTGATCTCGTCCCAGGGCAATGGCTGACGTTGACCCTCGCAGAGCGCACGCACCTCCTACCCTTTGTCGAGACCTATGGGGCTGGGTCGCAGGAGCAACTCGTCTGTCTCATCAACAGCAATAATGCATGCGAAATTGCGCTGCCTCACGGCAATGCTGCGGCCCACCTGGCAGTACAGGTCGGTGACCGCATCGTCCTCAAGCCGGGGCGTGCGGTAGCATAGGACCTTTTTCTGGTGGCCTGGTATGGACTTTCGTTTTACGGCAGAACAAGAAGCCTTCCGTCAGGACATTGGCGCTTTTGTGCGTGAAGCGATGCCTGAGCCTCCTGACATTCCCGAGGATGCCTGGATTATTGGTTTTGATCGGACGTTTTCCAAAAAATTAGCGGCGCGTGGCTGGATTGGCTTGACCTGGCCGCGTGAGTATGGCGGCCAGGGGAAGAGTTATCTGGATCGCCTCATTCTCACGGAGGAGCTGTTGCGGCATGGCGCTCCCGTAGCGGCACACTGGTTGGGGGACCGCCAGATGGGGCCTTCCATCTTACGTTATGGTACCCCCGAGCAAAAACGAAAATTTTTGCCGGGGATTATCGCCGGCGACATCGTGTTCTGCATTGGTATGAGCGAGCCTGGGGCTGGCTCTGACCTCGCTGGTTTGCAGACCAAAGCGGTGGACGACGGGGATGCGTACATCCTCAGCGGGCAAAAGATCTGGACCAGTTTTGCGCACCTGGCCGACTACTGCTATCTGGTGGCACGCACCAACCCGGACGTGCCCAAACATAAGGGCATCAGCGAATTTCTGGTTGACATGCGGACCCCAGGTATCACCATCAAGCCCATTGTGGACATGACCGGGGCGCATCACTTTAATGAAGTCTTTTTTGATCAGGTGCGTATCTCCAAAAATTGTCTGGTAGGCGAGAAGGATCGTGGTTGGTACCAGATTGCGAGCCAGCTCGACTACGAGCGCAGCGGCATCGAACGCTTGATGAGCAATTATCTTATTCTGGGGGCCATCACACGCTATGTGCAGGAGACTGGTCAGATACACCGAGAGTTAGTACGGCACCGCCTGGCCCAACTG
>Ga0081455_10004718_pt1 | contig 15152 bp, 12 predicted proteins | sample TabmetS3T2R1_FD_70207 | JGI IMG/M metagenome (GOLD analysis project Ga0081455, IMG submission 70207) | Tabebuia heterophylla rhizosphere microbial communities from the University of Puerto Rico - S3T2R1 | ecosystem: Host-associated > Plants > Roots > Rhizosphere ... | reverse complement strand
GGATGCAGTGGTCGAGGCGGGGCTGTCTGGTCGCCGAGTGGCCTTCCAGCTTCACGGATACACCGACGAAGTCGCGCTGGCTCGGCTGGCAGAGATCAGCGACTGCGTCATCACGGTGGCACCGTATCGCTGGGTACGACCGAAGCCCCCCGACCGACTGAGCCGACTGATCAAGGCAGCTTGCCAGCGGCAGTTCGAGGCGTTGACGTTCACGAGCGCGCCCGCTGCCGCAGCCACCCTCGAGGCTGCCGAGAGGTTGGGCATGCGTCGAGAGTTCGTCCAAGCCCTTTCGGACTATGTGGCGAGCGCGGCCGTCGGGCCGCTGACAGCAGAGCCGCTGCGCGAGGCAGGGATCGATCCTGTGATCCCTGACCGGCACCGGCTCGGGGCACTAGTTCGTTTGGTGACCGACGAGTTGGCCAAGCGTCACATCCAGCGGTTCCGGCGGGACGAAGTCATCATCGAGCTGCGTGGCGGTCAGATTTCAGTCAATGATCGCCAGATTTCCCTTGGCCCGAATTCGTTGGCACTCCTGATCGCTTTGGCCTCCAGCAATGCAGTGCTGTCGACACAGGAGCTGATTGCGCGCCTTCCAGACAATCCCGGTGAACACGCGCTGCACATGGCGATGAGCCGGCTGCGTCGCGCCCTCGACGTACCTGGACTGATCACGACGATCACGAAGCGTGGCTACCGCTTCAATGCCGACCGGATCTATTGAGTGCCTACTCTATGACGAGCATCGCGCCCCGACGCATTCCCCTACGGACTGGCCTGCCTCGCACGGCGGTTGACCGAATCGGACGGGCGGTGCTTGGGTGGAGTGCGACAGGCGCCGTGAGAGGCGCCGCTGAGTCGTATGGGGTGTCGGTATGAAGTATGTAGTGACTTGGGAGCTGCGCCCGAATTCATCAGAGGATGAAGGGGCCCGATCCTTGCAGGTCTTCGAGAAGTGGTCTCCGGCAGAGGGCAGTAACTTCATTGAGTTCGTCGCCCGCGTAGACGGCCGAGGCGGCTTCGCTGTAATTGAGACGGATGACGTCACGTTGATTGCGCGTGATGCGGCGATATTTGGCGTCTTCTTCGACTTCAACGTTTACCCGGTCTTGGACGCTCGGGAGTCGGCCCGGATTGCCAGCGAGGCGATTGAGTTCCGTCGCAGCGCTGGCTAGAGGACGCAGGAGCCGCGAGGCCAGGCGGCCCAACGGCTCGTGTCAAGCGTGAGCCGGTATCCGGGTCACTGGTTTGCCGGCCTAGACCATCATCTGCCTGGCGGTGGGGGGGATCGGACGAGGCAGCTTGGTGGAGCCGGACAGATACTGATCAACTCCGGCCGCACAGGCGCGCCCCTCGGCGATTGCCCAGACAATCAGGGACTGACCGCGACCGGCATCCCCGCAGACGAAGACACCGTCGACATCTGTGGCGTAATCCTTGTCCCGCGCCACGTTGCCGCGCTCATCGAGGGCAACTCCCAGCTGGGAAACGATGGTGTCCCTCTCTGGACCAACGAATCCCATCGCCAGCAGAACCAGCTCGGCCGGGATCTCCTTTTCGGTTCCCTCGACGGGGACGACCTTTCCGCCCTCGAACCTGACTTCGGACATGCGAAGTGAGGCGACGTTGTCGTCGTAGTCACCGATGAACTCCGAGGTCGAGACCGAGTAAACCCGCTCCCCGGCTTCCTCGTGAGCCGAGGACACGCGATAGATCATCGGGTACGTCGGCCAGGGCTGGTGTTCCGGCCGCTCGTCTGGCGGAGTCGGCATGATCTCCAGTTGCACGATCGACTTCGCCTGCTGCCGAATGGCGGTGCCGAGGCAGTCAGCACCTGTGTCTCCACCACCGATGATCACGACGTGCTTGTCCTTGGCGGTGATCTGATCATCGATGTGGCGGCCGAGCGCCGCTCGGTTGGACTGCGGCAAGTACTCCATCGCCTGATGTATGCCCCTGAGCTCCCGCCCGGGCACCGGCAGCTCACGACCGATGGTAGAGCCAGTGGCTAACACGATCGCGTCGTAGCGCTCCCGGAGATCAGCCCCGGTGATCTTGACGCCGACCTCGACGCCGCAACGGAAGTTGGTGCCCTCGTCATGCATCTGTCCGATGCGACGATCCAGCACGGCTTTCTCCATCTTGAACTCGGGAATGCCATAGCGCAGCAACCCGCCCGGCGCATCTGCGCGTTCGTAGACCACGACGGTGTGTCCAGCACGAGTGAGCTGTTGAGCGGCCGCCAGGCCGGACGGCCCTGAGCCAACCACCGCGACCCTCTTGCCGGTGAGCCATTCCGGCGGCTGCGGTGTCACCCGGCGCTCATCCCAGCCCTTGTCGATGATCGCGACCTCGACATTCTTGATCGTCACGGGGTCGCGGTTGATGCCCACTACACAGGCGGTCTCGCATGGTGCCGGGCACAACCGACCGGTGAACTCCGGGAAGTTGTTGGTGGCGTGCAGCCGCTCCAGCGCCTCGTCCCAGTCGCTGCGCCAGACCAGGTCGTTCCACTCCGGAATCAAGTTGCCCAGCGGGCAACCGGTGTGGCAGAACGGGATGCCGCAGTCCATGCAACGTCCCGCCTGCTCGGAGATGATCGGCAGCACAGCCCGTCCCGGCGTGCCCGGATAGACCTCTTTCCAGTCATGGATCCGCTCCGCCACCGGCCGCCGCGCCGCCACGCGTCTCGGTGTAGTCATAAAACCGCGAGGATCAGCCATGCTCGGCCCCCTTCAGCTGGAGAGGAGCGTTGCTCCGACCAGCGCTCGGGCGGAACGCAGGCAGCTCGGAGCATGGATGGGTCTGGCGGGAGCCCGAGCCTGCGAGGGCGGATGGTTGCGACGAGCGGCCCGCGGAACGGCCGAGCGCGGCAGTACGAAGGAACGCGACGAGCTCACCCATGTGCTGCTTCCATCATCTTGCTGGTGATCAACGCCTCATCGAGGCCCTCGGACTCACCTTGCTGGCGGGCTGCGATCACCCGCGCGAAGTCGCGTGGCAGCACCTTCGTGAATCGCCTGGAAGCGGCATGCCAATCAGCGAGTAGCGACTCGGCGACATCGGAGCCAGTCTCCTCGCGATGCCGCGTGATCAGCGATCGGAGCAGCTCGAGATCGGCATCGGATGGCACGAGCGCGTCGACCATCTCGGTGTTCAGCAGCGTGGGATCAAGATCAAGAAAATAGCCGATACCGCCCGACATCCCGGCAGCGACGTTCCGGCCCGTCTTGCCGAGCACGACAGCGATGCCGCCGGTCATGTACTCGCAGCCGTGATCGCCCAATCCCTCCACCACAGCGGTTGCCCCGGAATTGCGGACGCAGAACCGCTCGCCGACCTGGCCCCGGATGAACAGCTCCCCTGCGGTCGCACCGTATGCGATCACGTTGCCGGCGATGATGTTGTCTGCCGCGACGAACCGAGCCGTGCGAGCCGGCCGAACCACGATGCGCCCACCAGAAAGCCCCTTGGCCAAATAGTCGTTGCTGTCGCCTTCAAGGCGCAACGTGATGCCGGCTGGCAGGAAAGCGCCGAAGCTCTGCCCGGCCGAGCCTTCGAAGGTGATGTCGATCGTGCCGTCCGGGAGACCTTCGCCCCGGGTGGCCTTGGTCACCTCATGGCCCAAGATCGTGCCGACCGTACGATCGACATTGCGGATCGGGATCGAGGCGCGGATGGCCTCGCCGGTCTGGAGCGCCGGCTCGCAGATCTTGATCAACTCCTGGTCCAGCGCCTCAGCTATCCCATGATCTTGAACTGTTACGTTGTGCAGCACCGTTCCCCTGGGCAAGTCCGGTCTGTGCAAGACTGGCCGGAGGTCCAGACCGTGCGCCTTCCAGTGCGCTTCCGCCCTTGTGGTGTCGAGTACCTCGACGCGGCCGATCGCCTCATCAAGCGAGCGGAAACCCAACGCTGCAAGGTGTTCCCGGACTTCCTCGGCAATGAACTCGAAGAAGTTGATCACAAATTCCGGCTTGCCGGAGAACTTCGCACGTAGCTCGGTGTTCTGTGTCGCCACACCCACCGGGCAGGTGTCAAGATGGCAGACCCGCATCATGATGCAGCCGCTGACCACCAACGGCGCAGTCGCAAAACCGAACTCCTCAGCACCGAGCAGAGCACCGATGATCACGTCCCGGCCAGTCTTCAGCTGACCGTCGACCTGCACCACGATGCGGTCGCGGAGCCCGTTCAGCAATAGCGTCTGCTGAGTCTCGGCGAGACCGAGTTCCCACGGACCTCCGGCGTGCTTCAACGAGGTCAACGGGGCCGCACCGGTACCGCCGTCATGACCGGAGATCAGGACCACATCGGCCTTGGCCTTCGATACTCCGGCGGCGACCGTACCGACACCGACCTCCGCCACCAGCTTCACATGCACCCGCGCCGACGGATTGGAGCACTTCAGGTCATGAATCAGCTGCTTGAGATCCTCAATCGAGTAGATGTCGTGGTGCGGGGGCGGTGAGATCAGTCCCACGCCAGGCGTGGAGTGCCGTGTCCTGGCGATCCATGGATAGACCTTCTGGCCCGGCAGTTGGCCGCCCTCTCCCGGCTTGGCGCCCTGCGCCATCTTGATCTGCAGGTCGCTGGCGTTGGTCAAATAGTCGGAGGTGACCCCGAAACGACCAGAGGCGACCTGCTTGATGGCACTGCGCCGCTCAGGATCGTAGAGGCGGTCCTTATCCTCACCGCCCTCACCGGTATTGGACTTACCACCGAGTCTGTTCATCGCGATGGCCAGCGTTTCGTGCGCTTCCCTGCTGATGGAGCCGTACGACATGGCACCGGTCGAGAAGCGCTTGACGATCTCGCTGACCGGCTCGACTTCCTCGATCGGGATCGGCGCTCTGTCAGAGCCAAACTTCAGCAGCCCGCGCAGAGTCATCAGCCGCTCGGATTGGGTGTCGATGTGATGGGTGTACTGCTTGAAGATGTCGTAGCGTCCCGACCGGGTCGAGTGCTGGAGCCGGAAGACCGTCTCTGGGTCGAACAGGTGCGGCTCCCCCTCGCGCCGCCACTGGTACTCACCACCGACCGGCAGCAACCTGTGCGCCAACGGGATGCCGTCAGCCGGGTATGCGGTCAGATGCCGCTTGCGCACCTCCTCCGCGATCTGCTCCAGGGTCACTCCCCCGAGCTTGCTCGTCGTGCCGGTGAAGTACCGGTCGACCACTTCCCGGGACAGACCGAGCGCCTCGAAGATCTGGGCTCCGGTGTAGGAGGCCACCGTGGATACGCCCATCTTGCTCATCACCTTGAGCACGCCCTTGCCGAGCGCCTTGATGACGTTGCTGACCGCCTTCTCCGGTTCCACGCTGGTGTAGACCTGGTGCCGCGCCAAATCCTCCACCGACTCGATGGCCAGATACGGATTCACCGCTGCGGCCCCATAGCCGATCAGCAGGGCGACGTGGTGCACCTCGCGCACGTCGCCGGCCTCGACCACCAGTCCCACCTGGGTGCGCGACTTCTCCCGGACCAGATGATGATGTACGGCCGCGGTGAACAGCAGTGACGGAATCGGTGCCAGCTCGGCATTGGAGTTCCGGTCGGACAGCAAGATGATTCGGGCACCTTCGTCGATTGCCACCGAGATCTCGCTACAGAGTTCGTCCAGCCTTGCCCGCAACGCCGCCGCCCCACCGTCGACCTCGTACAGACCGCGGGCTACGTAGGTCTGGTATCCGGGCAGATCACCTTCGCGGTTGATCTTGACGATCTTGCTCAGGGCGTCGTCGTCCAGTATCGGGAACGGCAGCACCAACCGGCGGCAGGATGCCGGGCCGGGGTCGAGCAGGTTACATTCCGAGCCGATCGTGTTGTAGAGCGATGTCACCAACTCTTCGCGAATGGCGTCCAACGGCGGGTTCGTCACTTGCGCAAAGAGCTGGGCGAAGTAGTCGAACAACAGTCGCGGCTTATCACTCAGGGCGGCCAGTGGTGTATCGGTGCCCATAGAGCCGAGCGGTTCCACCCCGCTGGAGGCCATCGGCGCCAAGATCAGCCGCAACTCCTCCTCGGTGTAGCCGAACACCTGCTGGCGGCGCGTGACTGAGGCATGGGTGTGCACCACATGCTCCCGGTCAGGCAGATCGGACAGCAACATCCGACCGCCCAGCAGCCACTCACCGTACGGCGCTGCTGCGGCAAGCTGCGTCTTGATCTCCTCATCGGAGATGATCCGATGCTGGCCAAGATCAACGAGGAACATCCGGCCTGGCTGCAGCCGGCCCTTCTGAACGATCTTGTGTTGCGGAATGTCCAGCACTCCGGCTTCGGACGCCAGAACCACCAAGCCGTCCTCGGTCACCCAGAAGCGTCCGGGACGCAATCCATTGCGATCCAGCACTGCGCCGACCACCGTGCCGTCGGTGAACACCACTGCGGCCGGGCCGTCCCACGGTTCCATCAAACAGGAGTGGAAGGCATAGAAGTCTCGCCGGGCCTGATCCATCTGCGGGTTGTTCTCCCAGGCCTCCGGGATCATCATCAGCATCGCGTGCGGCAGTGAGCGCCCACCGAGGTGCAGCAGCTCGACCACCTCGTCGAAGGATGCTGAGTCGGACGCGTCGGGCGTACAGATGGGGAACAACCGCTCCAGGTCGCCGGGGATCACGTCGCTGACCAGCAAGGCTTCGCGGGCCCGCATCCAGTTGCGGTTACCCATCACGGTGTTGATCTCACCGTTGTGGGCGATCATGCGGTACGGATGGGCCAGCTCCCAGGCCGGGAACGTGTTGGTGGAGAAGCGGGAGTGGACCACGACCAGTGCGCTCGCCATCCGCTCATCCAGCAGCTCCGGGAAGACCTGGGGCAACTGGGCCGTGGTCAACATGCCCTTGTAGACGATGGTCCGACACGACAGCGATGCGAAGTAAATGCCGGTCTCGTGCTCGGCTCTGCGACGCAGGCAGTAGGCCAATCGGTCCAGCGCGATGCCCATCAGCGGGACGCCCTTGGCAGTGACGAACAACTGCTCGAAGTAGGGCATGTTCGATCTGGTGAGGTCGCTGAGCGAGGCGTCCGACGTGGGCACTCGTCGCCAGCCGAGCACAGTGAGGTGTTCTTCAGATGCGATCTGCTCGATGCTGGCTTTCGCCTTGGCTGCCAGTTCGGAGTCGGTGGGAAGAAATGCGTTGCCTACGGCGTACGCGCCCTGCCGAGGGAGGTCGAACTCCACTTCGGCACGGAAGAAACCGTCGGGAATTTGCAGCAGCATGCCGGCACCGTCGCCGGTCTTCGGGTCCGACCCCACCGCGCCGCGATGATCCAGGTTGCGCAACGCCTCCAGACCTTGAGCAATGACGTGGCGGCTAGGGATGCCCGTCAGAGTCGCGACAAACGCTACGCCGCACGAATCATGCTCGAACGCCGGATCGTAGAGGCCCTCCGCCTTGCGGACCCTCGAATGGGCATGAGCAGTTGCCATAGAACAAACTCCCTCGTCGAAGCCGATGAGCAGAGTCGGGCTCTCTGCCACGGTCACCGCTGAGCGACACGGCTTCGGGGCAAAAGTGTGCGCTACAGAGCTTGCGGGACAACATTGGCCCAAAGTTGATGGCAAGGGTAACGCACCGGGACCGTCTCACGGAACGCAAAAACGGCAGCGCAAATCAGGGCGCGACGGTTGGATCCCGGTCCGGCGCTTGTCGCCTCGGCTTCGGGTCGGGCGTCTCGTCGGGATCGGTCTCGGCGTCAACCGCACCATCACTGGAACTCATCTCGGCTGTGCTGTCTTCGACAACAGATTCAGCGCTCAGCCCGCTTCCTTCGACGATCTCTTCACGGCCGGGCCTGTTACGAACCAGCCAGAGGAACCAGCCGAGTGCGACGAAAAAGCCGATGAGTGCGGTGTAGTTGTTGAGCCGAAACCCGCCGATTTCGTTGACGGTGTCGATCCGCAGAGCTTCGATCCAGAATCGGCCGGCGCAATACAGCATGACGTAGAGCGCGAAGACCTTGCCGTGGCCCAGCCGGAATCGTCGATCCAGCCAGACCAGCAGAACGGCCGCAGCGAGATTCCACAGCATCTCGTACAGGAAGGTCGGATGGAATGTTGCGAACTGGGCGTAGCCAACCGGCCGGTACTGGGATGCGATTTCCAGTCCCCACGGCAAGGTTGTCGGGCGGCCGAACAACTCCTGGTTGACCCAGTTCCCCAACCTGCCGATGGCCTGCGCTACCAGGATGGCGGGTGCTACGGCATCCAGCACCGCTGGAAAGACAATCCGGCGACGCCGTGCCACCAGATAGGCACCAAGGACACCGAACGCCACTGCACCCCAGACCCCCAGGCCGCCCTGCCAGATCTTCAGGGCGTCCAGCGGCTGCCGTCCCGGGCCGAAGTAGAGCTGGTAATCGGTGATCACGTGGTAGAGGCGGGCGCCGACAATGCCGCACGGCACGGCGACCACGACCATCAGTTCCATGCTGTCCGCGGTGCCACCTCGGGCGCGCCAGCGCCGCGTCGCGATGATCAAACCGACCAGGATCCCGGCAATGATGCAGAGCGCGTATGCGCGGAGCGGAAAGGCGCCGATATACCAGATATTGGCGCTGGGACTGGGGATGGACAGGACGGCGTGCTGCCAGCTGGCCGTCACCACGCTGTTCCCATCACGCCCAGTTTCCTGCTCTTCCTTCGCCCAGCTTTGTGATCGGCCCTACGCTAACTCAAGTTTCTGCATCCTCGTTACCTCTGGCTGGCGCTCGTGATCATCGCCTTGAGCGCTTCCGGGGTCAAGCTCGCTATCTCAACGGACTTCCCATTGATCAGCATGGTCGGGGTCTGAACGACGCTGTTCTTGTCGGCCACCGCATTGATCGAGGACACCCAGTCGGCGTGAGCCTTCGTCGTCACGCAAGTCCTGAACGCCTCAGACGGCGATCCGCCGACCTTGGTCGCGAGCTCGATCAACTGCGGATCACTCCACTGCAGTGTGTGGTTGGCGAACAACCCCAGGTAGTACGCCTGACCGAATCCGGCCTCGGCCGCACAAGCCATGGCGTTGGCCGCTGTCACCGAACCCTCGTCGATGAAGGACATCGGATAGAGCTCGACCCGCGCCGCGCCGCTCTCTTGAGCTTGCGTGATGACCGGTCCGAACTCCTCCTCGAACTCCGCGCAATGCGGGCAGTGGAAGTCCTCGTACAAGGTGATCGTTGTCGGCGCCTCGGCCGAGCCAAGCACGATCGGCTGTCCATTGTTGATCGTCATCGGACTAGCCGACACCGATGTGGAGGGTGCGGCCGCTGGCGACCGGCTGGTACGCCAGGCCTGGAACAAGATCCCGCCGGCCACGACAACCACGACGAATGCCGCGATAACGCCGATCAAGATGCGCCGATCCCGCTTGCGGGCGGCTGCCTGCTCAGCAGCCAGCCGGGCACGCTCGCGGGCATTCATGTTCTTGGGACTGGTCATCCTCGGGCCTCATTCATCGCGCCCGGCTCGGGCGAGCGAGGCTCGCCATGCGGATTCATCCGAGAGCTGGCAAACCCATCGAGCGCAAGCCGGCTGCGCGGTTGCCACACCAGCCACAACGCCAGCAGCAACAAAACAACGTCGCGAAGCAGCTCTGTCCCGTACGCCGTTTGACCGGGGGCAACCTCACCTCCACCGCCGAAACAGCCGCAGTCGATGCTCAGGCCGCGTACCCAGGCGGATGCGACAGCAAGGATGAAGACCAGCAGCAGTGCCGCCGTCGCCGCTGCGACGGCTCGGGTGGCGATCCCCGCAACCAGTAACAGGCCCAAGGCGATCTCCGCAAATGGCAGGCCCCATCCGACAAAGGTCTCCAGGGAGGCTGGCAGCAGCCGGTAGGCGCGTACCGCTGCCACCGACGACTGCGGATCGATGACCTTGAGCGCTCCCGCGACGATGAACACACCTCCTAGCACGAGCCGCGCTGCAGTCGAGACCCAGCGGGCAGCGGAGGCGAACCGCGATTCGGTGGCGGCCGGAGCGCTCAACGCGACCGCTCCACCAGCAGCGCAAAGTCATGCTTGAGCGCGGCAACCGGAGTGCCCGGGGTCCAAATCACGACTCCAGAGTTCCGGCTGAATCCGATCACCTGCGCCGAGTGGCCCACCTCATAACCACCGCTCGGCAGTTTCTTCCTGCCCTCGATGTCCACCCCAACTTCGCTGGCGGCGCGCTTGATCGTTGACATGGGGCCGGTTAGGCCCACGAAGCTGGGATTGAACCGGTCGAGGTAGCGCCGGATCTCCTTCTCCTGATCGCGGGCGGGATCTGTAGTGACGAAGACCAGCTGGATCTGATCTCGATCGGCCGGTGTCAGCCGTTGCAGAGCGAGCGACACGTCGGAAAGGACGGCGATGCAGACGTCTGGGCAGTGCGTGTAGCCGAAGAACAGCAATGTGACCGGCTTGGATGGCGTCGTCGAGAGGTTGTACGGCCGGCCCGAGGTATCGTTCAGGGATATCTCAGGCATGGCATATGGCTCCGGCAGTGAGGATCCGCCGGTGTACCCGGCCGGATCGGCGTTCCGGTAGCCGCTCGGACCGCTTGGCGCAGTCGTACAGCCGGAGATCAACAGCAACACACCGATCGCTAGCAGCGAGCAGGCCGCAATTCCGGATCGTAACGGCCCGGATCGTAAGGGGCCGGATCGTAGGGTGCTGCTCACGTCCCGACTAACCCTGGGGCTGGCTGTGAAGTTCCCGATTCTGCGGCCGGCGAACGCCGGTCGTTTTGTGGGCCGCGACGGACGCGTACGCCGGCGGCAAGGTCGGCGACGAGGGCTCGTAGGCCGGTCAAATCTTCGCCTCGTCCAGCGTCTTCGGCATCGAGGAGAGTCTTGACCAGCGCAGAACCCACGATCACCAGATCAGCGAATTCAGCTACCTCTTGAGCCTGGTCGCCATTGGATACGCCAAGGCCGACGCCGACGATGGCGGATGAATCGACCTCGCGTATTCGCCGCACCAGCTCCGGTGCGGCGGTTGAGGTTTGAGCCCGAGGGCCTGTCACACCCATCACCGAAGTGGCATAGATCCAGCCGCGGCCTGCAGCCACAGTCGAGGAGAGCCGCTCATCGGTTGAGGAGGGCGAGACCAAGAAGATGCGGTCCAGTCCGTAAACGTCGGAAACGCTCAGCCACTCCCCCGCCTCATCCGGGGTGAGGTCCGGGGTGATGGCGCCTGCACCGCCGGCAGAGGCAAGATCACGGGCGAAGCGGTCGGCACCGTAGCGTTCGATGAGGTTCCAATAGGTCATCACGACCGCGGGGACGCCACGACTCGCCACGGCCTCGACTGCAGCGAAGGCATCACGGGTTCGCACGCCCCGTTCCAGAGCCTTGGTCCCGGCGCGTTGGATCGTCACGCCGTCCATCACGGGATCGCTGTACGGCATGCCGACCTCGACGAGGTCCACGCCCTCAGACTCACCCTCTCCGGTGAGCGCCCTGAGGGCCTGTAGTGAGATGTCCACCGTCGGGTAGCCCACATGGAGAAAGCCTGCCAACGCTCCGCGGCCCTGGTCTCGGATCTGGCGCAGTATCTGCCCCGTGTGGCCGGGGTCGACGCTCACCTCTTCGGCCTGGTGCCCGGGGAGGTGCCCGCGGATTCCGAGGACGTCCCGGTGGTGTCCAGCCCGAACCACGTGATCGCGGTATCCACATCCTTGTCACCACGGCCAGAGAGATTGACCAGGATCAACGGCGGCTCACCCGAGTCGGCAGCACTCAGGCGTGGCCCGAGCTTGAGCGCCCCAGCCAGGGCATGTGCCGACTCGATCGCCGGAACGATGCCCTCGGTTCGGGACAGCAATCTGAAGGCGTCCATAGCCTCGGCGTCGCTGATCGGCTCATAGTGCGCACGACCGGTCTCGGCGAGCCAGGCATGCTCGGGTCCGACCCCCGGATAGTCCAGCCCGGCAGAGATCGAGTGCGACGCCTTGGTTTGACCATCCTCGTCTTGGAGTACAAAGGTCCGCATCCCGTGCAACACGCCAATCTCTCCCGCCGTGATGGTCGCGGCGTGCCGACCGGTTTCAAGGCCCTCACCGCCGGCCTCGAAGCCACAAAGCGCAACATCGGTATCCGGGATGAAGTCCGCGAAGATGCCAAGCGCATTGGAACCACCACCGACGCAGGCGGCAACCGCATCAGGAAGCCGGCCGTAACGATCAAGGATCTGAGCTCGTGCCTCAGTGCTGATCACCCGTTGGAACTCGCGGACCAGCAGCGGGAACGGGTGCGGGCCGGCGACCGAGCCGATCAGGTAGTGAGTGTGATCAACGGAAGCGACCCAATCGCGCATCGCGTCATTCATAGCGTCTTTCAGCGTTTGCGTCCCGGACTCCACCGCGATCACCTCAGCGCCGAGCAGGCGCATGCGCGCGACGTTGAGCGCCTGTCGTTCGGTGTCGACCTTGCCCATGTAGACGGTGCAGTCGAGTCCGAACAGCGCGGCCGCGGTGGCGGTAGCGACCCCGTGCTGACCCGCTCCGGTTTCCGCAATCACCCGCGTCTTGCCCATGCGCCGCGTCAGCAGCGCCTGGCCGATCACATTGTTGATCTTGTGTGAACCGGTGTGGTTCAGATCCTCACGTTTCAGCACGATGACCGGGGTCTGCCCACTCGGCGTTGGAGCCGCGTGCTCGCTGAACCTTTTGGCCTCAGTAATGGGACTAGGCCGCCCGGTGTAGTCGGCCAGCAGTTCGCTCAATTCCGCCTTGAAACCAGGGTCAGCCATGGCGGCGTGAAATTCCCGCTGCAGCTGCAGCAGCGCCGCGTACAGCGCCTCGGGTACGAACCTTCCGCCGAACCGGTCGAAATGGCCGCTCGCATCGGGCAGGGGCCGTCCAGCTACCTGAGATAGCTCCGACGTCACGGTGAACTGCCTGTCCACGACTCGGATTCCTTACTGTGAAGTGCGGCGCGCGTGCGGTGAGGAGGACACGGCCTAGGACTTGTGCACCGCCGGGTGCGCTCCCGCAGCTACGAGGTCCGCCACTCCGCTGCGCGGATCCCGTCCCGTCACCAGGGCCTCACCGACCAGCACCACGTCCGCTCCGGCCCGCGCCAAGTCGATCACATCGTGCGGTCCGCGTACGCCGGACTCCGCTATCCGGACAATGCCGTTCGGGATCAGCGGTGCAAGCCGGGCGAAGGTCGACGGTTCCACCTTGAGGGTCTGAAGGTTGCGGGCATTGACACCGATAATCGTGGCCCCGGCGTCTACTGCCCGGTGCACCTCATCGGCCGTGTGGGTCTCGACCAGCGGGGTCAGGCCGATTGAGCGAGCTCGCTCGACGAGAGAGATCAGTTCCGGGTCGGAGAGCGCAGCAACGATCAGCAGCACCATGTCGGCTCCGGCGGCCCGTGCCTCGAAAAGCTGATATGCGGTCACCACGAAATCCTTGCGCAGTACGGGAATGTCCACCGCACAACGCACCCGGACAAGATCATCCAACGAACCAGCAAAGTGCCGCTGCTCGGTTAGCACCGAGATGGCAGCCGCACCGCCGGCCTCGTACTCCACGGCAAGTGCAGCCGGATCGTCGATCGTAGCCAGCGAGCCCTTGCTGGGACTGGACCTCTTGACCTCGGCGATCACCGCGACCCCAGGGCCGCGGAACCTCGGCATCGGGTCGATGGCAGCGTCGACGTGCTGACACCTTTCCTTGAGGCGGTCCAGCGGAACCCGACGCTGTTGATCTTCCAGATCTTGCCGGACTCCAGCAATGATGTCGTCTAAAGCACCCACGATCGGCCCGATCAGTGTGCCCCGTAGCCCATGCGCTGCAGGACCACGGTCACAATGATGGCGACCACCGCCAAGCCCACGGCCACCCAAAACATTGGCCAGCTCCGCCCGGGAATGACCAAAGCGATCGCGCCCAAGATGAAGGCCACGAGCGCGATGACGGAGCCGGTCCACGCCGCCAGAGTGCGGCCGTGGTGCACATGCTTTCCGCGCCGGTTCACCACATATGTCAGGTCTGCGCGCTGTTGTGTGCCTGCCATGGTTCCCTCGTTTCTGCTGATCGGGATCTGCATCCTGAGCACGAACCGTCCAGGACTCCCGTCACGCTTCGCGCTCCTGCCGGCTGGTGTCCTCCATTGTGGCGCCTACGCCGCGATCATGCACATCGGGGTGTGGCACCGTGGCTTCCTCGCTCGCATCTGTGGTCGGATCGACGCCAGCATCCAGCGCTTTCCAGAGCTCGGCTGGATCGTCGGTGGCTGAGCCCTTCGCCTTGAGGGGTTCGGCCTGGAAACGATCGGATGCGGACGGCCAGGCCGCCGCAGTGATCACGGTCAGAACTGCGCCCCCGGCGACCAGCAGACCGGCGAGCGCGAAGACCCACGGCCACACCGTCGGGTTCAACTGGACTGCATCGGCGAGGCTGACTTCCCGCACCTCACTGCGGACGGCCGCGGCGCTGGGCGGCAGCCTGAGTCCGCCCACGATGGCGATTGCGAGGCCGATCAGCAGCAACAATGCGCCGACGACGCGGCGCCCGCGGACCCGGAGTGCCAGCAGCAACAACGTCCCCGCAAGCGCGACGATCGCAAGTGCTTGGCTCAATCCCGTAGTCGCCTGGGTTCCGCTGAACTTCACGACGGCACCCTGGCTGTCGGCTCGCCACCACGGCTGAGCACTGCCGACCAGCGCCAGCGCGCCGCCGATGATCAGGCAGCAGAAGGCCAATGTCCGACTCCTCATCAGGCCTCGGCTCCAGCTCCAGCGCTCGAGACAGCTGGTTTGACGGCGCTGAAGCTCTCAGCCACCGAGATAGCCCGAACCACCGCGGCCGCTTTGTTCTGGGTCTCCCGATCCTCGGTCGCGGGGTGTGAGTCGGCAACGATTCCGCCTCCGGCCTGGACATACGCAACGCCGTCGCGCAGTAGCGCCGTTCGGATTGCAATAGCGGCGTCGGCGTCACCGGCGAAGTCGAGATATCCGATCACCCCGCCGTAAAGGCCACGGCGCGAAACCTCGAGTTCGTCGATGATCTCCATGGCACGTACTTTCGGTGCGCCGGAGAGAGTGCCGGCCGGAAATGCCGCCAGGACCACGTCGAGTGCAGTGCAGTCTTCGGCAATCGTGCCGGTGACCGTCGACTCGAGATGCATGATGTGGCTGTAGCGGCGGACTTCCATGAACTCCACGACCTC
>Ga0081455_10004717_pt1 | contig 15152 bp, 19 predicted proteins | sample TabmetS3T2R1_FD_70207 | JGI IMG/M metagenome (GOLD analysis project Ga0081455, IMG submission 70207) | Tabebuia heterophylla rhizosphere microbial communities from the University of Puerto Rico - S3T2R1 | ecosystem: Host-associated > Plants > Roots > Rhizosphere ... | reverse complement strand
TGCACACGTTCATTGGACCAAAGGTGATGCTCAACTTGAACGAGATATAGATCGGAATCGAGGCCCCGCCTGAGAGAGAAAGACCCTCGGCGCTCTGCCACCGAAATTCGCGCTGGTGTGTAAGCGTGTGCTTTCACCTGCGATTTTCTCAAACAGTGTGACGAGGCTCGGGCTCCACAGCTCCTCCACGTAGGACGGCAATCGCCGATCCAGGGTCGAAGGGTGGGCGAGTGGCTTGAAAAATTTCGTTGGCCTCCGCGCTGCGCCGATCTTCACTCGCGGGAGATGGGCGGAGGGCGGGCGCTTCCTAGCGTGCCGAGCGCCCGCCCGCCACCGAAGCGGCAGTCCGCCCATTCGGAAGGAGGTGACCATGGAGATCACGCTTGTGGGCAGCGTCGCCGTGGGCGTCGCGTGGATCGTGCTCAACCTGTGGCTGCGCGCCAGGGGCGAGCGCGCGGTACAGCGCGAGCGCGCACGGCACGTCCTGCATCGACCCGGCCCTGGTCGCCGCAACCGCAAGCCGCGGCGCGTTGTCCGAGCCGCCTCCGCCGGCGGCCCAACCCCGAGCGCACGAGAGAGGAGGTAGCCATGTACGACCTGTACCTGGTCGCGCGGCGTCGCGAGCCTGAGGCGCCTCGCCTCGCCGCCGAGATCACGTTGCGGGCCCGTGCGGCCGCGCGTGTCGAGGAGCGCGAGCTCCTGCGAGCGGAACACCGCGAGACGCGGGTGAGAGCTCCCCGCCTGCCGCGGTTCGTGGCCCGCGCTCGGACCCGCCGGGCGCGAGCCCGCGCGCTCGAGGTCTAGCGATGCTCGAGCGAATCCGATGATGCGCCCCCGCCGAGCCGTCCAGGCGGGGGCGCCGGACGAGGATGGGTCGCGCCGCCCTCAGGAGGTCGCGGCCGCGTGCTGGTCGTGCGCCCACGCCTCCAGCAGCCCGCGGTAATGGGCCACGAAGTGGTCGTGCTCGTGCCGGGGAAACGTCGACGTGACCGTGCGCACGACCAGGCTGTCGAGCTCTGCGCTTTCCGCGTACTCGAGGACGAGCTCGTCGAGATGCGGAAGGACCTCCGCGCAGAACTCCTCGTACTCCTCGGTCTGGAAGTACTCCTCGGCGAAGACGCGGTAGGCCGCGAGCTTCTCCTCGTAGCTCAGATCCTCGCGGTCGCCGATCGCGAAGTACCGGCCCGCGTCCTGGTTGACGCGCATCGAGCGGCCGGTGACCGTGCAGAAGACGCTCCACTTGACGAGCGTGCGCATCGCCCAGAGGAAGTAGTAGTGCAGGCTCGTGAGCGAGACGTCGGGGGACGCGTTCGCGTAGTCGATCGGGTGAACCTCGCCGTCCTTCACGAGCGTCTCGCAGGAATTGAACTCCCAGCGGAAGAACGCGTTCACCAGCCGACCGATCGTCACGACCTCCCAGCCGGCCTCCGGGCCGAGAAAGTCGTGTTCGACCTGGTAGCGGTCGTGCATGGGGCGCGAAGGGTCGAAGCGCATGACGAGCGTCTCCGCCCCGATCGAGAGGCTGCGCGCAAACACGTCGAAGTCGACGGCGGCCTGCAGGTGCATGAGTCGTTTGCCGGACTCGTCGTAGCGGGCGTGGAGCTCGCGCGGGCCGTCGATCCGCGTGACGCCCACCCACGCGCCGCCGTCGAAGGGCTTCATGAAGAGTGGATAGCCGATCTCGCCCGCAATCGACGCGAGGTCGAAGGGGAGGTTGTACTTCGAGGCCGTGTACGCGAAGCGGTTGTCCACCGGCGGCCTCTTGTGCGGGATGAGCCAGGTCTCGGGGACCTTGAGCCCGAGTCGCATCATCGCGCAGTAGGCGGCGTGCTTCTCCATCGACTGGAAGGTGAAGGGGTTGTTGAGGAGGTACACGTCGTCCATCAGCGCGACCTTTTTCAGCCACTCGCGCGGAACGTAGTACCAGTGGGCGAGGCGATCGATGACAAGGGCGTGGCGGGGCCGGGCGCGCAGATCGAAGGGCTCGATGGAGATTCGCTCGGTGGCGAACTCGTGCTTGCGCCCCCGGTGGGTCACGGGCCCGAGCCGGGCGACGATGGTCTCGAACGCGCTCGGCCAGTCCTCCTCGGCGCCGAGCAGAAGTCCGATCAGGTGCCGTTCCGGCATGGACTAGAGGAAGCGGGGGAGGTGATGGGCGAGCTGGGCGCGCCACGAGGGCCAGTCGTGTGGGACGTCGTGGCCCCACAGGTCGACCTCGGCGCGGATCCCCTTCTCGGCGAGGAGGCCGCCGAATCGTTTCGTGCTCTCGAGCGCCCCCGTGGTGTCCTCCCACTGTCCCTGCCCGCAGACGAGCAGCAAGCTGACGCGTTGCCGGAGCCAGTCTAGGTGGTCGCCGTGGAGGTGGCTCACGTAGTCCATCGGGTTGTTGAAATAGACGGCGTCGCCTCGCTCGCCGCCGGCCACCACCGAGATGTCGTAGACGCCGCTGAAGCAGAGCGCGAGCGGGAAACCGTCTGCGCGGCGGAGGGCGAGGTTGGCGGCGTGGTAGGCGCCGAAGCTCGCGCCGGCGACCGCGATCTCGACCGGCTCCCCGCAGTCCTCCCTGATCCACGCGGCGACCTCGTTGACGATCCAGTCTTCGTAGGCCCCGTGCCGGCGGGCGCGCTCCTCGAGCGGCAGCTCGTGCGCGTGCCAGCTCTCCGAGTCGTAGCTCGAGACGCAGTACAGCTTCAGACGACCGGCTTCGAGGAGGCCTGCAACGGCCTCGACCATGCCGCGGTCCTCCCAGTCGGCAGCGCTTCCCTGCTCGCTCGGGAAGGCGATGAGCGGCCGCCCCCAGTGCCCGTACGCGAGCACGCGACCGGGGGCGCCGATCGCCTGCGAGTGGAGGGAGACGTCCCGGCGGTCTATCCCCACAGTCGCTCGAGGAAGCCGCGCAGGTGCGGGTCGAATGCATCGCGCCAGGCCACCCAGTTGTGAGTGTCGCGGGTGAGGCGGAGGCGCACGTCGTACCCCTGGCGGGCGAGCGCGGCCGCGACCGCGCGATTGTTCGTCAGGTTCTCCTCCGCCGAGCCGCAGGTCATGGTCACGGAGATGGCGTCGGGCCATTCCCGCGCGGCGAGGATGCGTCCCACGAACCGGGAGATCCGCCTGAAGTGGGGGAAGCCGGCCTCGTGCCTGTCGAAGCGCTGGCGGAAGAAGCTTCCTGACTGGAGGAAGAGCCCGCCGAAGGTGTCGGGGTAGAGACGGTGCGCGTGCAGCATGGCCAGGGCGCCCAGGCTCGTTCCCATCCCGGCGCGACCGCGGGCTCCTCCTTCGGTGGGCGCGAGAGGCTCCAGGCGAGGGAGTATCTCGCGCGCGAGTGCACGCGCGTAGAGCGCCGACGCCGAGTAGTCGCGGTTGCGCGCGATGGGGGGCACGAGCGCTACGCGGAGGAGAGGGAGATCGCCGGCGGCGCACGCGCCCGCCAGGAAGCGGATGAGGCCCGAGTACTCCGCGTACTCGGGCCCGTCGTGGGCGACGAGCAGCGGCAGCGGACGCCGGTCGACTGCGCCCGGCGGCGACCAGACGGTCACGGCGACGGTCGTGCGCAAGGTGCGGCTCCGGATGTCGACGGTGCGGTTCCGGCCGGCCGGGACGTCTCCCTCGAGCCAGGCCGGCGCGGTGTAGCCGGGGAACTCGAGCACCGACTTGTCGCCGAAGGGCCCGCGCGCCCGGCGCGGGTTCTCGGGGTCGCAGATCGTCTGGACCCCCTCGTCGGCGTCCGTGAGCTCGAGCTTGTACTCCATGCGCTCGACGGCCGGCCGGGGAAAGCGGAGCTCCCAGCTCGTGCCCCCGTTCGCCCCGTGGAACTCCGGGCCGACCCGCGGTCGCCAGAGCTCCTGCACGAGGCGCACCCTGCGGAGGCGGCGCTCGGGATCCGCGAGGGAGAGGACGACCTCCTCGCGGGCGGCTGAGTTGTCGGCCACGCGGGCAGGCTAGATGCTCGCCCGACGTCTAGGACGGCTCGAAGCGGTACACGAACGGCCCGCGGCCCTGGCGGTAGGCGAGGCCGATGACGAGCCGGGCGAACGCCTCGACCTCCGGCGTGTGCTCCGACCCCCCGACGTCGACGGGCTCGAAGCCCGCGTCCCGCATGAGCCCGGCGACGCGGGACTTGGCGTCGCCGTCGTCACCACAGAGGACGAGCGAGGCGGGGCGACTCGGAGGCGTGTCGTGCATGAACGTGGCGAAGACCGTGTTGAACGCCTTCACGACCCGGGCGCCGGTCGCGAGGCCGGCGATCGCCTTCCCGTCAGGCCCGCCGCCGAGGTTGTTCGTCGCGTCCACGAGGACCTTTCCGTCGAGCGACCCTGCTGCCGAGAGGACGTCCTGAGCCGCCGTCGCCGGAACGGCGAGCACGACCACGTCTCCGCCCTCGGCGGTCTCACGGACGGTGTCGCGCGTCGAGACGGTGACATCGTGGCCGGCTTCGCGCCACGTCGCGGCGAGCGCGCCTCCGACGCGGCCGGCTCCGAGAACTGCGATTCGCATGATTCCTCCTCGTGTAGCGCGCTCGACCCAGGGGCCGCCGCGTCAAGTAACAGACTGTTACTTGGCACTGCGCGCCTCCGGCCGGGCACGTGTTTTCGCGCGTATCCTGACCGGCTGAGGCCATGACACGGCGAAAAGTCCTGCTCATCGAAGACGAGGAGTCGATCTCCGAGCCGCTCTCGGCCGCGCTGGGCCGCGAGGGGTTCGACGTCGTCGTCGCCGGAACCGCGGCCGCGGGCCGCGACGCCTTCCAGGCGCGGTCACCCGATCTCGTCCTGCTGGACATCATGCTCCCGGACGGCGACGGCAGGGACATCCTGCGTGAGATTCGCGCGACGTCCCGCGTTCCGGTCGTTCTGCTCACCGCTCGCGGCGCGGAGGTCGATCGCGTGCTCGGCCTCGAGCTGGGCGCGGACGACTACGTGACGAAGCCCTTCAGCGCGGCAGAGCTCGTCGCCCGGATGCGCGCCGTCCTCCGCCGGACCGCAGCGTCACCGGTCACGGAAGGCGCCAAGCTCGAGGCGGGCGACGTCCGCATGGATCTCGACCGCCGCCAGGTGACGCGCGCCGGCGAGCAGGTCGACCTCACCGTGAAGGAGTTCGAGCTGCTGCGCGTCCTACTGGAGCACGCCGGAAAGCTCGTCCGCCGCAAGGCGCTCATGGACGAGGTGTGGGACCCGGGCTGGTGGGGCTCGACGAAGACGCTCGACGTGCACGTGAGCTCGCTCCGCAAGAAGCTCGGTGACGATCCTTCCTCGCCGCGCTACATCCACACCGTCCGCGGCGTCGGCTTCCGCTTCGCCTCCGCCGACGAGCTCGACGAATGAGCTTCCGCACCCGGCTCGTCCTCGCCGCCGCGTACCTGGTGACGGCGGTCGTCGTGGCGCTCGAGATCCCGCTCGCGCTCAACATCCAGCGGCGGCTCGAGTCCGAGTTCCGGTCTGCGGTGCTCGGCAACGCCGCGGTCCTGGCGGCGCAGGTCGCCGACGACGTAGGGCAGGGAGGCGCGGGCGCCCCGGCCCGTCTGGGCGCGCAGGCGCGCGAGACCGCGCAGAGAACCGGCGAGCGCGTCGTCGTCACCGACCGGCGCGGGCGGGTGCTGGCCGACAGCACCGGGGAGGCGGCGCCGGGCACCCTCTACGCGACGGACGCACGACCCGAGTTCTCCAACGCGCTCTTCGAGGGTCGCATCGACTTCCGTCGCCGCTTCAGCGACACGCTCGGGGAAGAGCTCGAGCTCGTCACCGTTCCGGTCCTCGACGGAGGGAGCGTCGTGGGGGCGGTGCGCATGTCTGCGCCTACCGGAGAGGTCGCCGCGAACGTGCGCGAGAGCTGGCTTCGCCTCGCGCTGATCGGGCTCTCCGTCATCGCCGCCGCGCTCGTCCTGGCCTGGTTCCTGGCCGACTCCATGGCGCGCCCCTTGCAGCGGCTCGCCCGGACGGCACGGGATCTCGGCCGCGGCGACCTCGACGCCAGGGCGCCCGAGAAGGGACCCCGCGAGCTCCGCGAGGTGGGCCAGGCCTTCAACGGGATGGCGCGGGCGCTCGCCGCCAACCTCCGGGCCCAGCGAGACTTCCTCGCGAACGCGTCGCATCAGCTGCGGACGCCGCTCACCGGCCTGCGGCTCCGCCTCGAGGCACTCGCGGAGGAGCCCGGGCCTGCGGGCAGGCAGGCCGAGAAGGCCGAGGCGGAGCTCGACCGCCTGAGCGCGCTCGTGGATGACCTGCTCGAGCTGGCCCGCGCCTCCTCGGTCGAGGAGACCGGGCGCACGGTCGATCTCGCCGAGGCCGCCCGCGCCGCCGTCGAGCGCTGGAGGGAGCCGGCGGAGCAGGCCGAACGCCACATCGCCCTCGGCCGGGACACGAGCGCGATGGTCTGGTCGAGCCTTGCCGACCTCGGCCACATCCTCGACAACCTGATCGAGAACGCCCTGCGCTACTGCCCCCCGGGCACGGAGGTCACCGTCGAGGCGACGAGGAGCGACGGCGCAGCGTCCCTGATCGTCTCCGACACGGGCCCGGGGATCCCGGTCGGGGACCGCGAGCGGATCTTCGAGCGCTTCTACCGCGGGGCAAACGGCCGTCAGACCGGCCCGGGCACGGGGCTCGGGCTCGCCATCGTCGCCGAGGTGGCCACCCGGTGGGGCGCCGAGGTGCGCCTCCTCGAGGGGGAGGGAACGCGCGTCGAGGCGCGGTTCCCGGTCTCGCCTACCGTTTCTTGACCATTCGTTTGCCGGCGTCTTGCGAGGGCGCTGCTACGTTGACCGCATGCCGCTCATGCGAGCTCTCGCCGTCGTCGTCGTCGGGCTGGCCTTGCCACTCGGACTCGCGCTCGGCGTGTACGCCGCCTCGTCCGACTCGCTCGCCGCGGTGCCCGTCGTGGTTCCGACCGGCGAGGTGGGCCGACCGGCCGAGCGCGAGCAGACACGGCCGGCGACGACCACCTCCGGAAAGACGACGACCGACGACACCAGGAGCACCACGACCGAGGACACCACGACCACTCACACGGAGACCGAGGACGACGACTCGAGCGGGCGCGGTCGGGGCCGGGGCCGGGGCGGCGACGACCACTCGGGGTCGAGCGGCGACGACGACTAGACGCGGCGTCCCGGGCTGCGGCCGGCCGCGCTTGACCAAGCCTTAACCAGGCGCTCGGCAAACCCTCACGGAAGTGAAGCCCGGGCTTGAGACGGGGCCTCCTAGGCTCGAAGGGTGAACAGAAACGAGCCAAGAGGAGGCGAAAGATGAAGTTCGTGACTATCTTCGTGGGGCTGGTGCTCGCGGTAGGAATCGTGGGCAGCCTGGCCCTCGCCAGGGACGGAGGGTCCTCCGACCCACCCGCTCCCGGAGGCGTGGACATCAGCGGCCCGTGTGACGAGGCGGAGAACCTGAACGACGCCCGCTGCGCGGGAGTCGCGGTGCCGCGCGCCGACGACCCCGTCCGCGCCCCTGTCGGCGGCGTTGACATCAGCGGCCCGTGCGACGAGGCCGAGCATGCGAACGACCCGCGCTGCACGGGAATCGCGGTGCCACGCGCCGACGACGCCGTCCGCGCCCCTGTCGGCGGCGTGGACATCAGCGGCCCGTGCGACGAGGCCGAGCATGCGAACGACCCGCGCTGCACAGGCGCCCAGGCGCCGGCCGGCGACGACCGCTCGGGCCGCTCGGAGTCGGATGACTCCGGCCACGGCTCGGATGACTCCGGCCACGGCTCGGACGACTCGGGCCACGGCTCGGACGACAGCTAACCCCCCAAACGAGCTGGAGCCGCGCGCGCCCCTCACTCTCCCGCGCGCGGCTCCGGCCCTTCTCGCACGCAAGAGCCCCGACGCGCCGCCCGCCGCTCCGGTCACCATGAAGGGGATCGTGAACTCGAGGATCATGTAGCCGTGAGCAGGCCGGCGGCGAGCACCGCGTGAGCACGGGGCCGTGGACGGCGCGGACGATCGCCGTGCGGGGCGTACTCCTCCTCGTGACCGCGGTCTCGCTCTACCTGCTCATGCCGAGCCTGCTCGAGGTCTTCACCTCCTGGCGCGAGCTCCTGGAGCTTCGGCCGGCCTGGTTCGCGGCAGCGCTCGGCTTCGAGGTTGCGAGCTTCCTCGCCGTCTGGGAGCTGCAGCGGATCGCGCTCGGGACGCGCAGCTGGTTCGCCGTCGGCACGTCCCAGCTCGCGGGCAACGCGCTCAGCCGCGTCGTGCCCGGCGGCATGGCGACCTCCGGAGCGCTGCAGTACCGGATGCTCGCCCGCGCCGGCATTCCGAGCGGGCGGATCGCGTCGGCGCTGACCGCCACGTCCGGGCTTCTCTTCGCCTCGCTGGTCGCCCTCCCGCTGCTCGCCATCCCGGCCGTGATCGGCGGGACGCCCGTGGACCGCAGCCTCGAGCAGTCGCTCTGGCTGGGGGCGGCGGCCTTCGTCCTCATGCTGGCGGCCGGCCTCGCCGCGTTCGCCTTCGACCGTCCCGTGCGACTGGTCGGCCGGGCGCTCGAGGCTCTCTCGCGGGTGATTCGACGCCCGAGGGAGGGCCTGGCCGACCGGCTGGCGAGCGAGCGCGACGCGATCAGGGCCGTGCTCGGCGAGCGCTGGAAGATGGCTCTCACGGCCGCGGTGGGGAAGTGGCTCTTCGACTACCTCGCGCTCGTCGCGGCGCTCTACGCGGTGGACACCGACGCTCACCCCTCGCTCGTACTCCTGGCGTACGTCGCTGCGTCCTTCCTCGGCATGATCCCGCTCACCCCGGGCGGCCTCGGCTTCGTCGAGGCCGGCCTGACCGGGACGCTGGCGCTCGCGGGTGTGCCCGGAGGCGCCGCCGTGGTGGCGACGCTCGCCTACCGCCTCGTGTCGTTCTGGCTGCCCATCCCGGCGGGCGGCGCCGCCTACTACCTCTTCGGCCGCCGCTATCCGGACCCGGAGCGGACTACGTCGCCTCCAGCTCCCGCCTGACCTTGCGAATGAGGAAAGCGCCCAGGATGTCCCCGATCCCTCGGATGACGCAGAAGACGCCCGTCAGCGTCAGCAGGAGGAAGACCGAGCGATCGTCCTCGCCGACGGCCCAGACACCCAGCGCGATCATGATGATCCCCTGGAGGAGGACGACCCACCAGAGCTCGCGCTCCCGGTTCGAGAGCGCGGCGAAGACGTCGAAGATCCCGGCGATGAGCAGAAACCAGCCGAGGAGGAGCCCGAGCACGACGAGGGTCTCGCCCGGGTAGACGAAGGCGACGATCGCCGCGCAGAAGGCGATGATCGAGCCGATCACGAACCACCAGCTCGAGACGATCGCGGCGATGAACCAGCTGAAGGCGGAGAAGAGGAACGAGAGGCCGATCAGGATCGAGACCGTGAGCAGCGACACCTGCTCGAAGGAGAGGATGATGAAGCCGAGGACGAGGAAGGTGATTCCGCTCACGAGCCCGAACCACCACACGCTGGTGGCCGCGAGGGTCGCTTGCCGTTCCGAAGGTGTCACCATGTCTCGAACCTCCTGCGAGGGGTCAGCCGCAGGGCGCCGTCTTCATTCTCGTCGGCTCACCCGTTCCCTTCCCGCCGTTCGAGGGCGGCCTCGGCTTCGGGAGTGAGCTCGACGGCCAGGAGCTCGCGCGCGAAGGGCGCCATGCGCTCGCGCAGGAGGCTCCAGTCGGCGTCGGAGACGAGGATGCAGAGCGCGGCCTGGCCAGGGCGGAGGTCGGCTCCGAGCCGCTTCATCCGGGAGTTGTCGATGCCCGTGTCGATGAACGTGAGGCCGCCGCCTGCGGCCATCCCGACCAGGGTCGCTGCGACCGGAAGGCCCAGCAGCAGCCCCCCGAGGATGCCGGCGACTCCTCCCGCGACGATGCCGCTCCCGGTGGAGAGCTCGCGCCGCTGGTGCAGCTCGACCTTCCCGGACGAGGTCTTGACGACGATGGCGGCGTCGTCGAGGCGGACCACACCTTCGCGGGCGAGGCCCTCGAGCACCGCGAAGGCCCGGTCGGCCTCGTCACGGCTCTCGAGCGCTGCGGCTGCGAAGCTGCGGGGCTTCTTCCTCATCGGGCTTCCTCCGACCTGGAGATCGTAAGCGTCCCGCCCAGCGGGAGGACGCGCACCTGGGTCTCGGGCGCGAGCTCGGCGACGGCTCGCCTGAACTCCGCGGGCGGCTCGACCAGGAAGGATCCCCGGCGCTCCTGGAGTGGGTAGTACGTGCCCCAGTGGATGGGCACGGCGATGCCCGCCCGGAGGCGCGCGACGCCCTCGGCGGCGCTGCGCGGGTCGAGGTGCCCGGGGCCGAGCGAGGGGCCCCAGCCCCAGATCGGCACGAGTGCGACGTCGAGGGGTCCGAGGGCTGCCATGCCGTCGAAGAGGTCGGTGTCCCCCGCGAAGTACACGGACATTGAGCCGGCGGTGACGAAGCCGAGCGACGCCGCCTTGCCCATGAACGGCCCGCGGCTCGCCGGGTGCTCGGCGTGCGAGGCCCTGACGACGAGGCCCCGGACACGCGTCTCCTCGCCAGCGCCGAGCTCGACCACGTTCTCGAAGCCCTGTCTGCGAAGGAGTGGCCCCGCCCTCAGCGGGGCGACGATCCGAACCGAGTGGGACAGGCGCCGGAGCGAGGGGAGGTGCAGGTGGTCGTAATGGACGTGCGAAAGGAGGACGGCGTCCACCTCGCCGAGGCCGTCGGGATCGACGGGAGCAACGCGTCTCAGGTGAGCCACCCGGTTGCGAAGGAGCGGATCCGTCAGCAGCCGGACGCCGTCCAGCTCGATCAGCACTGTCGCGTGGCCGATCCACGTGAGGCGAGCTTCCGGGGGCTCAGGGCGTGCCGTCGCGATTCTCCTCGTGTCCGGGCGTCCTCCGGATGCTAGTCCGCAGACAGGGGGTGACAGCCGCCTGTTGTCTTCGTAGACTCAGCACCGTGGCGGACGAGCAAGGCGCAGCCGGCTCCCCCCAGCCGTCGTCAGGGAGGCGCTTCCGCTTCCGGCGGGCGAGCCGACCCGAGGGCGGGCTCTCGCACAAGCGCATGCTCGCGGTCCGCAGCCTGGTGGTTGTCGGCACCCTGCTCCTGTTCATCTCGGTGCTCGCCGTCTGGGTGAACCGGCTCGCGCTCGACACCGACACCTGGGTGGACACCAGCGAGCAGCTGCTCGAGGACGACGAGATCCGCCAGAGGCTCGCCGTCGTCATCACGGAGCAGCTCTACGCGAACGTGGACGTCACGGCGGAGCTCCAGCAGGCGCTGCCGCCGCAGGCCCAGGCGTTCGCGGCCCCGGCCGCCGCAGGCCTCAAGGAGGTGACGCAGCGCGCCGCGCTGCGCGTGCTCGAAGGGCCGCGGGTCCAGGCGGCCTGGCGCGAGGCCAACCGGGTCGCGCACGCGCAGTTCGTGAACCTCGTCGAGGGCGGCGGCGACGTCGTTTCGACCGAGGGCGGCGAGGTCCGGCTCTTCCTTCGCCCGTTGCTCGAAGAGGTGGCCCAGGAAACCGGCCTCGGCGAGCGACTCCTGCAGCGGCTTCCCGAGGACGCGGGCGGCATCGTGATCCTCCAGAGCGACCAGCTGGGCACGTTGCAGACGCTGATGCGCATCCTCGACGTGCTCGCCACCTTCCTGTGGGCGATCGCGCTCGCGCTCTTCGCCCTCGCGGTGTACCTCTCGCCCGGGCGGCGCCTGAAGACCCTGAGAGGCATCGCCTACGGCTTCCTCTTCGTGGGCCTGGCGGTGCTCGTCGTCCTCCGCGTCGGGGGGAACTTCGTGCTCGAGTCCTTGGTCAAGGTGCCCGCCAACGAGGTCCCGGCGCAGCACGCCTTCGAGATCTTCACGGCCCTCTTGAAGACGTCGGCGTGGGCGCTCGTCGTCCTGGCCCTCATCGTCATCGTCGGTACCTGGCTCGCCGGCCCGGGAAGGCGCGCGACCGCGTTCCGCCGCGGCGTCGCACCGGTCATGCGGGAGCGCCCGGAGATCGTCTGGGGCGCATTCGCGTTCATCGTGCTCCTCGTGCTGCTGTGGGGGCCGACCAAGGCGACCCGCAACCTGGTGGGAATCGTCGTCCTCGTGGGGCTCGCCGCCCTCGGCCTCGAGGCGTTCCGGCGGCTGACCGTGCGCGAGTTCCCGGAGGCGTCCCTAGAAGGCTGGAGCTTCGGGGGCGCCGCGCGCTCCGCGTTCGGACGCGGTCGCGGTGGCTCGACGGCCGAGCCCGGCGAGCCGGGCGACCGGGTCGGGCAGCTGGAGCGCCTCTCGACGCTCCATCAGCAAGGCGCGCTCACGGACGACGAGTTCCAGGCCGAGAAGGCGGCCGTCCTGCGCGCACATCCGCAGGTCTGAGGCGCGGCAGTACCGTCGGCCCGGCGCGGATTACCTCTCGTTCAGGCTCAGTACGCTTCGTCGCTCCCGTACGTCGTCAGTGCGTACACCACCAGGATGTTGATGGTGATCAGGATCACGCTGGCGAAGGGGTACGTGAAGATCCAGAAGATGTTCAGGACCGCGCCGACACAGCCGGCGAAGATGCCGACGATGTAAGCCCACGAGGCGCGGCTGAAGACCCCGACGCCGGCGGCGAACAGGATCGCGCCGACGACGATGTAGAACCAGCCCCAGGCCTCGATGTTGTTGTTCCAGAAGAGCGCGTCGATCGAGGTGTCCTGCGCGTCGAGGGCCCAGAAGCCGTTGAGGATGTCCATGGCACCGGCGATGATCAGCATCAGCGCCGCGAACGTGAGCCAGCCTCGGCCGCGGCGGGGGGGCGCAGTGGTCGTCATCTTCTGCTCCTTTCTCCTGCGAGGGGATGATCGCCTGAAGCGTGCCCGTTCGGCCGGACGATGCGGCTCATGTCGCCGCAGGCTGGCGCGCCCGGCGCTCGAGCGCGGCCGTCGTCACCCACGCCGCAACGGTCGCCAGGACTGCCGCCGACACGGTGTCGACGCCCGAGGAGCCGACGAGCAGCGCAGCAAAGACAAGCGGGGCGAAGAGAAGGCGGGTCATCGCGGCCATGCCTGCCGCCGAGCCGGCCGCGACGGCCAGCGTGGGCGAGACGTCGAAGGCGATCACCGCGAACATCGCCAGGCCGACGCCGAGGAAGATGGCGGGGAACACCGGGCCTCCTCGGAACCCGCAGCCCAGGCAGATCGCGTACGCCAGTCCCTTGGCGACGACCAGCACGAGCACGGTTCCGGCCGAGCTCTCGGCCACGAGATCGGGCACGGCGGCCTGACCCGAGAAGAGGACGTCCTGGGAGTTAGCGCCGAGCGCGTCGGCCGCCACCGCCAGGACGCCGGTGGCCATGCCTCCTGCAAGGAGCAGAGGGCCCATGCCCAGCCGCGTCTCGCGGTCTGCGGCTCGGCGCGCGAGCACACGGACGGTCTCGATCGCCACGGCGGCGGCGATGCCGATCGCCAGAGCCACGAGCAGGTCGAGGACGTGCGTGCCTTCGTAGGGCGGGAGGCCCGGCACTGTGAGCTCGGACTCCTCGATGCCGCCCCAGTTCCCGAGCCCGATGAAGAGCAGGTAGCCGATCGCCGCCGCGACGAGGCCGGGGACGAGAACGGGGATGAGCGTGGCGCCCATGCCGATCCCGGCCTCCACGAGCAGCAGGCCGGCGACGAGGGGCCCGCCGAAGAGCGCCGAGATCGCGGAGAAGGAGCCCGCCGTCGCCAGGATTCGGTCCTGCTGCGGGCCGAGCGTGACGAATCGCGCCACGGCCAGTCCGACGAAGGATCCGAGCGCGATCAGCGGGGCCTCGGGCCCGAGCACCGCCCCGAAGGCCAGCGTCCCGAGCGCGGCGAGCGCGATCCCCGGGGCGTGGGAAAGAGGAGTCGGCTCCACACTGAGGCCCTCGAGGGGTGAGTGGCCGCCGTCGCCGGGCAGCGTCTTGCGCGCCAGCAGAACGACGCACGCTCCCGCCACGGGGAGGCCCACGACCAGGAACCACGGAGGCGAGGAGTAGCCGAACGCGTCTGTCAGGTCGTCCCAGAGCCACCCCTCGACCTCGTGCACGAGGGCGAGGAACCCCGCCGCGAGAAGCGCCGCCGGAGCGCCGATCACGGCGCCGAGTAGAACCAGGCGGAGGTACGCCGACCCCTTCAGTTGAGCTCCCTCGGGGGCCGTTGTCACGCCGGGACCGTATCGCCGGGCCCGGCTACCGCAAGCGAGCGCTCGGCCGTTACTCGATTATCCGCTTTGGTGGCTCGTTGCCGTACGGCACGAGCAGCCCGTAGATGACGATCACGTTCAGCGCGATCGTGACGAGCGCCCAGAGCGGGAAGGCGACGAGGAACGCGATCTGACCAACTGCGTTCACCATGGCGAGGATCACACCGACCACTCGGGCCCAGGTGCGGCCGCTGTAGATGCCGAAGCCCACGAGCACCTGGATGACGCCGAAGATGAGGAAGAACCAGCCCCACGCGGTGTAGTCGGCGAAGAGCAGGCCCTCGTCGGCGACGACGAACGCCTCGTCCTTGGCAAGCGCGACCAGGCCCTGGACGACGTTGAAGGCGCCCACGAGGACGAACAGCGTTCCGGCAAAGGTGAGCAACCCCGACCTGGGCGCCGACGTGCCGCTCGGAGCATCCATGGTTCCTCCTTGTACGTGTGAACCGACGGAAGCATGAGTCTCGCACCCCGGGGCGGACGGCGCACCTCCGAGCGCCGCGCGGCTCCGTCAGCCCGGCGGAATAGCCTCAGCAAGATGAGACCGGAACGGCCGCCGGTCATCCCCAGGCGGATCGAGCGACTGCTCACGAGCCGCCACATCGTGCTGCGCCTCCTCGCGACCACGACCTCGCTCGTCCTCGCGGGCGGCATCCTCATGTCGATCCTCGACCGTGAAGAGTTTCCGTCCGTCTGGCTCGGCCTGTGGTGGGCGGTCCAGACCGTGACGACCGTCGGATACGGCGACATCGTTCCGACCCAGGTCGAGGGCCGCATCATCGCTTCGCTCGTCATGCTCATCGGGATCGGCTTCCTCTCGCTCATCACGGCAACGGTCGCGTCGACCCTCATCGCCCGGGCCGACGAGGCCAGCAACGCCGAGCAACGGGAAGCGGTCGCCGACGCCTTCCGGCGGATCGAACAGCGCCTTGACGAGCTCGAGCGGCTGCTGCGCGCCGAGCGCCGCCCCCGCGAGAGCTAGCTAGATGGTTGACCGGAAAGTGTGGTGCCGGCGGGGGCGTCCGTGACCGAGCATGAGGCC
>Ga0081455_10004716_pt1 | contig 15152 bp, 11 predicted proteins | sample TabmetS3T2R1_FD_70207 | JGI IMG/M metagenome (GOLD analysis project Ga0081455, IMG submission 70207) | Tabebuia heterophylla rhizosphere microbial communities from the University of Puerto Rico - S3T2R1 | ecosystem: Host-associated > Plants > Roots > Rhizosphere ... | reverse complement strand
CGGCTGGGCCAGCACACACGCCAGCTCCTCGGGGAGCTCGGCTACACGACCGAGGAGATCGAAGCCCTGCTCGACAGCACGTGCCGCGAGCCGTGAACGACATCGACCGAGAGAGGACCATGGACATCGAAGCGACACTCCAGGCGCTGGTCGACCGCCAGCAGATCGTCGACACGCTCTACCGCTACGCGTCGACGATCGACACCAAGGACTACGCGACGCTTCGGTCGCTCTTCGTCGACGACGCCGTCGGCCAGTACGCCGGCGCCGAAGGTGTCCACGACTTCGGTGTGGCCCGGCGTACCCGGTTCGACGACCTCCCGCGCCAGCAGGTCGGCGTCGATCACGAGGGCACCGCGGGCGGCCAGCAGTCGGCTGACCTCGCTCTTGCCCGAGCCGATGCCGCCGGTGAGGCCGATCCGAAGCACCGGCTCAGACCGCGCGGCCGAAGGTCTGGCGGTAGTGCTGCGGTGACGTGCCGCGGATCTGGGCGAAGTGGTGCCGGAGCGCCGCGGCATTGCCGAAGCCGACCTCGATCGAGATCTGCTCCACGGACAGGTCGGTCCGCTCGAGCAGTTCCTCGGCGCGCTGGACCCGCTGCTGGATGATCCACTGATGTGGGGTGGTCCCGGTCTCGTCGCGGAACCGGCGGGCGAACGTCCGGGGTGACATGTGGACTCGATCGGCCAGGTCCTGCACCGCGTGCCGCTCGTCGAGGTGCTCCATGATCCAGGTCAGCAATGGGGCGAGGGTCTCGGCCGACGAGTCCGGCATCGGCGTCCGTACGTACTGGGCCTGCCCACCGTCGCGCTGCGGCGGCGTGACCATCCGACGAGCCGCCATGTTGGCTGCCGTGGCGCCCCACTCCTTGCGCATGATGTGAAGGCAGGCGTCGAGGCCGGCGGCCGAACCGGCGCTGGTGATGATCGGGTGGTCGTCGACGTAGAGCACGCCCGGGTCGACCTTCGCCAGGGGGAAGCGCTCGGCGAGCTCTTCGGAGTACATCCAGTGGGTCGTGCACTGGCGGCCGTCGAGCAGTCCGGCCGCGCCCAGCGTGAAGGCGCCGATGCAGACCGACAGGATGCGGGCACCGCGGTCGTGGGCCCGCTGCAGCGCGTCGACGACGGCCAGCGGGACTGGCTTGTCGCGCGGCATCGCCGGCACCGCGACCAGGTCGGCCTCGTCCAGCCGTTCGATCCCGTGATGGACCTCGAGGTCGAAGCCCATCGACGTCTTGACCGGCCCGGGCCGCTCGGCGGCCACGGCGAACTCGGTGTACGGCACCCCCTGCTCCCGCCGGTCGACCCCCCAGGCCTCGCACAGCACACCCAGCTCAAAGGGTGCGACTCCGTCGAAAACCACCGCGGCGACGTTGGTCAACATGGGCTCTCCCAGCTACCGAATGAGGTTGGCAGGATATCGACTATACATGGCGTCTCTGCCACTGGTGGCAGTATATCGCGTCAGCAAGAATAACTGCCATGAGCATTTACATCGCCTTCACCCTCCTCATCCTGGGCCTGGCCGTGATGGTCGCGGTCGTCGCGGAGCTGAACCGCGCGATCCGTGGTGACGGCTATGGCCTCCGGCCGGCACCGCGCAGTCTGGCCGACGACAACGAAAACCGATCCCAGACCCTTCGCCGACTCGCTCACTAGAGCCGGCTCGGACACTCGAAAGCCCCGCATCCCTCGCCACTGCCGAGGGATGCGGGGCTTTCGTCTGTCGCGGGGTCGATCGCTTTGGCGGTCAGCCCTGACCGGTGAGCTTCTCGCGAAGCGCCTGGAGTGCCTCGTCGGACGCGAGCGCGCCCTCGGCCTCCGGGCCCGGGGTCGCCGCCGGGGCCGATGAGGTGTATTCGTCGCCCTCTTCTCCCGGCTCCGATTTCTTCTCGGCGTCGGCCTGCTGGGCGTCGGCCACCTGCTTCTTGTGGGCCTCCCAGCGGGCGTGCGCCTCGGCGTACTGGGCCTCCCAGGTCGCCCGCTGCTCCTCGTAGCCCTCGAGCCACTCGCCGGTGTCCGGGTCGAAGCCGTCGGGATAGACGTAGTTGCCCTGCTCGTCGTAGCTGCTGGCCATGCCGTAGAGGGTCGGGTCGAAGTCCTCGTCGGAAGCCAACGCCGACTCGTTGGCCTGCTTCAGCGACAGCGAGATGCGGCGCCGCTCGAGGTCGATGTCGATGATCTTGACCATGACGTCGTCGCCGACCTGGACGACCTGCTCCGGGATCTCCACGTGGCGCTCGGCCAGCTCGGAGATGTGCACCAGGCCCTCGATGCCCTCCTCGACGCGGACGAACGCGCCGAAGGGTACGAGCTTGGTGACCTTGCCCGGCACGATCTGGCCGATCTGGTGGGTACGAGCGAAGTGCTGCCACGGGTCTTCCTGCGTCGCCTTGAGCGACAGCGACACGCGCTCGCGCTCCATGTCGACGTCGAGAACCTCGACCGTGACCTCGTCGCCGACCTGGACGACCTCGCTGGGGTGGTCGATGTGCTTCCACGACAGCTCGGAGACGTGGACGAGACCGTCGACCCCACCGAGGTCGACGAAGGCTCCGAAGTTGACGATGCTCGACACGACGCCCTTGCGGATCTGACCCTTGGCGAGCTGGGTGAGGAAGTTCTGTCGCACCTCGGACTGCGTCTGCTCGAGCCAGGCCCGACGGGACAGGACCACGTTGTTGCGGTTCTTGTCGAGCTCGATGATCTTGGCCTCGATCTCGCGGCCGACGTACGGCTGGAGGTCGCGCACTCGGCGCATCTCGACCAGCGACGCGGGGAGGAAGCCGCGGAGGCCGATGTCGAGGATCAGACCGCCCTTGACCACCTCGATGACGGTGCCCGTGACGACGCCGTCCTCTTCCTTGAGCTGCTCGATCGTGCCCCACGCCCGCTCGTATTGAGCGCGCTTCTTCGACAGGATCAGACGGCCTTCCTTGTCCTCCTTCTGCAGGACAAGCGCCTCGACCTTGTCGCCGACCGCCACGACCTCGTGGGGATCCACGTCGTGCTTGATCGACAGCTCGCGGGAGGGAATGACCCCTTCGGTCTTGTAGCCGATGTCGAGCAGAACCTCGTCTCGATCGACCTTGACGATCGTGCCTTCCACGATGTCGCCGTCATTGAAGTACTTGATCGTCTCGTCGACGGCGGCGAGGAAGGCGTCCTCCGTGCCGATGTCGTTGACCGCTACCTGCGGCGTCTCCTTCTCGGGAGGTGCGTCGATGCTGCTCGTCATGTGGGGATGGACTCCGATGGGCAATCTGGTTGTCGGGTGGGCGCGCGACAAGCCTCCCGCGATCTGCCGAGGGGCCGGGTGGAGCCGCCGATAACCGGCGACCGTCCAGAAGTTCGACATGGCGCGAGCACGAACCCGCTAGGTCTGGGGGTCGTACAGGCTCATAGCGCAACTGTCAGCGTACGGGGGCGCGGCTAGGCGGGTCAACGCGGGCTAATGAATAGCAGGTGCGAGGAATGCCCGAAGCGCTCCGATATAGAGTGCCACGTCGACTGCGCCCATCAGCTCGCGCGCCGAATGCATCGCCAATTGCGGCGCGCCGACGTCCACCGTCGTGATGCCGACCCGGCCGGCCATGATCGGTCCGACGGTCGATCCGCAGGGCAGGTCGGCCCGATGCATATAGCGCTGCCACGGCACGCCGGCCTGGTCGCAGGCGGCCGCGAACGCTCCGGCGCCGACCGCGTCGGTCGCGTAGCGCAGCTGGTAATGGACCTTGAGCACCGGCCCGCCACCGGGCTGGATCCGGTGCGACGGCTCGTGCCGGTCGACGTAGTTGGGATGCGTCGCGTGCGCCATGTCGCCGGAGGCACACATCGACCCGGCCAGCGCCCGGAGGAAGTCCTGCCGATCACCGCCCGCGGCGATGCCGATGCGTTCGAGCGTCGACCCGAGCAGGTCGCTGAACGCGCCGCGCTCCGACATGCTGCCGACCTCCTCGTGGTCGAACAGCACCAGCACCGGGACGACGTCGCGAGCCTCGTCGACCGCCGCGAGCAGCGCCCGGGTGCCGGCGTAGCAGGTGCCTTGATTGTCCAGGCGGGGTGCGCTGAGCAGATCACCCTCGCGGCCCATCAGCCGACTCGGCGTCAGGTCGTGGGTCATCAGCTCCCAGCCGAGTACGTCGGGGGCCGCGACGCCGAGGTCGGCCGCGACGTACTCGGCGAAGTCCGCGGGCTCCGATCCGATCCCCCACACCGCGTCGAGGTGCTGCTGCGGGTTCAGCTCCGCCCGCTTACGGTCGTCCATCAGGTGGATCGCCAACTGCGGCACCCGCACGACCGGATCGTCGACGAGCAGCAGTCGCTGCTCGATCCGGCCGCCGACGCGGACGGTGACGCGACCCGACAGGCCGAGGTCGCGGTCCAGCCAGGAGTCGAGCAACGGCCCGCCGTAGGGCTCGAGGGCCACGACCTCCCAGCCGACCCGGGACCGGCTCGGATGCTGTTTGACGCGGAGGTTCGGGCTGTCGGTGTGGCCGCCGACCAATCGGAACGGCGTCGTCGGCCCGCTAGCGGACTCGGTCGACCAGGCGACCAGCGACCCGCCGCGTACGACGAGGTAGCGGCCCGGCTCGGTCGGCCAGGCGGCGGTCTCGTCGAGGCGCCGGAAGCCGACTGCCTCCAGCGTCCGCACGACGCTGGCGACGACATGGAACGGCGACGGCGACGCGTCGACGAACGCGCACAGTCCTTCCGCGTCGGCACGATGCTGCTCGGCGAAACGGACCGTGGAGGTCGACGCGTTCATGGCGGCGATGCTAGCGGGGACGGCTGACCGGTCCGGAGTGACGAGTCTGACCCGGCCTAGAGCCGCGCGTTCAGGTCGCCGGTGCGGGCGATGACCTGGAGGAGCCGGTCGGCCCGCTCGACGATCGGGTCCCGGGCGCTGCGACTGGCCAGCTCGATCAGCGCCCACAGGTCACTGGCGTGGGCCAGGGTGAGCGGATCGTCGGCGAGGCCCGGCGTGTTGGCCACGAAGTGCTCGAGGATCGCCCAGGACCACGGCGTTCCCCGGTCGAACCGCAACAGGTTGCCGAGATCCGCGTACGGCGACCCGGCGTGGGCGAACTCCCAGTCGAGCATTGCCGTCACCTGGCCGGAGACCGGGTCCACCAGGATGTTCTTCGGGTTGAAGTCGCTGTGCACCAGGCAGGTGCGATGAACCGTGTCGAGGAGGCCGTCGGCGGCCGCGCACATGTCGCGCAGCGAGCGGACCAGACCGGCGTCCCAGCGCCCAAGAGCCCCGCCGGCGCCGACATGCCGATCGAGCCACGACACCAGGCCGTCGGCCGGCGCCTCCCGGTCGCTGAGTCGCAGGTCCGCGTCGACGAAGGTCGCCGGCCGCATGAACGGGATCCCGGACAGCGTCGTCAGGACCCCGGCGACCGACCGGGCCAGCCGGGCACCGAGCTCAGGCTGGGCCTGGGCGAGGACCGTGTCGAGCCGCTCCCCCGCCATGTAGGTGATCAGCAGATGCGCCGGCGAGCTCGGAACGGTCGGGTCGGGACGCCGCAGGTCGAGCACCCGCGGCACCGGGATCAGCCCGCGGACCAGATGCAGCAGCGCCGCGTCGATCGCCGCCCGCTCCGGCTGCTTGCCATAAACCCGAAGCACCGCGGGCTCCCCTGGCCGCTCGACGAGGAACGTCTCACCGCTATAGCCACCGGCGAGCGGGCGTACCGAGAACGCACCGTCGACGGCCGACGCCAGATCAGCGCGGATCATCATGACCACATCGCATATAAACCCGGGACGCCCGATATGCGTCAGCCGACGACCAGCGGTTCTTCATCCCGGTTGGCGATCCTCCTACCCCGCGGGCGGTTGCCCCGCACGATGAGCGCGACGCCGACGATCATGAGGGCCAGACCGGCGATGCCGCCGTACAGCGGAAGCCAGACCCGGACGAGCTTGAGCTGAGACGCCTCGTCCTCCCACTCGCCGACGTTGAACGACACGGTGTCGTCGGTGTACTTGATCGTCACGTCGGTGATGGTGGCCTCTTCGACGCCGTCGACATCGAGCGTGCTGAGCTGATCCTCCTGGGCGTCGATGATCGCGCCGGTCTCGGGCTCGATCCACAGGGTCCGGGTGTTGGAATAGATCCGGTCGGCCTGGACCGCCGGCGAGTCCTGGGCGCCGCCGACCAGATAGCCCGGCACCTCGGTGTGCTCGGCTCCGCCGGTCTGCATGTCGACGTCGGTCGGCTCGATGGTCTGGACGAACTTGTAGACCTTCAGCCCCTGGATCTCGTCCTCGCCCTCGTAGCTGATCGGCGTCGCCGCCTGAAGGGTGGTGTCCCAGAACTTGTAGTCCTTCTTCTCCGTGTTGAACGGGAACTTGAGGTAGAGACCGTCGAAGTCCATCTCGGTCTGCTCTCCCCTGACCTCGCTGTAGCTGTCACAGCAGTCGACGGCCTCGCCGGTGTGGCGGTCGAAGGCGAGTCGGTCGAGGGTGCCGAGCAGCGGGACGCCGCCGGTCTGCGGCTCGAATCCGGCCTCGTCGGTGTAGGACAGCGTCTCGTAGACGACCACCTTCTCGCCGAGCTGGTCGCTGGCGACCTTGCTGTCCTCGACCTGTCCGACGACCTTGCGGACCGACTCGAGCTCGCCTCCGGTCACGATCTGCGGCGACCCGTGCAGATCCAGATAGGTGGCGTCCTCCCCCCGGGCGATCGCCGGGGTCTCCGTGGTGTCTCGGTCAAGCGGCGCCAGAGCCAGCCGCGGGTAGGCGTACCACATCGAGAATGCGGCACCGACGATGAAGAGCATGCCAAGGCCAAGGCATACCAAACCAGACTTCTTGCCCACGTGTGCTCCCTCCACGACCGCGCAAGACGAGCGGACACTACCAGTCAGTAGGGCCGTTGGGTAGGTTCACGCAGAGCGGTCGAGCCCGCGTCGTCGACCAGCGCTTTTCTGGGAGCCAGTACGCGCTCGACGACGTGTGCTCCGAGGGAGGAAAAAGGGAGTGCGCGAGGGTCTGGAACAAGTGCGCCGCGACTGGGAGCGGCTCGGTGCCGACGACCCGCTGTGGGCGGTGCTGATGATGCCTGGCACCCGCAACGGCGGATGGGGTGTGGACGACTTCCTGCGGACCGGCCGGCTCGAGGTGGAGGCCGCGCTGCGCCATCTGCGCCGCCTGACCCGGGCCCCTCTGATCGGCCGCGCGCTGGACTTCGGCTCCGGCGCGGGCCGGACGACGCAGGCGCTCGCCGAGCATGCCGGCACCGTGGTCGGCGTGGACGCGGCCGAGTCGATGCTCGAGCTTGCCCGCCGGCTCGACACGACCGAGGGCCGCTGCCAGTTCGTCCACAACACTCGCGACGACCTGTCGATGTTCGAGTCGGCGAGCTTCGACCTGGTCTACTCCAGCCTCGTCCTGCAACACCTGCCGCCGGAGTCGGCCCGCATCTTCCTCGGCGAGCTGGCCCGGGTGCTCCGCCCCGGCGGCGCCCTCGTCGTCCAGGTCGCGACGACGCCGACCCGCAGCGTGAAGGGCGTGTTGTTCAAGTACGCGCCGCTGCCGCTGCTGCGCTTCGGGCAGCGCCGCCTGCTGGGCTATCCGGCGCCGATGCGGATGCACGGGATGACCACCTCCGAAGTCACGACGATCATGAGCGCCCACGACGTCGAGATCCTCGACCGGGTCGCGGACCCCAGCTACGGCGGGCACTGGACCTACCACCGCTACTACGCGGTGCGGCGATGACCGATCCGACGCGGGGACGGCTGACGCCGACCACCGCCGCCGCCCTGATGCTGGTCGGAGTGCAGATCGGCCTGCGCGCCTGGGTCGGCTTCGGCGGGTTCTTCAGCCTCGACGACTACGTTTTCTACACCCGCGCGGCCGAGCATCCGCTGCTGAGCACGGACTTCCTGCTCCAGCCGTACAACGCCCATCTGATGCCGGGGGCGATGGTCTGGGTGTGGTTGACGACCCGGGCCGCGCCGTTGGCGTTCGCACCGGTCGTCGTCGTGAGTCTCGCCCTTCAGCTTGCGATCGACCTGGCGTTCTTCGTCCTGCTGCGGCGACTGTTCGGCGCCCGGCCGGCGATCCTGCTGCCGTTCGCGATCTTCCTGTTCGCCACCCTCACGCTGCCGGGCATGGTGTGGTGGGCGGCGGCACTCAACCAGCTTCCGCAGCAACTGTGCACCGTGCTGGCCCTGCTCGCCATGATGCGTTACGTCCGCACCCGTCGCTGGTACGACGGACTGCTCGGGGTCGGAGCGGTCGCACTCGGCCTCGCCTTCTCGGAGAAGACCGCGCTGGCCATCCCGCTCGTCTTTCTCGTGACCTGGCTGTTCCTGGTCGGCGGTCCCCTGCTGCGCGGCCTGTGGACCACGCTGCGCCGCTACTGGGTCGCCTGGGCCGGATACGTCACTCTCGCCGTCGCGTACGCCGTGGGATACGCCATGGCGGTCGAGGGACCCGTCCGCGGCGGCGTCACCGCGGACGAAGGGATCGAGCTCGTCGACGTCGTGATTCGCCGGTCCTTGCTGCCCGGTGTGATCGGGGGGCCGTGGTCGTGGGCGCCGCTCGGCTGGGTCGACTCGCTCGCCGACCCGCACCCGATCGCTCAGGCGGTGGCGGGCCTGGTGGTCTGTGGCGGCATCGTCCTGACGATCCTGCTGCATCGCGGCGCCGCCCGGGCCTGGTGGCTGGCCGCCTTCGTCATCGCCGGCGAGATCGCGCTCCTGCTGTACACCCGGGTCCAAGACACCGGCGTCGTCAACGTCGGCGCGGAGTATCGCTACCTGACCGACCTGGGCATCGTCGTCGCCCTGGCCGCGGGGCTGGCGGCCCTGCCGGTGCGGGCTCCGGTACGGGAGGGGACGCCGGTCGTGCTGCGTCCGCGCGAGCGCGTCGCCGGGCGGCTCGATCGGCTACCGATCGACCGGCGCACGTTAGCCGTCGCCGCCGTCATGGGGCTGCTGATCAGCTCGTCGTACACGCTCGCGAGCTATCGGGAGCGCTGGGCGGACAACCCGGCCCGCCCCTACGTCACCAACGCCAGCGCCGATCTCGACCACGTCGACCCCGACACGGTCCTCTACGACGCTCCGGTGCCGACCGCCGTCGTCTGGCGGCTTCTCTGGCCCGCCACCCTGCCGTCCCGGCTGTTCGGCCCGACTGGCGCCGAGTTCGAGTCCTTCCGGCCCGGCCAAGCGACGAAGCAGCTGTACGACCTCGGCGGCGACGGCCGGCTGCGCCGATCCACGGTGTCCGGCTACGCCGCCGTCCCGGGGCCCGTACGCCACTGCGGATGGCGCCTCCGCGCCCGTCCGGTCACGGTGCCGCTGTACTACGAGGCGTACTACTGGGACTGGGTGGTGCAGGTGCGCTACTCGGCACGCTCGAGCGGCAGCCTCCTCCTGACGGCCGGAGAGACCTCCGTCGAAGTGCCGATCACCGCGGGCAAGGGGACGGCCTACGCCTATGTCACCGGCGCGGTGTCGAATCTCCACCTGGCGACGGCCGACCCGGACAACGTCGTGTGCACCGACGACATCACCGTCGGGCTGCCGCAACCGGCCGAGTGGTGAGGGCCGGAGCCACCACCATCGCCAGGGTGACCAGCGACAGGATCTGGGCGGGCCAGCCGGCACCGGCGTAGTCGGCCGACCCGGCCGGCTGCCACGCGAGAAGCGCTCCGACTGCGGCATAGGCACCGAAGGTGATGGCGGCCCACGCGCCGTCGCCGTGCCGTCGCCCTCGAGCCAGCAGCATCCAGGCCACCGTCACGGTCAGGGCGACGGCGAGTCCGGTCGTCCCACCGAGGCAGCCGAACGCCACGACGGCACCAACCCAGCCGGCCCATTTCGGCCGGGCCCGCGGTCCGACCGGATCGGTGTCCGAACCGCGTCGACCGACGAGGCGATCGACGACGACTGCCGCCGCGAGGAGCACGACCAGACCGAGGCCGACCAGGAGCGCCGCGCGGTAGCCGGTCGTCGGGCCGTATCGCAGCTCGACCGTCCCGGCCTGACCGGCTGGCACGACGTAGCCCTGCTGCCAGCCGTCCACGACCACCGACTCGAGCTGCTCGCCGTCCAGCATCGCGGTCCACCCCTCGTTGGCGTTCTCCGGGACGGCGAGCAGCGCGGGTCCGTCCCGGGCGTCGATGTCGAGGCGCCGAAGTCTGTCGTCCCAGTCGCGCATGGTCCACGCGATCCGGTCGATGTGGCGATCGGGCCGCCAGCTGCCGTCGGCCAGCGTGACCGTCAGCGGTCGCCATTGGGGCGTGGCCGGAAGCGCCACCGAGTGGGTTCCCTCGGCCAGCGTCACCTCCGGCGTCGGGTCCCGGGTCACTCCGAAGGGCTCACACAGCCGGGCCGTCACCGGACGGAGCTCGACGAGGGCACGCAGGTCGGCGTCCACCTCGGTGCGATAGAGCCGGCCGTCGACGAATACGTTCGGTCCGCGGCCGCAGGGCAGCCGCACCCGACGGTCGACCGCCAGGCCCGCGCCGGGACTCTCGCCGTTGACCTCCACCTCGAGGACCCCGATCGGCAGGGCGGTGGTCCGATCCGTGGCGGAACCGTAGGCGAGGGTCCGGATCGGATCGTGCAGCCGCAGCGTCAGGTGCGTCGTCCGCAGTCGGGGCAGGCCTTCGAGCGTCCCGTCAGGACCGACGGCCACGTCGTAGCGACCGTCGTCCGCGACGACCACCACGCGGCCGGCGCCCGACGCGGCGAACCCGAAGGCGTGCACGAGACGGAGGCTCCGCACCGTCGTCGGACGCGGCCAGTCGAGCTGAAGCGTCGGCCTGGGATCGACCGGGTCGGCGATCCAGCCGGTCGACAGATTCCCGTCGACGGCGGCGAGGGGTCCGCCGCGCGGATCGGCGACGCCGCTCGACGAGGTGGTGAAGTCGACATCGAATCCGGCCAGCCGCCCGAGCAGCCGGTCGAGAGTGCGCCCCGGCGCCGGCGCGAGTCGAGTCGTGAGGTCGTACACGCCCGTCTCCGGGATCGCCACCTCGCGGATCAGTCCGGTGTCCTCCTCGCCGCTTCGAACCAGCGCCGGGTCGCACACGATGCGAGGCGCATCGACGCAGCCCGGTCGATGGCCGGTCGGTGCGCTGAGGACGATCGCGGCCGGTCGCTGGGCCGGCGCGAGGACGTCGGGAGTACGTACGGTCCGGGTCGGCCTGATGCCGGGTAGCTCGAGCTCGGCGACGCCCATCGGGCCGTCGGCTCCCGCCTCGGGCCGCAGCTCGACGGTCAGCGAACCGGTCGGCCGCGGCTCCAGGTCCACGGGCACCCGGCGCCGGGAGTCCACCGCGACCTCGTACGACGCCTGATCGGTCCGTACGACGACATCGGCCGGCTCCGAGCCGCGTGGCAGCACCACGTCGACGATGTCGAGGGCCGTGGGCTCGTCGAAGCCGACCCGGAGCCACTGTGCGGAGCCCGTCGTCCCGGCATCGGCCAGCCAGGCGGTGTCGTCGCGCCCGTCGAACGCGGCGGCCGGCTGCTGCGCCGGTCGGCTGCCGCCCCACGCTCCGGCGTCGGACGCCGACGACGACACGACGACGTCGCGTACGCCGATCCAGTCGGCGACCGTCTCGTACCGCTCGTCGCCGGTCAGCGCGTAGTCGTGCGCCGGCTGGTCCAGCCGCAGCGGATCGGTCCGGGTCAGGGTCTGCGAGACGTTGTCGAGACTCGCGCCGAAGTTGACCTCCCGCCGCCGCAGGCCGTCGGTCAGGACGGTCGGCAGCGCCGTACTCCAGGTCGGTCCGTTGGCCGCGAGCACGGTCGGTCCGTCGGGGAGCTGGCCGGCGTCGGACAGGTCGAGCAGGGACTCCGGGCCGCCGACGACGGTGGTGACGTCGCTCAGCGGCACGAGGGAGACCGGATCCGGCGGGTCGTCGATCGCCCAGATCTCGACCGCGGGGTACGGGGGCTGGAGTCCGTTGTCGACGAGGAGATCGGTCTCCTGCCCCGGGTCGAGACGAGGACCGAAGGTGGCCACCCGGGTGAAGCCGGGCGACTGTTCGAGGGCCTGATGAACGAGCACCGGCCGTGGCGCGCCCAGGCTGGCCCAGTCGAGGTCGTTGCGGACGACGACATAGCCGATGCCGGCGCGCTCGAGGTAGGTCGACAGCCCGTCGGACGGCTGTCCCGCTTCGAACCGATGCTCGACCTCGTCGAGGAGCCGGATGTGACCGGCCGGCACGAGGGGGATCGCGTTGCGCACGTCCCACGGCGCCTCGGTCGTGGCCTGCAGCGGCTCGTCGTTGGTCGAGCCCCAGTAGTAGACGCCGAACCGGGACCCCGGAGCGAGGAGCGCGCGACCGTCCGCATGCTCGTCCAGCCATTGGCCGGTCTGTTGCCAGTACGGCGCGACGGACTCGTACGTGCCCTCGGGCGCGACCCGGCCCGCGATCGCCGGACCGGCCGCGCCGATCACCGCCAGGCCGGTCATTCCGACCATCGCCCAGGCGGTCGTCCGCGTCGCGTCGTCCCGTACGCGGCTGAGAACCACGGCCAGCAGATGGGCCAGACCGAGCACCAAGGGCAACCGGATCAGCGGGTCGAACTTGTGGATGTTGCGCAGCGGCGCGAGCACCCCGTCGAGCGCGTCCTGCTCGGCGCCGGTGAACCAGGCCGTGCCCGGTCCGTCGTGGCCGAAGGTCAGCGCCACGGCCCCCACCAGGAGCATCGACAGCAGCCAGGCCCGCTCGGGCAGCCGGCGCAGGGTGAGCCCGGCCAGCCCGACCGCGGCCACGACGACGGTGTCGAGGATCAGCACCGGCTCCGTGACCAGGTCGCGGCCGGCCTCCCATGGCGAGCCGAGACCGGGACCCAGGTAGGCGACCCAGTGCGAGGTGCCGCGGACCACCTCGGCGAGCGACGTCGGGCTCGTCGTGACGGCGGCGCTCTCGATGTAGTCCAGGAACGGCGGGCTGTACGTCCCCAGGAGCAGCAGCGGCACGACCCACCAGGCGGTCGCGACGAGCACCGACGCCACCCACCAGACCGCCAGGCGCACCGATCGCTTCGCGCGCTCGCGGGTCACGAGGTAGAGCGCCGCCGGTGCGACCGCGGTCAGGACCAGCGCCGCGTTGATGCCGCCCATCGCCGCGACGACGAGTCCGGACAGCATCGACCGGCGACGGTACGACCCGCCGGCGGCGCCGATCACCAGCGGAAGAACGACCCAGGGCGCGAGCGCCATCGGCCAGGCCTCCGCCGAGACCGGGCCGAGCGTCGAGACGATGCGCGGCGACAGCGCGTACGCCACCGCCGCGATCAGCTGCGTCGTCGGCGAGCCGATGCCGAGTCGCCGGGCCAGCGCGTACATGCCGGTGAAGGCGACGCACAGCACGAGCGCCCACCACAGCCGCTGCACGACCCAGTCCGGCAGGCCGATCGCGTCGCCGGCGAGGAAGAACGGCCCCATCGGGAACAGATAGCCGTAGGCCTGGTTCTGCAACTGCCCGCCGAACCCGGACGGGTCCCACAGGTCCATCGAGCGAGCCAGGAACCCGAGCGGGTTCTCGGTCAGGTCGAGCTTGGTGTCCGGCGCGATCCGGCCGGGATCCTGGACCAAAGCAAGCCCGATGAGCGCGGCGCAGATCACCAGCTGCGGGACACGCGACCGAAGTGCGACCAGCCGGCTCACCGAATCTCCAGGACGAGTACGTAGTTCCAGCACGCGACCTCGCGGACGCCGGGCACCGCCGCCACCCACTGGGCCCAGCGCGGGTGATAGCGCGGCAGGGCATTGACCAGCCGGATGCGGTCGTCGGCCTCGGCGGCGCGTGCCCATCGGAGCATCCGGCCCGCCGACACGGGGAAGAGGGTGCGCCCGTACTCGTTCTTGGGTGCCCTCCCCTCCCGCCGGACGAAACGCCGCGCCGCATAGCGACCGCCGAGGTAGTGCCACGGTGAGGTCTCGTGCCCGCCCCAGGGTGAGAGCCAGGTCGTCCACGACAGGAACACCACGCCGCCCGGCCGGGTCACCCGGATCATCTCGTCGGCCATCCGCTCCGGTTGCGAGACGTGCTCGAGCACGTTGCTGGAGTAGCAGACATCGACGACGTCGTCGCGGATCGGCAGGGCAAGGCCGCTCCCGAGGATCGTGCCCGGACCCGGGGGACCCGCCGCGCTGAGCTCGCCGAGATCGGCGTCGACCGACACATAGGTCGCCCCGGCCTGCTGGAAGGCCGCGCCGAAGTAGCCCGGTCCCCCGCCGACGTCGAGCACCCGCTGACCGGCCAGCTCGGTCCAGGCCGACAACTGCCGCACCGAGTCCGACGCGAGCAGCGAGTAGAACCGTTCGGGATCGGTCTGTTCGGCGCGAAACGCGCGGAACAGGCCCCAGGCTCGCCGCGTCGTCGCGTACGTCTGAGGCGCAGGTCGGCGCCTCGGTGGGGCGGGCACCCGGAGACGATAGCCGAGCCGCTCGGTCAGCTGGACCGGCCCAACTCGTGGAGCGTCACGATGTCGCCGTCGACGGCGAGCGCCTGACCGTCACGGAGGCAGCGATGGCTCAATCCCTCGGCGGTCAGGTAGTCGGCGGCGAGCTCGACCCGCTCGGACTCGGGATGATCCGACCGCCAGTGCGGCACGATGCGGAACGGGACGAGATCCAGGCACCGGGGCTCGATCTCCGACGAGTAGCCCTCCGGGACCACCGACGGATCGTCCACCAGGTCGATGCCTCGCAGGTCCGGTCCGGCGACGCACGAGCCGGCCGAGTACCCGCCGTAGGCGAACGTCTCGTCGTCGAGCCGGTGGCGTACGGCATCGACGAACCCGGACTCGGTCATGGCCCGCGCCAGCACGAACGAATTGCCGCCGATGGCCCACACCAGGTCGAAGTCGCGCAGCCGAACCCGCAGCCGGAAGCGATCTGCGAAGTAGTCACGCAGGTCGAGCTCCTCGCCCACGTAGCCGAGGCGCTCCAGCGTGTAGATCTCCCGGGGCAGGTCGCGATCGCGGGTCGCCCCGAACTGGTCGAGCGCGTTCAGCACGATCCCGGCCCGGCCGCGCTTCCCGTCCCGGCGCAGGAGCGGCGGCCGCTGACCGGGTCGCAGATACCACGAGCTGAGGATCAGGCGCATCGGCTGGCCGTCAGGTCGGTAACGACGGTGGCGTCGCCGCCGGCTGCTCGACGAGTCGC
>Ga0081455_10004715_pt1 | contig 15155 bp, 14 predicted proteins | sample TabmetS3T2R1_FD_70207 | JGI IMG/M metagenome (GOLD analysis project Ga0081455, IMG submission 70207) | Tabebuia heterophylla rhizosphere microbial communities from the University of Puerto Rico - S3T2R1 | ecosystem: Host-associated > Plants > Roots > Rhizosphere ... | reverse complement strand
GGAGCTTCGGTCCGACGTGGCACGATGGCGAAGATGACGAGCAGACCCGCCCAGGATCAGCAGCTGCGCGACCTCGCTGGGTTGCGTCGCGTCCGCGACCGGATCGACCGGGAGTACGCCCAGCCACTGGACGTCGAGGCGCTCGCCCGCGGGGCACACATGTCGGCCGGGCACCTCAGCCGCGAGTTCCGGCTCGCCTACGGTGAGTCGCCGTACGCCTATCTGATGACGCGGCGCATCGAGCGCGCTATGGCGCTGCTGCGTCGTGGCGACCTCAGCGTCACCGAGGTCTGTTTCGCGGTCGGCTGCTCGTCGTTGGGCACCTTCAGCACTCGCTTCACCGAGTTGGTAGGTGTGCCGCCCAGCGTCTATAGGGACCAGGAGGCGCAGGCGACGGCGGGGATGGCACCGTGCGTAGCAAAACAGGTAACCAGACCGATCAGGAATCGAGAAGCGCCGGCCCGCCAGCCGCAACTAGCGTGACTGCCATGGACATCACCATTCACGCGAGCTTCCTTCCGCATACCGATCCTGATGCGTCCCTTGCCTTCTATCGCGACACGCTCGGCTTCGAGGTCCGCAATGTCGTCGGATACAAGGGGATGCGTTGGATCACGGTCGGGCCCGCCGACCAGCCCGACACGTCTATCGTCCTGCACCCGCCAGCTATGCCCGGCATTACCGACGACGAGCGCCGCACCATCCTCGAGCTGATGGCCAAGGGCAGCTACTTCGGCGTCAACCTGGCCACCACCGATCTCGACGGCACCTTCGCGAAGCTGGAGGGAAGTGGCGTCGAGGTGGTCCAGGAGCCGACCGAGCAGCCGTACGGGGTCCGCGACTGCGCGTTCCGCGATCCCGCGGGCAACATGATCCGCATCCAGGAGGTCGAGCGGGTGGGACTCATTCGGCATGAAGAGGTGGTTCGCAATGGCTGAGAGGAAACCTGCAAAGAAGGCTACGCAGAGCGCCACCGCGAGCGACAAAAGCTTCAAGGGATTGACGGCCGAGGAACGAGCCGCGATGAAGGAGCGCACCCAAGAGCTGAAGGCGGCGGCTAGTCGGGCGGACGGGGAAACTGACGTGCTCGCAAAGATCGCCGAGATGCCGGAACCGGATCGTGCCATGGCCAGCCGGATTCATGCCATCATCCGGGCCAACGCGCCAGCTCTCTCGCCGAGGACCTGGTACGGGATGCCCGCGTATGCCAAGGGCGGCAAGGTCGTCTGCTTTTTCCAAGCCGCGCAGAAGTTCAAGAGCAGGTACGCGACGTTCGGCTTCAACGACGACGCGAACCTCGACGAAGGCACGATGTGGCCAGTCGCCTACGCGCTTAAAGATTTGACCGCCGACGACGAGGCAAGGATCGCCGCGCTCGTGAAGAAGGCGGTGAGCTGAGTCGTGAGCTCGCCACTGGGACCTGCCTTTCGCCGGATCGAGGGTCGGAGACGATGAGCGCAGTTGCTAGAACGGACACGCAGTCGTCTACGCAGCACCTTGCCGACAGCCACGATCTGATCCGCGTGCAGGGCGCGCGTGAGAACAACCTCAAGGATGTCAACGTCGAGATCCCGAAGCGCCGGCTGACGGTGTTCACGGGCGTCTCCGGCTCGGGCAAGAGCTCGCTGGTGTTCGACACGATCGCTGCGGAGTCGCAGCGGATGATCAACGAGACCTACAGCGCCTTCGTGCAGGGCTTCATGCCGACGCTAGCCCGGCCCGAGGTCGAGGTCTTGGAAGGGCTGACGACCGCAATCATCGTCGACCAGGAGCGGATGGGTGCCAATCCGCGTTCCACCGTCGGCACTGCCACCGACGCCAACGCGTTGCTGCGGATCCTGTTCAGCAGGCTCGGGCAGCCGCACATAGGCCCGCCCACGGCCTTCTCGTTCAACGTCCCCAGGCGGACCGCCAGCGGGTCGATGACCTCCGACAAGGGCGAGGGCGAGCGGCTCGTGGTGCGTAACGCCGTCTACCACGGCGGCATGTGTCCGCGGTGCGAGGGCATGGGCTCGGTCACCGACTTCGACCTGACCGCGCTGTACGACGACAGCCTGACGCTCAACGAGGGCGCGCTCACGATCCCCGGTTACAGCATGGACGGCTGGTACGGCCGCATCTTTCGTGGCTGCGGCTTCTTCAACCCGGATAAGCCGATCCGGAAGTACACGAAGAAGGAACTGCACGACCTGCTCTACAAGAAGCCGACCAAGATCAAGGTCGACGGGATCAATCTGACGTACGAGGGGCTGATCCCGAGGATGCAGAAGTCGTTCCTGTCCAAGGACGTCGACGCCCTGCAGCCGCACATCCGCGCCTTCGTGGAGCGGGCGGTGACCTTCACGACCTGTCCTGAATGCGACGGCACGCGACTAAGCAAGGAAGCGCGGTCGTCGAAGATCAAGGGAAAGAGCATCGCCGATGTCTGCTATATGCAGATCAGCGACCTGGCCGACTGGGTCCGGGGGCTCGACGAGCCTTCGGTGGCCCCGCTGCTTGCGGGGCTGCAACACCTCCTCGACTCGTTCGCCGAAATCGGGTTGGGATACCTCTCGCTCGACCGACCGTCGGGCACCCTGTCTGGGGGAGAGGCACAGCGCACCAAGATGATCCGCCACCTCGGCTCGGCGCTCACCGATGTCACCTACGTCTTCGACGAGCCCACGATCGGCCTGCACCCTCATGACATCGAGCGCATGAACAACCTGCTGCTCCAACTGCGGGACAAAGGCAACAGCGTGCTGGTCGTGGAGCACAATCCCGAGACGATCGCGATCGCCGACCACGTCGTCGACCTAGGTCCCGGCGCAGGTACGGCCGGCGGCACCGTCTGCTTCGAGGGCACCGTCCAGAGGTTACGGAGCAGCGACACCCTAACCGGCCGCCATTTCGATGACCGGGCCGCACTCAAGGAGACGCTGCGGACCCCCACCGGCACGCTGGACATCCGCGGCGCGACGGCGAACAATCTGCGCGATATCGACGTCGACATCCCGCTCGGGGTGCTCGTCGTCGTCACCGGCGTTGCCGGCTCTGGGAAGAGCTCGCTGGTGCACGGCTCCATGCCCGTCGGCGCCGGCGTGGTGTCGATCGACCAGGGCGCGATCCGTGGCTCGCGGCGGAGCAATCCGGCGACGTACACCGGACTGCTCGACCCAATCCGCAAGGCGTTTGCGAAGGCCAACGGCGTCAAGCCGGCGCTGTTCAGCGCCAACTCAGAGGGCGCCTGCCCCAACTGCAACGGCGCCGGCGTCATCTACACCGACCTGGGCGTGATGGCCACCGTCGAATCCACCTGCGAGGAGTGCGAGGGCAAGCGGTTCCAAGCATCGGTGCTCGAGTACACACTTGGCGACCGGAACATCGCCGAAGTGCTCGCAATGTCGGTGAACGAGGCCGAGGAGTTTTTCGGCGCCGGCGACGCGCGCACCCCAGCGGCGCACACGATCCTGCAGCGCCTCGCCGACGTCGGGCTCGGCTACCTCAGCCTCGGCCAGCCGCTCACGACACTCTCCGGGGGCGAGCGGCAGCGGGTCAAGCTGGCCACCCGCATGGCCGAGAAAGGCGGCGTTTACGTCCTCGACGAGCCGACCACCGGACTCCACCTCGCCGACGTGGAGCAGTTGCTCGGCCTGCTTGACCGGCTCGTCGACTCCGGCAAGTCGGTCATCGTCATCGAGCACGACCAGGCGGTCATGGCGCACGCCGACTGGATCATCGACCTCGGTCCTGGTGCCGGCCACGACGGCGGCCGGATCGTCTTCGAGGGCACGCCGGCGGCGTTGGTGGCCGCCCGCTCCACCCTCACCGGTGAGCACCTTGCGGCCTATGTCGGCAGCTGACCCAGGCCTCGCCGAACGTGGGACAAGTCTGTCATCGGTAGAAGCTAGCCTCGTTGTTCGCCAGCCGATGATGCTTGGCTCAGGCTGGCTCCATCTGCCTGAATTGCCGCGCCCATGGCAGATCGGCATCCGTCGTGTGGCTACGGAGATCTCGGAGAGTGGTACCGTATTACTGTACCACTCTGAAAGAGGTCGCGATGTCCGTCACTGCCAGCGAGGCGCGCAAGCAGCTCTTCCCGCTGATCGAGAAGGTCAACAACGACCGCGTCGCGGTCGAGATCACCTCGCGACGCGGCAACGCCGTGCTGCTCTCCGCGGAGGAGTTCGCCGCGCTCGAGGAGACGGCATATCTGCTCCGCGTGCCGGCCAACGCGAAGCGGCTCCTGGAGAGCCTGCAACAAGCAATGTCCGGCGAGCGGCTCGAGCATCAGCTTGCCGAGTGAGACTCGTCTTCACTCCGCACGGTTGGGACGACTACAAGCATTGGCTCCAGGCCGACCGGCAGACGCTGAAGCGGATCAATCGGCTCATCGACGACGCAATCAGAGACCCGACCGACGGCATCGGCAAGCCGGAGCCACTCAAGTACTTGCTGACCGGCGCATGGTCGCGTCGCATCACCGATGAACACCGTTTGGTGTATCTCATCGACGGTGACGACCTCGTCATCCTGCAAGCTCGGTTCCACTACAAGTGACGAGGCTGCGGGGCGGCAAACGAAAGGCTCTCGGCCAGCGCCTCGACCACGGGCACTAGCTAGTTGTCCGATAAGCGACATTATGTCAATTGAATTTGGGTGGATTGGGCCGTCTTCCCCCTCCCGTGAGCGCCAGCTACCCGGCGGGCGGTCATCCGAAGATTGGGCAGTTAATGCGTACGGGACATCGGTGTTGACTTAGCACCACGAGGCTCGACTTCACATCGCTGAGCTAGAAGGTTGATCTGTTGACACCGCTCGCCCCATGGTCAGGACGGATCCTTCTCCTGATCGCAATTGCGGCCCTTGCGCTCAATCTCCGGCCACCTGCGCTGGCGATCGCTCCCGTGCTTCCGGAGATTCGTGCCGACTTGGGCTTGGGCGGCGTGCTGGCCGGCGTACTCACCACACTGCCACCCTTGTGCTTCGCGGTGATCGGTTTAGCAGCCCCCGTCATTGTCTCTCGCGTCGGGCTCCACCGAGCGGCCTTCCTCTCGCTGGTGGCCATCGCGGCTGGCCAGGCTGTGCGGGTCATCGTCCCCCAACCTGCGGTGTTCTTCGTGGGAACGGTCCTCGCCTTGATCGGCATGGCGACCGGCAACGTACTGCTCCCACCGCTGGTGAGGCGCGACTTCCCCGACCGGATTGGCCGCGTGACAGGGATCTACTCCCTCTCGCTTGGTATTGGAGTAGCGCTGGCCAGCTTGCTTTCGGTCCCGCTTGCCATTGCCACCGGCAGTTGGCGGTGGTCGCTCGGAATCTGGATCTTCACTGCCGTAATCGCCGCGATTCCCTGGATACGCCTCACCGCGGAACCGCGCACTGGACGATCTAGCAGCAGCAGACCAGACGTCCGAATAAGTCATGTGGCGCGCACCCGCGTGGGCTGGTTCATCGCTCTGTTCTTCGGCATCCAGTCCATCCAGGCCTACGCCATCTTCGGCTGGCTGCCGACTATCTACATCGACGCCGGCCTCGGGCCGGCCTTCGCGGGATTGATGCTGACAATCACCACCGGCCTAGGCCTCCCATTGGCTTTCTGGGTGCCACATCACATCGCCATCGCGCGGCGACCGCAGTGGCTGGTGGCACTGATGCCCACCTGCGGTCTGATCGGCTTCGTCGGGCTCCTGATCGCTCCGACGACATTGCCCTGGCTGTGGGCGACGCTGCTTGCTGTCGCGCTCGCTTCATTCCCAGCGTTCCTCGCCCTGACCGGGCTGCGGGGAGAGACCCCCGCGGGAACAGCAGCCCTGTCCGGCTTCTCACAGAGTGTCGGCTACTTCCTTGCGGCCATCGGCCCCTTCGCCATGGGCGTCCTATCCGAAGCGACCGGTGGCTGGACAGTGCCGCTGATCTTTCTCAGCGCGCTCTGCATACCTCTTGCTGTATTCGGTCAGCTCGCCCTCCACCCGAACTCGCTCGAATCAGAGCTCCGTACCCGACAGCTGATTCAGCCGAGACAGTCATGAGCTGGCAGGCGCCCGGCGAGCGGTGCGGTAAAGCTCGACGAGCTGTTGAGTCGTGGTCGCGTCCTGTGGCTCCTTGTCGTCCCGCCAGCGCCCGGTGAACCGCGGGAATCGCATCGCGAGCCCCGCGTCGTCCTTGAGCTGCCCCCAACCGGCCGTGTGGTTGGGCGACAGCGTGAGTTCGGCACTGAGAACTTCCAGCACCAAGCTGGGCTCGAACCACACATCGGCCGGAACGCGCGAGTCGATCCGCGCGGGCTGCTGCGTCCGGACCAGCGGTGCCAACCGCGCTGGCAGCGCAGCCAGCTCGGCGTCGGAAAAGCCGGTGCCGCACCGGCCAACCGTCTGATAGACCTCCTGCTCGGGGTCGTAGGCGGCAAGCAGCACGGCACCGTAGGTGCCCCTGCGCCGGCCTCGTCCTGCGTAGGCGCCGACGACGACGAGATCCACTGTGTCCGCGAGCTCCGTGCGGTAATCACGCTTGAGCTTGATCCACATCCAGCCGCGGGCACCAGCCTGATAAATCGCCTCTGGGCTGATCGATTTACATACCAGACCTTCCGAGCCGTCCGCGACGGCCTGCTCGAACGCGGCATCCAGCGCCAGGGCGGTCGATACGTCCATCGCGGTGGTCAGGCGGAGCCGGTCCGATAGCGTGACCGCCTCAGCGAGCTGCGCCCGACGCTCCAGATAGGACAGGCGGGTGAGATCTCGTCCGTCGGCGTACAGCAACTCGAAGCAGAACAATGCAACCGGGACATCTCGGGCTGCTTCGGCGATTCCGTGCTTGCGACGACGGAACATGACCTCCTGGAAGGGGCGCAGCTCACCGGCCGCGGCGTCGTACGCCACCACCTCGCCCTCCAAGATCGCCTCGCGCGGGACCAGGCCAGCCCGCAGCAGGTCAACCACGTCAGGGAACTGATTGCTCACGCGCTCCTGTCGCCGGGTGTACAACTCGATCTCGCCATCGGCGGTGCGGTGTGCCTGCAGTCGCATGCCGTCGTACTTGTATTCGGCAGTGCATTGGCCGCCGAGCCTGGCAAGAATCTCGCCGGCGTCGGACAATCGCTGGGCCAGCATCACCCGCACTGGGTTTCCGGGCCGCACCTGCACGTCCTCGACGGCGGCTAGCCCGCCGGACGCCAGAGTTGCCGCCACCAAGCCGAGGTCGCAGCAGATGTTGTAGGCCCGCTCAAGTACCGGCCGGTCTTTCCGGTTGCCCGTGTACACCTGCGCCAGCGCATCCAAGATCGTCGGCGTACCGATCCCCAACCGCAGGCTCCCCGTCACCAAACGCAGCAGATAGCGGGCCTCGAGCGGAGTGGCCAACGCCAGAAGGCCAGCGAGCAGGTCGAGCTTGCGGCCCTGTGAGCCGGGTCCTTCGGCGCTGGCGATCTGGTGCAGCGTGTCGACGACTTCCGCGACCTGCAGTCGGGGCTGCCGATCTCCGGCTGACTCAGCCAACAACTGCTCGGCGGCCTGACCGAGATCGCCGGCTTCCCGCAATGTCGTGATGACTTCGGCCGTCTCGACGCCGGTTGCAGTTGCCACCGCACGCAGCGCCAGCTTCTCGGCCATCCCCAGGTCGACCGCGGCGAATTCCGGCGCGATCAGCCCCTGGCACAAATAGCAGACGGTGGGCAGTAGCTCCTGCGGGGTCTGGGCCACCAGTGTGGCTAGCCGGTCAATCAACACCAAGCGACCCGAAGCCTGCTCCAAGTCCCGGTACGCCTCAGCTACAACCCTGTACTCCACCCCGCCATCCTTGCCGATGTTGGATCCGCGCACGTCTTACTTGTTGGTGCCTGCCGACACCGACCCCTGGAGCTGCCGCTGGAAGATCAGGTAGATGATCAACACCGGTACGACCGTGATCACCACGGCGGCGAAGAGCGCCCCGAAGTCCACCGAGTAGCCGGCCTGGGATGCGAAGGACGCCATCGCCTGAGTCAGGACGTAGTTGTCTGGGTTGGTATTCAGCGCTATCGGCAGCAGGAACTGGTTCCATAAACCCACGAAGTTCAAGATCGCGACTGTCGCCAGACCCGGCTTGGCCATGGGCAGCATGATCTGGAAGAAGGTCCGCCACTCCCCCGCACCATCCACTGAGGCAGCCTCGGCAATCGATTTTGACAGTGATCGGAAGAATGCGTAGAGAAAGAACACCGTGAACGGGAACGCGAACGCCGCGTAGGTCAAGATCAAACCGGGCAAGGTGTTGAGCAGGCCGATCCCCCGGAGGACGAAGAACAACGGCACGATCGCCAGGAAGATCGGAAAGGTGAGCCCCGCGAGCATCAGGTAGTACAGCAGCCGGCTGCCGGGGAACGTGAACCGCGCGAGCACGTAGGCCGACATCGAGCCGAACAACATCGTGAGAATCAACGCACCGACGACGACGATCACCGAGTTGAGGAAGAAGCTTCCGATCCCCGCCGTCGTCCAGGCGTTGACGTAGTTGTCGAAGCTCCAGCGCTGCGGTAGCGCAAAGGGCGAGGCGAAGATCTCTGAGCTGGTCTTGAACGAGGACATCAGGACCCAGATCAACGGGAGGATGACCAGCACGGACCAGATGATCAGGATCGTATGGGAAAAGCCTGTCACCGCCTTGTCGCCAGTTGTGCCGGGACGCTCGCCGACCTCTGCCGGCTCGAATGGCGCTTGCTCGCTCGGCGGTACAGTACGGGCGCCGCCGACGTCGGAGATCTGGGTCATTCGCCGACCTCACTCTTTCCACCGAAAATCCGGTTCACAGCGAACACCAGACCCGCATACGCCAGCGTGATGACTGCGAGCACGACACCCATCGCACAGGCATAGCCGAATTGACCCTTGGTGAACGCAGTGGTGAAGAGCTGTTGTGCCATCACCAGGGTCGTGTTGTCCGGGCCGCCACCCGGTTCCAGAGCCGCCATGTAGACGAACGCATCAAGCGCGAGGATGCCGATGTAGATGAAGGCAGTCTGCACGTTCTCGCGAATCAGCGGAATGGTGATCGAGACCGCCGTTCGGAAACGTCCGGCGCCGTCGATTCGGGCAGCTTCGAAGACCTCGGCGGGGACGCCCTTGATCGCAGCGATGAACAACACCATGTAAAAGCCGACCAGACCCCAGATGATCACGAACATTACGCACCACCGTGCAGTACGCGGGTCGCCCAGCCAGGCAAATGAAGCGAACTGGTCTAGACCGAGGCGAGTGAGGATGCCATTGAGCAGTCCGGCGCTGGGGTCGTAGATCTGGGACCAGATGAGCCCGATAACGATGGCGGGGATGACGTAGGGGAAGAACGAGATCACTCGGTAGAAGCTCGAGTTGCGCAAGCCTCGGATGTTGCCGCGGGTCGAGCCGCCGACCGTGACGAGGGTGGCGAAGAACATCGCCAGGCCTAACGTCACGATCGGGATCACGATCGCCATGAGAATGTTGTTGCCCATGGCTTGCAGGAAGGTGCTATCGGTAAACAGCCTCCCGTAGTTGGACAGCCCCACAAAGTTCATTGCGGGCGTGAAGCCCGTCCAGTCGGTCAACGAGAAGTAGGCCGCCTGGACAAACGGGGAGACCACGAAGCCGATGTAGAACGCGACCGGGATCACCAAGAAGACCACGAAGAAGCTGATCTTGTCGAATGTCAGGTTACGCCGGCGCCAGCGGGCGGAACCGATCCGCCGCAAACCGCTCGGCGCGCTCGTTCCGCCGGTGCTCGGCGGGCTGATCCCGCTGGTGAGCTCCCCGCTGGTTGCCATGGTCACGACACTTGCACCTTCTTGATCGAATCATCGTTAGCGACCTTGTCAGTGATGTCCTGCAGGCCCTTGGTGAGCTTGGCCACGTCTGCGTCGCCGGAGAGGAAGCTGTTCCAGACCACGAGCTGATCGGTGTTCATGCCATAAAGGTCGGCAGGATTCAGGACGGTCCATGAGAACACGTTCGACCCTGCTGCCTCTAGCATCTGGATCTGGGATTGCAGCGCTGTCGACCCGAAGCCGTCCGGTGGCACGGTGCCCTTGACGATAGTCGAGGCCAGCTTCGTCTTGGCGAAGTTCACCGCGGCGTCCCGAGAGAGCATCGCGCGCAAGAATTCCTTGCCACCAGCGACATTTTTCCCCTGAGACGGGACGATGTAACCCTCGCCAGCAGCCGAGTGCAGCGCTTCCCACGGCAGCTTGGAGCTACTCGTCACGGTGGGCTCAGGCGCACCGGTCATCTTGAAGCCCGACTTGGTCTGGTCCTTCATCTCGTTCTCGATCCAGCTGCCCGACGGATAGAGGATGAACTCCTCGGCCTCGCTCCACTGGGCCTGGGCAGCAGTGAAGACAGTCCCCGACCCGCCCGGCTTCATATAGCCGGCATCGATGATCTTCTTCAATCCGTTGAACACGTCCTGGATTGGAGGAAGCGACCAGCACCCGGGCTTGAGATTGTCCAGCGCCAGTCGTACTTCGTCGCCGCCTTCCTTGATGGCCGAACCGATTGCCATCGTCTGGTAATAAGTCGCCGCCTCCTTGCCCCAGCCGAGCAAATACTTGCCTTTGGCCTTTGCCTTCTCGCCGAGGGCCAGCATTTCGTCGTATGTCTTTGGAACGGTCCAGCCGTTCTGTTCGAAGAGCGAGGCGGAGTACCAGATCGCAAAGACGCTGAGGGCGTAGTTCAGCACAATGAACTTGCCGTCGAACGTTCCGGGCTCCGTAACGCCCTGGTACAGCGTGTCCTTGATGACCGTGCCCTCGTAGTTCTTGGCTTCGATGACATCATTCAGCTCGGCCAGCTGATCGCGAATCGTATTGACTCCGATGAGGCCCGCGCCGCTGTTGTCGATAACGTCCGGCGGGTTACCCGCAACGAAGCGGGGCTGCAGGGTCTGCGCGACCTTAGTGGTGGGTGTCACCTTGACCGTCACACCCTGCTGCTTGGCCTCTACCTGCTTGCCGGCGAACTCCGCGTAGTCGATGCCATACCCACCCTTGAAAATCACAGCGTCAACTGTCGAGCCCGATTGCACTCCGAACGGGTTGGTGTCGCTGACCTGACCTGCTGGTGCAGAGCTCGTCTGTGTGCTGGTACCCGTTCCCGAAGTGGCGCAGGCACCGAGCGTCCCAGTGGCGGCCAAAGCTGCCGCGGCGAGTGAGCCGCGGAGGAAGTCGCGTCGCGCCAGCGGCCTGATGTTGATGTCCATGTGATGTCCCTTCCGATCGATCCCTGGTTGATTCGGTGAATGTTGTACGGATCTTCTGATGATGATGTTGTCGCGTACGGGGCGAAGCGACTCAAGTGACGCGCCGGATCCGGCCCTCGTACTTCTTTTCAAGCTCGTGGTTGTGCTCGTCCCCGCCGGGGATATTGGCCGACAGGTAGAGCGGAGGCACTTGGCCGTCGCCGTTCATCCGCTGTGCGACGCCGATGGTCAGCAACTGAGCGATGAACGCGCTCGTGATGGACGAGACAGAGCCAACGGTGGCGCCACCCGCCAGGGCCAGGGTCGCGTCGCCATACGGCGCCAGGTTGTCGATCACTACGTCGGCGATCTCCGACAGCCGCAGGCCGCTGGGATGCTTCGGCTGCACCTGAGCAGTGTGCTCGAGTGACGTCACCGCGATGACATCATGCCTCTTTTCTTTGGCCAGCAGTGCCATGCCGACAACCGACCCATTGACGCCTGAGTTGGAGGCGATGAGGAAGACGTCCCCTGGATGGATCGGCGAGATCTCCCATAACTCGGCAACGATGTCGGGGTTGCGTTCGAGGCGCGAACCACCTAACTCGTCCACCGGCAAGCTGCCGAGCAATGCGAGGTCGCGCAGAGCGATCTTGTTCGTCGGGATGAGGCCGCCGGCCCTGCCGGCGATCTCCATCGCGAAGGCCTCCGAATGGCCCGTCCCAAACGCCTGAATGACCGCACCGGTCTCGATTGCCCGGGTCATCAGATCAATCCCCGCATTCAGGCCGCCCTCGGCAGCCAGAGTGGCAAGGCGCTCAAGTCTTCGGCTCACCTCATTCGCGAAGTCGCTCGCCACGGGGGCAATGATGCTCTTCGTCACTGGTCCGCCTCCTTCGGGGCGCTGCTTCCATCGCGCACTGCGGCGGATACGGTCGCCGCCCTTGGCGGTGTTCGGCGGGACCGGCGATGAGAGGACACGGCAAGCGCGGACGCGGCCAACTTGGCGCTCGATCGGTCGAAATTCTCTTGAGCAACGAGCAGGTAGAGCAGGTCGAGCACGAGAAGCTGGCCATGCTTAGCCGACAAGTCGTCAGGCTGCAGGAATTGCTCATAGATCGAGGTCACGAGGCTCCGATCGGCGAGCTCGGCCAGCGGCGATGTCGGGTCGTTGGTGATAGCCACCGTGAACGCGCCTGTCCGCCCGGCCAGAGCCAGCATCTCGATCGTCTCTTCTGTTCGCCCGGTGGCCGAAATGCCGATCGCAACAGTGTCGGAGTCCTGGATGGCGGCACTCGTGAGACCGCTGTGGACTTCTGACCATGCGTACGCCGGAACTCCGATGCGGTAGAGCCGGCCCTGCAGCTCCTCAGCGAGCATCGCACTGCCGACGACGCCGTAGATATCGACGTGCGAGCTCAGCGTAATTCGCCGCGACACTTCCGTTATGACGGCCAGGTCGATGGCCGAGGTCGCCTCTCGGAGTGCTTTCGTGTGGCTGCTGATCAGCATGCGAAGCAGGTCTTCCGGCGAGTCATCCGGACCGAACTCACCGCCGATCTCGGCTGTCCATGAGTCGCGTGAGGCGTTGCGGCCGACATCGGTAGCGATACCGACTCGGAGCTCGACGTATCCCGGGTAGCCGATGGTCCGGCAGAAACGCGTCACCGTCGCGGGTGATGCCCCGGCTTGCTCGGCAAGCTCGCCGATGGACAGGGTCAACGGCGCCTGCGGATGCTCAAGCAAGTGGGCGGCCACACGCGCCACCGCAGACGGCATTTCCGGCAGCAGGGACCGGATGCGGTCTTGCACTGCAGGGCTCTGCTCCCGGGTGCGGGCAGCACGCGCCGGTGTGAGAATCACTATCACCCTGATCCGAAGACGCTGAAATTCGCTCTTACACTAATGTCTAGCTCTCTTCCGCACAACTGATGAGACCGAACTGAAACGTTCCGCGCGGAGTGAGCGAATGCGAACGGAGCAACCAAAATTGTTTCTTGCTATTGACGCTGGTGGCACGAGTACGCGCGCAGTCGTGCTCGACACCTCAGGGCACGCGCACGGCTGCGGCCGCGCCAGCGGTGGGAATCCCACAGCGGTCGGCATCCGTCCGGCTGTAACGGCCATTTGCCTTGCTGCCGAGCAGGCCATGGCAGACCTGACTGGCTCGGGGCGGCCAGCGTCGGCGCTGATCGCGATGGCCGGCGAGAAGACTCTGGCCTTCAGAGAGCAAGTCGCGGGCCGGCTCGCTGAGTTGGATATCCCTCAAGTCGTTCTCGATCATGACCTGCTCGGCATCTTCCACTCTGGAACAGCTGCGCGGGACGGCTACGCCCTGATTGCGGGGACAGGGACCGTGGCCGCCAGGATCCGTGAGGGCCGACTGGACCGGGTGGCGGGCGGCCGGGGTTGGTTACTCGGCGATGCCGGCGGCGGTTTCTGGATCGGACATGCATTGACCCGGGCAGTGGTCGCGTCGCTCGATGGCCAAGGGCCAGACACTGCGCTGACCGGCTTCGTTCTGGAGGCGCTCGGGATCAAGGCCGACACGGGCACCGTCGCCGGGCGCGCTGAAGCGCTGCGGCAGTTGGTGTCGGCCGTGTACGCCCGAGCGCCTATCTCGTTGGCCGAGCTCGCGCCATTCGCCTTCGCAGCTCATGAGGATCCTGTGGCGCGCTCCATCCTCGTCGCTGCTTCGGCGACGCTGGCGGACCTGCTTTCAGCGGTGCGGACCCCGGATCTGATAGGTCCGGTCGTGGTTGGAGGCAGCGTCATCGTCCGCGGCATGCTGGCTGCGCCGCCCAGCCTCCGGGCCGAACTCGTTCCCCTCGGGAACGATCATGTGATTCCAGTTTCGGACGGCCTGGTCGGTGCCGCCGTACTGGTTTTGCGGCATGCAAGCTGCGAGGTTGACGACGGCCTTTTCCGTACCATCCAAGCGGAGGTCGCGCGAATCACCACGTAGGAATGCCGGGGCATAATTTCGCGTTCTCGGCTGTTTGTGGGTGGTCCGTCCGCGATTGCTGTTCTTTGGGCGCTGAAGTACCGCATTTTGGGACTACAGTATCGATCGTGACACTGTTCCGGATCCGCGAGGCCGCCGATTTGCTCGGTGTCAGCGATGACACGATACGTCGGTGGGCTGATGTTGGGCGGCTTCCAACCACTCGTGACGGCGCCGGTCGGCAGGCGATTGAGGGCATTGTGCTGGCACGGTTCGCCGAAGAGATCGCCGCCGAAACCGAACCGTCAGCAGCACGACCAGTGGTCTTGGAGTCGGCCCGCAACCGTTTCGTCGGACTGGTTACCAAGGTCACCAAAGACACTGTCATGGCACAGGTGGACATTCAGGCCGGTCCCCATCGCGTGGTGTCGCTGATGAGCCGAGAGGCCGTCGACGAGCTGGGTCTTGAGCCCGGGGTCCTTGCCGTTGCCGCGGTGAAGGCCACCAACGTCGTCATTGAGGTGCCGGCGCAGCATTGACCAATCCGTCTCTGCCGGGCGATGGCTCCCGGCCTTCATCCCAGGAGTCTCACTTGCGTCGCATTGCAGCCCCGCTGTTGGCTCTCCTCGCCCTTGCCGCATTGCTTGCGGGATGCGGCGGCAGTAACGAATCGGCACCGGCAGGCGGGTCTGCCAGTTCGAGCCCAGCGGGCTCCCTCACCGGCACAATCAACGTATTCGCCGCGGCATCGCTTCAGGAATCGTTCACCAAGTTGGGCAGCCAGTTCGAGCAGGAGCACGCCGGCACCAAGGTGGTTTTCAACTTTGGGCCCAGCTCTGGGCTGGGACAGCAGATCACGTCGGGGGCACCAGCGGACGTGTTCGCGTCAGCCAGCACCAAGACCATGGACGACGTGGTCAAGAGTGGCGATGCCGACGCGCCGATCGACTTCGCCGCGAACACCATGGAAATCGCCGTCCCACCGGACAACCCGGCTGGCGTGAAAACTGTCAACGACCTCGCCAAGAAGAGCGTGAAAGTGGCG
>Ga0081455_10004714_pt1 | contig 15157 bp, 18 predicted proteins | sample TabmetS3T2R1_FD_70207 | JGI IMG/M metagenome (GOLD analysis project Ga0081455, IMG submission 70207) | Tabebuia heterophylla rhizosphere microbial communities from the University of Puerto Rico - S3T2R1 | ecosystem: Host-associated > Plants > Roots > Rhizosphere ... | reverse complement strand
AAAATATTTCCGGCAGTTAATCTATTTTTAAGTCTTAGCTGAAACCCAAATCTGTCTAGTAGGACAATAATTTATCTCTCCTATTATCTAAGAATCTGAGACCTGACTTTGATATAAATAATTTTGAACTATATCGACCAAACTGTTTAGTCATTCCTGTGTGTTTTTAACGCCGGAATATACTACTAAAACAACTTTCGTCCCGAGCTATTGAAGTACTAGGGTGTCTCGGGAAACCCGAGAAGAAACAAAGTGCGTTTCTAACTTGCCCACGAATTTTCCAACTTGGTATATTTTCTTAGGCTGCAATCTTATAGAAAACATGGGATTTACATACCTGCCGACCCATTATCCTATTATATAGAATTTATTGTGGAGCAAAAACTTGTATCCGAACGTTTCCACGATCTACTACATATATGTTGCCCGATGAGTCAAGAGCTATACTTGTTGGCTCCTCAAATTGCCCGTCACCTGAACCCGTAGTTCCCCATTTGGTTATAAAATTTCCGTTGGAATCGAATTTCTGTATCCGGTTATTACCCTCATCGACGACATATACATTCCCTGACGCATCTACCGCTAGCCCAGCAGGCCTGGTAAATTGCCCGTCACCTGAACCCGTAGTTCCCCATTTGGTTATAAAATTTCCGTTGGAATCGAATTTCTGTATCCGGTTATTACCCCAGTCTGCTACATAGATATTATCCGACGGGTCATGATCTATTCCCAGAGCTGGATTTATGAACTGTCCGTCACCTGAACCCGTAGTTCCCCACTTGCCAAGGAGATTTCCATTGCTATCAAACTTTTGTATGCGGTTGTTCTCACCAAAATCGGCAACATATACCTCATCAGAAGAATCCACACCTACTCCCCCTGGAGAGATAAATTGACCATCACCTAAGCCCGTGGACCCCCAAGACGTGATAAATGCGCCATCAGCGGTAAACTTCTGAACCGCTGTATCAGGACTGCCGCCGTCTGTAATGTAAATGTTGTCAGAAGAATCTGTGCCTATTCCTGTGGCACTCGTAAAACGCCCATCTCCAAAACCTAAAACTCCCCATGATGTGATAAACGTACCGTTAGTCGTAAATTTTTGTATCTGGTTAGACACGCTTGTTGTGTCTGTAACATATACATTATTGTTAGAATCTATTGCTATGTCGAGTGGCTGTCTGAACTTGCCACCACCTATGCCCTCAGATCCCCATTTTGTGACAAATGAATATTGTTCTTCTTGAGCGCTTGCTGTATAAAACACGGGATTTGTTGTTACCGTGACAGAAAACATAATAATTGTCAAAACCATGAGCGACGTTTTGATGCTTTGAAACATGCCTAACGGTATTACAGAGGTTTCATATAAATGAATAATATATCATACAAATATTTTATAACTAAAAGCATTGAACTAACCAGTGGATATTTTTACAATTCTAAACCATTTCTAAAAAAAGGTACAGCAAAAAAAAATATTTTCATGCCTACCTTCCTTGCTTGTTTAGTATTTATTTTCTCATTTCGAGGCCATATCCTCACCAGGACCTAGACTAGGACCCGGACCGGGTCCCGGTCTAGGTTTTTCGTCCATAACTATACCATAAATTGGTGTATTGCCGTAGTGGTTTTCTATTCTTGAAGGGTCAAGCCATATGCTTATCACTTTATCTCCCATTATTCTTATTGTCGTGGGTATGTCTGTAACCGGTCCTTCCCTCATGCTTGCTGTAGAAGTTCCATTAAAAACCTTTGTCATGTTGTTAGGCTGTGACATGTTTGCTAGAACGAAGTTAGTAATAGTGTGGGTGTGTCCAGCCGTCCCATTTAGCCTTATCATTTCCATTTGTGCGTCAAATGGAGATCTCGCAAACGGAGATGTTGTATTACCCGTTACTTTCTTGGATTCATTCTCACTTAATAAATTCGTCTTCCAATGACCTGTAATTATCCAATCAGGTTTACCGTTTTCGTCATTTTGTATGCTGGAAATTGCACCAAAGGTAACGTTCTCGTTCCGGAGTTGTTGAGGAGATGCTGTGGTATCGTAACTAACCTGGGAAAGAATGATAGAGACCGCAAGAGTTGTTGTTAGCAAAGTGAATATCATAGTGTGTCCAAAGGTTGCCATTAATGGTCATTAGTAGTTCGATTATTTTTAGGTATGCAGTGGTACTAGGTACGCTCAGCCATCTTATATCAGACTGGTTGCTGCATTTTTAAAGGTGTACCCCGCCGAACGGTAAGTCATTTCGAGATCAATCAAGTTTTTCAAAGTGTCTTCCGATGGCTTTCGAGGTGTCTAATCTCTTCTATTGAAGGATTGATAAAAAAATCTTAAATGTGATCCGTCATATATTATATTAATTTGTCTGCTGAGCCTGATAAATCCTTTACATCCGTGACTCAGGTACTGTATGGCGTCGAGAACGCGGTAAAGCTATTTTCAAGGGTCGTTCATGGTGCAGACAACGTGATAGATATTTGTGATGATGACATTATATCTCATACCGCCACCAGTTTCAAAATTATTGCGGAGCGAGTCCTGCAGACTGGAGCAAAGTTTAGATATATTACTGAAATCAAAAAGGATAATATCAAATACTGCAAGGAACTGATGAAAGTTAGTCAGGTTCGACATCTAGATGGAATTAGAACCAATTTTGTAGTAACAGACACAGAATATACTTCTTCTGCCATCATGCAACAAGTACACGCACATCCAGAAATTGTGTACAGCAACGTGAGAAGCATTGTAGAACAACAACAATATCTATTTGAAAATCTATGGAATAAAGCAATACCTGCTGAGCGCAGGATAAGCGAGATTGAAGAGGGAATCGAATTAGAAAAGACTCATGTAATTCAAGACCCTCACACCATACAAAGATTGTTCCTTGATTTGGTAAGGTCAGCCACGCATGAAGTTTTGCTGATACTTCCTACGATTAATGCTTTTCTCCGTGAGCATCGCATAGGAGTAATACGACTTTTAATGCGCGCGGCGAGAGAACATGCTGTAAATGTGAGAATCCTGACTCCAACTGGGGATGTCATTGACCATATATTGAAAAATGAAGCAATATCCCCTCAAGAAGGGGAGGGAAGGAAGGAATTTGATATAAGAAGCATCAATAGATCACATGAGGAAACTTCCGTAAGTACGGTTACAATTATGGTAGTTGACAAAAAAGAATCTCTAGTTTTTGAAAAAACTGATGATACAAAGGAAAATTTCATAGACGCCGTAGGAATGGCGACTCATTCGAATAGCAAACCAACTGTTTTATCCTACATTTCAATTTTTGAGAGTTTATGGAAACAAGTAGACTTGTATGAACAACTAAAAACTCACGATAAAATGCAAAAGGAATTTATCAATATTGCAAGCCACGAAATGAAAACCCCCACTCAGGCTATTATAGGATATGCAGATTTGATACATAAGCACCCAGAAAAAAGAGAAGATATGATGCAATCGATATCAAGAAATGCTGTTAGGCTTCAAAGACTGACAAATGACATACTAGATGTCACAAGAATAGACAGCCAGACACTAAATTTGCATAAAGAACAGTTTAACATTGATGATCTATTAGAGAATATAATACAAGACTATCTAGGTCATATTGAAAAAGAAAATCAAAACATAAAACTATTTTATAATTTCAAGCAGAATAATGATACTTTACCAATAGATGCAGATAGAGATAGAATTGCTCAGGTTATTTCCAATCTATTGAGCAATGCGATCAAGTTCACGGCTAAAAAGAATGGAGTCATATCAATTTCTGCAGAAAGAAAGGAGAAAGAAGTTATTGTTAACATAAGAGACACGGGCGAAGGCATTAATCCTGAGATAATACCAAGACTTTTTACCAAATTTGCAACTAGGTCTTTTTCCGGTACCGGATTAGGTTTGTATATTTCAAAAAATATTATTGAAGCTCACGGGGGCAAGATGTGGGCTGACAATAATCCTCATGGAGAAGGAGCGACATTTACTTTTACGTTGCCATTAAGCAATAGGAGGGCAATCATGATATCAAGAGAGGACGGTGGGTATTAAAATCGGCTAAAGAGAAAAAGAAGAGGATTTTAGTTGTGGATGACGAACCCGATAATACTTCGATCTTTTCTATGAGCTTAGAAGACGGAGGATTCGAAGTGGATGCATTCACTGATCCCCTGCTGGCTCTGACTACATTCAGATCGGGTCATGAGAAGTATGACTTTCTAGTTCTTGACATAAAGATGCCTGACATGAATGGATTTGAACTATACGAAGAAATGAGAAAAATAGATAATCAAGTTAAGGCCTGTTTTTTGACGGCGTTTGGGGAGGGTTATACACAGGAATTTGGAAGAAGATTTCCGGCTTCTACTAATGTAAGTTTCATTAGAAAACCCATTCGTGTAGACGATTTAGTGAAGAAAGTGAATAAGATGGTGAATACATAGCAGTGGGAAGGCCGACATATTTAGTGTATAGTGGAGCATATTACGATAAGATAGTTAAAGGCAATAAGGATGAACATACATCTTCCAACAATTCTATTGACTCGCAAAAGAATATCCTGAATCTGGATACTACTGAAGAAAAAAGAATTTCCAAAGTGGTTCTTATTGTCGATGATGACCCTGATATGACTTCAATCTTCAGTTTGGGCTTGCAAGACGAGGGTTTTGAGGTTTATACGTCTAATGACCCTTTAGAGGTTTTATCCCAATTTAGACCAAACTACTATGATCTCATGCTAATTGACATCAGTATGCCAAAAATGAATGGCATTGATCTATCCAAACAACTATTAGAATTGGATTTGAACGTTAAGATCTGTTTTATTACTGCAGGAGAGGCAAACATCGAGGTATTGAGGGAACTTTATCCTGCTAGAGATATAGGCTGTTTTATTAGAAAACCTGTTACGATAGATCAATTAGTTAAAAGAATAAAGGCGGAATTAAACTGAGATTATAGAAATCTGAGACCTGGTTTTGGCAGCGCAATTTAAGAGGGAAATTTTTTTTCAGGCGTTTTGACTATGCATTAGAGTAATATAATATAAAACCGTGTAAGTAACAACCTTTTCATACCTAATGCAAGATACTGCAAGATACTCCAATAAAGAAAATCTTCTAGAGAACTTCGCGGTAGCGATCGGACCATTTCTCTCTATCTTTTAAGAATAGCAGTATATGCTACGCTATTATCTCCGTTGAATTCAGTGTCCAATCCAGCGCCATTCCGTAACCTGGCAAAAACCAGAACCAGAACCAGAACCCACGGTTGTTGACCCTCTTGCGCCAGCTGACTACTCTTCAGCATGTGTAAAGTGCATAAAGGTTGCGCTAAGGTAATTGATTCAGTACATTCTGAGTACATTTCTATGCCTTCAATCCTTTGTAAGCAATCCAGATAATCCTTTTGTCTCAGCCCTCAGGCCTAATAAACTATTTATGATGCCCACACTAAGGATGACGAATCTGGTTCGACAAATACGATGACGTTTGAAAACGGAGAACTTGAAAGGCAGGGTTTGTTATACTCTGTCTTTATTATTGGAGTTCTCCGCGGCTCTCAGGGAAATATAATGCTGTCAGTCGTATTTGCAATACAGTCTATAGGTTCACCCTTTTAATGTTTTATTGCTTCGACGTACTCGTACATGATCATGTCTCCCTGATAAGGCATGTTTCCGCGATGTGAACAATTTTTGGTTTTTAGATTTTTACTTGATAGTGATACCGCTAACTAGTTATTCGTCTTCGTCAGTATCATTTTCGTCTTCCGGCGTTTCATCTGTTTCATCAGTTTCTTCATCTACCTGTTCGCCCTCCACAGCCTCATCTCCAGTTTCTGCTGCATCTCCAGAGCCAGCAGCTGAAGCCATTGGGCCGCTATTCAAATCAATTGTATTAAGCTGAGTACTATTGTCACTAGCTAGCCACGTATTTACTTCTAGATTTGAGTCATGCATTGCAAAACTAGTTCCTACGTAATGTCCTATCAATGCGGTTAACGATACAGCAACAACCATCAAGATTGGAGTTATCATGATTAATTCATTTAACTTTGCTCGTTCCAACTTAAATACTGTTTCCCTCGTTTCATTTGAGATTTTTATCTACTTCTTTAGTCTGAATATATCATTCACCTATTTTTATCTTAGCTGCAAACAATCTGAATTACCACTCTAAGGACATTTCGCCAATCCTGATGTTATCGTGTTCCGGTCTTATTTTTATCTTAATTCAGTACATTATTATTATCATAATAGATATAACAGAAGTAGCCCTGAAAAATGAATCGGGTTTCCCTCGGCCGTCAATAAATGGAAGGAATATTTCAAATAAATGAATGTCCCGCTACCAGTTTTGATATTTGTTAACAATAGAATATTAGGCACTAGAGGCGAAAAATAACTCTTGTAATAGAAGTAAGAATGGATAGAAGAAATTTAGGAAAATTGTTGGTTATTATCGGGATACTAGCTAGTATAGCGGGATTAGCATTTACAGCTCAAAGCAAATCGATTGTCGGTCCTGAGTCTTCCTTTATGTACAATAGTCCCCAATGGACCATAAACGGGTATCTAATTTTTGGATTAGGCTTGGCAATCATATTTTCAGGTGTTGTAATTTGGATCTCTAGAAAGTTACGTTATCAATAATAGGAAATTGGGTAAGAGACTATTCAAATGAATCATAGCTTCTAAAGCAAAGCTTAATCCCAATCTCAACTCACTGGATTCAGATTTTTTGTTGACTCATTCGAATCATTAACCAGTAAGCAGTATTACATGATACAAAAGAATCTTAACTAACTCGTTTAAAGAACATACTTATTTGTCATTCATGGGAACAGATATTAATTCATAACATACTTGATGTTCTTGATACGCATGTTGTTCCGTGACGGTACAGTTTTCTCATTAACGGTATTGTTACTCTTAGCACCTAGTCTTATCTTTGAATATTCTGCAAAAGCCCAGGAGGAGAATGAAGGGGCAGAAGAGCAACAAGACATACCCGACGTGAATGCTGCGATCGGCAGTGAATCTGCCAATATCAGAGACTCGAATTTAAGAGTTGAATCAGTAGTTGAAGGACTAGAGCTCCCCACAACCATGGCTTTCATTGGACCTGATGATTTCTTGGTTTTGGAAAAAGAAAAGGGAACAGTTCACAGAGTTACAAATGGCGAGATGTTACCGGAACCATTACTGGATGTCAATGTCGCAACATCTCAGGAAAGATGCATGTGTGGGGTTGCAATCTCAAATCATATCCCTGGACACACATATGTTTTTCTGTATTATACTGAAGCCCAATCAACAGATGCAGAGGATATATCTGAGGGAAAAGATCCACTAAGGAATAGTCTATATAGATATGAGCTGGTCGACAACAAACTCGTAAATCCTAAACTTCTGTTGGATTTGCCAGCTATTCCAGGACCCCGTCATAATGGTGGTGCAATTACAATTGGGCCTGACAATAATCTTTATGTTCCTATAGGAGACGTTGATGGCTCACATAAAGAACTTGATTTTGAAACTGTGACTCAGAACTATCCAGATGGTGTAGAAGCTGATGGAAGAAGTGGCATCCTTAGAATTAGCTTAGATGGTGAGCCAGTGCCTAATGGTAGCATTATAGGTGATGAGTTACCTCTAAATTTGTATTATGCTTATGGCGTTAGAAATAGTTTCGGAATTAGCTTTGACCCTGTTACTGGTAAGTTGTGGGATACGGAAAATGGTCCTGGAGAGAATGATGAAATCAATTTAGTGGAGCCAGGGTTTAACAGTGGGTGGGTCCAAGTTCAAGGAATGTCCTCTATTTCGAATAGCAATGAATTTGACTCTGAAAACGAAAACGGTGAAGTGCTTGCTTCAACTAGTCTAGTGGACTTTGATGGAAGGGGAAAGTACAGTGATCCTGAATTCGTATGGAGCGTTACTTTAGGGCCTACTGCCCTTATATTCATGGATTCTGACAAGTTAGGACAGCAATATCAGAATGACATTTTCGTTGGTAGTATAGTTACAGGAAATATTTACCATTTTGACTTGAACGAGGATAGAACACAGCTTGTATTGACAGGGGACCTTGAAGATAAAATTGCAGAGACAAGGGAGACTGGAGAACAAGACATAGTATTTGGAGAGGGTTTTGCTGGGATTAGCGATCTAGAGATTGGACCTGATGGCAACCTATATGTTGTTTCACTAGGGCAAGGTAAAATATTCAGGATAGTTAGTTCAGATTAACTGGTCCAAAACGACACGCTAAATATTACATAATAGTTTGTCAAGATGACGTGGTGGCAGCAGAACAAATCGAAATCTCGTCTCTTCCAGGGCATATCGCAACCTCATAGATACCTGCGGGAAGAAGCTAGAGGCCAAGTAAGTTAGGTCAAAGTTTTACTCTTTTTGGCCGCGTCAACCTCTTCCTCTTTAACTTCAGTTGTCGCAGATTCGGTGACTTTAGGTTCTAAAGTTTCTTTCAGCTCCGTGCCAGGTTCATTGTCCTCGTTGTCCTCCAAATCTAGTAGCATACATTGCTGCGGCCTCTATGATATATAATACACACTCCCAATCAGATTTTGATTACAACAAACCTTGTTTAAAAATAAATACACGTCAAGCGTAAAATGAAATAGCTATTAAAAACACGAAGACCCTTTAGTCCTTACTTTGTTACTCAAATCACTAGGATACTTAACTTCCTTAACTTTTGACCATTTTACATTAATATCAAGCGCGCGTATATGAGCGTGGTAAGGGTCTAAAAATCCCTGAAATAGTAACGTGAAAAATGCCAGATGTTAAGTATGTTAACTATTACTAGAGAGCTTATCAAACTGGTTTTCTTGGCTCTGTTACTGCTTGTTGCTCTTGTAAAGCGTTTTGCTCTTCTGATTTTACACTTGAACCACCTAATGATGAAACGATTGGTGGGTTCTTCGCAATCGGAAAACTGGGCAATCCGGGCCGTTGGGCTCGTGTGGATTCTTGGGGGGATTGTTCTGGTGGTGCTTGTTGTGTTTGTAGCGCTTGGGTGGCTAAGTCTTTAGCTTTACAACACAACCGTTCGCTAGTACAACACAACCCGTACCTACTCTCTCTTATTTCTCCTTTCCCTTTTTCAAAATAAATAAAACAAACTTCAAGCCTACCTTAAACTGTCAGGCGTAAGCATTAAGCAGCCCAAAAAAAATAAACACGGAGAACCGAAGCATTTGACAACAGAAGTGAAGCAACAGCAGCTTGATTGGAGGAGAAGCAAAGTCCTGGAGTTATCTTCACAAGGATATAGTGAACGGGACGTATCAGAAGTCCTCAAGGTTAGCGATTCAGCAGTCCATAAAGATTTGGTATTCATAAGAAGGCAGACTGTAGAAAACTTGCATAAACATATTAATGAAAGAATCCCTTTCGAGGTGGAGAAGGCCATAGCAGGGATGGACACCATTTTGAGAATGACATCATATATTCCAAATGCGGTAACAGATACAAGGATAAAGATACAGGCCTTATCTCTAATGAACGAGGTCTATAAACAAAAAATAGAACTCACTACAAACTGTGTTATAGTCAGGAATGCATTAGATTATGTGAGTGATAAGGCTGAGAAGTTAAAAGTAAAATCCGAATCTGAATCTAAGGAATCTAAAGAACCTGATTATGGTGAGGAAGAAGAGTTAGAGGAGAAACAAGAAAAGGACAGCGGAGAACTTGAAAAAGAGGAAAAAAACTACTAACGATGTTTTCTAACTAAACAGAATATTTCGCTTGAAAGCCCTAGAATGATTTTGTTCTCCCTTTAGTCCAGGCTCACTATCCTTCATATCCATAAGTACCCGTACGCATATCTACCTTGAAAATGGAAATATTGTAGAATATTACTAGTAATCCACAAGTAATCCTCAACTACTAACACCAATCACGGATGTTTTCTGCTAAAAGGAGATTATTAGTAGTAGACGACGAGAAAGATATAACCTCAATCTTCTATACCATACTAAAAGAAACCGGCTTTGAAGTAATCTTCTTTAATGATCCCCTTTTGGCACTCGAGCACTTTAAACCACGTTACTATGATTTGGTAATTCTAGATATTAGAATGCCCGATATGAATGGATTTGAACTATATCTACAGATAAAAGAGAAAGACAACAGAGTAAAAGTTTGTTTTCTGACAGCTATTAGTGAGTTTAAAGAGTACGAACAATACAGAAAAGAGGTTTATCCTAAGCTAGGCGAGAGGTATTTTATTGCAAAACCGGTTTCAAATCTTGAGCTAATAAGAAGGGTAAATGATATGCTAACAACAAACGATATCCATCCCTAGGATACAAAAAGCAATCTTTCTTCCTAAAATAGTACATGTTCTGGCTATGCCAAAGGAAAGGAATAGGCTTCTAAATGCCTTCACCTTCAGAAAGTATATAATTTAGTTTCTTTCAGTCAATACCGCCAATATCCCTTGTCACTTTCAAATTCCGGATTCTCGTCCTCTTCGCCCTCATCTTCTGTTTTCTTTTCTTCGTAAGTCATTTTAATTAGTGGTTAACTCCTGCACTATGGATAGTGCAAGTATTTTCGTTTTTTCGTACATCACCTTTGGCTTGCTAATGGCGTTACTTATTCCAAGCTTGATCCAAAATATGATAAATCAGTGCACTTTATGATTTATCATAACCTGTTCTGTTCGGTAAATATTCATGAAACTATTCCAGATGAATATTAAAAAATGCATGGTAGTATGAAACGCAATCTAAAACAAACATTGGAAATAGCAGAGACAGCAGCAGACCCTAGAATAAAGCTGGAGGCAAGCCAGATAGCTAATGTTTGTTACAAGCATATCATGGCCCTAGCAACATCTGGAGCTATCGTAACAGATGCAATCAATTTGTTGCTCAAAAGCAAGAGCAAATAGATACATTGAGAAAGCTAGATGAGAGGATAGAAACTCTGGACACCGGAGAGGAAGCAACAACTAACTGCGTCTTTTGATTCTTATGATGTTCAGAGTCAAAAGGTTTTAAAAAAAATTAGTGAGGTTTTGCGTTAGCCTTTTTTTGTTCCTACTCTACTCAAACTCTGTGTCTTCTGTTTCTTCAGCTGATTCCTCTTCTACTCCTGCGTCTTCTGTTTCTTCAGCTGATTCCTCTTCTGCTACTCCAACTGGTGGTTGTACCGCTGTTTCTTTTATTTCAACGCCATTGAGGTTACAGATTACAGTCAATGCTCCTTGGTTCTTCGCTTCCCCGCCACTATCAGTTGACGAAACCTGTCCCAGTGCGTTTTCAGAACATGGATTTGCCTGTGCATCTTGTACCGAACTTGGAATCACTGTTAGTCCAGCTGCTAGTACTGTTGCCACAGCTAACGCCGCTGCCATTAAGACAGTTGTTTTTTTCATAGTTACTAATAGAGGGTATGAAAGTATACGTATAATTAAGCTAGGAAGGATATGACTACTTTTTAGAGATAGATGTTTCTGATGTACTATATCTAGAGTATCGAATGTAACAAATAGATATATACATTCTCAGGAAGTAGGCAATAGAGGAGCTCAAATGACATACAATGCAACCAATAATCATCATTTCGTATGGTATCGTATCGTATCTCCGGTATGCTTTTGTCTTCAATACTCCTTTGAGCCAGACTTATGACATACTTCTATCCCCTATTGCCAGGCGATTATACATCACGTGAGAATATATTCAGACGGGTGAATATTGATGCATTAAGAGGCTAATTAATAATCAATCAAAAAGCTAATACTGGGACAATCATGACGCATTTGATCAGCAAACAAAACATTTTATCGAACTCACCTCCAAGTTATCAAAAATGAATCTGAAGTCGCTTTTTTCTGCGTTGCTGACCGTGCTAGTTGCTAACGCTTTACTTATTTCCCAGTCCTCAACTATTAAGGTACAAGGTCAGGAGGTGGAAACCATCCCGGATCAACACCAACAACAGGTGAGTTGTGGAAGTGTAATCACCGGAACGGTCACCCTTAGCAGCAATCTGAACTGTAATCATGACGGACTGATCGTGGGAGGAGGCTCTGCGACGATTGATTTAAATGGTTTTCAGATACGAGGTCCGGGGATCGATAGCTCAAAAATAGGAATCGCAGTCTCAGAAGACAACGTCAAGATTGTGGGACCAGGGATTATTACCGGTTTTAAAGCGGGAATCTTAGTTACCGGTGCTAGTGAGTTTTCAATCAGCTCAGTCGTATTGCAAAGTAATGAGGTAGGGATTCTCATTACTGGTGTCGACTCGGCGTCTGTGGAGGAAAATAATCTAAGGAACAATTTGGTAGGGGCGACTGCTTATTCTTCTAACGGCCTAGATATTGCAGACAACCTTATGACCAAAAACGCCTTGGCCGGAGTTTTGCTTGTAAATACCGACGGATCCGCTGTTACTAGTAACAATATTCAAGGAAGTCAAAAAGGAATATTCTTGGACTCACAAAGTGCCGAAAACATTGTCCAAATGAATAATGTACGTTTCAATATAGTCGGCCTAGATAATGCTAACGGATTAGCACCAGCTTCAAACAAAAATACATTCTCAACCAATATATGCGGTACAAGCAGTCCAAGTGGATTGTGTACCGGCAATTAGTGGCCAATCAATAAGACCACTGCATGGGATATCTTTTCCCATGATATAGGGGTAACATTACTATAATGATAACCTAGCTTACAGAACGGTAACAAATTGTGGCCCTTTTCACATAGCTCTTGTATGGTACATTCTGATGTTGGATCCAACTAAAAAATAGTCGCAGGTTGACTCAAAGCATGATAAGCTCAGTTGAATCCAACCTGAACCTCGGGGGATCTTTTGTCGATTCAAGTCAAGTAGGTATCGGGAGCTAGCTCAAGTGCTGCTAGCGATATAAGCGATAGTGTTGGTATCAGTAGGGAGAGGGTAGGGTAGGAGCACCTTTAAGCTTTTAGCTTTATCTAGCTAAACCATGTAAGTCTTAATAGAAACCATAAAGCACTTTTATCGTATGACTCACAAGAAAAATAAAGAAAAAGTTAGATTCTCTTATCAGATTATTGCTGCAAAATATGCAGACAAAATAGAAAGTTTTCTCAGAAAAGAGAACCAACCGTATTCCGAACCTCGAATAGCTAAACTAGTTTTCAATATTGCTCTAACTAAGAAAGGCAATATTCCTACATCAAAAAAAGATATTAGATCGCTATCAAATATCAGAAACGCATTGAAAATCCTTGTAACAGAGAAAAAAATTATAGAATCCTTAATTGAGGATCCTAGGACAAAAGAACAAGTAATGCACTATTCCATTGTGGGGAATGCAACAACATGATTTTCATATATATCTATTTATGCAGACATCTACTTTTAGAATAGTATTTAGTATTAATCGAGATAATTTGTATGGGAAAATATGCACTTGTACAATTTGATGATTATGAATGATAGCATAAAAACTTGGTTTCATTTGATATGAACTAGGGATACACTTAGTACTAATCTGAGATTCTTATAAATACGTAGTCTACAATTCTTTGATGAATAATTAATGAAATATAGAAGTAGAACTGACATAGTTGGGTTAATTCTAGAGGCTGCAAACGGTGGAGGCGCAACTAAGACTAAGATAATGTATAAAGCGTTTCTTTCATATAATCTCATGAAAGAATATTTGACGCTACTAGCTGAAAATGAACTGCTGGAATATGAAGAGGGAAATCAAACCTATAGAACTACTGAGAAAGGTATGCGTCTATTAGAAATATACAACAGAATGGACGAGTTGGCTCCTATCAATTACCAATAATATATAGGAAAAAGAATTATCTAGGGGATAGCGGATTCTTAGAGTACTGAGTAGAGGATCAGGCAGTATTTGGGATAATTGAGATATTTTTTACTTTAAGACTAGACGGTACGAAGGGGCTAAGTTGGTAACCGTTGGTAGTCGTTATAGCAGGATGGGTCTTGAAAAATAGACCGATTTTCAGGTTTTATTTATGCTTGTGATCGGTTAGGGAAACAGTTTTAATCGACGGGGCTGAATATGATCAGCAATTCAACCCTGAGAGTTGCTGATAAAAAATAATGATAGATAGTAACAATAAAAGAATTTTAGTAGTGGATGATGAACCCGATATCACCTTAATGCTAAGAAAGGTTCTAGAGGATAATGGTTTTAGCGTTGATTCATTTAATGAGCCGTCTTCCGCGATACAGAATTTTCGACCAGGAGTCTACGACCTCTTGATACTTGATATTAAAATGCCAACCATAAATGGTTTTGAATTATATCTTAAATTACGGGAAAAAGACCAGAACTTTAAGGTATGTTTTCTCACTGCACTCAGTGAATTGCGGGACTACGAAGCGTATAGAAAAGAAGTTTTTCCCAAATGGGGCGAAAGATACTTTGTTGCAAAACCAATTGAAAATGACGAACTAATAAGAAGGGTCAATGGCATTGTATGGTCATATTAAATACTATCACAAAAATTATGTTCACACTCAGAATTGGTATGCCATATCCTCGGAAATAGGTTGGGAAAAATTCATAACAGTCGAATTCTGATATCAGTCCAAAGTATCAGATAAACTTAATCGACGAAAGAATAATATCACTACAAGCCCCCGTAATTATCATACTTGCTTCTTCTTATATTTACCGAAGCAGAATGATTATGCAAATGAATGACACATATCCCTATAAATCCAATAATCCCACCAATAATAGCAAGAAAAATATTTTCAGGTAAATTACTTGTTATTCCGAATTGTCTTATCGTTATTTGTATTATTACTGTAATAAGAATACTAGAGGAACCTATGGTTGCTGTAATGGAAGCACCTATTCTACTTATGCCAGTAGAATAGGAAAGTGATCCAATAAAAGGAAGTAATGCAAAGAGTGATAATATTATGATGGTGTTCATCAATACACCTGGTTGTTGAGATAAGGACCACTCTGATAATGATGCTATCTGTAAAGATTCATGCGAAAGTCCTACCATAAATCCTAACAAAATTATTCCAGAGACTAGCATAGAGGCTCCTGCTGACTCTATAGGTTTATGCACTGTAAGGAGTTTAGTTAGAAAGAGAAC
>Ga0081455_10004713_pt1 | contig 15159 bp, 31 predicted proteins | sample TabmetS3T2R1_FD_70207 | JGI IMG/M metagenome (GOLD analysis project Ga0081455, IMG submission 70207) | Tabebuia heterophylla rhizosphere microbial communities from the University of Puerto Rico - S3T2R1 | ecosystem: Host-associated > Plants > Roots > Rhizosphere ... | reverse complement strand
GCAAATGGTAGCGACCGGTTACCCGGCAGGCGCATATATGACGATGTCGATTGCAAAGGATCATCCGCCAAATACCGCGCTTTACTCGGCAACGAAGTACGCCGGTTAACCTTCGGCGGCGTTGTTCGGCGGCAGCTCGCGCACCTTGCGTTCGAACAATTCCCAAAACGCCGGGTGCATCCGGCGGGCGTTTGCGTGGCTCCGTTCCGTCTCCCACGCAATCCAATTGGCGGCGGTCGTGTAAACCAACGCGGCGGCGGCTTGTTCGCTAAGTCCGTGCGCTTCGCGCAACGCCCGGATTTCGTCCGGCGTTGGATTGCGCCCGGGTCGTCCGTCGCGGTTCGGGTGATTGACCATAGGCGCGCATTGTACGCCCAACAAAAAGCCCGGCATTTAGCCGGGCTTGGTTGGGCGCGGATCGCGCGCTAGCGTCGCGGATGGGCGCGGCGGGTGTAAAGCCAAAGGACCACAAGCGACCCGACGCAAAGGACGGACGTTACGGACACAAGGACGGCGGCAAATATAGACATGGCGTCGTCCCTTATCCGCGCAACGCCGCTTCGGCGGCTTCGCGTTCGCGTTGCGAAGCCGTCGGGCGCGTGTTGATGGAATACAGGATCGCCATAAGGCAAACACCGGCGACGAACCCAAACAGACCAAAGCCAAAAACCGTTTCCCAATTACACATTGCGTTTACTCCTAGCGGCCCCGTTACCGTGGGGCTTACGTTGGGCGCGGAATGCGCCCGGAACCCCTTAACCTTTGATGCTACGACTACGCCGCCGCATTTCGCGTCCGGCGTTGAATGCTGCCCACGAAAGCGTGCCCGGGACGGCGTTAGCCGAACGCTTCAACCCGGCGTAACCGTCCCAAAACGCGCACCGGTGGCCCGCGCCGCGACGTGGCGAACCATCGCGGTTGTAAAACTCGCTTTTGACATCGCACGCAAGCGCAAGGCATCCGCGATACATCGCTTCCATACTCGCGTTTTTGTAGCGTCCCATTTACGCCGCCTTCCGCTTGGACTTGCCGCCTTCGATCAATTGCAGCGAAGGTCCGCGTTCCAAGAATTGCCCACGTTGCGCGGCGATAATGTGCGCGTAATTCTTTTCGATCATCCGCAACGACGTTCCGCAATTGTCCGCCACCAAGTTAGGCGGGATACCCGCTTCCAACGCGCGCGATATGTAGACGTGGCGAAGCGTGTACATGCAAACGCCGCCTTTCCCGGTCGGCAATCCTGCGGCTTCCGTTACGTCGTCCATAAAGCGGCTAAAGCGGCTTCGCGTTTCCCAACGTTCGCCGTCCGGTGCCGGGAACAACATATCGTTACGCCCGCGTCCCTTCAAAAGCGTTTGGATAAACGCCGCGCTTTCCTTGGTCAGCGTAACCCAACGTCCCTTCGTCTTGCCGTTGACCCAAAGCGCAGAAACGTCCGCCTTGTAATCGCGCGCGCACACGTCCGCCAATTCGCCAAGCCGCGCGCCCGTCAAAAAGCTTGCCTTGATAAGCGGCGCAAGCGGCGGATTGATGGTCGTGGCGTGCGCAATCAACGTGGCGATTTGCTTTGCTTCTAAGTCGTGGTCGTGGCGTCGCCCGTCAACGTCCCGATATGCCTTGACGGTGCGCCATTGCTTATCGGTCGGAATGTTGTTCGAAGGATCGTTAAACGCCTTCGTGAGCGCGGCTTTAAGCGGCGTCAAAAGATTCCGGTTCGCGGACGCCTTCGCTTTGCGTTCGGCTTCCGCGACGGATTCGCCTTTCTTCCGCTTCGCTACGCACGCTTTGACGTAGTCGGTGCGCCATTCTTCGATGCGCGTAGACGTAAGCTTATCCACGCGATAGCCGCCAAGCGCGGGCACGGTATGACGGTTGGCAAGCCGCCGGTATTCTTCCCGGTGTCCGGATTCCATCGTGTCGAAATGCCGCTTTAACGCTTCGCTAACCAAGACGTTGCCGCCGGTCGCGGTCGCGGTCGGGTTGGTCACGAAGCGCAACGCTTGCGACCAATCGAACACGTCGCGCCCGTTCGGCGGCATGTGGTCGTCGGCTTCGCCAATCTTGCGTTGCGAATGCTTCCCGGCTTCCCAAGTCCGGATCAACCAAACGCCGTTCGTGTCGGCGTGTAGCCGCTTGTAACCAAGCGACTTGCCCGCGCCGATGCCAGCGAAGTAAGGTTCGCCGCGCGGCGGTAAACGCTTGCGCGCCGCCTTGGTTGTAAGGTCGTAGTCTGTCGCCTTTTTAGGCATTTCCCGTAGTCCCTTTCCGTGTGGTTGGTTGGTGACAAGCCCGCTTTACGACGTGGCAACAAACGTGGCAAGTCCTAGTGTAGATAACGCAATAGTTTGTTGCCACGGAATTACAAACATTCACAGTATACGCACGGTAGATTTTAAGCGCAAACGGGCTACGGGTCACGCTTTCACGGTGACGACGCGGGTTCAAATCCCGCTGGGGACGCCAACAAAAACAATAACTTAGGCAATTGCCACGCGTGGCAACAAACCCGACGTGGCAACAAACGTGGCAACTTCCCTAGGGAACGGTCCTTTTGGCAAGGCGCGCGCGCCTTCTAAGTCAAGTAGACTTGACCGGGTCTAACCCCTGTCAAGGAACCCGCCCGATGCCTGATGACGAACCATACATAACTGTCCGTCCCTACCGCCTATATAACGCCAAAACCAAAGAGTATTTGCGCTGGCGGAATTACTTGATTTTGGAAAACGCCCGCATTGGCGCGTTGATCGAATCGAAATATATGCCGGTCGGAACAACCATCGAATTGGTCAACATAACGACCGGACAAATGCTTGGGCAATACACGCGCGAATTGCGCGGAATCGGAATCCCGTACGAAGCGGACGAATATTCCGGCAACGTGCGGAAGCTTCAACGCGTTGCATAACTACAAGGGGAACACACACATGGAAACGAAGGAACAACGAAGGGCGCGCACCAAGCGCGAACGCGACCGTTTGGCGAATGCGCGTAAGACAGCGCACACGCCGGAAGCCAACGCGAACCGCAAGGCATCATTAGCCGCAATGGTCAAACTTGGTTGGGTTCCCGGCAAGGGTTGGCCCGGTGGCGTTGATCCGCGCAAGGCGCACAAAGGCAACGGCGCGGATGGTGGCGCGGGCGGAAGCGCGGGACCACACGACGGCGGGCGTTCGGTTGCGTTGGACTTAATCCCGGATCGCCCGCCGCGCAAGAAATACGAACGCAAGGCGAAGCCGCACGCGGCGGCGACGGACGACGCCGAATACGAATTTCTGTTAAACGTTGCGCGGCTTGTCGTGCAACGCAAGCTAGGCGGGAAGTAACGCGCCGCAATGTTGGCAATCTTTAGCCGTTGGGTACTTAGGGCCAATACCGTAGTTTTCGGCGCATTGGCTTTGCTGTATCTGGCACGCGGCGAATACGCCGTCGCTATCTTGTTGACGATTGCGACGGCGCAAGCTTACGTCATGGTGCGTTTTATCTATTTGGATATGATCCAAATATCTAACCACGCAATAATGTTTGCAAACGCGTTGCGTCGGATATCAAAGCTATACGGAACGGAAGCGATGGATGCGCCGGAAATCGCGCGCGAGACGTTGCGCAAGTTAGGTCCGCGATGACTAGCCCGCGCCCGTTCGCCGTTGACTTGGACGCGGTCCGGTTCCTTGCCGAAGGGTTGCGGATCGCGCCCGGGTCGCCGTATCGCATTGACCCGGAAAACCGCATCGCACTAGCGGACGCGTTGGACGCCGTTTGCGATGCGGCGGCGTTGCATCGGGCGGCAGACATCGACCGCCTAAAGGAAGCGTTACACGCCGGGCGTGTTGAAATCACGGACCCGGCTTACGAAGAATTTAAGCGGACCGGCGTGTTACTTCGGAATCATCCAACCGGCAAGCCGACGGATCGGTTATCCGACGCGCCCGCGCCCGCATGCGATTGCAACGCCGCCAACCGGTTGGCGGGAACACATGAGACATGGTGCGCGTATGCGCGACACGTCAAGGCGCGCGATGCCAAAAGATAACCTAAAGCCGTGCCCGTTTTGCTTGTCGGACTTCGTGTCCGTCGAAACGTTGTTGGGACTGGCTTACGTGCGTTGTGGCGAGTGTGGCGCGCATGGTCCGTCGTTCGTTATGAAACACAAACACGACGGCCGATGGGCTACCGACGTAGCTTGCGATGCGTGGAACAAACCGATACGCGATACGAAGGAGACGGATGGAACAAGATAGCGTCAGCCGATAAACGCCTAACTGGCTGACGATGCGCGCGCGCGGGCGCTTCCCGCGCTAATCAAGATGGAAAGGGCCGAAATGAAATCGAAATACATACCGGCGTTGCCGGGCTTCGCGTTTGCAATCGCTATGACGTGCTGGCTAATTTTCAGGCGTGAACCGTTGCCGTTTTGGCCTACGTCAATGGTGGCATTCGTTGTCTTTATGTTGTCGTGGTTTTTAGCACGTCGGCAACGTAGGTTAGATGGCTCGCATTTGCTTGCGGTTGCTTGTCTAGTCGCGTCGTCGTTGGTGACAACGCCAACGGACGCGCGAACGGTGCAGGACGACGGGCAACCGATCACAGTCGGCGGTTTTACGTTTGACGTGTTCGGTCGCCCGGTGAAATTTGTTACGCCAGAGGGTCGCGTTGCCGAATGGATTTACAAAGGCACGACTATGGAAGTAGTAGGAATCCGCATCGATGGCGAACTACGCGCGCCGCATATGGCAAAACTCGGCGGCGGTTTTGGTTCGACCGCTCCTAATCTTGTTATTGATGTCGAGGGACAAAAGCCGCCGGGAGGAGAAGGCGGCATTTGGACGGGCGGCGGCGGTGGCGGTGGCGGTAATGAAGGCGGCGGCGGCGGCGGCGGCGACGGTACTGGAACGACGTATGGCGGCGGCTTCCCTTCGCAAGCCGTATGCGAGCGCGCATGCGATGCCGCCTACGCCGCAGGTATGTACGTATGCGGATACATGATGACGGACCCGCCAATCGGGTTGGCTTGTATGGCAGGCGCTAGCGCACTATGGGGCGGATGTTTGATGCGCTGTCGCTCGTCGCCGTAAAAGGGCCATCCGTAGCCTGACAAAAAAAGGGCGACGCGGTCCCGGTCGCCCTTCGTTGCCCGTACCCACCAACGCGGGCTAATCGGTTGTTTGGTCGTCTCGCATAAACGCTAGCCATTCGCGCAAGTCGTCTTGCAACACGAACCGCCGACGGCCAATTTTGAAAATGCGCGGTCCCTGCCCATTGCGCAATAAATATTCAATGTTCCATATGGGCACGTCCAACATTGCGGCAACGTCCGATAGTGACAACGCCGGACATTGCATGATGTCTACATGCTTTTGAACGGTCCGCTCTTCCAATGGCGAAACGTCGTCGTCGTCATCGTCGGTAGTCATTGCGCAATCCTTACGACGTTGTCCGGCGGTGCGTCGTCGTCCGTTTCCGGGTTCGGTGTTAGCGATATTTCCAATTCCCTGCCCATAAGCAAATAAATCGCGCCCGCTTGGTCGCGGTCCGGATGGCAACGACCTTGGACCGTAACGACCACGGTTCCGCCTTGCATCGGTGCGAACGTTACGGGTTTGCGGAACGTGGCGGGCAACACGATATCGCCGTCCGCCAAATCGCCAATGTGAATCGTTAGCGTGCCCGATGAATACGGCAACATCCACGCGAACGGGCCGGGCATTTCCGGGAACCGCAAATCCGGCGCGTGTGCGGATTCGTCGGCCAAATCATGCTGCGTCGCCCCGTTGCGATGGAAAAACAAACCACGCAACATTGGATGTAGCATAGGCAAAACGCTTTCGCTGGCGGCGTTGAATTCGAACGATACGTCGCCAGCCGGTTGCGGGTCGGGTCCGTGTAATTCCGGTTTCGGGTTCCAATTGGAAAGCTTCGCGTGTTGGCGTGTCAGTCTTAGCATTCCGTAATTCCTTCCATTCTTCGTTGCGCGCGCGAATCGATGCGACCACGGCGGCGCATCGTTGGATCGCGCGGGCGCAATCCACAATCGTTTGCGCGTTGTTCATTTCGCTACGCGTCACGGACGTTTTGGTTTCCGCATAATTGCTTTGGTATTTCGCGCCGTTCCGCCGCTTCGATTCCGTCAATGATTCCGTATTCCAACAACGCGCCTAGCATTTCAAACAGCATCGCGCGCGTGTTGATATCGCGGACCATAAACCCGAAGGCGACGGCGAACCCTTCCAACATGGTTTGCATTGCGGCATCCTTCGCAATGCGTTGGGCTAGCCATACGTCTACATCGTCAAGCGTTCCGGGCATTCGTCGTCCCTTCCAAGTCGTCGTCCGGTTCGCTGTCCGCTTCGTCCGCTTCGTCCGCTTCGTCCGCTTTGTGTTCCATGCAATCCGCGAGTTTTTCGAAGTAGTCCAACGGACCGATTACGCCGCGTTCAATTAGCAGCTCGACCAACGCCGCGTGTCCGATGCCTTGCGCGTTTAAGTCCATGCGAAGGCGCAAGGGTTCGAAGAAATCTTCCGGCGAACCAGCAATGCGTTGCGTAAGTCTGTCCGCCGCCGCCGCGATCCGCTTTTCCGCGTTGATGAATCGCGCCGCTTCCAACGGTGTCGCCTTAGTTTTTGGCATCGTCGGATCCATCGTCGGAAAGCTTTTTGCGCTTGTCGGCGGCGGCAAGATTCATTGCGCGTTGATCCGCCATCTTCGGAAGCGAACGGATTAGGTCCGTTGCCAACGCCAATTCGTCAAGCGTGGACGCCTTCGCAATCGCGGCGGCAACGTCGGCAACGCCAAGCGGACCGGTTCCCTTCGCAACGTTCGGCCATTTGCCCAAGCTTTCGTCGTTGACGACTTGGACGACTTCGTCCGTTACGTCCGCCGCGCGCACGAAGGCGTCATATTCGGCCGTCGTGTCGGGCTTCGTTTCCGCTTCCGCCGGGACAATGACGGTTGGCGGGACCGGCACGCCGGTTACTTCGGCGTTAATGCGCGCGATCCGGTCCGGCATGCGTTGCGCAAGGCGCGGCGATTCCGACGCGTCCAAGATGCGCAACGCTTCGTCCTCGTCATGCAAGCCGCCGAACCCGTACGCGACGCGCGCCGTTTGGATCAACGTTTTATGCCGATGCATCCGGTTTGGATGACTGTCCCACGGCGTTGCGAATTGGACTTCGCGGACGACTTCCGCGAAATATTCCCGCACTGTTATGGGCTTGTCGCGGTCGGATCGCACGATTTCGCCTTCCATCCATACATGCACCGTCTTGCCCGCATGCGTGGCCGTTTCGTCCGAGTAGCGGAACGCCAACGAACGCAACGTCGGTTGCCGGTTAATCAGTCGTATCCATCCATCAACGGAAACGACCGCGATAATTGCGCCCGACTTTGGGTCCAAGTACGCGAAAATTTCCTTGGTGAACGGGTCCAATTCGTATTTGTCCGCGATGATAAGCAACGCGAACATTTCTTCGTTGGTCGGTTCCCGGACGACGCCATCGCGGTTCGGGCGTTGACGAAACGCCGTTGCCTTTAGGTTATGCATCAAATCATGCGGGTCCACGTCGTAACGATCCGCAAGGCGAACGACAAGCGACCGGCGTTGTTCGGCGCGCTTATCCGGCGCGACGGTTGCGGTTTCCAAGTGTGGTTCCTTTCTTTATGCTGCGATACGCATTGCGTAACGCGGTACTTCGATGGTTTCGATTGTGTCCGGATACCCGGACCATTTGCCCGATGCCAACACGGCGGAATATCGGGCTTGGGCTTCGCTTATTAGATGCATGCCGGTGCGAATGGATGCGTTACCAAGGTCGTACACGGCGACCGCATGCGGCGGTTCCGATTCCACGGCAATAAACACGAACGCATCCGGCGAACGGTCCAAGACGTGTTCCGCTCCGCTGCAATACAAGGCGGCTTGCGCGTGGTAGAAAAAGGACGATATCGACCGCGCGAATTCGGGCTTACTGGCATCGGCCGTCGTTTTCAAATCCGCTAAAACGCCGTCGTTCCACGCATCGAATCGCGCCTTACACGGTACGTTGTATTCCGCATCGTTCCAAAACAACGAACGTTCCACGGTCGCGCCTTCCAATAATCGCCGCGCGGATGGATGCGACAACACCGCATCGATACATGCGCGCGCGCGGATATAGTCGGCGGTCGGTAGGACGATGCAACCCGGTGCGCAGCTCGCAACGAATTCCAACCATTGCGCCTTTCCGGCGTTCGTGCGTTTGTCCACGACCGGCGCGCATGCGACGCGTACGAAAAACGTATCCGGTTCCAACACGCCACAATGCACGGCCGTCCCGAATTGCATTTGCGCAGTCGGCGGCGTTGGTTGGTCGCGGAATAACCTGTAATGCATAGGGGATTGTAATAATTTCCGAACGCCCGACGATGACAACGCTTCGACCGCGTGATAGTCGGTGGCGGGCACGTCATCGAACAAGCCCGGTATAAACGGCGGCGGCGTGCTAGCGGTGTCGTTCACTTGTCGTGCCATCCGTTTTCGTCGCGCGTTTGCGCGGCGCATTGGTCGCCAATGGCTTGCGTGCGATCCTGATACAACGCCGCGTGGCCTGCCGGTGTTAGCGTGTACCGTGGCGACGGGCGACGCCCGCGCCTTACAACGTCATAGTTGGCGGGCGTAAGTAAGCCCGCCCGTTCCCAATACCGCAGGATTGATGCCGCGCGTTGGGCGGGTACGTCCAAGATTCTTGCCAATTGGACGGCGGTAATTTCGGATTCCGCTGCATTCAGAATGCGCGAAAGGTATCCGGACGTTTTGGACATCGCGTCGGCCTTTCATTCCAACCGGGGTACATGCAAAACCGTAAAGATGCGTCGTTTCGATGTCAACCCATGTGGACGACAATTTCGGCATTTTTTTCTGAACCGTTTTAATGGTCCCGATATTGCAGTCGCCCGCCGTTCGCGTCCTTGAACACGCGAACCAAAGTTTGTGCGGCGAACAAACGGAGATCAAAAAACGCGGAACCCGAAAATATTTATTCCAACCCTTTGTTGCGTGTTCGTCGTAGACGGATTGCAAGCAACACAAGAATTCGCGCGCGCGGAAACGGACATGCGCCGTTGACATCGAAACGACGCATTCGTAAAACGTCGTCGTATGACGAAGATGGAAGCGGTTGAAATGTTCGGCGATTCTATGGCGGCGTTGGGTCGTGCGTGCAACTTGCGGCGTCAAGCCATCCAACAATGGCCCGACGAATTGACCCAAGCGCAAGTGGATCGTGTCCTAGGTGCGGCGGTCCGTTTGGGAATCCGCATTCCGGCGCGGTTTTGCATCGGGACGATTCACAAACGGCGGCGGCGTGGATGAACCCGCCAACGTCACGCCATGCGACGACCCGTCCGCGCTTCCGGTGTTGGCGTTGGACCTTGCCACGCATTGCGGCTTCGCGTTGCGCACGTCGCGGACGATCACGTCGGGAACGGTCGATTTCACCGAACGCCGCAACGAAACGCGCGGCGGGCGGCTATGGCGGTTTCAGCAATGGTTAGCGGACTTCCACGCGGCAACGCCGCTTGTCTTGGTTGCGTACGAACGGGTTAACGGACACATGCGCGGACCCGCGCAAGCGTGCTACGCGCAATTCGAAGGCGTGTTGTTGTGTTGGTGCGCCAAACGGCAAATACCGGTGCGCGCGGTCCCGGTGTCAACTTTGAAACGCGCTATAGCAGGAACGGGCAAGGCGGATAAATCACAAATGATTGCGGCGGTTGCAGCTCGCGGCTTTACACCGAACGACGACAACGAAGCCGACGCGTTGGCGGTTTTGCTTTACGCAACGCGTGTTTAGTTTGTAATTGCCTGCGGGCAATGCTTGGGATATTTGTAAAGGTTTCATGTGGAACAAGTCGCCATGCCAAACCGAATCATCCGCGACGGATTGCTTACTAGCGATAGTTGGTTACGGTTGCACGACAACACGGCGCGCGTTGCCTATTTCACGCTTTTGCTAAAGGCGGACGAATACGGCAACCATGCTGCAAGCAACGAAAGGCTAATGCGCGAATGGCGTGACTTCGGCGTCCAATCGCCCGAACACGCCGCTAAGATTCTCGCGGACTTGTTGGATAACGAATTGGTGGCGTTGTACGTCGTGGAAGGTCGGCGGTATTTGCATATCAACCGATTCCGCCAACGCGTGCGTTACCGATTCCATCGCGTGCCCGCATCGCCGTGGGACGAAAGCGAACACAATCAAGATGATGCCGAAAATAGGTCGGACCCAAGTCCGCCCCGAGTCGGTCCCGAGTCGGTCCCGAGTCGGCCAGAAGTAGAAGTAGAAGTAGAAGTAGAAGTAGATAAAAGCAGTTCAAAAGCTTTGGTCGTCGCTAACGCGCCGCCCCTTGCGCTTGAAAGCCCGGAAGCAAACCCGAAGGCAAAAACAAAGGCGCGTGCAACCCGCCTTCCGGACGGTTGGACCTTGCCCGACGATTGGAAGGCATGGGCGGTTGCGGCGTACCACATGGACCCGCAAAAGGTCGTGCGCATTTCGTTGGACTTCCGCGACTACTGGCACGCGAAAAGCGGGAAGGATTCAACGAAGCTTGATTGGCTAGCGACGTGGCGGCGTTGGATTCGAAGGGCCAACGGCGATGCGTGATTGCCCGAAATGCGGCGCACCGGTAGACGGCAACGCTTGCGCGTCGTGCGGCTACAACGAAACCAAGACGACGGGCAAGGCAACGGTTGTCCGCGATCCGGATTGGTGGCGTTGCGCGTTTTGGGACCGTGGCGAACGGTGCGAAAACGCGGGCGGAATCGGGCTTGGAACGCTCGGCAACGCGGTTTGGTATTGCCGGACGCATGTAGACATCGTCCGCGCCGGTATCGACCGCAAATCGGGCGCGACGCCGCCGCCAAAGGGATTCCAAAGCTTGCGCGATTCCTTGGGCGCGGTTCCGGTCGTGGACGACTTCGAACGCGACGAGGAACGCGAAGCGATACAACAGGAAGGCGCAACGCAATGAAACCGGACCGTTGGTCGTTGATCGTGTTCGCGGCGGCGTTTGCCATTCCGTTGTTGCCGTTGGTGTTGCAATCGTGCGGTTTTATTTGGGTTGCATCAACCGTCCGACGCAAGGCATTTCCAACGGTCGTTTATCAGTGTGAACCGACTACAACACCGGAAAAGCGAATTTGCCGTAGCGGAATGGATCATGGATAGCGGAGCGTTTACGACGATTGCGAAATACGGTTGCTATCCGGATGACGTGTCCATGTACGCCGCGCACATTCGCCGTTGGCGTGGCAACGGGCAATTGGTCGCGGCGGTCGCGCAAGATTTCATGTGCGAACGTTCCGCGTTGGACCGCACGCAATTAACGGTTGCGGATCATCAACGATTGACTATCGAACGTTGGGACGCATTGCAGCTCGCGGATTGCGGCGGCGTTTACGTTATGCCGGTGTTGCAAGGTTACGAAGCGAACGACTACGAACGGCACGTCGCGGACTACGGCGCGCGGCTTGCGCCGGGTGCATGGGTCGGCGTCGGGTCGATATGCAAACGCAACGCTTCGCCGTCGGCGGTTGCCGCCGTATTAGGAACCATCAAGCGCGCGCGCCCGGATTTGCGTTTGCATGGGTTCGGCTTAAAAAAAACGGCGTTGCAAATGGCCGATGTCCGCGACTTGTTGTATTCGGCGGATTCTATGGCGTGGTCGTATCACGCGCGGCGCAATGGCAGGAACGGCAACGATTGGCGGGAAGCGCGGCGGTTCGCGGATCGTATCGAATCCATGCCGGTGCAAACGGCGTTGGCATGGTTATAACGTTAACGCCACGCGAATTTGCGCATGCCGGAATTGAAGCGATATTCCGACACACGGTTGGTGCAAATCGCAACGACCGTTCGGTATATGGCGAATCGCGGACGCACGAAGCATCAATAGGACGATTCTTTATTGGTTGCGTTGCCGAATTGGCCGTTTCGAAAGGCTTAAACGAACATTGGCATATAGATGGGCGGTTGTGTCCGCCGGATATTGGCGCGGATATCGAAGTTCGCGCAACCGAACACCGGGACGGATGTTTAATCGTTTATGAACACAACCCGGACGCGGCTAAATTTTATTTGGTTGTTATTGATGGTATGTGCGCGAATATTGTTGGTTGGATTTATGGCCGGGACGCAAAACGCACGGACTATTGGAAAGACGACGCGAGATATCCTGCATATTTCGTTCCGCAAAACAAGCTAACGCCGGTATGAACGTAACCCTAGTCCGTGGGCAATCCGGATTCTTGCACGGTGCAACGTCGGAGGATTGCGAAAAGCTAAAGGCGTGGAAGCCCGGCCAAGCCGCGCGTGTGCGGATTAACAAGCCGCGCAATTACAAGCACCATGCAAAGTTTATGGCGTGCGTTGCGTTCGTCGCGCAACGCCATAAGACGTTCCGCCGGTTCCGGAACAACGAACCGTTGTTGCATTTCCTAAAGGACGAAACCGGGCATTACTACACGTATGCGAAGCCCGGCGGCGAGGTCATCAAGGTTATGCGGTCGATATCGTTTGACGAAATGGACGAAGGCGACTTTATAGCGTGGTCCGCCGAAGCAAAAAAAATCTTGGCGCAACTAATCTTGGACTTCGTCCAATGGCCCGACAGCGAAGCGGGCGCGTGGTTAGATTGGTGCATGGAAGGTGCAAGCGAATGAACACGGCGCAACGGCGTGAGTTAGCGCGCGAGTCCGCGAAATGGCCGCGCGCATTGGTCGAAATTCCGCGCGATCAATGGCCGCCGTTGTTGCAAGCGGTGAAGCGTGCGCCGTCGCGTGTGTTGCGGTCGCGTTTGTTTCTTGTTCAGGAATGGGACGATGCGCCCGCGCCAGCGTTTGCGCGGCTGACGATAAACCGCGTTGTCGCTACGGCATACGGATGGGCGGACGGCATTACGTGGGACGAATTGCAACGCGTTAAGTCCGAGTGTGGCTATATCAATACGTGGGCGGTCGAAATTTACCCGCCGGTTGGTGCGGTCGTTAACGACGCGAACATGCGGCATCTATGGTTGCTTACGGAACCGCCGCCGTTTGCGTGGAAGGCTAGCGGTAATGATTAATCCGACGGTACAAAACGAATGGGACGACTTCGCGGAAACGCTAAAGCCGGACGCGACGCCGGAACAAGTCCGGCTAATCCGCAATGCGTTTTACGCGGGCTTTATGTCGTCGTTGTTGTTGTTGCAAGACTTGGCGCACGCGGCGGCTAGCGATGGACTATCCGAAACCGCCGCGCGCGCAATCGTGGATGGACTACGCGACGAGCTGCAAATGTTCGCGCGCGACATACGAACGGAATTGGCGAACGCGTAACCGTGCCCGTCGAAACCGACAATATCGAACAAAGAATTTTCGATGCGTTCCCGCCGCATCCAACCATAACGACCATGCATGCGCTAACGATTGCCTTTCCCTACTTGGAAAAGCGCAGTATCGAAAAGGCATTGCAACGGTTGCGTTTGGCGGGTTGCATCGAAGGCGGCAACGCGTTAGGCATATGGCGACGCGTGAAAGGCGCGACGATGCCAATTGATCGTCGTGGTCATGGCAAAGGTGGACGAAAGCCGAAGGCGAAAGGAAACACGGTATGCAATGGGAATGGATAATTGGCGGATTCGCGGTCGCAATGTTGGGCATTGTCGGTGCGGTCGGGTACGTGTATTGGCACGAACGCGAACGAAGCCGCAAGCTAAACGAAGCATGGAAGCGCGAAGTAAGGCGCGAAGCCGAACGGCAATGGCAGGAACACGGCGGACGCCCGCGCGATGCGTTATCGATGCCGCGCGATCAACGCGGCGGCGATTGGCGTTACCACGGCAACGCGCGCGGGCATTTCGGCAAGCCGCATTAAGGTGATTCGCGTAATGGACCGTTATGAATATGTCGCACCGATGATGGCGCGTAGCGGTGTTCCGGTTGCCGTGCAAATCGGTTGGCTTGTCGGTATTGCTGGCGGGAACCGTGGCGGCCGTTACGACCCGACATTTAACGCGTATTGCGGTCGTCCTAACATTAATCCGGAATATGTGTTGCGTTATATGTTGGGCGATCCGTACGAGCGGCGATATGTTGCGGCAGCCATTCGGGCGAGGCGCGCAAAGGCGAAAGCGGAAGGCGACATGGCCGAATGGCTGCGCGTGTTTCGCAATCGAAACGGTCCGATTCGCTTTAGTGATTTCGACAAGCGCGGACTTCCGCAACAGCAGCATTGGGACCGCCGCTAAATGGCGTTGTCGGCGTACTTGTCGGACAAATGGGACCAACGGCTATACAACTGGCTATTGTGGCTTGCGGGCGATCCTGCCCATTCGCCCGGCGTGTCGTCCATCTATGACCCGGCACGATGGCGGCGCGGATCGCGCCGGGCGTCCGGGCTTGCCGTCCTCGCGGGCGACGCCGAGGAAACCGACGACTACATGCTAGCCATTGCCCAAGATACCGCGCACGGCGGCGACCGCGTATACGCCGCGCTAGTCGAATGGACCCGGGACAATGGCACGCGTGGCATGCAAGCCGCCCGCCTAGCCATGCACGCCGACACCTATCGCGCCGTCGTGGATTCCGGCAAACGATGGTTGGAAGATTTGGACCAACGCGCCCGCCGCAAACGCCGGGCAAGCTAAATCATGGACGACGAAATCGGTAAATTGCGCGATGACGTTTGGCAACTAGCCAAGCAACTAAACGACGCGTTGACTAACTGCATTGATTTGGCGGCGCGTGTGGATGCGATGCCCGACGGTCGTTGCCCGAACCGGGCTAAAGGCGGATTCGCGGCGGCGGCGCGCATGACGCCGGACGAACGGAAGGCACGCGCAAGGAAAGCCGCTTCCGCGCGTTGGCACCGAAAATAATAAGGGCACCCGATTGGCCCGTTTCTTGTCTATCATTCCGGCACGATGCGGATACGTGCCACGGTGTAACCGCATCGGCGCACCCGTAGCGTGCGAACCCCTGTCCCTTAGTGTGTATCGCCCGGTAGGTGTCCATCCTGCCGGGCGTTTGTTTGTTGCCCTATGAAGCTTCGTGCATTGCCACCACGGCTAGCCACACAACCCGCACGGCTAGCCCATGCCAAGCCCAACGAACACAACCGCATCCGTGGTCGGGTACTCCAACGCAT
>Ga0081455_10004712_pt1 | contig 15161 bp, 12 predicted proteins | sample TabmetS3T2R1_FD_70207 | JGI IMG/M metagenome (GOLD analysis project Ga0081455, IMG submission 70207) | Tabebuia heterophylla rhizosphere microbial communities from the University of Puerto Rico - S3T2R1 | ecosystem: Host-associated > Plants > Roots > Rhizosphere ... | reverse complement strand
TGGGGCGACGAGCACGCCCAGCCCGGCCACACCGGCAATCGCGCGTAGCACGACCGCGGGCAGGAGCCGGGCGGCCAGCTGGCGGGCCGTCGCGCCGATCCGTCCGGGCAAGGTGGCCAGGGCGAGCACTGCCAGGCCGACCGCGAGCCACAGCGCTACGCCCCACAGCGCCGCGGTGGCCAGGGTCAGCGCCGCCTGGTCGGTTCCGACCCGGTCGACCCAGCGGTGTGGTGCTGCGAGGTCGGCGCTCAGCTGCGACCAGTGCGGCCACCACGCGACCAGCGCGGTGACGTCAGCGGCCAGCAGCCCGCCGCACCTGACCCAGCTCTTGATGCCACCCACGGCCGCTGCCTTTCGTTTGCCTTCATTTGCGTTTATAAGCTGACGATAGCTACCGGTCAAGTCGAATGGTCTAATGTCCCGATCTGAGCGGGTTGGAGGAGGATCGCGATGCGGTGGGATGGGCTGTTCGCCGACCTGGAGGCGCAGGCCGAAGCGCTCGAGATCGCCGAGCGGGCCGCGGAGGTCGAGGAACGGGCTCGGGTCGAGTTCGGCCGGATCACGCTGCTCGATCGGCTGCGCCCGGCGGTGGGATCTCCGGTGCGGTTGCGGTGCCTGGGCGGCACTACCGTTGCCGGGGTCCTGCGGCGAGTCGGTCCGGACTGGCTGCTCGTGGACGAACGCGCCGAGCGGGAGGCCGTGGTCGCCGCAGCGGCGCTGGCCAGCGTCTCCGGACTGCCGCGGGTGTCGGCGCCACCGGATTCCGCGGATGTCGTCGAGTCGCGCCTCGGGCTACGTCACGTGCTACGCGGCATCGCCCGTGATCGCTCGCCGGTGCGGCTGGTCGACCGCGCGGGCACCATCCTCGACGGCACGATCGACCGGCTGGGCGCGGACTTCGTCGAGCTGGCCGAGCACCCCGCGGGAGAGCTGCGCCGCCGCGTCGACGTGCGCGACGTCGTGGCGGTACCGGTCGGCGCGCTCGCTGTCGTGCGCCGAGTCGCCGGCTGACGTTCTACGCGGGGTCGGCGTCGGCCTCGGCGTAAGGGTGCTCGGTGACGAACTGCTTGGTCTGGTCGTACATCCGGGCGATGTAGCTCTCCAGCTTCTCGCGCTCGACCCGCCACTGCCCGCGTCCGCCGATCTTGATCGCCTCGAGTTCGCCGCTGCGCACCAGGGCGTAGGTCTGGGAGGCGGAGATGTTCAGCACGTCGGCGACGTCGGCGAGCGTCAGGAACCGGTCGCTGGCCATAGCGGGAGATTCCCTTCGGATGCGTTGAGTTGCTCCCTGTCGCGTCCAGTTTGACAGAGCGGTGATCTGTGAGCGGTCGTCGTCCACAGCGTTCTGTTTATCCACAGCGGGCGGACGAGATTCGTACCGGTGCGCCGGGTAGTGCACCATGTGTCCCGTGGTGGCCCAATCTCCGACGCCGCGCCGAGTGCGCACGCCCAACTGGCTGGATCTGCGGCTGGTGGTCGGTGTGCTGCTGGTTGCCGTGTCCGTGACGGTAGGCGTGCTGGTGATCGCCAACTCCGGTGCGACCCGGCGGGTCTGGGCCGTCACCCGAGATCTCGACGCCGGAGCGGTGCTCACCGCGGCCGATCTCGCCCCGGCGAAGGTGCGAATGCCCCACAGCGAGCGGCTCTACGTGCCGACCGGCAGTGCCGACTCGGTGCTCGGCAAGACGCTCAACCGTCCGCTGAACGCCGGCGAGCTGCTTCCTCGGGCCGTGCTGGCCCGCTCCGCGCCGGCGATGACGATGACCGTGCCGCTGACCACCGACCAGGCGCCGAAGATCGACCGCGGCCAGAAGATCACGCTGTGGGTGTCGACCAAGAAGTGCCAGGCCCGGGTGGTCGTCGCCGGGGTCGCCGTGCTGGAGGTCGACTCCGGCGGCGGGGGCTCCTTCGGCACGAGCAGCGCGGAGAACGTGGCGGTGCGGCTGGGGCCCGATGACGCCGCCCGCGTCATCACCGCGCTCGACCTCGACGGCGCGGTCGTCCGGGCCGGGGTGGTCACCGGCGATTCGCGGCCGGCGAGCGCACCGCAGGACCTGTCCGGCTGCGGAGCGACCTCGTGAAACTGCCGATCCTGACCGCGGCCGAGGGCGCCTCCTGGGAGGCCGGGCTGCTCGTCGCGCTCGAACGCGGCGATCACGGCGTGGCGGTCGCTCGCCGGTGCGTCGACGTGGTCGACCTGCTGGCCGTCGCGGCAACCGGCCAGGCCAAGGCGGCCCTCGTCGCGAGCGGTCTGCGCCGTCTCGACGCCGACGCCGTAGACCGGCTCAACGCCGCCGGAGTCGTGCCGGTGGGCGTCGTCCGGCGCGGCGACGCCCCGGCTGAGGACCGGCTCCGGGCGATGGGCATCGACTTCCTGGTCCCGGACGACGCCGAGCCCGACATCGTCGGTTCAGTGATCGCCGAGGCGGTCGCCGTCGCGGACGGCGCCACCGTGCGGTTGCGGCTCAACCGCACCTTCGGCGATCCCGGCGCGGCCACGTCGCAGGTGATCCCGCCGACCGGCACGGCGCCGAACCTGCCCGAGCCCACCCGGCGCGGCTCGATCATCGCGGTCTGGGGGCCGACGGGCGCGCCCGGGCGCACCACCGTGGCCGTCACGTTGGCCGACGAGCTGGCTCGGCTGGGTTGCGCCAGCCTGCTCGTCGACGGCGACGTCTACGGCGGGGTGATCGCCGCCGTGCTCGGCCTGCTCGACGAGTCGCCGGGGCTGGCCGCTGCGTGCCGTCAGGCCTCGTCCAGCCGGCTCGACGCCGCGAGGCTCGCCGGGCTGTGCTGGCAGTTGGCGCCGACCCTGCGAGTGCTTACCGGCATCCCTCGGGCCGAGCGGTGGCCCGAGCTGCGCGCGACCGCCGTGACCTCCGTGCTGGGCGCCGCCCGTGGGCTGGCCGACTTCACCGTCGTCGACTGCGGGTTCTCGCTCGAATCGGACGAGGAGCTGTCTTACGACACGATGGCGCCGCGGCGCAACGGGGCCACACTGGCCGTGCTCGATGTGGCTGACGTCGTGCTGGGCGTCGGCGCGGCCGATCCGATCGGGCTGCAACGGCTGGTGCGCGGGCTGGCCGAGCTGCGTGATGCCGAGGTCGCAGCGCCGATCTGGGTAGTGCTGAACAAGGTGCGGCGCGGCGTAGTGCCGGGCGATCCGCGGGCCGAGCTGACCACCGCACTGGACCGCTTCGCCGGGCGTCAGCCGGCCGCGTTGCTGCCTTACGACGCCGACTCCCTGGACGCCGCGCTGGCCGTCGGGAAGACGTTGGCCGAGGTCCGTCCGGGCAGCGCGCTGCGGCAGAGCACTGTCGAGCTGGCCGGCGCGTTGGCCGGGGTGCCGCAGGCTCGTGGGCGCCGGCGCCGGCCCTGAGGCTCGGCGACCAGGTCGGGCGTCGGCGCGGAGTTTGCCCGGTGTTTCTGGCTGAGATCGATCAAGCACACGCGGTGCTCAGGTAGGACATCGGCGGTGGCCACGTGCCACGATGCATGACCGCAACCGGACAGCGCGTCACAATGACCAGCAGACCGTCCAGCTGGCCAGACGAGGGAGCCGCACCCGATGACCGATCGCCTCTCGGCGCTAGACGTGTCGTTCCTGTACCTCGAGGGACGCACGACGCCGATGCATGTCGGGGGGCTGGCGATCTTCGAGGCGCCGGTCGAGGGTTTCGACTACGAGCGGTTGGTCGAGCTGATCGAGGACCGGATCAGCCTGGTGCCGCGCTACCGGCAGAAGGTTCGCTTCGTCCCGGGCCACATCGCCAACCCGATCTGGGTGGACGACGCTGACTTCGACATCACCTACCACGTGCGCCGCTCGGCGCTGCCCCGTCCGGGTTCGGACGAGCAGCTGCACGAGTTCTGCGCTCGCATCCAGTCGCGGCCACTCGATCGCAACCGGCCGCTGTGGGAGATGTACCTGGTCGAGGGCCTCGAGGGTGGTCGTTTCGCGATCATCACCAAGACGCACCACGCGATGGTCGACGGCGTCAGCGCGATCGACATCGGCCAGGTCATCCTCGATACGTCGGCGACTCCCCGCGACGTGCCCGACGACCTCTGGATGCCGGCGCCCGAGCCGAGCTCGACCCAGCTGATCACCGGAGCGGTAACCGAGCTCGTGCATCGGCCCAGTGCGCTGCTCGACACCCTTCGTCTCGGGGTGGCCGACGCACGGACGGTGGCCGGGCGAGTGCTGGACGCCGTCGGCGGACTGGCCTCGGCGATGCGGGCGGCCGTGCGCCCGGCACCGTCGTCGCCGCTCAACGTGACGATCAGTGAGCAACGCCGCTACGGCGTGGCCCGTACGGCGCTCGACGACTACAAGCTCGTGCGCCGGCAGCACGGCGGCACGATCAACGATGTCGTGCTGGCCACGGTGGCCGGCGCGCTGCGCGGGTGGTTGCTGTTCCGCGGCGAGGCGGTCACGCCGGCGACGACGGTGCGTGCGATGGTGCCGGTCAGCGTGCGCGCGCCCTCGTCCTCGTCCTCGCCATCGGCCTCGGCCCCGTCATCGGCCTCGGCCCCGTCATCGGCCTCTTCCTCGGCGTCGTCCTCGGCGTCGTCCTCGCCATCGCCCGCTCCCTCGCCCTCTCCGTCGTCGGAACCGGACGGGGCGCTCGGCAATCGCGTGTCGGCGCTGCTGATCGACCTGCCGGTCGGCGAGCCGAGCCCACTGATGCGGCTGTCGCAGGTGAGCTACGCGATGAGGGGCCACAAGGAATCCGGCCAGTCGGTGGGCGCGGACGCGCTCGTGGCGCTCTCCGGGTTCGCCCCGCCGACGCTGCACGCGATGGGTGCGCGGCTGGCCAACGGGCTGACCCGGCGACTGTTCAACCTGGTCGTGACCAACGTTCCGGGTCCGCAGGTGCCGCTGTACGCCGCCGGCGCGCGGATGCTCGAGATGTTCCCGATCGTTCCGCTGGCTGCCGGTCAGGCCGTCACGATCGGGTTGACGTCCTACGCCGGCGGCGTCTTCTACGGGCTGAACGCCGACCGCGACGCGATGGCCGACGTGGACGTGCTGGCCAGCCTGATCGAGGAGTCGCTGGCCGAGCTCGTCGCGGCCAGCCTCGAGTCGTCGCGGCACCGTCCCCCGTCGTCGCGGGAACCGGCCGGGGAGCCGGTGCGGTGAGTTCCGCGGCCGAGCTGAACGCCGCCGGGGGTGATGTCGCGCCGCGGCGGGCGGTGGTGCTCGGCAGCGGGGGAGTGCTCGGCTTCGCCTGGACGATCGGCGCGCTGTCGGCGCTGGAGAGCGAGGCCGGCTTCGACGTGCGAACGGCGTCGCTGTTCGTCGGCACGTCGGCCGGTTCGGTGGCCGCCGCATTGCTGTCGTGCGGCGTGTCGGTCGACGAGATCCGGCGGCACCACCAGGGCGTGCCCGGCCCGACCGATCCGCCGATAGCGTTCGACTACGGCGCCGACACGGGCGGGGCGCTGCCGCCGCGACCTCGGCTGCGACCCGGTTCGCCCTGGTTGCTCGTCGACGTGCTGCGCCATCCGCGGCCGGGCCGGGCGATGGTGGCGCTGACCGGCGTGCTGCCCGCCGGACGAGGCACGCTCGACCCGGTGCGCCGGCTCGTTGCCGATGTCGCCCGCGACGCCGGCACGGTCGACTGGCCGTCGCGCACCTGGATCGCGGCGACCGACTACCGCAGCGGCCGCCGCGTCCTGTTCGGGCGGGACCGGTTGGCGGCGTTGTCCGACGCCGTGGTGGCCTCGTGCTCGATCCCGGCCTGGTACCCGCCGGCGGTGATCGAGGGCCGGCCCTACATCGACGGCGGTGCCGTGTCGAACGCCTCCCTGGATGTCGTCGCCGACGTGGACGTCGACGAGGTGTACGTGCTCGCGCCGATGGCCTCGGTTGACGCCGACCGGCCGCGCTCGCCGGTGTCGCGCATCGAGCGAGCGGTCCGGCGGGCGATCACGCGGGGGATCGTCGCCGACGTGGCGGCGCTGCAGGCATCGGGGCGGCGCGTCGTTCTGGTGACGCCCGGGCCCGAAGACCTCGCGGTGATCGGCGCCAACCTGATGAACCCGCGGCGGCGGACCGAGGTACTGGAGACGGCCATGCGCACCTCAGCGGTACGGCTGCGCGCGCAGCTGGCAGCCCGGGTGCCACGGGCCCGGCGGGCGTCCGGACAATCGCCGGCGTGAGGGTCTACATTCCGGCGACCACGTCGCTGCTGCAGCGGCTCGTCGACACGTCCGAGTTCGGATCCGGGCTAAGCGCGCCAGGATCGGGTGGATCGGCCGGGGCTGGCGTGCCTGCCGTTGAGCTGACCGCGTTCGCGGTGACTCCCGGCCTGCGCGAGTGGTACGTCGACAACGATCTGGAGGAGCTGGAGTACGCGGCCAGCCGCGAAGCGGCTCGCGCCTCGTTACGCCTACTGGCCGCCGACCCGGCCGCAGTGCCGCGCCGGGTGGTGGTCGCCGCTGACGTGCCGGACACGACCGTAACGGTGCGCGACGATCTCGACCGCGGCGTGGTGCGGCTGGCCGGCCCGGTGCCGCTACGCCAGATCGCTGCGGCGCACGTCGATGACGCCGATGCCGAGGCCGCCGTCCGGGCTGCCTCCGCTGTAATCGACGCGGCCGATCTGGGCGATGTCGACGCTGAGGCCACGGTGGACGATGCCGAGGGATTCGAGCTCGCCTGGTACGCGACCCAGGAGCTGGGCGCCTTCCTCGAGCTGCTCGGCACGCGTCCCTAGCCCGATCGAGCGGGCGCCCGACGGGGCTTCTCTATCCTCGAAGGATCGGCGTCGGTGTCGACGCCGGAGCACCCCGTGGAGGCCCAGACATGGACGCGATCACCCACCCGCCCGCACCGTCCAACGAGCCGGTGCGCGGCTATGCGCCGAACAGCCCGGAGCGGGCGTCGTTGACCGCCAAGCTGGCCGAGCTGGCCGCGGGCGGAACCGAGCTGACAATGACGATCGGCGGCGTGCAGCGGATGGCCGGCGGCGATCGCATCGACGTCGTCCAGCCGCACCGACGGCATTCCGTACTGGGCACGACAGCGCAGTCGACCAACGCCGACGTCGAAGCCGCTGTCGGGGCTGCGCTGGCTGCCGCCCCGGCTTGGCGTGACCTGCCGTTCGACGAGCGCGCAGCGGTCTTCCTGCGGGCCGCTGACCTGCTCTCGACCACGTGGCGGGACACGCTGAACGCGGCCACCATGCTGGGCCAGTCCAAGACCGTCCAGCAGGCCGAGATCGACGCTGCGTGCGAGCTGATCGACTTCCTGCGTTACAACGTGCACTTCGCCCGGCAGATCCTGGAGAACCAGCCAGCGAGCTCCGCGCTCACCTGGAACCGCTCGGACTACCGGCCGCTCGAGGGCTTCGTCCTGGCGATCACGCCGTTCAACTTCACCGCGATCGCCGGCAACCTCCCCACGGCGCCCGCCCTGCTGGGCAACGTCGTCGTGTGGAAGCCGTCGCCGACCCAGCAGCTGGCTGCGCACTGGACGATGCGCCTGCTCGAAGCGGCCGGCCTGCCGCCAGGTGTGATCAATCTCGTGACCGGTGACGGTGCCGCGGTGAGTGAGGTGGCGGTGCCGCACCCCGCGCTGGCCGGCATCCACTTCACCGGATCGACGGGGACGTTCCAGCACCTGTGGGGCGCCGTGGGCACGTCCATCGCGTCCTACGCCGCCTACCCCCGCCTGGTCGGAGAGACCGGCGGCAAGGACTTCGTGCTGGCCCACCCCTCGGCCGAACCTTCGGCCCTCGCCGTCGCCCTCGTGCGCGGTGCGTTCGAGTACCAGGGCCAGAAATGCTCCGCGGCCTCGCGCGCCTACCTGCCCCGGTCGCTTTGGGACGGCGGGCTACGCGACGAGCTGGTCGCGCTGACCGAGTCGCTCAGCTACGGCGACGTGGCCGACTTCGCCAACTTCGGCGGTGCCGTGATCGATCGACGCGCGTTCGACCGCCTCGCCGGCGTGATCGACCGCCTGCACGCCGAGCCCTCGGCCAACATCCTGGCCGGCGGCAAGGCCGACGACAGCGAGGGTTTCTTCGTCCGGCCCACCGTCGTCGAGTCGACCGACCCCGCCCACGAGGTGTTCGTGCGCGAGTACTTCGGGCCGCTGCTCGCCGTGCACGTCTACGACGACGTGACCGCCGACGCCGGTACCGCTTGGCGGGAGACCATGACTCAGCTCGAGTCTGTGTCGCCGTACGCCTTGACCGGCGCGGTGTTCGCCACGGACCGGGCGGCCATCGACGAGGCCTCGCGGTACCTGCGTTTCGCGGCCGGCAACTTCTACGTCAACGACAAGCCGACTGGCGCCGTCGTCGGTCAGCAGCCGTTCGGCGGCGGGCGCGCCTCGGGGACGAACGACAAGGCCGGCTCCGTCTGGAATCTTCTTCGATGGGTGTCGCCGCGGTCGATCAAGGAGAACTTCGTGCCACCGACGGACCACCGGTACCCGCACATGGGCTGATCGAGTCGCCTGCCAACGATCACGGAATCGCTACCTGGATCGGAATCGCGTGCCGGCTGTCGCCGAGACCGGAAAGCTGCTGCGGGTCGACAGCTAGCACGCCTCGTCCCGGCAGGCGCGCCGGACGGGTGCGGGCCAGCTGCACGCCGAGTAGCTCGCCGTCGCCCGGTCCGGGCTGGAGAAGCAGCCCGGACCGGCTGCGGCGCACCTCATTGGCGACACCGCGGTAGGTGACCGCCAGCTCGTCGCTGCGCGCGGCCGCCACCGCGGCAACCTGAGCCCGACCGTTCCGGACGAGCTCGGTGAGGGCGTCGCCGGCGGGCGTGTCTAGAAACGCCTCGCTGTCGTCGACGAGCAACAGCAGGGGTCGGTTGCCGGCGGCGCGTACATGGGCGGGCGACTCGTCAGGCGTCACCACGTTGACGCCGCACTGTTCGGCCGACATGACCAGAGCGCATCGCCGGGGTCCGGCAACCAAGAGCTCGACGCTGTCGCGGCGGTAGCTCTGCTCCAGGATCAGGCGAAGCACCGTCGTCCGACCCGAGCGCGGAGGGCCTGCTACCAGCAGGCGCGCGTCGCCGGCGAACAAGTTCACGGCGATGGGCGCGGGCTCGTCGCCGCCGACGCCCAGCACGGTCGTCTCCGGAGGGCCGACGGCGAGGGCTTCGCGGACGATGCGGGTCGGCAGCGCTCGGAGCCTGATTGGGGCGAGATCCGGTTCGGGCGCTCCGGCCGCCGCCGCGACCTCGGCCAGCGCGCGCTGCTGCGAGGAGACGGACACGTCGGAGCCGAGGAATGCGAACTGAACCTCGCTGCCCGACTCGGCACACACCGCGCGTCCAGGCGGCATCGAGACCGGAACTGCGCCCGGCGGGATACCGGCGAGCGCATAGTCGGCGCGGTCAGCCAGCCGCAGGACGTACCTGCGCGCTACCGAGCCGGCCACGCGCGCGGCGAGGGCCGCACGGTCGCCGGTAAGCAGGACGGTGATGCCGACAGCCGCCGACTCACGCAGCAGGGTGAGAAGCGCGTCGACGCTACGGCCGGCATCGTGCTCGTCGGCCGCGGTGGCGAAGGCCTCCCACCCGTCGACGAGCAGGCAGATGAAGGGCATCTGCGCGCCGCGCTCTCGTGCCTCGGCCACGGAGCTCGCCCCCAGCTCGGCGAGCCGGGCTTGCCGGTGCGCCACCTCGTCGCCCAGGCGGGCCAGAAGCCGTTCGACGACGCCGAATTCGTCCCGGGTGATGACCGTGCCGCAATGTGGAAGCTCGCCGAGCGTGCGCAGGCCCCCGCCGGCGCAGTCGATGACGTACAGATGAAGGTCGTTCGGCGAAAGCCGAGCGGTCGCCGAACCAGCGACTGTGCGTAGCGCGCCGGTGCGGCCAGAACGCGGGCCGCCGACGAGCAGCGTCGGGCCGGCTGTACGCAGATCGACGCAGAGTGGGACTTGCCGCTGCTCGCTCGGCCGATCGACGAGGCCAACCGGCACCAGCCACGGACCCGCCGGAGCGTCGAAGGCGCACATAGGCAGCTCGGCGGGAAGCGGTGGCAACCAGGGCGTTCGCGGCGTCGGAAGGTCGCACCGAGCCGCCGCCTCGCAGATCGCGTCGACAAGCAACTGCAGGTCGGTCTTGTCGCCCGGATCGACCGGGTGCTCGCCGGTTCGGCGGCCCCACTCGTCGAGCGGGGTTACGGTCGCTGACGCTCCCGGCCTGGGCGCCACGCCGGCTACCCGCGCGACCTGCACTTCGGTCAGCGACGACCCGGCCTGCACGAAGGCTCGGCCCGGTCGGTTCTTGTCGATTGTCGCCGCGGCGTCGGAGCCGACGACGTCGGACGACTCGGCCGGGTCGGTGACGCGCAGCGCGATGCGCAGCGACGTGTTGGCTCGGATCTCGGGCGAGATGACCCCGCCGGGTCGTTGCGTGGCCAGCACCAGATGCACGCCGAGGGAACGCCCCCGCTGGGCGATCGCCACCAGGCCGGTCACGAACTCGGGCAGCTCCTCGGCCAGCGCCGCGAACTCGTCGACAACCAATATGAGCCGCCCGATAGGGGCGATCTGGTGGTGTGGTGAGTCGCGGTAGTCGCTGAGGTCCTTGACTCGTGCCTCGGCGAACAGTTGCTCTCGGCGACGTAGTTCGGCGTCCAGCGACTGCAGGGCTCGTCTGGTCAGATGCGGATCGAGGTCGGTTACCAGGCCGACGCTGTGCGGGAGGCGGGCGCAGTCGGCAAATGCCGCCCCACCCTTGTAGTCGATCAGGACGAACGTCACTGCCTCGGGCGAGTTTCTCGATGCCAGCGCGGCGATCAACGACTGCAGCAGCTCGGACTTGCCGGCCCCGGTGGTGCCGGCGACCAGCGCGTGCGGACCGTCACGATCGAGGTCGATCTGAAACGGTCCCTCCGTGGCGACGCCGAGGACGGCGTCGCTTCGCCCGGTGCGCCACCGGGCCATGAGGTCGTCGGACATGGACTCGCCGATCTCGAGCAGATCGAGCAGCCGGCACGTGTCGGGAATCGCGGACGCGGCGTCGGCGCCCGCATCGGCCAGCGGCGCGAGCGCCCGGGCGACGCGTTCGGCCCATCGCGTACTCACCCGATCCGCCAGGACAATCGTCGATGCGCCGCCGGCTGCCTGCACGTCCAGCCGGGATCCGGTCTCACCGCAGACCCGCGCGACCACGCGGCAGGCGGTCGGGAGCCGCCGCTGTTCATCGTCGAGACAGATCGCCGTGACTCCGACGGCCGCGCCCTTCTCGAGGACCCGGCTGAGGCCAGGCACATCGGCGAGCGCCCCCGAACGGTCGACGACCAGGACGGTCCACGGACCAGTCCAGCCGCGTTGATCGTGGTGGCTGCGGGCCTGCCGTTCGTCGACCATGCGACCGAGGTCGGCGACGAGGCCGGCGCGCTGCTCGGCCGTTGTGGCCACCTCGTGCGGATGCGGCAGCCAGCGGGTCCATACCCAAGCTGGGGCGGCCGCGTCGGAGAGGAGCAGCACGATGCGCAGATCGCCGGGCGGGTGCAGGGCGGCGAGCTGGGCAACGATCCAGCGGCCAACCCCGAGCGTGATGCCGCGGGGTCCGGCTATGCCGATCGGCCCGGCGCGCAGGTCGACGACGGAGGGCACGAGGGGCGCGACACCGGCTGATTCGAGCTGCTGCCCACGGCGAAGCTGGAGCGTCGCCGGTTGGTCGGACACGCCCAGCCGGACGTCCAGCAGATCCGGATCGGCGCGGCGGCGTTCCCAGAGTCGACAGTCCGGAATGGTCGCCGTCCGCAGTATGGCGGACGCATCGGGGTGGGCTCGCCGCCGGTGCGAGACCTCGGCGGCCAGCAGGCTGGAGCGGTCGCGCTCCGCGGCGGCGTTACGGCGACGGAATCCGGTGGCCTCACGACGACGCTCGCGCCGCCAGTGCAGGCGATCGCCGAGTGCCGTCCCCAGAATCATGATCGGCGAGAGCAACGCGAAGGCGAGGAACTGGCTACTGTGCAGGGCCAGCGCCAGGCCCACACCGAGGCCGGCCGGCAACAGCGCAGCAAGCCACTGGACCCGCTGCGGGCCGTTCGTGGAGCTGCGGGCGGGAAAGACGACCTCGCGATCGGGCAGCCGGGCGGAGAGGCGGGGCGGGCGATTCACCAGCCGGGAACCGTCAGGTCCGGGACGGACCGCCGCGGCAGGCTCGTCCGCGCCGACGATCGACAGCAATGACTCGCCGAGCCTGAGGAGCTGTCCTGGTTCGACTGACGCACCGTCGGCGTCGACCGGGATTCCGTCGAGCAAGGTGCCGTTGGTCGAGCCGAGGTCGCGCACGCTGATCCCGGCGGTGGTTACGGTGAGGGACACGTGGTGGCGTGAGACATCCGGATCGGTGAGCCGCGCATCGCACGTCGGCCCGCGGCCGACCGTCGTGACACCTCGGGGCAACGCGACGACGAGCCCGGCGTCCGGACCGCCCGTCGCGTGCAGTCGCAGCACCGCGCCCGCGGCGAGGTCTCGCTCGCCGGCCTGACCGAGCGTGAGCACGTCGCCGTCGCGCAGGCCGGGACCACCGAGCATCGCGGTCGGCGGTAGGCGGTTCGACCCGCTCCAGATGCCGTCCTGTCCCGCTGCCTGGGGTAGCAGCGCCGTGACGGCCGCGCTCACGTCGTCGAGCACGGCGCCGGGGGGCGCGTCGAGCGCAACGTCACGCGCGAAGCCGTCTGCATCGCGTACCGAGAGCTGGATGTGCATGCGCCGAAGTCTGGTCCGATGCAGCTGCGTCGCGGGGCGGAATTCGCGATCTGTGGATAACTCAGAAAGCTATCCACAGGTGCGCATTTTCCCCACGGCACGTGTCGGCAGCTGCGTAGCGTTCCCCCACGTCAATCGACGGCTGGCCACCCGGCCGGCCAAGGAAGGGAGCTCGCCATGCCTGCAGGGCTGAAGGTCACGCCTGATCAGTTGCAGTCGCTCAGCGGCAGCGTTGCCCGAACGTCGTCGGACGTGCGCGGCGCGCACCACAACCTCAAGGCGCAGCTGTCGCCGCTGTTCGGCGCCGACTGGTCGGGTCAGGCCGCGGCGCAGTTCACGTCGTTGTACGAGCAGTTTGACCAGCACGCCAAGGGGATGTCGGACGCGCTCGACGGCATCGGCCAGTTGCTGGGCCGCGCCGGCACCGCGTATGCGCAGGTCGAGCAGCAGATCGCGTCGTCGTTCCGCTGAGCCGACCGGCTACCGTCTGGTCGTGGTCGGCACCCCAGGCCTGGACGATCCGCAGCTGTTGGCGTCGGTCGAGCGCTCGGTTCGCGCGCAGCTCGGCGGCACGCCGGCCCGAGCGTCGATCACGTTCGTGGGCGTCGAGCCGATCGAGGTTCTGCGCTTCGATGTCGGACGCGAACGGTGGTACGTGAGTCTCGGCATGTCACGTCGGCCGATGACCGGGCCGGACGCGACGGTTCTGGACTTGGACGGACCGAGGGCTGAGCTCTCGATCACGACTACTGCGCTCCGCCCCGGGCTCGCCGACGACGGGCTCTGGCGCCGGCTGGCGGTTCTCGCTGCGGCACCCACGGTGGAGGGTGTGGTGTATCGCGACGGGATGACGATCGACCTCGGCGAACCGCTGGTCCCCGGTTCGCGATGCGTCGGTGTCGTGATCGGAGCGTCTGAGCTGAGCGCGGCTAAGCACGGGCGGGTCGAGGTGCCGATCCTGCGCCTCGATCCGGCCACGGCGACCGAGCTGGCGTGGTCCCGGGTACATGGCGTGCCTGCGCTTCGCTCGCGGTGGGTCGACCAGGAGGTCGAGTTGCCAGACCTCGGGCGAGCGCCGGCCCGTCTCGACTAGCGGTGGACGGCGGTGGCGTCCTGATCGGACGTCGCGCGACGACTCGTCGATCCAGCTTGGAGAATGGGGGCATGAGCATGCGGACGCGGCCAGTTCTGGTGTACGACGGCGACTGCGGGTTCTGCACCCGTTGCGTGCAAGTCGTGGAGCGGATACACGCCAACGCCGACATCGTCGCGTGGCAGTTCGCCGACCTGGATGATCTTGGGCTGACGCAGGCCGAGGCGTCCGACGCGGTGCAATGGGTCGAGCCGGACGGCACGGTACGAGGCGGGCACGAGGCAGTGGCCGCCATCCTCATGAACTCGGGGCGGCTGTGGCGGCCGTTCGGACGGGCGATGCTGCTACCGGGAGTGTCCTGGCTGGCCGCGCGGGTCTACCGGCTGGTCGCCGACAACCGGCACCGGCTCCCCGGCGGGACTCCCGCCTGCGCAATGCCGCCCGAACAGCGCCCGGGTAGCTCGTCGCGTGCCGCGTGAGGCGGTGGCCCACCACACCTCGAGGGGCAAGAAGGCAGCGATCGCGACGCAGTGCGGCAAGAAGATGATCGTGACTCCGGCGAACACCATGAGGTGGAATGCCCACATGCCGAACGCTACGAACGTGCGAGTTCGGTCGGTGCGCGCGAGCAACACGAGGGGTGAGCTCAGCTCGCCGATGATCATCGCGAACTGCATCGGCACGAGGAACTGCGGCTTGTCGAGCAACCAGCTCGAGAATTCGGTCTTGCGGCGCAGCAGGGCCCGTTCGAGAGTGGCGCCGGTCGGCCAGTCCCAGCCACCGAATCGGATCTTCGCCCAGGCGGCCAGGAAGTAGGTGAGCACCACCGCGACCCAGACGCAGCGCAGCGCCCACCCGGCCGCCGCCGATCGGGAGCGGTCCGAGACACGCGCCGCGCCCACCGTGGGCAGCACGGCCAGGGCGACCAGAAACGCGAAACGATCGTGGTCGACCTTGCCGTAGGACATTGCGACGAGCATCCAGCACAAGTACAGGGCGCCGGCTATGCCGCCGGACAGTCGCGGGGCCCGTCCGGTCGCGGCAACGAGAGCCGCGATGACGACGGTCACCTCGATGGCAGTGACCGCTGCGGTGGTCGGCGCCGGCAAGTGCAACAACCGCGAAATGTAAAGGGGGTGGTAGAGCGTTCGGCCGAGGCGCGCATGCTCGCGCACGCCAGAACCCGCGCTGAGTACGTCGATGGGAACGTACAGGTACACGATGATTCGCAGCACCGCGATGCGGCTCAGTGGCATCGGTGCGAACCACCAGCCGGCCACGGCCTGACCCGGGTTTCGGAAGGCAGCCGCCCGCTTGGTCAACGCCCGTGAGTTGGTCGATCCCTGTGCGTTGGGCGGTGTCCGTGGGTTGGT
>Ga0081455_10004711_pt1 | contig 15162 bp, 14 predicted proteins | sample TabmetS3T2R1_FD_70207 | JGI IMG/M metagenome (GOLD analysis project Ga0081455, IMG submission 70207) | Tabebuia heterophylla rhizosphere microbial communities from the University of Puerto Rico - S3T2R1 | ecosystem: Host-associated > Plants > Roots > Rhizosphere ... | reverse complement strand
TCAGGAACCGGCCCTTGTCCACGGAGCACCCCCACCACTCGGTGTCTCCGATGTCTTGACACACCCATCACCGGATGTGTCGCCGATGTCCTGAACTCACACACTGCCGGGGGCACTGCAGTGATGTCGCGGGACATCGTGCACGGATGTCTCGCGTCATGGTTCACGTTTTGGGTTGGGGTTGGTAGTTGCGGGTGGGGTCGAGGGTGAGTTCTCGGATGAGTGCGCGCGGGGCTTCAGGGCCCGCTGCTCAGCTCTTGGTGTCGCGGTACTCGAGGAAGGGCTCCTCATCGGATGGCCTGCCCGGGCCGAGACCAACGCGCTCGGGCGCGCCGTCCCAGGGGCATCGCAGCACGATTACGGCGGGCCGAGCCGTCAGCTCGCCGCAAGCGCGTCCCAGAAGAATGGGAACGCGAAGCAGCCCAGGCCGGCCGCCAGGAATGACACTTTGCCCCTTTGGTAGCCGATGGCCGCCAATACGAATAGGGCAACGGCGACACCGAAGAAAATCATCTTCCAGGTCGCGTCCAATGGTTCGACCGCAACGATCATCGTCGGTTCTCCCCCAACAGGTCCGATAAGCCAGCGGAACGTACCCCTCGACCTCCTCGGAGAGGTGAGTCGTAGACGATCGTCACAGGTGTGCAATGTGTCGTGGTCGAACCCGCGCTCGAAAGAGTGACATGACCACGCCAGGTGACGGTCCCGACGGGGCTTCGGTGCCGCGATCCGGTCGTGGGTACCGGTCGAATCCCCGGAATCGCCACGTACCAAGACACCGGAGCGGCGCTTGGAGACTGGTGCTCGGCCACCTGGCCTAGGGATGAAGCGTCACATGACCCATCGCTCAGACGTGTGCCGGTCGTGGACGCTCAATGTCGACAGACATGGCTATCACCTGAGCCAGCGTGTTCAGTTCCGGCGGTGCAGCGGGCACCTCAGCCCAGCGATCGACACGCGGATGGGCGGCTCTGGGTCGGACACTGATCGCATCTAGTGGGGAAGGCGCAGACCTCGGGGACTACGCCCGTGCCGCAGGGCGCATTCGATGCCGAGGCCCGCCGCCTACGCGCTCACCGTTCGGTCCACAGTCCCGAATTGGCAGACGTCCAGAGGGGTACGGAGTCACCATGAGCCCGACTCTGCTTTGGGTGCTCGCGGTGATCCTCGTAGTCGTGGGCATCATTCTTCTCGTCCAGGGACAGTGGATCCTAGGGATCGCCTTGATCCTGGCTGGTCTCCTGGTCGGGCCTGGTGGCGTATCTGTCTTCCGGAGTGGGCGACGCGCACGCTAGTTTCTGCGCCCCGCAGCTGGGGCGGGTCGCCGGGGTGAGCCCGGCGACCCGCGACCGGTGGGTTCGGGTGTCGACTTCGGTGTCAGCCGGTGGCCGGCAGGAGCACCCCGTCGATGACATGCACGACGCCGTTGCCCGCCTCGATGTCGGCCTGGACCACCGAGACGGTGTTCCCGCTGGCGTCAGTCAGCGTCACACCGGTGTCGCTCACCCCGACGGTGAGCGGCTGGCCTTGGACGGTCGTGATGGTCATGCCGTCGCTCAGGTCGTCGGACATCGCTTCCTGAGGCACCACGTGATATGTAAGGACGGCCGTCAGCTGGTCCTCGTTCTCGGGCAGCAACAGCGTGTCGAGCGTGCCGGCCGGCAGTGCGGCGAACGCTTCGTTCACCGGGGCGAACACCGTGAAGGGCCCGTCGCCGTCGAGGGTCTCCGCCAGGCCGGCCGACTCCACGGCGGTGACGAGGGTCGAAAAGTCATCGTTGCTGGCCGCCACGTCGACCACGGTGGCGGGCGACTCGGCCGCGGACTCTCCACCTTGCGCCGGACTGTCAGTCGTAGCGGTCGACGGTTCCTCGGGCGCAGCGTCGTCGTCGCCGCAGGCGGCCGCCGTCAGGGAGAGTGCCCCCACTGCGATCGTCGCGATGATCCAACGAGGTAGTGCCATGTTCATCTCCTTGTCGTGATGCTCAGCGTGCCCCGCCCAGGCACGTGCAGAGATGATAACACTAAATATGACTAAAATCCCGCGCCAGCGTGAGAAGTTCGCTCAACCGGCGCCCGGGTCCGCCGATCAGCACCGGCACGCCGAGGTCCTGGGCCAACCGGCGCGCCGCGGCGGTGGCGGCGGCCGCGGGCATGGTCGCCGACAGCACCAGCAGGTGTGGCCGCTCGCGCTCGAGGAACCCCCCCAGGTCAGCGGGCGGGATGTCGGCGGCCAGATGGTGGACACGCCACCCGTCCCAGCGGAGCGCGATCGCCGCCATCAGCGCCGGCAGCGCGTGATGCTCGCCGGACCGGGTCCCGACGACGGCGGTTCCCCTAACCCTGGTGCGCCGAGTCGGTAGCCGAGCCAGGAGTCGCTCGCACATGGCGCTCGCCTGGTGCTCGTCGGCAACCGTCGCTGCGCCCGCGGCCCACTCGTCGCCGATCCGGCGCAATACAGGTGCGAGCAGGTCATCGCACAGCACCACCGGGGACACGCCGCCCTTGGCCAACCGGTCGACCTGTTCGCTCGCCAAGCGCTCGTCGTTGTGGCGCAGTGCCTCGTGCAGGCGCTCGATCTGGTGGCCCCAGTCGCGCACGCGGATCGGACGAGGCGCGGCACCCGACTCGCGGCGCTGCACGAACCGGTCGAGATCGCGTCGCTGGACCCGGTAACTCTTGCCGATCTTGACCGCCCGCAAGGTTCCCTCCCGCACCCATCGGTAGGCGGTCTGGTAATGCACACCCAGCTCACGAGCCGCTTCGGACAAGTCCAGCGCTACATCTTCGCCGAGATCCGTCATATTGAGCGGATTTTAGCTGAGTCTCGATGTGCGCCCGAGCTGCGGGAGATACACGTCGCCAGGGGGTCAGATGGAGTGCGGCAGTATCTCGAGCTCGACGACTTCGCCCGTCGCAGGTTCAGGCGCCGCCGCGGCGCTGACCAGGCCGTCTCGTAACCGTTGGCTCCCCATGTGCAGCAAATTTGAGCATCGGAGGTGTACCGGTCTGGGACACCTGGATCGCTCCGGTGGGGGCGGCACACGCGCGTGCTCCCCGGCCGCGGTCTGTATCAACGGGGCATCGGCGGGTAGTTGCTGGCCGTGATGGACGGCCATCCGATCGGCTTGGAGTAGACGTGAAGACGCTTGTGACTGGCGCCACCGGGTTTGTCGGCCGGCATGTCACGGTCGCGCTCGATGCGGCAGGCCACGACGTCACCGCCATGACGCGCCGTCCGGAGCAGTACCGGGGCGCGGGGGCTGCGGTGCGGGGTGACATCGGAGACGTTCGTAGCCTCCGCTCGGCGCTCGATGGCCAAGACGTCGCCTTCTACCTGGTGCACTCCCTGGCCCATGCCGACTTCGCCGAGCGCGACCGCGCCGGGGCCCGCGCCTTCGGCGGTGCTGCGGCCGCTGCCGGTGTCTCGCAGATCGTGTACCTCGGCGGCTTGGGCGAGGACAACGATGCCCTCTCGCCCCATCTGCGCAGTCGGCGAGAGGTCGAGCGGATCCTGTCGGATAGCGTGCCGACGACTGTGCTGCGGGCTGGCATCGTGATCGGCGACGGCAGCATCAGCTGGGAGATTCTGCGCCAGCTCGTCGAGCGGCTCCCCGCCATGGTCACGCCGCGATGGGTGCAGACCTGTACCCAGCCGATCGCGCTCGCCGACGTGGTGCGGTTTCTAGTTGGTGTGGCTGGGCTCGACGCGGCGATCGGCGAGACCTACGAGATCGGCGGCCCCGATGCGCTCAGCTACCGGGACATGCTGATAACGGTGGCCCAGATGACCGGCCGTCGGCGGGTCATTGTGCCGGTGCCGGTGCTGACGCCCAGGCTCTCGTCCGAGTGGCTCCGGCTACTGACGGACGTGGACCTGACCACGGCGTCCGCATTGGTCGACTCGATGACCAACGAGGTCGTCGTGCACGACCGCCGCATCGAGGAGCTCGTCGACCACCGACCCATGGACTTCCCCGAGGCGGCGGCCGCAGCCCTCGCGGCCCGCGCGCGCCGCTTGCGCGGCTCGGCGGATGCAGGCAGTCCGTGATCTCCTGACGCCCCGGCGCCTCCCCGAGGCCATCGAACCTGCCCATGCCCGGCGGCGGCGCCGGCTCGTTGTTGCCGCCACCCTGGCGGCGGGGACGACGACGCTGGGCGCCACGCTGGCAGCCCCGCGTGGATCGTTGGCGTTCACGCTGCTCGGCTTCCTCCTCGCCGCCATCTGGGTGGCGGGCAGCGCGGCAGCGGGTCCGCTGCATCTCGATCACCCATTGGCCGGTGTCGAAAGCCGGCACAATGCGCAGGCGGCGGTCGTGCTGGGGAGTCTCGCCTTCGCGGCCTTCGTCGGGGCCTCGGTCGTGGCCTCCCGTGTACCTGGCTTGGACGGCGCCGTCGACTCGGTGCTCGCGACGGCTGACGCCGGACCCACCGTCCTGGTGTTGGCGATCGCAGTCGTCAACGCCGTGGCGGAGGAGCGCTTCTTTCGGGGTGCCCTCCCAGTCGCCCTCGCCGGCGACCACAGGGTGGGGGTCGCAACCTGCCTCTACGTGTTGGTCACGGTCGTGACCCTGAACATGGCCCTTGTCGTGGCGGCGGCAGCGATGGGCACGGTGTTCATGTTGGAGCGCCTGGCCACACGGGGCATCCTCGCTCCGACGCTCACTCACGTCACGTGGTCGGCCCTCATGCTCCTGGCTCTACCCGGCTGAGACGGCAAGACCAGCTCGATGACACCGGCCCGGTCACTTGCCGGCGAGGCGGCGGCGGCCCGGCGTTTCGGACCGCTACCAGGAGTTTGTAACGCCGACTCCTCGGCGGCGTCATTGCTCGCGCTGACCCCGACCGCCCGCAGGCGGCCGGCCGGCCCCGGCCCGTGACGTCGACGAGCTGTTCACCCGAGCCCGACCACCGCCCTGCACCGGACCGCCGAACATGGTGATCAATGTGATCCGCAGCCCGTGGCTCACCCGCCGACCCTCTGACCATCGTTGTCGCAGTCTGGAGTCCTATGTCCCAACGCACCGCGGTTTGATCGCGCTCTACGTGGGTAGCCGAAGCGGATGGACGCAATAAGCATGCTCAAGGATGACCACGAGGCCGTGGAGCAATTGTTCAGGCGGTACACGAGGGCCGGGGGTCGGGCCTTCGTCGAAAAGCGCGCCATCGTCGACCGGATCATCGAGGAGCTCTCGGTGCACGCGGCGATCGAGGAGCAGCTGTTCTACCCGGCCGTGAGGGCGACTGTTCCGGATACCGAGGCCCTCGGTCTCGAGAGTCTCGAGGAGCATCACGTCGTCAAGTGGGTGCTCTCGGAGATCGACGGGATGACACCGGAGGACGAGCGTTTCGACGCGAAAGTCACCGTCCTCATCAACAACGTGCGCCATCACGTCGAGATGGAGGAAGGCGAGTTGTTTCCGATGGTGCGCGACGAGCTGGGCCGAAAGGTGCTCAGCGACCTCGGTGAGGCTATGGCAGGGGCGAGGAGGATCGCCCCGACTCACCCGCACCCCCGTGCACCCGATAGGCCCCCGGGCAACCTCATCGTGGGCGCCGCCGCTGGCGTCGCCGACCGCATCGCTGACACCCTGAACGGCTTTGCTCAGGGCGCCGTGACCGCAATCGGCGACATCATCGCCACCGCGCTGCGCCGCGAGAAGCGCCGCGTGTCCCCGAGGGGCACGAAGGGGGCTCGCAGTACCGCCACACAGGTGCGATCCGGTGGCTCCGATGCGACCGAGGCCGTCATCGACGCGACACGCAAGGCGAAGCAGGCCAGCGATCGCGCGTCGCGCACAGCCCGGGCGACGGCGTCATCGGCCAAGGCCGGTGCGGAGCGCACTATGCGTGCCGCAAAGCGCGGCGCCACGAGCACAACGCGTACCACAAAGGCTGGGGCCAAGGGTACGGTCACCTCTGCCCGAAGGTCGGCGAGACGGACGGCCAGCACCGCAAAGCGGGGAGCGACCACTACTGGTCGCACGGCGCGCAAGGCAGCCACGAGCACGACGCAGACCGCCCGGCGAGCAGCACGTGAGACGGCGTCAGCGGCTGCTGGTGCTTCCCGCTAAAGCGGCGCCATCTCCCGGTCGCAGCGAGGCGAAGCCGAATTCTTCGATGTCCGTGATGGCGCTGTGCAAGCTCGCGTGCTCGGGTCGTCCTTATCCGGCCAGCGGAGCAACCGAACTGCCCCGGAGGGTGCCGTCGGCAAGGCTGACGAGCATGGGTGGCTTGCGGATCATGACTCACAGCTGGCGACGCCCTTAGGCTGGGCCAGCAAGCTCGCTCGTCCAGCCATGCCAAGCCGGGACTACCCTGAGCCGTCGTGGAGCGCCCCGCCGAGGCGGTCGCCGGGGATTCGTTGGCGTGGCTCCTCACGACGGCGCATCACTTGCCCCCGGCGAACATCGCGGGGGCCGTCGCCGAGGCATTGGCACAGGTCGGTGCGGTGTCGTCGTTCCTGTTTCTGGCTGACCATGAACAGGTGTGGCTGCAGCCCTTCGGGCCCTCGGCGGAGGCGTCGCCAGCATTTCGGGTCGACGGAACGGTTGGGGGTCGGGCGTTCGCCCTAGAGACGACCTACATCGTCGCCACCGACAATGGTGCACGCATCTGGGTTCCTGTCGTGGACGGCACTGCCCGCCTCGGCGTCCTGGCGGTCGACCTCACCGCGGAGGATGCAGGGGACGCGCAGAAGCACAGATCGGTCGAGCACGTTGCCTCTCTCGCGGCTCAGCTCCTTATGACCAAGGGCGAGTACACGGACGCCGTGGAAGTCACTCGGCGCAACCGGAAGATGTCGCTGGCCGCCGAACTCCAGCGCGCGACGGTGCCGCCGATGACCCTGGCCACGCCTCGGGTCATGGTCGCAGGAATCCTGGAGCCCGCATACGAGGTGGCCGGCGACAGCTTCGACTACGCGCTCAACACCGACATGCTCCACGTCACCATCATCGATTCGGTCGGCCACGACATTGAGTCGTCCATCATCTCCCATCTGGTGAACGGAAGCCTGCGAAACAGCCGCCGCAACTGCCACGCGCTACCCGAGGCCTACCTCCAGGCCAACGAGGCACTGACCGCCGTGTTCCGCGAGCTCACGTTCGCCACCGCGGCGTTCGGCCACCTCGACCTGAGCTCCGGCCGGTTCAGCTGGGTGTCGGCCGGGCACCCGCCCCCGCTCGTCGTCCGCGGCGGGAAAGTGGTCCACGAAGCGGACACCGTACCGGCGCTGCCGATCGGCCTGTCGGGCACGGACCCTGCGCTCAACCAGCTCGTCCTCGACCCCGGCGACATGCTGTTGCTCTACACCGACGGCGTCATTGAAGGGGGAAGGCGGGGCACCGAGCGGTTCGGCCTGGATCGGCTCACCGACTTGCTGTCCCGGAATCTGCTGGCCAACCTGCCACCCGCCGAGACACTGCGCCGGTTAGTGCGCGCCATACTCGAACACGCCGCCCACGAACTCCACGACGACCTCACGATGGTGCTACTCGAGTACCGGGCGGGAGCCACGAGCTGACCCGGACCTGACGTCTCCGAGCATGACTCCGGCGGGTCGGTGTGGGATGTCGATGAGGGGGCTTCGCCTCCGCGCAAGCGCGGTGCGTCGTGTCGTCACAGCTGTACGCGCTACCGACGCTGCGCGATTCCGTCGTCGTCACCAAGTACGGAGCGGCGCTTCGGTGTCCTAACTGGTGACCCCCTCCGAGGCCTCAACGGCCCGCATCTCGAACGCGGCGCCATCGAGTGCTGCGGTCCCCCGACCCTGCGACGACCCCATATCGCCGTTCGGCCTGACCAGCGATCGCTTCGACGGGAGCAGCCAGCGTGGAGCACCGATGGACCAGCCGGTCAAGCCTGACGAGCGCGACCCGTCGGTCACACCGGTGGCCGCCGTCAGCCTCGTCGCCGGGCCGGCGTGCACACTGGCACACGGCGGCACAGCCCGCCTTGCCGGCGTGGACGCGACCCCCGCCGTGGTGCGCGTAGTCGGCCTGGTGGACCTAGCCCTCGCAATGGGCCTGTTCGTCGGGCGGCCGTCGTGGCCATGGCTGCTGGTCCGGGCGGCCTCGAACCCGGCCATTGCTGGCGTGTCGCTGGCATCAGCCCGATCGCGACGCACCCGGCTGGTGGCTGCGGGTCTTGTCGTCGCCACTGCCTCTGACCTCCGGACGATGGCCCGCCTCCGCGCCGCCCACCGTTGACGGCCGGCAACCCCGGGTCCCCATCGGCCCTCGCGCAGTCGGTCCGAGCGCCATCATGAACGCGAATCTCGAGGAGTGCCTGACCGGGGGATGTTGCCGCCGATGCTGGTTGACAGCAGGCAAGGACGTCGGGAGTAGCTCAGGTGCCGACGGCTCCGGCGCTCCCAGGCGGCCGGGGTGCTGGTATCAGCTGTTCGTGGGCCAAGGCCTCGGCGTACATAAGCGAGCTCAGCCGGGAACCGTCGCGGGGCCGGCGCTGGTTAGGCCAGCCCGGCGCAGGGAACGTACCTGGGGTACCGCTTGCGGAGCTCATGGAGCCGACCATGTCAGGAATCGCGATCATCACGGAGGCGTGTATCGACGTAAAGGACCGGGCGTGCGTCGACGTCTGCCCTGTGCAGTGCATCTACGAGCTGGATGTGTCGAAGGGGGTGCTGTTCTCGGAGGACGAGGCTGGCAGCGGCACCGTCGAGAACACCCATGCGCCGAACCCGGATCCGGTGGCGATCTTCGGCGACAGCCTGCTCTATGTGAACGCCGACGAGTGCACGTCCTGTACCGCCTGCTACCAGGACGACGTGTGTCCGGTGGGGGCGATCTACTCGGAAGAGGACGTGCCTGACGGCGCGTCGAACACCTCGTACAACTCGGCCGATCCCAACAAGGGGCACGACCACAGTTTCTTCATCCAGCTAACCCGGGACGTGTTTGCCGACTAGTGCGGCGGTGTAGAGGTGGGTAGCGATGGCGGTACCCTCGCCATGCCGCGCAATTGTCCCAAACCGCCGGGTCCGGTGAAGCAACGAGCGCCTGATGCCACGAAATCGTCTTGTCTGTGTCAGCCGACTTGCCCGGCCAAGCGTTGCTACGTGTAGTGCTCGGGGTGGCAACGTCACATGACGAAGGTTCGGCCGCTGACCCGCGTCCTCTAACGGCGCCGTTCGACACCTCCTCCACCAAACTGCGGAAGTGAAATGTGCCGGGGTGACCCATCCCGTATGCACTTTCCACCAGAATCTGTGGCTTCCCAAGGTCGTCCTCGGTCCAGTTCATGCCCAGCCGAAGCGCGTCCCCCTGGAAGTTGACGTCACGGAGGCGCTGGCTGCGAAGCCGCTTTCGGTCGATGGGAGCAGGCATCTGTTCAGGCTCCATCCGCGAAATCCTCTCTGTGCTGTTAGCTACCAGGCCCTGAAACAACCGGTAGGAGGGGTGGTCGCGGTGGTCCGTCCGAGCCGGCGGCGTATTCCTGGAGGGGGACCAGGTCCTTCGCCCACGCGGCAAGCACGGGAGTGACGACGCGCCACGACTCTTCCGCTTCGTCGCCGCGAATCGACAGGGCTGGGTCGCGGTTGAACACGGCCAACAACAGGCGACCGTAGGCGGGCAGTTCGGCGGGCTCGAGCTCAGCGGTGAGGGTCAGCGGAACGAGGGTACGGGCGCGGGGACCGACGCCGGACAGCTCGAGGACGAGGCCCTCCGGGTCGAGTCCGAAGCGCAGCACATTGGGTTGTGGGTCGCCCTGCACGCCGCGTGGGAGGTGCGGCACGGGACGGAAATGCACCGCCACTTCCTTGCGGTTCCTGCCGAGCGCCTTGGCGGTGCGGAGTCGGAACGCCGTCCCGTGCCAGCGCCAGTTGTCGAGCTGAAGTTCGATTTCGGCGAACGTCTCGGTGCGGTGCGCCGGGTCGACGCCGTCCTCGTCCACATAGGCAGGAACGGCAACACCGTCGACCAGCCCGCTCGTGTAGCGGGCGCGACGCGTGTGGCGGAGGACGTCGTCATCGCTCAGCGGGCGGATCGAGCGCAGAACGTCGACCTTGCGGTCACGCAGGTCGCGGGCGTCGAGACTGATCGGCGGCTCCATCGCCACCACGCAGAGCAGTTGGAGCAGGTGGTTCTGCAGCATGTCCTTGAGCGCGCCCACGCCGTCGTAGTACCCGGCCCTGCCCTCCAGCGCGAGCGTCTCGTCCCAGACGATGTCTATCTCTGCGATGTGCGCGCCGTTCCATATCGGTTCGAGCATGCGGTTGGCCAGCCTGGTACCTAGGACGTTCTGGACCGTCGTCATGGCCAGGAAGTGATCGACGCGGAACACCGCGTCTTCCGGGATGACTCGAGAGAGAAGCGCGTTCAGCGCGGTCGCTTCGTCGAGATTCTCGCCGAACGGCTTCTCCACCACGATCGAGCTCCCTTGCGCCAGCCCGGCACCGTGCAGCGCCGAGACCGTGGCGGCGAAGATCGAGGGAGGGAGGGCGAGGTAGGCGGCGACCGGCTCTGCCCCGGAGACGACGGCGGTCAGGGCGGCCGCGTCGGTGACGTCCGCCCGGCGGTACTCGGACGCCGACACGACGGCTTGCCGGACGGTGGCGGGAAGCTGCCCAGCGTGCTGGTCGAGCCGGGCTCTCGCCCAGTTGCGGAACTCGTCGTCCCGCCAGTCCTCCCGGCCGACCGCGGTCAGCCGGAATCCGCGGCCGATGTGCTCGCCGTGCCGCAGCGCGGCGAGCCCGGGCAGGAGGTAGCGGGCCGTCAGGTCGCCGGTCGCCCCGAGGAGTACGAGGTGCTCGATCACCTCGCGGCCCCGGCCGCCCTGGCCAGCGTCACCCCACTGGCGATCACGCCGATGTGGCTGAACGCCTGAGGGAAGTTGCCAGTCAGCTCGCCACTCGATGGGTCGATCTGCTCCGACAACAGCCCGAGCGGGCTCGCCCGGGCGCACAGCGACGCGTACAGCTGCCCGGCCTCCTCCAGCTGCCCCTGGTGGACCAGGTTGTCGACGAGCCAGAAGCTGCACAACAAGAAGGCGCCCTCGTCGCCGGCGAGCCCGTCGGGCGACTCGTCGTGCCGATAGCGGTAGAGCAGTCCGTTACCGGCCGACAGGCGCTGCGCGATCGCGGCGGTCGTCGCCACCATCTTCGGGTGGTCGGCCGGGACGACCCCGCGCAGCGGCAGCGCCAACAGGCTCGCATCCACGCTGTCGCCACCGTCGAGATGTTCGGACAGTGTCTTCGCCTCGTCGTTCCACGCCCGCGTCAGGATGGTTTCCCGAAGATCGGCGGCCTCCGACCGCCAGCGCCCGACAGGCCCGGCGAGGCTCAGCCGCTCGCCGAGCGCCGCAGCCCGGTCAAGCGCGACCTGACACATGCCCGCGGAATACGTGAAGATCCGGCCACTGCTCCGGACCTCCCAGATGCCCTGGTCGGGCTCGCGCCACGCCTGGCCGGCGGCATCGGCGATCGCGCTCAGCCCGCTCCACAGGTCGGGGTCGAACCGCCCACCGGCCTTGACCCACTGATCCGCGCAATCGAGCACCTCGCCGTAGACGTCGTGCTGCAGCTGGTCGGCCGCACCGTTGCCCCAGCGCACCGGCGCCGAGCGGCGATAGCCCTCCAGCTCGCCGTCCTCTTGTTCGTCGGGAATCGGATCGCCATCCAGCGTGTACATGATCCTCGCCTGCCTACTCCGCTCGAACGCGTCCAGGACCCAGCCGAGGAAGGCGTCGGCCTCGTTGACGAAACCGATCCGGCGCAGCGCGAACACCGCGTACGCCGCGTCGCGGATCCACGTGTACCGGTAATCCCAGTTGCGTATCCCGCCGACCGGCGCCGGCAGCGACGACGTCGGCGCCGCCACTAGAGAACCGTGCGCCCAGTGGTCGCACAGCTTGAGCGTGATGGCCGCCCGCCGGACCATGGCCTGCTCGGGACCGTCGTAGTGGAACGCGGTCATCCACCGCCGCCAGGCGTCGGCCGTCCCCCTGAGCCTCGCCTCGGCGTCGAGCGGGTGGTGGCGATGGAACCGGCCCCACGAGAGGACCAGGTTGAGCCGGTCGCCCTGCTGCAGGTCGTGGGCACTCTGCAGCCCGGGGAGCGGACGGTTCGACCGCAGGTGCAGTCGCAGTCCCGGCTGGCGCGGGCACTCGACGGCCAGGCCGTTGAACGCCGGGCGGGGCTGCGCGCCACCGCGCGGCTGCACGTCGACCCGGAGCCGGACGCTGCCGTCCACCACGACCGCGGAGCGGACGAGCTCACCATGGTCGGCAGCGGCGTCGTCGGTGAGATCGGCCCCGGAGCGCAGCGCCAGCGCATCGGTGAGCTGGACGAGCCCGGTGTCGCTGCGCAGCTCGGTGATCAACACGCCGGTATCCGGCTCGTAACGCTGCCGCCCCTCGACCAGCCCGTCCGGCACCACGCTGAACTCGCCGCCGCGGGCGCGATCCAGCAGGGCGCAGAACAGGGGTTCAGAGTCGAAGCTGGGCACGCACAACCACCGGACAATGCCGTCGAGACCCACCAGCGCCGCAGTCGCTCCGTCGCCGATCATGCCGAGGTCAGTCAGCGGGGGGTAGCCACCGTGCATGCGGATCGGGCGGAACGCGGGATCGCGATCAAGCACCGGATGCGCCCCCGAGGGTGGTGCGTGGGCTCACGGGTCGGGGGTCGGGACGACGGCGACGTTGGTCGTGCTGTGGCGGACAAGGTGGTTCGCTGTGCTCCCGAGGCGCATCGACCGCAATCCCCCGGCACCCCGCCGGCCGACGACGGTGAGCGCCGGGGCCAAACGCTCCGCCGCCTTGACAAGCACATCTCGCGGATCGCCCTCCATCTCGTCGCTCTCGATCTCGTCGCCGACCTGCTGTGTCCAGCCCTGGACTGCGTCCGCCGCCCGGGACCGAAGGCGCTCGCCAGTCCGCGGCGGTCGCTCCGACTCGATGGCGCGCCACGCGTGGACGGCGTGCATTCCGGCGCCAGTGGCGCTGGCCAGCGCGTGCGCCCAAGCGAGCGCCCGCTGCGCCCCCTCGCTGCCGTCCTTCCCGACGAGGATCACGTCGCCGTCGCCAACAAGGCGGTCGGTGCGCACCACGACGACCGGGCACGATGCATACTCGACGCACTCCTGGCTCACCGACCCGAGCAGGAGTCCGGCGAAGCCGCCGAGCCCGCGGGACCCGAGCACGAGCATGCTGTCGGGGGTGACTGTCTGCAGGAGCGCACCCGCGGGCTGACCCCGCAACACGTCGATCGTCACCGCGGCCGACGACCCCAGGGCGTCGGTGGCGATGGCGGTGATCGCCTCCCGGGTCTGCTCGTCCATCTCCTCCGCCGACACGGGCACGGGGGCGAGCGGCAGTACGGCCGCACGCGGGTGAATCCACGATTGGAGGGCGCGGACCGGCACCCCTGCCGCGTCCGCCGCTGCCGCCGCCCACCGCAGCGCCATCCGGCCGTGGTCTGAGCCGTCGACACCAACCACGAACTCGTTCATCTGACTCCCTCCGCGACGAGCTGATCGCGCACGGAGCCATGTGGGGGTGACTCCATGGGGTGTGCGGGCGTCACTCAGACACTACCTAGAGTGGCCGCTGGCGCGCCTCGCTGCGGCTCGCCCATCGGTTGGCGGGCTACCCTCCCGGTCGTGGGCGGGCCGCCACCGCCACTGGACCCCGCGCCGGAGCGCGTCGCGTGACGACCGGTGCCGCGGTCGCGTGCACGGCCAACCAGCACGAGCTCGGCGAGGGGGCTCGGTGGGATGCCCGCCGCGGCGAGCTGTTGCGAGTCGACATCCTCGCCGGCCGGGTCCACCGAGATCGCGTCGAGGACGACGGGTCCCTGGTCCCGGTCCGCAGCTACGACCTACCCGGGACGGTCGGCGCGATCGCACCGGTGCTCGGCGACGAGGGGTGGCTGGTCGCCGCCAACCGGGGTTTCGCCTACCTGGCCCTGGACGGCTCGTTGCACCCGATCGCCGACGTCACCGCGCTGGGGACCCGGATGAACGACGCGGCGTGCGACCCACAAGGCCGGTTCTGGGCCGGCACGAAGGCCGACGACAACCGCCCGGGCGGCGGCGGGCTCCATCGGCTCGACCCCGATGGGCACGTCGAGCTCGTCCTCGGCGGCCTCACCATCGCCAACGGGATCGGCTGGAGCCCGGACGGCCGGAGGATGTACCTCGCGGACACCATCCCGCGGGTCATCCACGCGTTCGCGTTCGACGGCCGCCGAGGCACGATCTCCGACGGGCGGGTCCTGGTCGAGGTCACCGGCTCGGGGGCCGGTCCCGACGGCCTGACGGTGGACGCCGGAGGCGACGTCTGGGTCGCGATCTTCGGTGGGGGCCGGGTCGAGCGCTACTCGCCCGACGGCGTGCTGCACCAGGTGCTGCGAGTCCCCGCCCGCGAGACAACCTCGTGCGCCTTCGCCGGGCCCGGGCTGCACCGGCTGTACGTCACCACGGCCACCGAGAACTGGAGCGACGAGCAGCGCCGGGCCGAGCCGGGGGCCGGCCTCACCTACCGGTTCGACACGGACGCCACCGGCCGCCCGGCCGCGCCGTTCCGTCCCGAGCCGACCTGGTGGGCGACCGTCGTCGTGTAGCGCCACGGCCCGCGGGCCCCGGTGGGACGCCCACGTGTGCAGCTCGCCTCGACCTCCTGCGTCGGCGCGCTCGGTCCCAGCATGACGACGCGGGCCCGCCCTCCCGCAGGTCGCAGGACAGGCAGCAGGCCGCAGGTTCGAGTCGTGCCCGGGGCGCCGCGAAAGTGCTGGTAGACGTTGTGCAATCGCGGGCCGATGGATCTCTGGTACGCGGCCAGGTGCCATGGCTGGGCCCTCGGTACACCTAGCCAGCAGACTCTCGCCGTCACTCGGTTGACGGGTCCGTGCCGCGGGCACCTCAGCCTTCTCTTTCCGTGACTACGTAGCTAGGCCGCGTACCCGGCGAGACGGCGCGTTCCAGTTCCAACGTCGGCGTCAGCGCTCACGCGTGGCGCTGAAGGACTCCCTCCCCGAGATTTGCTCTCACCCTTGGCGGGCGGCTGGCTGAGCCAGGGCTGCGCTCGGCGAACGAGGTTTACGCCCCTACCGGCACCTTGGGGGGGCACCCGCCAAGCTCGGTTGGGTGCTCAGGTCTGGTGACCTAGGCGCGACGAGCGCCCCGGCACCGGTCGAGCCGGC
>Ga0081455_10004710_pt1 | contig 15163 bp, 15 predicted proteins | sample TabmetS3T2R1_FD_70207 | JGI IMG/M metagenome (GOLD analysis project Ga0081455, IMG submission 70207) | Tabebuia heterophylla rhizosphere microbial communities from the University of Puerto Rico - S3T2R1 | ecosystem: Host-associated > Plants > Roots > Rhizosphere ... | reverse complement strand
GAACGAGAAGTCAAAACCAATGGTTACTAATAAAAGCCAATGATGGCTTCGCCTCAAAGGAAGATTTGACTATTACACAATCCGGCTCTGTACTTCAAGATAATATTACTCCAATCAAGAAATCAGAATCTAATCATTCAATGAAAGATACTAACAGTTACAGCAATAAAAGAGAGAACTTTTTTTCCAGAGTAGCGCCAATGCTGGCGTCTCCCGTCGCTAACGCCTTCAATGATAGCGAATGGGTTTTTGAAATTAAATGGGATGGTGTGAGAGCTATCTTGTTTAAGGAAAATGGCGAAATTAAGTTACAGTCACGAAGTGGTAACGACATTACAGGAAAATATCCTGAAGTAACTTCAGCAACAGAGTGCCTAAAAGGATGTAAATCGATAATAATCGATGGTGAGATTGTGGTCCTTGATGAAAATGGTATTCCCAGCTTTCAGGCTCATCAACGGAGAATGAATGTTGAAAGTAATAAAGAAATTCTGGTACTTTCATCCGAGATCCCGTGTACTTTTTATGCATTTGATGTTTTGTATCACGAACATAAAGATTTTAAGAAATTAAGCTATCTTGATCGGAGAAATATCCTGTCCCAAATATTAGTACCAAATGATACCATTAAGATATCCGACTACATTGAAGAAAAGGGAGTTGATATCCTTAAGCATAGTAAAGTACTTGGTCTGGAGGGAATAATGGCAAAACGTAAATCGAGTGTATATAGAGAAGGAGTAAGATCAAGAGATTGGTTAAAGATTAAAAATATTAAAACACAAGATTGTGTAGTTATTGGCTATACTAAAGGTATAGGTAATAGAGTTAATCTTTTTGGTTCCCTACTATTAGCAGTATATTGCACAAAAGAAGAAAAATTTAGATTCGTGGGACACACGGGTAGTGGTTTTGATTTCGAGTTACTTAACAAAGTGTATTCAAAGCTACAGGAAATAAGAATCGATTCAATGCCGATTGATCACTTGCCATATATGAATCGACAAACCACATGGGTAAAACCGCTACTTGTTGCAGAAGTAAAGTTTAACGAATGGACCAAAGATGGGATAATGCGGGCACCAATCTTTTTGAGATTTAGGGAAGACAAGAAACCTATCGAATGCACAATAGAAGGTGATAATCCTACAGAAGGAAATTTAAAGTTTAAAAACAAGGAACAGTCACAAAATACAACACAAGCTAAAATCTCAAATCCCAACAAAATTTATTGGCCAAAAACAAGAGACCATACGGGATTCACAAAAAAAGACCTAATCAAATACTACGAGTTGATAAGTCCACAGATTCTCCCTCATTTAAAGGACCGACCCCTTTCCCTTAGTCGGTACCCCGATGGAATTTATGGAAAATCATTTTTTCATAAGAATTGGAGTCAGTCAAAACCAGACTTTGTAATGACTGCCCAAGTTCATTCCAAGGAAAGGAATGATAATATCAATTATTTAGTCTGTAACAATAGAGAAAGCCTACTTTGGATTGCGAACTTGGGTTGCATAGAGATGCATCCTTGGTATAGCAGGATAAATGAAATGGATAGCTGCAATAGTTCTTTATTATTGTATGAAGAGAAATGTGGTTTGAATTTTCCGGATTTCATAGTTTTTGATCTCGACCCATACATCTATTCTGGAAAGGAAAAAAAAGGACAAGAACCTGAGTACAACCGAGTGGGATTTAGTGCAGCGGTAGAACTTGCACTCGATCTGTATGACCTTTTAAGGGAATTGAAAATAAGTTCGTACGTAAAAACATCAGGAAAGTCAGGTTTACATGTTTACGTTCCTATTATTAATAACTATCCATACGAACAGACGAGAAATTTCTCCCAAATAATTGCAAAGATTATGATCTCGAAATTTCCTAAGAAAGTAACTACTGAATGGAGTACATCAAAAAGAAAAGGAAAAGTATTTTTCGATTATAATCAAAATTCTAGGGGAAAAACATTGGCATCAGTTTACTCGTTGAGACCAACCGCAGAGGCAACTGTCTCAATGCCTATAGAGTGGAAAAAATTAGATTCGATTCTTCCTATTGACTTTACCATCTCAAGTGTACCACAGCTTGGATTAAAAAATAATGATATATGGGCTGGAGTTCTTACCAAAAAGCAAAATATTAGTGAAATAATATCAAAAGCAGAAGAAATATAATTTCAGTTAATCCAATTTAATAGTTTTGTATGTAACATGCTGCCAATATTTCTATAGTTTTATTTAGTATTTTTAACTGTGTATATCCCAATCGTGAGTATCTTTCTGGAATTCTTCTAGGCCCTTTTTGGTCACGGATACTTCGGTGCCGGTAATTTTGATGTAACCTTTTTCCTTGGCATATTGTTTGATGACAGAAATTTTATCATTCTCGGAATATCCATCCTTCAGAATTCCGAAATTAAAAAAATCCATAAAATTGAACTTGGTTGGCAAGTTATTTTCTAATGCATTGAGAAAATTTTCCCATAGTTCTTCCATAAAATTCCAAATGATAGTTTTTTTATCACTTTCCGAAATTTTAGCCAATGCCAAATCCAGTACCTATACTATTTGCACAATATTACATTTAGTAGTTATTTGAACAAAAAATAAAGCATTCAGATCATAATTGATGCTGGAAAAGTGATCATATGGACCAAATTAAATGATGATCTTACTCTGACGTGTTAATGAATGCTATTCCACAGATTTTACAATGAGTAGCAGAACTCATTTTGGATTAACTTATGAACTTAACGTAAACTGACATTGAACGTAATGAACCTAAGAGACCGACTCTTTGCTTATTTTCCATTTATCGCGAAAATAGGGTAACACCCTTTTAGAAAATAATCTAATAAATTCTATCTCATCTGGGCTAGTGCTATGTACGTAGATTTGTGTAAATCCTACTCGAAAATATTCTTCGATTGGAGATATTAGATCGTCTATAGAAGTAACTATTATTGTTGATTTCCTCTGTTCATCATCAGATACTTCTTGTTGAGCTTTTTGTTCTAAAATCCTTGGGTTACTTATATTAGTATTAAATGCATCGTCTATTTGCGTAGTACGCCAGAACTCGCATGCCTTAAAAGCTTTGTCATAATCCTCAGAATAAGAAACCTTTGGTTTTGCTATTTTTTGAAGTGAATTTGTATCCTTGTTTACGTCCTTAGCCGCGTTATCAAAAATATCAAATACTTCATTGACCTTATCAGGTTTTGAAGTTGTAATTAGACCGTCTGTATATTTAGCAGCAGCTTTAATTGCCTGTCGACCAGAGCCTGCCATATATAGTGGGATGTTAGTAGAAGGAGGAGTGTACAGTTTCGCATTTTTAATTTTAAAATATTTCCCCATAAATGTTACAAAACCATCCTCATCTATACGATTATCTTCTTTAGCATTATTACTCGATGACCTTTCCGGATCTAGAGTACTCTTCTTATTTCTATTCCATAATTTATTTATGATTTGAATAGCTTCAATTGTTCTTTCAACCCTAATTTCCGCAGATGGCCAATCAAATCCCAAAGGTACTTCATTCATTGCCTCTCCAGAACCCACACCAAGTCCAATACGTCCTGGATACAGTACATCCAATGATGCAAACGCTTGTGCAATTATTCCAGGATTATAACGATATACAGCTGCGGTAACACCTGTTAAAAGTTTCATTTTCTTTGTTCTCTCGGCCACAGCTGAAATCCAGACCCATGTAAAGTTTCCATGTCCATCTGTGTGCGACCAGGGATGAAAATGATCACTTGTGAGGGTTTTTCCAAATCCTCCTTTTTCCGCCTCTTTTACAAAATCAATCAATTGTTGCATTGAATATTGTTCCTGTGATGCCCAATATCCGATTTCTGTCATATTTTATTAAGGCCAATAATATTTATAAACTAATTGCAAAATTACAATTTGATAGGCACGAAGTAGATAAGTCTATAAACATTACCATACAAGGTAATTAGGATTAAATCTAGTATAAAAAATATGATTAAATTAATCGTACGAAGCCATTAGTCAAAAAAATTATATATTCGTTATTGATTTTGTAATTAGCCAACTCCTGTCGGCTCTTCTTTATTCTGATGCTCCAATTTCATATGCTGTTCCTTCTCTTGTTGAGTTGCAAACGTTAAGCCACAAATATGACACTTTAAATCGGGATTCCCAGAGATTTCCTGTGACATTCAGCTACCATCTCCAATATTCAAATCGCTACAGAACATATAATAAGATGCCACTACATCGCTTAAATTTGTTACTTAAAGCTATTCCATTATTTTTTTCTAACGACAAATGATCTCAGTAATATTTTTCTTCCATCGTCTTCGACTGTCAGACCTGAATTATATCATAGTAGTCATTTCGTATCCTTAACTTTCAAACTAGCACTTTTATTCATTCAAAAGCGTGGACTTGAGAATTCCGATAATATTGGAAATCATTTTAAATTTTGTTGTGCACAATTAAGTAGTGAAACACTTTCGGGTTTTGGCTCCGTTCACCGAAAGTACCAAAAATTCCAACAACAATGGAAGGGAGGCCAAACACGGGGCTGGCAACTCCCTTTCATATGATGTATTTTGCTTGAATCAAATAGGAATTACTTCCTAGACAATTGCAGCAATATCTAGTGTAGAGTTACCAATAATAGTATCAAGTTCAGTCTTTGCTTTGTTGGTTAGATTTTTTACCTCTGGAAGATTTCCAATTTTCTCTATACCCTTCTTCACGCCACCAAAAAATGTGTTCCAGCCCAACCCTACAAGAGCCAGAATAACTATAACAACTAATATAAGAACGATCCACCCTATCAATAAAAATTACTTCAGGTGATGTATGCTTTAAACTTTGAGTAGAATGTATTCTAATCTATCATAAATTTGTGAATAATAATTTAATTTCTCTTGAAATAAAAATTTGTTCATTTGATATGAGATTGATACTGAGACAGTGGGTGATGAATCTTGCAGCATGATATAAAGAAATAATTTGACTTATCATACCAGTTATAACAATTGATTGGTTAAAGATTGATACTAAATATTAGATAAAAAATACCTGTCGAATGGTCCTGTTAGAGGCTATAGTGAATTCCATTAATACAATTGCCCGACTCAACTGAATAACACACACAACTATCTCTTAGCATTACATTTTGAAATGATACTGGATAAGATATTCCAGAAGCATCCTTGTTTGGTATCAATGAATTATGAGGAACAAAAGTAATTGATTCAGGATCGTCTTTATCTAAAAATCCAAACATAAGTTGAGATACTTCTACATTATATTTGATTGAGTAAGGAAAGTTACCCATCTTGTTCCACCACTCAATTCCTGTAAACTGATTTCCTCCAAAATAATCAAAATCCATCCCATCGAGAGAAAAATCAAAGGTCTCTGATTGTGTTGTGGCTTGATCTGTAAGAGCATATCTAATTTGTTTATTTCTTTTGTTCATCACGATTATTCTCCTGTACGAATGCCCTACGACTGGCAATACTTTCTTGAACCTATACCTGTTAACACCTTGAAATATTGCTTCAAAATAATCTTGATTATCAAACTGACAAATCAGATTCAGTTCAATAGGCATATTGCGAGTATTAAATAATTCCAGCAGATAGAGCATCCATGATTTATCTGGTATTTGATTTCCAATATCGGCAGCTATCTTGATTATGTCAGATATAGCATTCACCCCTGCAGGAAATAATGGAGCGCCTTGTTTCTTATCCAATACACGACAAAAGGAGCCAACCCAATAATGCAATATGTTTAGAATTATATATCTTATCTAATTAAGATTTACTGTACTATTCATGACTATTCATGATTAGAATCCAAATATATTCGTATTAATTTAGTATTCTCAAAAGGAACTCTACAGAATATCAGATCAGCAATATGATAAATGATCAAAGAGCAAAATTATTACATTTTTATTCATTTGTGTTATCAGTTCTGGTCCATGGAAACCATTTTCCAATAATTTTATTCCAATTCAATTTTACTAACAGGTACAATGTTACGATAATTCCAGTCACACTGAGAATTGCGGCTATTATGATAGTGGATGGATTGTCCGTATTTGTAAATTCTGAAATAATGCGTTGAACAAATGGTCTCCCTAAAAATACTCCTATCCATACTATGAACTCATTATATAATAACTCTCCAGCAAATACAGCAACAGCAAACTTCCATGGATTGTATCTTGTAAGACCCAGTGTAATGTAGATGATATTTCCGGAAAATGGCATTATTGTGGCAACAAATGCTCCTATCCATCCATACTTACTCAGGAGCTTTTGAAGTGACATTGTTCTTCCCTTTGATTTTCTGACTATGAAATTATGTCCAGAATAAGCGAGATAAAATATGATCATTTTTGCTGCAACAGCACCAGCAGTGCCAGAAAGGGCTATGAGATTTGGATCCAAGTTTTTGTTAAATGCCGCTATGAGGGGAAGCGGAAAATAGGGTATCGGCAGAAAGAATAGTATACTTATAATAAAGCTTACCAATAAAATTCCGGCATATCCAAAGTAATCATACAACAAAACCAGCTCATCAAGAGAGACCAAGAGGTAGACTAAGATCAAATAATATATTATTAAGTATTACAAAAGCCAGAATCATATTTCCAATGTATAATTCAGTAAAGAGGGGCTAGACAACTAGAGTTGAATCGATACGTACATACATTTCCAGATTAAATCAGATTATCCTATCAAGAACCATGAAAAATTGTATATAGAACGGATATGCAAAACTAACTACTGATTTGAAATTTGTTCTTTGACGGAATATCTGAACAATTATTTTATGAAATACCAAAATCACCGCTTGTCAGATCTCAAGTATTACTGAATATTGACAAGTTTGAAATTGGACAGAGTTATGTTACAGCTAAAATACAAAATAGATATGCTGAAAACGTTACAATTAACATACAGGGAGGTCGCCCTGGAATAGAACTTCAAGATAGTCTTTTTAAAATTAAAAATCCTGAAAATCACCATTCTTTACACTATGCATACATAACTGCAAAATTGATTCAATCAGGTAAATTATTTGTGAGAAAGCTTCCTGTTGTTGGTATAAGAGATTGGCTATTAATCTATGAGGATACATTGGTTGAACTCTCAGTAAAAGATGCCTATGACGAATTAGAAATTGTTGTGGTTTAAAAAATTATTATGTATGTAGCTTGGGATTAGCTAGCTTGCAAATTGAGAGTACAAAGTTGACACTGTCTATTCTATTGTAGAGTGAAACTGAAAAATAGATAATTAAAAAATTTTGATACCTAAAAAAGACCAAGTATACAAGGTATGTTAAAAAAAGTAGTTAGTGACCACCACAGCCACATCCATGTTCGTCTCCATGATGATGAGCATTAGAGGTTTCAGAACATGTTGGGCAAAGTGGATTGTTATTTTCAGACATGAATGTAATTCCACAGGAAGTACACTTTAACTTTTGAACACCTTCCATAATTTGTAAAGTCCGACGACCATAATTAATGTCTTTCTTGGGCTCTATCTTCACCTTATCATTATCATTACCCATTAATATTCATCGTCAATTTGCCTGATAAACAAATGAAAATCTCAAAGCACGAAAGCAAGATGAAGCAAAAACAACGTAAGGTTATATTCCCTTTAAATTATTTAGAAGTAATTGACACAATTTGTCGTTATTCCTAGATTTAATGAGAATACCACAGAAATAACGTACTTTGAACCAAGGATTGCTAAGATAGTCAAAGGTGAATCTATAACTTGGATTAATCGGGACACTAAAGTTCATAACTTGACCTCTGGAGATGGGAACTCTTCATTACCAAGTCCTTTCTTTCAGACTGGGGGTATGTTGCCAGGAGAATCTACGACCGTTAAGATCGATAGTAATCAGCAAAGCATTCCATACTATTGTACGATGCACCCTTCTGAAAGGGGCGTGATTGGAATATTTCCCACACCGGAAGACCAAATGACAGAATCTGAAAAATCCAAACTTTTGGATGATATCAATTTGTCCATATCTGACAACGTAAATCAAAAAATATTAACTCGCCTTCAGAGACAACTAGATCCAGCAATTATTGAATATCTGAATGACCCTTATGCGACGCTAATTCAGAGCAGACTAATGACCATGGTATTCTGGGATATAAGTAATTTTTCAAAGTTAACAGAAGTCTTTAAAGATCATCCAGAGCTAATTGCCGTATTTCTTAATGAATATCTCGGTATCGCAGTCCCGATTATACATGAATATGGCGGGATTGTTGATAAATTCATTGGAGATGGTATACTTGCATATTTTGGATTCAAGGAACGAGATGATGATGGTTCAGTTGGAGCATCCAATTCAATTCTTGCTGCTCTAGAATTGAAGAAGTCATTCCAGATTTTTAAGCAAAATTGGCTGGGTATATGGAAGACGGTTACTAATTTTGATATAAATATAGACGTAAAATGCGGTATTAATACTGGCTCTGTGTTAGTTGGACTCATGGGAAGCGAGGAAAGGGATCAGTTCACTGTAATAGGAACTCATGTGAACTTGGCGAGTAGGTTGGAAGGAATAGCCGAAGCTGATCAAATTGTTATATCACAATATACAAAAGAAAAGGTTCTAGAAAAATTCAATTTAGAAACTATTCAAATAAAAGAAAAAATAAAAGCTTTTGAAGATATTACTGAATATTACATTGTTCAAAGTCAGATCTAAATTTTCTGATGGTTGAGTCCGATATCTAGCCGTTTATTAGCATTAAGACAGTTTTACCAGTAAACAAGAACATAAATTGAATCCATTTAAGGTCGCGACTCTTTCCCTAATGCTTGCCAGAATTGTATATACAATTAATTGGTTTAACATTGCTTCCATTTTCTACCTTATAGCTTCGGACTTCGGAGAAAACATAGCCATGTTAGGAATAGTTAGTGCTAGTTTTCTCATAGGAGTGGGTCTGTCTCAAGTACCTGCGGGCGTTCTAGCTGCAAAACACGGCGCAAGAAAGATCGCTATTTATGGAATCATGATTGCATCATCTGCAGCGTTAGTTACTGGATTGGCTAGTGATACGACACAAATCACTATCTTGAGATTCTTAGTCGGCATCGGAATGGCATGTTTCTTTGGACCCAGTGTTATACTAGTTTCAAGATATTTAGGAAAAGAATCTGAAGGCCTAGGAATAGGATTACTAAATTCAGCGCATGCCTTGGGTGGAATTTTGGGATTATTTGGTTGGGTGATACTAGCTGGACCACTAGGCTGGAGAGCCACGCTAATTTTGAGTGGTGGGTTGGGAATTGCTACGGCCATCATGCTAGGTATTGCATTGATAAAGGATGAAGATGAAATACAGAAAAAATTTAGAATCAAGATATCTCACGTGCTTGACACTCTATTTAACAAGTCATTGATAATACTTGGATTCACATTACTTGGATTTCAAGCAGGATCGAGCATGATTTTAACATTTAGTGTATTCTACTTTGTGGATCATCTGAAGATAAATCCGCTGGAGGCAGGGCTAATAGGAAGTCTGAGTTTAATAGTTGCTCTTCTTTCATCTCCACTATTTGGAAGAATCTATGATAAAATTGGAAATGCAAAGAAGTTGTTGTTCATATCAGGTATTCTGAGCGCAGTTAGTATGATAGGCTTCGCTACCGACTCGCTATATGTAATAATAATTTCAGTTATCATAACAGGATTTTTCCTATCAGCAGGTTACGTAATAGTGTACGCGAAGGCAAAGGAAATCAACAAATCTCAGCCCCATTATCAGACTCTTGCTGTAAGTTATGTTAATGGTATCTCATTATTTGGTGTATTCTGGATCCCAGTCTTATTTTCAATTATCGTCAACCGGCTGGGATATGAAATAGCCTGGTTGCTAGGAGGTCTAGCTGTGATTTTACTGGTTCTCCCAGTACTCAAGCTCAAATGAACAATTTATTCTGGTATCAAAATCAATAATTATAAACTATTAGACAATTAGAATAAATTCACTATGTTCTATCGTTAATATATGTGCGGTTTGAATTAAAAGTTCAAATCATATTCTATGATTAAAAAGATGAGTATCTGAATGAATTTGAATAAGAAAACAAGAGACTGTACAAGTATTGTTATATTTATCGTCTTTAGTCTATTTATTCTTCCAGGTGTACAGCAATCAGTATTTGCAAATCATGGTAAGGAGATTGCTCTCAAGTTAAGCGATTCGCAGTTTATTTTACTTCCAGGGAAGAACGTCTCGCAAGTTAAATTAACTACTATATATTCGGTATCTGATCCAGCTACAGTCGGTAAACAAATTAGTGGAACCATGAAATTATATACACCCAATGGGACTTTACTCAAAACAACTTCTATTCCAAACGGATTCAAAGTAGATAAAAGTGGTTTTCAGCAATTTGTTACCAGTTTACCAAATAGTACAAAATCAATTAACACCATTGTGTTGTTTACAGATTTGAACAAGACCGCTCCATTATCAAATTCCATAACTAGCAAATTGGTTCTAAATAAAACACAATAATAGATCTGTTTTTATTCTATCGTTCAGTAATAGAACAATAGAATAATTAAATCAAATATGAAGTAAGTACTTGTCTCAAATGATAAAATTCAATTTGGAGATAGATTTTTCTTTTCTATCGAATAGCAGCTGAAAATCAGTAGAACTTAAATAATTTCTTACCGTGAATAGAGTTACACGATGATTACTGCAGAGATCAGTTTGGTTCCGGTCGGTACTGGTTCTGGAACAAGCATGAGTAAAGAAATAGCATTAGCTTTTGATGCAATTAGTGGAATCAAAGACCTCAAAGCAACGCTTACCCCTCTTGGAACTCAAATTCAGTCTAATAATATGGTAGACATTCTGAATGCAATAAATATTGCCCATGAGGCTGTAAAGTCTTCCGGAATCCAGAGGATTATTTCTATTGTGCATATAGATGAAAGATTGGATAAGGAACAAAATCTGGATCAGAAAGTTGATTCTGTCATGAATAGACTGAAGTGAGCAAATTCCCATTATGCTGAAAGATAAAATACATTACTGAATACAATAATATCACAAATAGTAACATTAATTACATTCGTATCGCTTGATAGCTGGTTATATTCTTCTTTCGAGAACAATTCTGTTTATATATTGCTTGAAAACCCAGGTAGATATTTTAAAGATCATTTACTATAATTTAGATAAAATTTAGATAAAAAGTAAGTGACCATAGCTATGGAGAACTTATTCCAATTGCCCTATTACTTGGGTGAGAGCATCTACAAGTACGACTTGATGAACCATGTTCTGAAAGCTTGTGACGACATGTACGATAATCACATATCGCTTCCTCAGCCTCACCCACTACATTCACATAGCGTCTGCGATAGCTAAGCATACTCTTTGTAAGACAACATAACATAATACCTTTTCTGAAATTATGAGTTGTTCAATTCACCAATTTAATTACTACTGTGAAATATCCTTTCTACTACCGTTTTTGTTTCTACGAAAGGAGCATGTATTTTTTGCTCATGTCTGCCCACACTTGTCTTTTTTAGGATTTAACATTGAGATGATTATCGTCTACTTCTTGATTTATTCAGCTAAATTCTGAAAATTATTAAAGAAATAAGTCATGTAAATCGAATCAAATTTAAATCCTTAAAAACAAGATAGAAGTCAATGTTCAAACGACTAGGCGCCGCAATTCTTTTAGTTGAGGATTTACAAAAATGTATGTCTTTTTATAGAGATACTCTTGAACTAAAAATAAAGAACCAGTCACCAGATTGGGTTGAATTCCAGAATGAAGGCCAAAGTGCCGTACTAGCATTGCATCCTGCACGCATCAAAAAGAAAGGATCTTCGAATATGTTAGTCGGATTTAATGTAAGTAATCTGGAATCTGTATGTAAAAAGCTCGAAGATAAGCATGTCAAATTCTATAAAAAGATTACCCAAGAATCATTCGGAAAGCATGCAATTATTGAGGACCCCGAAGGTCATCTAATATCCATTGCAGAGATTCCACCGAAGGATGAGTTGGGACAAATCCCATATTATCATGGTTTTGCTCCCGTTGAAGGTCTAATGTGATGTTCGATATTTTACAAATATCTATCTAATAATTTGATAAAGATTTAACCCATATCAAAAATATACTTTATTGGCTTAAAACTCTTTTTTGGCTAGATTAACTTCGGTTATCCATTCACATTTGACATTGGCTTTCGTATGATGTTTTTCAACAGATTCTTTATCTGGTGCATCGAGTAGGCAGAAACAAACATCAGCATCTTTGTTGTAGAAAAGATTAACGTGACTAACACCAAATTCATCTCTAGGAAGTGAACATAACTCTTTCAAATGCTGTTCAGCAAATGGAACTTTGTGAACATCTAAAAATACCGGCATAAATCAAATCAAATTATTTTTCTCTATTATAAATTGATTGTCATTTGTATTAAATCAAACAAATACATACTCAAACGCTAATTGTAATTTTGTGAGAGTTCTCTACATATCTTTTATATCATGATCAATTCTGTAAATACATGTTAATTGTCACGTAATCGTTCTGCTGATAATGAGATTAATGTAGTATCTGACTCGATTATCGATATCACATTCCAAGCAATATCTAAGGCGACAATAGGCATTGACTGCTACCTTACTAATGATTTTTCTGGCGTTATTGATCCTGAAAAGTTATCACCCAAATTACTTGATCTCAAACATAAAGGATTGAAATTAAGAATGATCTCAGACATAAGTATGAAGGATTCCCCAATCTATAGAGGTTTTGTAAACTATTTTGATATAAGACATATAGATCAAATTGCATGTAATATTATACTTATCGATAGAACAGATTTTATGACGTTTCTCACAAATGTGAACAATAAGACAAGGTTATTAGCTGTATCTGATAAATCGTTTGTTTCAGCGCAACAGTTTTTATTTGATTCGTTGTGGAGTATTGCGTTACCTTTCAAAGAGAAAATTAAAGAAATTGAATATGGTCGTGGAAAATCATTTACAAAAAATATCTCGAAATCTATAGAGATACTTAGTATCATTAGAACATCAATCACATCGTCAATTGATGAGATATTGGTTCTATTCTCAGAATATGAAGTTTTGATTCATTCAAAGAAATTAGGAATACTTAACTTATTACAAGAAGCTACAAGGAGCGGTATAAAAGTTAGGATAATAGTATATTGTGAAAATAACAATATTAAAGACGAATTAAAAGCCATGTTTATTGAGAATTTTCCTGATATCTCTGTTCAGAATTTACAAAAATTGTTACAAACAAAAATGACAACAATGATATTTGATAGAAGGACATTTCTTGACATTTCTACGGAAATCAATTTTAATGAAAATCTTGAAGGTATAATGGGATCCTGCGTCTATTCCAATAATGAAATAAAGCTCAGCTCGCTAATTTCCATCTTTGAATTTTTGTGGATTCAATCAGATATTGATAATCAAAAGGTAATTAAGCAGGCATATTTCAAACTTTTTAAAGGATTTAATCTTCGAGATGAAACTTATAAAAGGGACTGGACTTTTGAATCTAACGAGCAGAAAAAGTAAACCGACACTGATAACTATTATCTAAATATCTAGTTTATCAAAATTCAGTACCTGCATTTCTTATCTTTAATTAGAATCAGTGCTGGAGCCAAAAATAACTGAATCATTAATAATAAGTTTGTTGTAACTATAATTGTAAAATGAGCGAATTTGCTTTCTTTCGCTTTAAAAGTGCAAACATGTTAACCGAAGACGAGGAACGGGATAAAGATGAGATGATTAGTCTAACGGAGCAGGTTCTTGATTCAAAAGGCATAGAATGTGATGCTAGAATAGCAAAGATTTCCGAAGATCGATTAAGAGAAATACTAGAAGAAGTGAGAAAGCTACGAAGGAAAAAGAAAAAGAATAACGTGATATCAGAAGATGGTAGTTCGAATCAAGAATATACAGATATTCAAACTGATAATAAGGAGGCTCCGTACGTTAGCTAGATAGTGATTTAGATATGGTTATGGATAACCTCACAAACCGTTGGCTCGCTACCCTAGGTATAGGGGCATTGATTTTTGGACTGGCTTTGGTTGTTTTAAAAGTTCCTGTTCGAACTATGATGATTTTCTTTGCAATTGGAATACCCGTGGTTTTTTTGTGGCTGTATGCTGATGAAAGAGACCGGAAACAAAAGAAGGAAATTGAAGAGTTAAGCAAAATACAACAGCAACCTTGTATCTGCTCTGTTTGTAAGCATGAACAAGCAGAAGTATGTATAGATCAAAAGTGTCCTTGCTGTATTATCTTGAAAGGCGATAGCATAATAGGACATTCTATCAACCCACTTCAATAGCGGAAAATAGTAAGCAGCCTCCTGAACTCTGGTGGAAAAGAATCTTACTATTGGAATATTACTATTGGCCAATATATATCTTCTATAGTATCGTTATCTGACCAATCTGAAAAAAGTTTTGAAATCGATAATACTAGTCTTTAACTTAGTAATCATTTGAACTCATTGTATTTGTATAAATTTAAATCAAAAAACGCCAGGGGAATTAATCACCAGGCAATCCAAGTCTATCGATGTCGAATTGCATTTGGAATTCGTCTAACTAATTAATTTAACAATTAAAAATTTTTAGCAATACATAACCTGAATCATTTTGTCATTAAAATTTCAAAATTATATCTTTCGTTTACTCCAACAACAAATACTTAAAAATAAATTAAGTTTAAAGTAAGATGTGATATTGTCGAGAGAAGAAGACCTGGTTCAAAGGGGATTAATCTTAACAGATGACATAGCGATTGATCCAATTCTTGATTTCAACTTATATCGTAATGCCATAGTCAACATCGTAAAAACCTCTAACCCAAAATTTACTATTGGGATATTTGGCGAGTGGGGAGCTGGAAAGACCACCTTAATAAATTCTGTTGATAACGCACTTCAAACTGATAAGAATTTGATCAGGGTAAGGCTCGAAGCATGGCGGTATAAATGGGAACAATTTCCAATAGCTTCACTATTGAAAAGTATAGCTTACGCGTTACCATCTGAGAAACA
>Ga0081455_10004709_pt1 | contig 15165 bp, 16 predicted proteins | sample TabmetS3T2R1_FD_70207 | JGI IMG/M metagenome (GOLD analysis project Ga0081455, IMG submission 70207) | Tabebuia heterophylla rhizosphere microbial communities from the University of Puerto Rico - S3T2R1 | ecosystem: Host-associated > Plants > Roots > Rhizosphere ... | reverse complement strand
CTGTGCGGCGATGGTCTCTTCGATCCGGGCGACCGCGTCGAGCACCAGGCGGGTATCGGCATTGCGGTTGCGCTTGGCGTATTCGCCGAGAAACCAGCGTCCGCGCGACGTCTCCATGAAGGCTTCATGGATCGCGGCATAGTCCTCCTCGTTCGGCTGCGCGGCGCGCGCCGAAATCGGAGAGAGGGCAAATGCTTCGTCAGCCATGTTAAACTCGGCGCGCAAATCACTGCGCGGTTTGCCATATAACGAACAACATGAACGCACGCGAATCGCAACCGGCTTGATGTCCAGCCAAGCACAAATCCCCACCGCGGCGCACGCTGATTCGCGGCGATTCGCAGTGGGTCTGGCGGCGTTCTACGCCTCGCTGTTTGGCCTGGTGGGGACGCACCTGCCGTTCTTCCCGGTCTGGCTGAACGCAGTCGGGATCGAGGCGGCCTGGATCGGCATCATCACGTCCTTGCCGGCGATCTCGCGTTTCACTGCGCTGCCCTTCGTCACCAGCTTCGCCGAACGGCGCAAGGCGGTGCGCCAGGCCATCATCGTGACGGCCTTTGCCACGGCCATTGGCCTTGTCGTGATCGGCACCCAGCGGCAGGCGCTCGCCGTGTTCGTCGTCTATGCCGCGACCTGCTGCGTGTGGACGCCGATGACGCCGCTCACCGATGCCTATGCGCTGCGCGGCGTGCGGCGCTACGGCCTCAATTACGGACCGCTGCGGCTGTGGGGCTCGGCGGCCTTCGTGGTCGGCGCGCTGGCCTGCGGGCTCTTGGTCGACGTGATCGCGGCAAGACATTTGATCTGGGTGATCGCCGCCGTCGCCGTCGTGAGCGCGCTGGTCAGCCTCGGCCTCAAGCCGCTCGATGCGCCGAAGGCGCCTGTCAGCGAAGTCCATGGCGACAGCCGGCTGCTGCGCGATGCAGGCTTTCTCGCCATCATCGCGACCTCGGCGCTGGTGCAGGGCAGCCACGCCGCCTACTACACCTTTGCGTCCATCGCCTGGCAGCAGGCGGGCTTTGGCGGGCTCACCATTGCCGGGCTCTGGGTGATCGGCGTGATCGCGGAGATCGTGCTGTTTTGGTATTCGCCGCGCTTCAGGCTGCCGTTCTCGCTGCTGGTCGTGATTGCGGCGCTGAGCGCCGCCCTGCGCTGGGTGATCATGGCGCAATCGCCGCCGATCGCGGTTTTGGCCGCGGTGCAGCTCGCGCATGGCCTGAGCTTTGGCCTTACGCAAGTCGGCACCATGGGCCTCATTGCACAGCGCGTGCCCGGCCATATCATGGCGCGCGGGCAGGGCTATCTCGTCGCCTGCGCCGGCATCGTCACCAGCCTGACGGCGATCGCGTCGGGCGCGGTCTATTCGCAGTTCGGCGAGCGCGTCTATTACCTGATGGCCGCGATGGCGTTTGCCGCCGCGCTGATCATGTGGCTGTCGCGCCATCGCCTCGCATGTCACCCCCACAGCGCAGCCTCCGGCGGATAGACGAAACTGCCGTCGTAGCGCAGGCCGTTGTCGCGATCGTGCGCCAGCAGCAAGGGACCGTCGAGATCGACAATGCGCGCGTAAGGCGTGAGCAGCATCGCCGGCGCCATCGCCAGCGAGCTTGCGACCATGCTGCCGACCATGATCTCGAAACCGAGCGCGCAGGCGGCGTCCGCCATCGCGAGCGCTTCGGTGAGACCGCCGGCCTTGTCGAGCTTGATGTTGACGGCGTCGTAGCGCCCGCGCAGCGCCTCGAGCGAGGTGCGGTCGTGCGCGCTCTCGTCGGCGCAGACCATGATCGGCCGCTTGATCCGCGACAGGGCCTCGTCCTGTCCGGCCGGCAGCGGCTGCTCGACCAGCGTCACGCCGGCATCCGCGCATGCCGCGAGATTTTCCGCGAGATTGCGGCCGGTCCACGCCTCGTTGGCATCGACGATCAGCTCCGAGTTCGGCGCGGCCTTGCGTACGGCCGCAATGCGCGCGTCGTCGCCGTCGCCGCCGAGCTTGATCTTGAGCAGCGGCCGGTGCGCGGCCTTGGCGGTGGCTTCCGCCATCGCCTCTGATGTTCCGAGCGAAATCGTATAGGCCGTGGTGCAGGCTTTGGGCTGAGGCAGGCCGAGCAGGTTCCAGGCACGCATGCCCGCCGCCTTGGCCTCCAGATCGATCAGGGCGCAATCCAGCGCGTTGCGGGCGGCGCCGGGTGGCATGGCGGCCTGCAGGGCGTGGCGGTCCAGTCCGCGGGCAACCTCGTCCTGCATCGCCAGAAGAGCCGCCAGCGTGCCCTCCGGCGTCTCGTTGTAGCGGGGGTAGGGCACGCATTCGCCGCGGCCGGTCAGGCCGCCGCGGGCAACCTCCGCCACGACGGTCACCGCCTCGGTCTTGGCGCCCCGGCTGATGGTAAAACTGCCGGCGATCGGCCAGCGTTCAATTCTCGCGGCCAGGTTTGTGTGTTGGCTGGAAGTCATTTTAAAGTCTGACGATTTTGAATCTGCCGCTGACTCGCCGTAACCGATAATGGCTGGTACATGACAGATTCGACAAGGCGAGGGGCGGCATGCCGCTTGGCCCTGCGGGGAACCCGTGGGGCCGCGGCGCCGGAGATGGCAGCGTGAACGGGGACCCGACACTGGAGCGGATTGCACGGGGCGGCGGGCTTGCGCTTTGCGCGGCCGGCCCCTGGATTGCCCGCCATGCCGCTGTCCTGGAAGAGATCGTCACCGACGCCGAAAAGCTCGGCGGCAGCCGCCCGAATATCTTCATCGACGTCTCGCAGGTCTCTCGGCTCGACACCTTTGGCGCCTGGCTGATCGAGCGGCTGCGCCGCAGCCTCACCACAAGGAGCGGAGTGGAGACGCAGATCGCCGGCCTCTCGACGAACTATTCCAGCCTCGTGAACGAAGTACGCCGCGTGCGGGATGCGCCGGTCGCCGGCAGCGAGCCCGTGACGATTTCCGGCATGCTCGAACAGGTCGGCCGCAGCGTGGTCGGCGTCGGCGGCACGGTTGTCGGCCTGATCGACATGCTCGGCGCGGTGCTGGCTGCCGCAGGGAACGTCTTCCTGCATCCGCGCAGCTTTCGCCTCACCTCCACCATCCATCACCTCGAGCAGGTGTGCTGGCGCGCGGTGCCGATCATCGTGCTGATCACCTTCCTGATCGGCTGCATCATCTCGCAGCAGGGCATTTTCCATTTCCGCCAGTTCGGCGCCGACATCTTCGTCGTCGACATGCTCGGCGTGCTGGTGCTGCGCGAGATCGGCGTGCTGCTGGTGGCCATCATGGTCGCCGGCCGATCGGGGAGCGCCTACACCGCCGAGCTCGGCTCGATGAAGATGCGGGAGGAGATCGACGCGCTGCGCACCATGGGCTTCGATCCGATCGAGGTGCTGGTGCTGCCACGCATGCTGGCGCTGGTGCTGGCGCTGCCGATCCTCGCCTTCCTCGGCGCGATGGCCGCGCTCTATGGCGGCGGCCTCGTCGCCTGGCTCTATGGCGGCGTCGATCCGGAAGCGTTTCTGTTGCGTCTGCGCGATGCGATCTCGATCAATCATTTCGTGGTCGGCCTCGTCAAGGCGCCTGTCATGGCCGCGGTGATCGGCATCGTCGCCTGCGTCGAGGGACTGGCGGTGCAGGGCAGCGCGGAATCCCTCGGCCAGCACACGACGTCTTCGGTGGTGAAGGGCATCTTCTTCGTCATCGTGATGGACGGCGTTTTCGCGATCTTCTTTGCCTCGATCGGGATGTGACGATGGCGCTGCAACCGGCTTCCGACGCCATCATCCGGGTTCGCGACATCACCGTGCAATTCGGCAAGACGCGCGTGCTCGACGGGCTCAATCTCGACGTCCGGCGCGGCGAGATCCTCGGCTTCGTCGGCCCCTCCGGCGCGGGCAAATCGGTGCTGACGCGCACCATCATCGGCCTCGTGCCGAAAGTGGCCGGCCGCATCGAGGTGTTCGGCGTCGATCTCGATGCCGCCGACGCCAACCAGCGCCGCGCCGTGGAGCGGCGCTGGGGCATTTTGTTTCAACAAGGCGCGCTGTTCTCTTCGCTGACGGTGCGGCAGAACATCCAGTTTCCGGTCCGCGAATATCTCGACGTTTCGCAAAAGCTGCTCGACGAGATCATGGTCGCAAAACTCGTGATGGTGGGCCTCAAGCCTGAAGTCGCCGACCGATATCCGTCGGAACTTTCGGGCGGCATGATCAAGCGCGTGGCGCTGGCGCGCGCGCTCGCGCTGGACCCGGAACTGGTGTTCCTCGATGAGCCCACATCGGGCCTTGATCCGATCGGCGCCGGCGATTTCGACGAACTGGTGCGCACCCTGCAGCGCACTTTGGGCCTGACCGTTTTCATGGTAACCCACGACCTCGACAGCCTTTACACGGCATGTGATCGCATTGCCGTTCTGGGGAACGGCAAGATCATTGCGGCAGGATCGATCGCCGATATGAAGGCCTCGCAGCACCCCTGGCTGAAGCAGTATTTCAACGGCAAGCGCGCCCGCGCGGTGGTGGTCTAGGAGCAATCGATGGAAACCCGGGCGAACTACGTCCTGATCGGCGCCTTCACGCTGGCGGTGATCGCGGCTGCCTTCGGGTTCGTGCTCTGGTTCCAGAGCCTGCACACCACCAAGCAGCGCAGCCCCTTGCGCGTCGTTTTCGAAGGCCCGGCCTCGGGCCTGCGCAATGGCGGTAGCGTCAATTTCAACGGTATTCGGATAGGGGAAGTGATCTCCGTGAAGCTCGACAACCCGCGTCGCGTTGTCGCGCTGGCCATGGTCGAGAACAAGGCCCCGATCCGCAAGGACACCATTGTGGGCCTCGAGTTCCAGGGCCTCACCGGCGTCGCCGCGATCTCGCTGAAGGGCGGCGAGGAAGCAGCACCCCCGGTGCCGCTGGACGAGGACGGCGTGCCGATCCTGACCGCCGACACCAACGCGCTGCAGGACGTCACCGAGGCGATCCGCGCCACCCTGCAGAACGTCAACCGCATCGTCGCCGACAACCAGCAATCGGTGAAGAACTCGCTGCATAATCTGGAAACCTTCACCGGCGCGCTGGCGCGCAATTCCGAGAAGATCGACAACGTGATGGCGCGCGTCGACGGCGTGATGGGCAAGGCGGACAGCCTGATGCTCGGGCTGAACTCGATCGGCGGCGGCGCCACCGGCGGTGAGCTCGCGGCGATGGTGAAGGCAATCAAGGATCTCGCGGAAGATTTCGACAAGCGCTCGGGCGCGCTGATGGCCGACGGCCGCCGCACGCTCGGCGATATCAGCCGCGCCGTGAACAATTTTGACCGCAACCCGAGCCGCGTGATCTTCGGTGGCGGCAATGCCGCGCCAGCGCCGGAAGCGCCGAAGCCCGCTCCCGCAGCCACCGCTGCGGGCCAGGGGCAGCGCCGGGCGCAGTAGGCGGGGCGCATTGCATGACGAACACCGTAGGGTGGGCAAAGGCGCGCTTGCGCCGTGCCCACCTTTGCTTGCGTGCTCCTGAAGGTGGGCACGCTTGCGCTTTGCCCACCCTACGGTGTTTCGCTTCGTGTTCGAATTTCAAAAAGTGATGAGGACAAGTGCTCGCATTCCCGCGGCAGGTTTTTGCCCGGGTTGTGGAAACTCGTTGTCCCTCTCCTGAAGAAAGGGCGCAGGGAAAGCCGGGCGCCGGCGGCACCCGCAGCACCGTGTGCAACGGTAGTAAAGAACGCACACGGATTTGACAGGTACAGCCGAGACATCCCGGCTTTCCCCGCGCAATGGTGTTACGGCTTATACGTACTCTCCCCGGTGAGCGGCCTTTATTGTCACCGTTGCCGCACCCACCACAGGGCGGGGCGGATAGACGCCAGGGTCGCGGCGCCAGGACCACACGACTTCGCCGTCCGCTGCGAACGTTTCGTCGGGTGAAGGATCACCTGACGCTTGCTGCGGCCATCGCAACCCGCGCCGACGTTCCGTGACGACCGCGAAGCGTCCCCTTTCGAGGGCGCGAGCTGGGCGAATTAATACCGCAAATCAGAATTCTGGTAAAGAGAAATATTTTTCTTTTGGCGGCTTGACAGCTTCGGTGGGTGATTTGCCCGTCGTGCCGAATTTGTCACAGTCTGCGCATTGGGGCGCCGCGAGCAGGTCGCTCCGTTGAACTATGCTTCGCGTGCAGACCACCAGGACGCAATCGCCCTGGCAACTTCGTCCCACAGCAAGGTTGGAAGATCGGGCACGGCGATCCGGATCAGATAGCGGTCCGACGATGCGTCATGAAACCATTCGGTCGCGCCAAAATCGAAGCCGAAGCTGCCGGCGTGGCGGACCGGCATTCCCGCTCTCGCCAGATCCGTGCTCAATTCGTCCGCCAGTTCCCAGGCCTGATCGTGGTCCAGCGGCCGTTTCGGAAGCAGCGTGAGATATAGTCCATGGGCGAGATGCAACTGCGCGGACGAACGGCCAAACACGTTCGCAAAGTAACGAGCGGTCCGTCGGCTGTTTCGCAGGATAGCCGCGACGCGACGATCGGTGAGCATTCGGTAGCGACTGCTCCCTGCAAAGGGGGAGAAATGCGCCGGCAGGGCTGCGCCACCGAACAGGCGCACCGCGCGGCGCGTCTCATTTGCCAGAGTTCGCAGCAACTCCTGCTCTTGTGACGTCACCGGCTCGTTGGCGCCGACGAAAACCGCAGAGCCGAGCCGGCCATACTCGACGCCAAGCGAGTCCAGCTTGGTATGGCTGCGGACGAGAACGACAGGCAGGCGGTGCCGGCGAGCCCATTTCAACACCCGGCCAATTCGACCTGAGCCGCTGGAAAAGCAGGTCGTATCAAACACAACAAGGTTGAGACGCGGCGAATTGCAGCGCAGCGCTGCCTCGATGCCGTGGGACGAGGTGCTCGTGTCGAGCAGCAAGATGCGCGGCCCGTCGGCGCGAGCCGCGATATCGCAGGCGGGGTCATCCAGCTGAACTGCCCGGAGATGGCACACATGCGACTCAATCAGCTCCAGGGTTTCGCCATAGGAGCCGGGAAGCAGCATGATGTCTGCCGATGTCATCACTTTTGTCGAGGCAAGCAAGAGCGCCGATATCGCTGACATGCCCGACGAGGTGTAGATCGTGTCGTGCCATGCGGGCTGGTCAAAGGCGTAAAAAGACGGGCCCTGCACTTCGAGATCGGCGCGCTGATAATCGTAGCTGAATTCGAAGGGACCGGCCTTCATCTTCCCCGGATGGGCCCAGGCGGTTTCCGTCAGCGCCCAATCCTGGATCGCGTGCTCGGCCTTAAGCGCCGAGGCGATCTGAAACTTCTGCTGGATGATTTCCGCCGGGGAGCCCGGGCGAGGCAGTGCGAGCTGCGTGTTCAGGCAAGCGTCGAGCAGCGCAATTTCCTCGGACTTCCGCTGCAGATATGCCTCTGATGTTTCCATGCGGCGGTCTTGCAAAACCTTTCAGGACTAACGTTGGGCCGCTCGTCTGGTTGCGAAGCCGGAACGGGCGGCGCTCTGCAGGGGAACGTGCATTGCGGCTAGTGAGTTGGTGGAGCAGGCGTGGAGTGACGCGATGCCTTCACTGCAGGAAATCGCAAAGCCGATTGCGCGTGCAATCAACATCTATTCTCGCGTGACCCGGCGCGAACTGGATGACGAGGTCTGCCGCGAACTGGCGCGCCACATCAAAAAGCTCGCCGACCAGGGCATCGACGACCCCAACAGGTTGACGGTGCACGGGCTGAGCTATCTGAGCAGGCGGGATGCACCACATCGCAAGCCGAAGCCAATGAAGAAATCTCACTCGTGAGATCGAGGTTGCTCGTTAGCCGCTTGCAGCCGGATTCGGATCATCGGGCTCCGGCAGCATGCCGGAACCGGGCGTTTTCTCCTCTTCCGTCAATTCCGGCCGCGCATGTGGACCTGCAGGATTTTCCTCCTGTTTTTTCGGAACAGGTTTCTCGCGCTTGTTTTTCCGCTCGCCGATCATGTTGGAGCAACCGAACAGACGCCATCATGTTCCAGCGATGCGGCAGCACGTCGCCTTGGGCAACCCCTCGCTTTGGCGCGCGTTGATTCCTGCAGCAACGACGACTGGAGTCCGATATGACGAAACCACCTCCGGTTCCCAAGGAGAACCGAAGTCACAAGGGCACCGGCGATCCGAAATCGGGGAACGCGCACCAGGCGGCGCCTGCGCGGCCGCATCGGGTCAATCCCGAGCAGCAGGGCCAGCAGGGCAACACCAAGCAGAATACGACCCATCAGGGACTGCAGCAGGACCGCTGAGAGAGGCAGCCATGTCAACTTCGACAAAGACGCGAGCCAGCATCCGGCAGGGCGGGCCGGGCGCATCGCGCGAGAACGCGAAGGCGCCGCTCGTTATCAAGAAGCCGCCTGCCGACGATCCCCGGCGCAAGCATAGCCAGGTGTCCGGCGGCGGTGGCGAGCGCGACAGCCACCATACCCATGACCCCGAAGACAAGGGCGGGAGCACGCATCCCGCATCAAGGAAAGGATCATGACGAGACACAGCAAGACTACGCGCCCCAGCGACGTCGACCTGCATCGCAATCCGCTGATCGGCGGCTCCAAGGGCGTCACCATGGCGCAGGCGAGCCTTGACGATCTCGAGGACATCGAAGGCGAGCACACCTTTGAAGGCGACCTCGAGAACGACACCAATCCGCAAGGCGGCATCGACAAGGGCGACAAGCGGCAGGGCCGGCCCGCCGCGCACGATCAGACGCCAAAACCACGCAAGGCCGACCGGCAGGGCCGCAAGACGCATGAGCAGCAGATCCGCATGTTCGAGCGCAGGTCCGATATGCCCGATGCGCGACAGCTCCAGGAGGATATCGCCGACGTTCCAAAGGAGGCTTCGCGGCTGCCGCGGCACAGCGAGGCGCGCCAGTCCGAATTTGCCGTGAGCCGGGGCGGCCTCAACCAGGAGAGCCATCACAACAAGCACAACCGTCCCGGCCAGAGCGGCCACAAGCCGCCGAAGGTGCCGCGAGGATAGACTCGCGCGGTCGCGTGAGTGCGGCCGATTGACGATCGGCGGAACGTTGCTTGGCCTCGCGGGTTGGACCTGCTGATCCCCCAAAAGGAGAGCAGCAATGGATTGGAATCGCGTTGAAGGAAACTGGAAAGAGATGAAGGGCAAGGTCAAGGAGCAGTGGGGCAAGCTGACCGATGACGATCTCGATGTCATCGACGGCAGGCAAGACCAGCTCGAAGGCCGCCTGCAGCAGCGTTACGGCTATGCCAAGGATCAGGCAAAGAAGGAAGTGAACGCCTGGTTCGACCGCCAGAATTGGTGATCGGCCGGCCGAACAAAAGCCCCGGTTCGCCGGGGCTTTTTTCGTCGCTTCGCGCTTGTGTTCCGCATGCGCGCAGACATTCGGTCTCGCAACTGTGCTGTTTTGCACATTCGGAACCGCGGCCGGGCTGCTAATCGAGCCGGATGTCGCAGGAAAAACTTGCCGCCTTTTCGATTTTTCTCGGCCTCGGTCTGATCGCGGTTGCCGCGCTGTTGCTTGCGGCGTTTCTGCTCTGACTGGCGCAACGCGCAGCTACAGCGGCGATACCTTCCGGAGGTGAAGGTAAAGAGGGTCGAACTGGCCAACTCTTCCCAGCTTTTCCCAGTTCTTCACCACGAGTACGCCGTCGCGGAAATCCACGCTGCCGGTAGCGCGCAGCCGTTGCAGCGTACGATTGACGGTGGCAATGGCCATTCCTAATGCGTCGCCGAGCTGCACCAGGCTGAGCGGCAGCGCCAGCCGGTTCTCCTGCGCCAGTCCGGAGGCGCGGGCCCGATAGAACAGCTCGCAGAACAGATGCGCCATTCGGGCCAGCACCGGCCGGGCGCTGTTGTTGGTGATCGCTTCGCGAAAGATGGCGGCATCGATCAGGGTTTCTCGCCAGATGGCGAAGCCGACCGGCGGCCTCGCCTTCAATGCCCTGACGATGTCGACGTGCGGTATAAAGGCGATCGCGGCGTGGTCCATCGCGCACACGGCATGATCCATCCGTTCGATGAAAAGACCCTGGGCATCCGGCATGTCGCCGACGATATGAAACGAAAGATACTGACGGCGACCGTCGGCGAGCAAATGATATCGTCCGACGGTGCCGGATAACACGAGAGCGGCGGCCTTCGGAGTGTCGCCTTGCCGGATCAAGTCCTCGTTCGGCTGATACTGGCGCGTCACGCAGGACATTCTCCTGATCTGCTCGAGGTCTTCGTCAGCCAGCCGGGAATGCTCTCGCAGGTTTCGGATCAGGATCCTGTGTGCAGGCTCCACGGCAATGCTCGCCTTGTCGTGTATCAAATGATCCTTCGTGTCGGATCGGCTGCGACTAGAACGGTAAACCTCTTGCGGAGTTTCAATTGTTTGCGACGCAGCAAGTGGGGCACTCCGGCCGGCGCGGCTGTCATCACTGCGCGGGCCCTCAAGAAACGTGCACGGCGCGGCCGTTCGGCCAGAATGGGAGTTGGCGATGAAGAACGGGCGTATCTTTGGACGTAAACGCGTCAAGCACGAGCTCTCTTTTGAGGATCGGCTGCTTGGCGCCGCCCGGGATGCGCGGGAAGCGGCGCGCAGACTGCCCCCCGGCAAGAAACGCGAAATGCTGCTTCGTGCAGCCCGCGAGAGCGAAACTGCCGCGCGGATCAACCGGTGGATTTCGTCGCCGGGGCTGAGATCGCCGGAGTGATGCCGTCGGTGCGGGCGGCAGTGTGATGTTGTTTCTGTTTCCGGTACCCGGGCCGGGGGCCCGCCGGGTTCCAGATAGCGACAAAACGCGCCCTATTAATATTATTTCTTAACCGAATATTAAGGATAGATTTGCGGCTGCGTAGGCCGCGGCCTAGCGTGCGGCAAAGTTTTTGGAGTCAAAGGTTGGGTAGCGTGCCATGACGCTCAAAATGGTTGCGGTGATTGCCTCGCTCGGCGCTTCAGTGCTGGCATTTTCTCCAAGCGAAACATTCGCCGCAGGAGGCGTGGGCAGGGTGACTGCGGCCCCCTTTGTGCGTCCGGGAGTGCCGATCGCGCCGCGGACGCCTTTCCTGCGTCATAACCACCGCGGCTTTGCCGGCGGCTTCTGGCCGGGCGGCGGCTTCTATTATGGCGACGCGCCGTATCGCGAACCGCTGGCGGATGTCTCTGCGCCGCTGTCGAACGATGTCAACTACACCTACACCTACAAGCAGGATGTGCCGTGGGATTGGGCGCATCGCTATCCGCCGATCGTAGCACCCTCCGACCGGCCCTACGTTCCCGCCTGTTCTTCCGAGCCGGTGACAGTCCCCGGACGCGGCGGCGACCAGACCGTCAACGTCATCCGCTGTTATTGATTGCGGCGTGGCGGCGTAGTCATCCTGCACATAGGGTAGCGCCGCTTCCGCGCCAGATTTCCGCGGCTCCCCCCAATCTCCCCCAATCCATGCTTTAGGAACCAACTCGTTCGCTGGCGCTTGACGAGCGCCAACCAGGCGAACAAGGGGTTTCTGCGTGATCATCCGGGCAGGGTACGACATCGCCTTTCACTGCCAGCAGACAACGCCGATGGTATTGATGCTCAGCGTGCATCCATCCCGGCAGGGCGATCTTCTCAGCGAACACCGCATCAATCTGTCTGATGGAATCGCATCGCGGGACTATGTCGACGCATTCGGCAATATCTGCACGCGGCTCGTCGCCCCGCCAGGCCTGCTCGAAGTCCGAAACGAGTTTCTGATCCAGGACAGCGGCATGCCCGACGAGATCGTGCCGCAGGCCCGCCAGTTCGCGGTCGAAGAGCTGCCCGACGAAACGCTGCGCTACCTGATGGGTAGCCGCTACTGCGACACGCAAAAACTCTCCGATTTCGCATGGTCGCTGTTCGGCGGCATCGGGGGCGGCTGGAAGCGCGTGCAGGCGATCTGCGACTATGTCCACGGACATATCGCATTCGGCTATCATCACGCACGCTGCGACCGCACCGCGTCCGAGGGACACGCGGAACGCCGCGGTGTTTGCCGCGACTTCGCCCATCTGGCTCTCACGCTCTGCCGGTGCATGAACATTCCCGCGCGCTACTGTTGCGGCTATCTCGGCGACACCGGCGTGCCGCGCAATTCGACACCGATGGATTTCACCGCCTGGTTCGAGGTGTTTCTGGAGGGACGCTGGTACGCCTTCGACGCGCGCCACAACCGGCCGCGGATCGGCCGGATCCTGATCGCGCGTGGGCGCGACGCCGCCGACGTCGCGATCTCGACGGGATTCGGCTTTGCGGCCTTGGCGCACTTTTCGGTGGTCACGGAAGAGGTGCAGCAGGCGCAGGCAGCACTCGAGGCCACGGCGGCGTAATTTCGCCCGGGCTCTCTACGAGCCTGGCGCCGCGGCCGACGCGCCGAGAAGCCGCGTGATCGTCGCCACGACTTCCGTGGCCGCAAAGGGCTTGTAGAGCAGGACGCTGTCGGGCACGCCGAGCACGGACCAATCATCCGACGCAGCACCGGTGATGTAGACCACCGGAAATGCCGGATCGACTTCGCGCGCCGCCTGCGCCACGCGCCAGCCGTCGAGCCGTCCCAAGAGCTTGATGTCGGTGATCAGTGCCGCGTAATTCGAGCGGAATGCCTTGAGCAGCGTAACGGCTTCTTCCCCGGAACCGGCGATCGCCGGCTCGAAGCCGCCATCCCTCAATGCCTCCTCCAGGAAAAACTGGATGTCCGGGTCATCCTCGATGACCAGCACAACAGGCAATACGTCGTGGTCCAATAGATCCCCCGCTAAGGTGGCTGCCTGAAATTCCCATCGTACAATCAACGCACGAACGCACAACCGCCCGAAAAATGCACCCAAAGGGCTGGTTCCCGCAGAATTTGGACATTTTTCGGGGAGAGGGACGGGAAATCGCCGCCCGATCACAGGAAATGCCGGCAGGGTGGCGCCGCGGCCACGCCGTTCGCGCCGAACCAAAGCAAAACGGAGGCCGCAAGGCCTCCGTTTTCCGTTTCATGGTTCGGCTACCCGCCCCTTAGCCCAGCCGTCCGGCGGCGTGGGCGAGCAGGGTGTAGACCAGGCCCGTCTCCGAGGTGAGGTGGGCGCGCAGCGCCTGCGGGCCGCGCTCGTCGCGGGCGACGTCATCGAGCAGGCGCTCGAACTCGGCAATGTAGCGGTCGACCGTCTGCTTGAAGCCACGGTCGGCGCGGTATTTCCGCGCGACCTCGTCGAACGCCTTCTGGCCGGCCGGCGTATAGAGGCGCTTGGAGAACGCCTTGCTCTCGCCGCGCTGGTAGCGATCCCACATCTCGGCCGCGAGATTGCGATCCATCAGCCGGCCGATGTCGAGCGACAGCGACTCCAGCGGATTGGCGGCGCTTTGCCCGCGGCTGCGCTGCGGCTGCTGCTGGCCGTTGCCGTCGGTACGGCTGAGCAGGTCGGAGAGCCAGCCGTCGCGATTGCCGTCATTGTTGGCGGGCGACACCGGCGGGGCCTCGGTGCGGCGCGCCGTCTGCTGCACGCCGAGATCCGGCGGGGGCAGGGTGGAGGCGCTGCCGCGGCCGCCACCGCCGCCGACGGCGGCCATGGCAACAGGCTCTTCCTGGCGCACGCTGGAGCGGCCCTGCGTCACCACGTCGAGGCCACGGCCGTGATGGGCCACGATGCGGTTGAGTTCGGCAAGCGCCTCGATCTGGTCGACGATCACCTTGCGCATCTGCGCGGTGCTCTCGGCGGCCTCCTGCGGCATTTCGAGCACGCCGCGGCGCAGCTCGTTGCGGGTCTGCTCGAGCTCGCTGTGCATCTCGGCGGCCATCTGCTTCATCGCAAGCACCATCCCCGAGAACTTTTCGGTCGACTCCTTGAACATGGCGTCGGTCTCGTGCGCGCTGTGCTGATAGAGGTCGTTCATGGCATCGAGCGTCTGCTGCCGCTCGTTCTCGGCAGCGGCTCGCACCGCCTCGAACTGGCGGCTGATCGCCGCCGAACCGGCGCCGGCGGTCTCCGCCACCACGCGGGCGATGTCGCGGGCGCGCTCTTCGGCGGCGGCAAGCGATTCATCGAGCAGGCTCGTGAAGCGCGACAGACGCTGATCGAGGTCGGCGGTGCGCAGGTCGATGGTGGTGACCAGCGATTCCAGCGTCGACTTGCGCTCGGCAACCGAGCTCGAGGTCGAGCGGTTGGCCTGCTCGACTACGGCGGCGGCCTCGATGAGGGCCTTGCCATGGCTGTCGAACTGGCTCGACAGCGAGTTGAGGTCGAGGAGCGCCTTGGCGGTCTTGTCGTTGAACACCGAGAGCTGGTCTTCCAGGGTCTGCGTCGCCACGCCGTTGCGGCTGGTGACGTCGTTCATCGCGGAGACGAAGTCGGCCACGCGGGTGACCAGCGCGCGCTCCAGCGAGTTGAGGTTGTCCTGGGCGCCGGTGAGCACTTCCTGCAGGAGGATGTTGCCCTCGCGCAGCCGCTCGAACAGCGCCACCGTGTCGGTGCGCAGGATCTTGCTGGTCTCCTGCATCTCGGTGACGGCCGCAATCGAAACCTGGCGCGACTGGTCGATCGCCGCGCGCGAGGCCTGCTCCAGCTCCTTCAGCGACTTGCCGACGGCGCCGGTGGCGAGTTCGCCGGCCGAGGTGATCGAACGCGCCACGTCCGAGCCGTGCGCGCCCATCGATTGCGCGAATGCCTGGCCGCGGGTCTCGATCGCCTTGAGCGAGTCGGCGGTGACGCGGTCGATCTCGGTCGAGAGCTGGCTGGTCTTGGCGGTGAGCGCCTCGACCAGCGCGCCGCGGCGGCCGTCGATCATCAGCGACAGGCGGTCGGTGGTCTGCGTCACATAGGTGACGATCTCGTCGGTCTTGCCGGTCATGGTCGAGCCGAAGCCAGCGGAGGCGGCGAGCACGGAGCGCTCGACGTCGGCCGAGGTCGACTTGATCTTGGCGGCGATTTCGTTGGATGCCGCGACCAGCGCGTTCTGCGCGTTGGCAGCGCTGGTCTGGATCGCTCCCTGCGCGGCGTTGGCCGCGCTCTGGATGGTTTCGCTGGAGTTGGTCGCGACAGCCGCCAGCGACCGCTCGATCTCGGTCGAGATCGATCGGATGTTGCCGGCGTGCTCGGCCGAGGCCGACGAGAACAGGCCCTGCGCCTCGCGCGCGTTGCCGAGAATCGCAGCCGCCGTGTCGGCGCCGACCGCAGTCAGCGTGCGTTCGACGTCGGA